>Ga0334887_1002030_pt1 | contig 23971 bp, 22 predicted proteins | sample GraSluR1_MG_10_FD_207217 | JGI IMG/M metagenome (GOLD analysis project Ga0334887, IMG submission 207217) | Sludge microbial communities from methane-producing bioreactor in Wageningen University, Netherlands - Granular Sludge_18_07-R1 | ecosystem: Engineered > Bioreactor > Anaerobic >...
TTTATAATTTAGGCAACTTCTTATTTAAGTATAATCACTTAAGAAGACATGGGGGATTAGGTTATATCACCCCTTATGAGAAGCTGGAAAAAGTTACCGAGTTATTGAGCTAGTACAACGGTTCTCTGTATCAATCCTCTGTGTCAATTTCTAGTCAAACAGCCCGACAATCTGCATATCTCTAGGATGAATCACCGAATAAGCGATACCAATTTCGATTTTATCATGAGGTTCCAACAAATATTCCCACATCCAAACTCCCTTTTTATCGTTCCAATCCTTCACTTTAGGTTCTGGTGTAATTTTATCAATGTTAATTTGTATTCGATCATCTTCTGAGATAGGAACCGTTTCAAAAATTTCAATCAATGAATTCATATCCTGAAAATTTTCTACTGTGATTTTATATTCATATTTTGTGGTAACCTTCAAAGATGGTAAATTTGCAATCACTGTCTGATCCCTAAATTTCTTTAAAAGTTCTCTTTTTACTTTTATATTTTCGGCAATACCCAAAGAAAGATCAAAATCTTCTCCAGGAGGAATATAACCAATGGCAGTATCTCCTGTGAAACCATCATCCAAAAAGATATTCACCTGACCCGGCAATAAAGGAACGGTTAAGTCATTTTCGAGAAAAACATTAAAATATACAAAGGGATTTCCCCTGGGAAAAGTCTTATAGTTAAATACACCTGACATTTCTTGTTCAGAAATTAATATTCTTTCCTGCTTACTACCTGAATATATAGAAGTCTTCTCCGGAATATTAAAAGTTACACTGGTTTCACCATATTCAACAGGTACTGAAAATTCCTGTTCCACTACAGCACTCATAGAAACTGCATCTGTATCTTCCCGGAATGCCATTGGAGCTTCCATTTTTTGACCTATTCTTTGATCAGGCTGATAAGGTCTTAAAATCCAAGGTTCTATCGGAGGTAATTGTCCTGAAATGGTTGGCCTGGCAGTGGATAGGGATAAAGATACATCCTTCCAATCGGTCCCGGTGACTTGTCTGACCAAAGCATAGGTTATGAAATCAATCCTATTTTTACTGATATCTGTCCTCACATCATAAACAGGTTCCCAACTTACCTCCCCGCTTATAAAATAGGATAAAAAAATACTAAAATTGCTTTTCTGCAAGACTTCTAAGTCTACAGATATGACTTTTTTCGTTTCTCTTTGACTATCGGAAATTAGGAGAATCTGCTTTTGTAAGTAATCAATCTTTTCCTGATTTGTCTCAAGTTCAAAATCGTAGATCAGGGTTTGGTTATAATTTTCCTTTAGCTTATCATCTAAAAAAGCATAGATATTTTCTAACTGTTCAGTTGAGGGTATGGGAGTTGAAGTATTCCCGGACATACTTTGACCTTGAAAAAAATAGATAATAGAATTTAAAAATTCTTTCTTATCACTCAAACCGCTCTTCTCATTTTTGATCCTTTTAATTTCTTTCTCCAAGTTACTAATTTCATTCTGTAATTGCCTTATTTTTTCTTCCGGCTCTTCCGATAAAATTTCCGTTTCGATGCTAACCCTGGTAATTTTCACGTTCCCCTTCCCTGTCTGTAAAGTTTCTATATTAATTGTTTTTTCATCGAATACTTCTAAAATATTATCAAAGATGACTCGGTAACGCCCCTGGTCTAATTCGACTTTCCCTTCTCTCATAATCATCGCTGATTGAGGATAAACATAGATTTGACTTATCTCGGAATCTATCCAAATATCTTGTAGAATAGCCATCGATTGAAATTGAAGAGGGATAACTAAAAAGGTCAATAATACTATTAAAAAAATGATTTTTTTCATTTTTTACCTCCTAAGATCTCTTGAAAGGAAAAAACTTATTGACGAATTCAATAAGGCTTGTGTTCACGTACGGTCATCTCAATATAATTTTCATCACTTAATATTTCATAAAATTCGACACCATACCACCCGCCTAAGACTATTTGATCAGAAGCATAAATTATATAATTCCCCGGTATTACATCGGTTATAATTATAAAGCCATCTCTATCGGTTTTCCCCACAGTTTTGGTTTCTTCCAGATCTTCGTTATACATAACGATATCATAAATTTGTCCATTCGGATTAAGAATCTGTAGATAAACTATAGCGCTCTGTGTTTGGCTTAAGTTTTCAGGAGTACACCCACAAATAACCAATGCAAGTGCACCTAGCAGTATAAATAACAATAACCTTTTCTGGAATCTCATTACTATTTACCTTACCTCATATTATATTAATATTTTAAAAATTCAGGATTCAGGGATAGAGTAGCAGGAATATAAAGTATCTTAACAATTATCATTTAAAACAACTTCTTTGTCAATTAAAACTATAAATAAAAGAATACTTATAACTTTAAAAACTGACCCTGGGTTGTTTTTATTTCAATGATAAAGTTTTGATCTCATTATTTTTTTTCTTTTTTGTTAAAATTAAAATACATCAGTCATATTTTTTTAACAGCAGCATCTATGTTGGCTCTACCTCAATACCAGGATTGTGTGCCAAACCAATTATTGACATGCTTCTAATTGTGGAAGATTCGGCTGATGAATCATCATATTTACCAATACTGGAAGCTGCAGGTTACACTTTGCATATACGGGAACCTGAATGGTTAGAACATCGTGTATTTAAGGGACCTGTTACTGATATCAATCTACATGTGTTTAGTAAAGGTACATCTGAAATTGATAGGATGTTACTCTTCCAGGATTGGTTGCGAATCCATAAAGCTGACCGGGATAAATATGCCCGGGTTAAAAAAGAGCTGGCAAAGAATAAATTTTCTACAGACCTAATCCTCAACCTTACTTGTAATATAATCTTCAAAATCCTGGTATTTTCCATTTATGACCTGGGCAAGACATCTTAGGTTGAAGTGCCAGGTAGTAAGGAATGAAACCACATGTTTTCCTTGTGACATCATATCTCTTATTACCTTTTGTTATTCAAGTAATTCAATGCTATATACATTGATTGTAGATGTACCATCCCATCCATCATCTATGGCATGAATCCTGATATAATAGCTGCCTGTTAAAGAGCTGACATCCAAAGTATCGATTCTTCTGGTGAAGGGTCTTACCCTTTCAAAATTTATTTCATTATCATCATATTTACCGTATTTAGAAGATGATGATACAACGATATAACTTCTATTGTTTTCGCCATCCCATCCGACATTTTCCCAATCTATAACTACACTATTGATACAGGTGAGGTCTATAGCATTATCAGTAACGTAACTTCTTTCTGCAATTCCACTACTTTGATCAGCATTTAGATACATGCTATCTGTATACAAGTATTGACTTCCATCACCAATACTATAACCGTTAACCCAAATAGGATTATAGGTACTTCCATTATAGATATAACCAGCTTGGGGACATTGGGCACCTGTAATATCCTCTGGTATATCATTCGAAGAAAAGAAACCTTCACAACCGCTAAAAACAATTATAATTAGAGACAATAAGATTAAAGACAGGAACTTACTCATATTTTTCATAGGGAAACTCCTTCTTATTATTTAAATTTACTTTTAAACTTTTTACTTACAAATTTATATCATCAACAAGATCTATATCAACTTTGTCTACTATCCACCAAACATCAGCAGCTCCGCCATAATATGATAATTCCATAGTCCCAAATTCAGCTTTCGTGCTATCTAAATCACCACAGCCCATAACAATTCTATTTACTTGAACATCTACTATTGCCCTGGGATTACCCAGCTTATCCCATTTAAAAGATATATCATTGATAACCGAATATACATCAATAATTATATTGGGACACAATTGTCTGAGCAAAATTATATTTTCACCATATGGTTCGACAAATTGTTTATAACCATTTTCACTGCAATACCAATATGCCTTCCACCCGTCTTGATTATCAATTGCCTCCCAAAAGCCATGTACTACATCTTCAACTCTCTTGGTTTCTAACTCTATATCTATTTCAGTATTACCAACAATAATAGAATCACAACCGGATAAAAACAAAGCAAATAGCAAAAAGACAGAAAAGAAAAATATTTTTTTCTTCAAAATATTCCTCCTGGTTTATAATTAACTTTAATGTTGTAGAAAAAATAAAAATCTATTGTAAATATAGCACGTATTTTTGAACCATAACAGAACCGAAAATAAATTATTTTGGTCTGGTTTTTATGCAGATATAATAAATTGTTTCAAAGCTTTTCGGCTGGAGATGTTTAACTTCTGATAAACCGATTGTAGGTGTCCTTTGACAGTACTGACCGAAATTCCTAACCGTGCAGCACATTCATTATTGCTAAATCCACCAACTACACTCAATGCTACCTGGTACTCCCGGCGGGTAAGTAGACTGGTAATATTTTTGTGTGTGAGCATATTATGAATTTTAAGCCAGGAAGGAGATATTTGCCTGTGTAAAGATAGAACCGGTGCTTGAAACTGAGGATAGGCTTTTTTAAGACACCTCTCTCCAAGGCCCAGTAGAGAGGAGATGCTTTCAGCCAAAGGTGAAATAAAGCCTTTTGGAAGACAGATATTCATCGCATGCAGTAAAGCATTGTATGCCTTATCCATGTTTTGCAGATAAATATATCCATGGGCTAATATGATATAAAGATAAACATCTTGAATACCAGAACCTGAAGAAGAAAAAGACAGTGTAGCTTCAGCAGTACTGACCAGTTGTTTTATCTGTCCTAATGCCAGCATGCCTTTTGCACGCAAATAAAGGGCTATAGGGCGGGATGCATTGGGCAAATCATAAAACACTCCTTCCAAAATCCAGTCAGGACAATTCTCCGGAACATATGCGCTAAGAGCCAGCAAACCCTGAACCAACTCATCCATTCGGCATACCTCAGGCATATTTGAGTACCTTTTGCGTAATTCTTTTAATTTGCTCCAGGTTGCTTGAAAAGCCTTTAAGTCTCCTAACCCAATTTTAGCAGCTGTTGAGATAGCAAGGGCATGTAAATAACCCGGATTGTCAACTCTTACACCATCAATACAACCTGCTGCCTTCTGATAATCACCTTGCATGTATGCGATCTCACCTGCTAATTGTTTTCTTCGTAAATTGTCTGTGGTTGACTCAATCATATGCTGAACGCTATCCATATGCATAATAGTGCTATTCAGGAGAAAAAAATCTGGCCAATAGTGGTTTTCCGTTTCTGTAGATGTAAGTCGGGGGTCTTGGGGCTTAGATACCCCGGAGGGAATCATCCACATATGCCCTACACGCCTGGCACCGGGTATTCTGCCCTCTGCACAATATGCCTGTACTCGCCTTTGGCTGATACCCCAAAGCCTGGCAACTTCTTTGCTTGTAATTTCGGACATACGTTATATCCTTTAAAAAAATCCTGTAATATTATTTCTTTAGTATCATTCATATTATATTCGTTTAAGCGAATAGATACAAGGAATATTTATGTTCTGATCTGTATCAAAATGCATCTCGGAAATATATTTTTTATAAACTAACAAAGAAGAACTAGTATGGCTATTATTTTAAATCTACACTATATACTAACCACTTACCAAGATAAAGTCTTATTTCCATAGTTCCAAATTGATCTCTTTCATTAGAATGTCCACAACCTGAAGTCCAGGTAATCACTTGAATATCTGCAACTGCTGTATAGACATCAGGAAAAGATATATTAATAATATCATAATATACATCAACAATGAGATCTGAACAGTAAGCAGCAAGCGTGGCTTCATAGGCTTGGCGATATGGATCTACAAAAGTATCTACCGCGTTCCCATGACAATAGAGTCCTGCAGTGAACCAGTCTTCTTGATCAATAGCGGACCAAAAACCGCCTACCAAATTCTCAACTTTTTCTGTTTCTGTAATGCCAATAGTATCGGGACAACAACCGGATAAAAATAAAGCAAATAGTAAAAAGATAGAAAAGTAAAATATTTTTTTCTTCAAAATAATCCTCCTGCTTTTATAATTACATAGATAATTCAACGCTATAAAAAAAAGAAATATATAATAAATATATTATAAATATTATAATGATAGTAGAGCCAAAAAGGAATATTTTTAGCCGGGTTTTTAAAATAAGCAAATCTCTTCTGAGGGAGAAAAGTTTTTGGTTTTTAGTTTGAACATCCCCTCACCCCAACCCTCTCCCTCCGAGGAGAGAGGGAAGTACAAGCTCTCACGCTTTGCTGGGCAGGTAGATAAAAATATAATTTACACCAGTAGAATTTGATGAAATAAGGAAATCCAGCACTTATCTTGAAATAACGAATGATCTATCTTATTTTTCTTCGCAGAAAAATTAATTCTGTATCATTCCCTGTATTGTTTATAATTCCTTGAAGAATTGTTTGCCCTCATCGAAAGTTTTCGATGCATAGATCTTATGCCTTATTTCTTTTACATAAGGTCTACCAAAAGCAAGATATTTTGTGAAGGCTTTTATCCTGAGAAGTCTTAATTTAGGCAGGTAATATTCTTCCACAAGAGCCATTATCCTTTTATTGATCATCTTTTTATGTTCGGAACTGGGCATTTTATTCTGCATTTCCACAAATATTAACGGATTATTTATTACTCCCCTACTTACCTCAGGTAACATGAATAATGCTAAGATTAATAAAACAAATCAGTCTCTCCCTCCTCTCTTTTGTCATTGCGAACCTCATGTCAACGAGGTGAAGCAATTTCATCCAATTAATTCCATCTTCTCTTGTCATTGCGAACTAATTTTAATTGGCGCGGCAATCTCATGCATATAAACCCACAATGAAAGTATTTTTATTGGAACAATGGAAAATTGCAAAAATGTAAGAATGTAAAGAAATACATAATCTTATAACTAGACATGATTTTTCTTGAATTAACCATCATTCCAATATTGCACTGTTCCATCATTGCAATGACTTTTCACATCATTATATTATTGCAACCTTCCAATATTCTGTTCTTTTATAACATTTCAACTAAATGCCAAATATTAACGGCTTAATACTATTCAATTAGATGGAAAAATGCCCTGCCCGGGCAGGAATCGTTAAAGTGGATACAAAGAATAAAGCAACAGTTGAAAGATAAGAAGATGAGTTATGAATAGAAGGTAGATAAAACAGATAATTCAAGACCAGACCCTCAATATTTTGCTTTCTTAAAATATAACTGTCAATGATAAAGATTCGACCCCATTCTTTCTTCTTAATAATACTTCTCAATGCCTCCATGACCTTTTATTATTTCCCCTTTTTGTGTTTTATGAATAAAATTTTCGAGCCGCTTCTGGAACTCTGCTGGCCGGTTTCTGGCTGCTTCGATATAAGCGATGCGGATTCTTTTATAGGAATCCGAAAGTTGGTTATAGTTTTTCCATGCAGACTTATCTTTCTTTATGGATTCAATAATGTCTTCCGGAAATATAAACTTTTCAGAGGCAACCTCCTTGGCCTTCTCAAACATGGATGGATGTATCATTTTATGGCTTAGAAGCCATTTAATCCTCTCTTTGTTTGCCTGGGAGTAGGCACTTTTTGGATTCCTCGGGGAAAAGCGCTGGGCATTGTTATCCTCATCAATAGATTTAAATGTGCTATCAATCCATCCAAAACAGAGAGCCTCTTCTACTGCATCATTATATGCAATTCTTTTTTTACCAGAAGATTTTTTGGGAAAGACCAGCCATACTTCCTTTTCTTGGTCAAAATTATTCTCCAGCCATTTACGCCATTCTTTTCTTTCTGTAACACAGAGTGTTTTAAGTGTATTCATAATTACCGGCTTTGACATTTAATAGTTCTATGAACTCCGCTTTGTCCTGGAGGGTAACAAATATGTTTACCTTTGGTTACTAATTTCCAATCTGCGCATTGTATAAATGTCAAATTCTTCTCTTTTTTACCCCTTTCTGTTTATGGAATGGTAAACTCAGGTACTATTTTTGATGAGGACTGCTCTGGGCATAAGGGAGTACTTTTGGATTGAGATAATGGCTAATGGTAGTTTATAATATCAGAAAAAGGTGTCAAATAGGTAACTGTCCTATATTTTATATTTGAACCTCCCCCTGTATCAATTTTTATTCAAATTCAATCTTAATTGGGGATTCTCTTTTTTTAATCTTTCAAATGTCTTATCAACAAAATCTTCTGCTGTTTTTAAAGCAGTTTCTGCTTCAACTATAGACACAGGGAGAAAAGGATCATAGGTGAACTGATTCCTTTTTCTACGCATTCGATCAAATTTTTTAATTAAATTTTTAAACCCTTTTCCTAATATCTCCCCGGAAAATTCAATGATTGTTTTATGTTGCTGACCATCAGTTGACCGATATCCTCTTAGAAATACTATCGCCCTACCACATCTTAACATAGCCAGATAAGCATAATTATAAGTAGCCTCCTCATCTATTTTTAGAGTAGACTTGGCAACAAATAGATCTTTCTTGGCTCTAAAGAGAAGGGCTTCGATATGGGGATAATCTATTTTTTGTTTTTTGATTAATCCCTGGTTTAGTAATATCTTTATTTTCTCTTCATAGCTCATTTTTATTTCCTAATATTATTATTTTTTTGCCTTGCAGAATATCTAAAATAAAAGAATTGCCTTTTTCCCTCTTTTTTTTAAATTCATCCTTACTATAAATAGTGTAATTTATTTCTCTCTGTAATTTTTTCTCTAATTTATTGAGTTCATCAATTAGTTTATCTTCATTTATCTTACCTATAATTATTAAATCTATGTCACTATCTTTTCTTTCTTCCCCTTTGGCAAAAGATCCGTAAATAAAAGCATGGGATATATTTTTAAAGTTACTTAAAACATCACGAAGTAACTTAGGAACACCGGAGGTCTTAAAAATAATGCTTTTTAATTCATCAAAGAGAGGGTATGATTTATTTAAGTAATAATAAAGATGATTACCTTGATTTTCACTTAGAAAAAGACCCGTCTTTTCTAACTTAATTAATTCCCGACGGATATTTGATACAGAGTAATTTAATATTCTTTCCAATTCTCTAAGATAATATTTATTATCCGGATTGGTAAAATATAAAGTTAAAAGACCTTCTCTTAGTTTTGATTTTTTAATTGATAATATATCCATAATTGTAGTCCTTTATGACTACAATTGTAGTATGATTTTACTACAATGTCAAAAATATATTTTAATGTCTTAGAAAGATATAAGTACAAGGTCTTTTCTATTGGACTCTGGTAAAATGCTGTGTAAAGCGTATATGTTTATTGTGATGGATAAACCCCTTTAGCTACCACTTCCCCTTAAACCATATGTTCTTATTCTGACATAAAGAAAGTTATTTGACTATCCTGATTAATCAGATTATTCTATAGTTAAATGTTATTTTTCAATTATAGACCCCAAGACATAATTGATTTTCTATAATTCCTAACGCTCATTAATATCACTGGAAAATGCACAGATGAAGCTGAAACTTACTAAAATAACTGTTGCGAACAAAAAGCCGAAAACAATATTAAGTATAAGGTCAGGATCAGTTTGCCCGGGGAAATAACCAAAAATTCCCAATTCCATAACTACCAGCCAGGAAAAAGCCGCGGCAATCAAGCTATATATCCATAAATTTGCCAAAAACTTTCTTGTTTGCTGGGATGTTACTTTTTCCCACCATTTCAATGGTTTATTGATCCTGGTTGCAAAAGCCCATGTTGGCAAAAATAATATTATATGCCCTATTCCTCCCCCGACTAAAGTTAATAATATCATCAGTAATAGAAAGATGTTTGCCCCGTATTTAGTTTTCATGTACCTAATAGACCAGAAGATAATTACCAAACCAACCAGTACAGCTATAATACCTGTTATAAGAAAATTAGGAATAACAGTAAAAGCTCCTTCTGTTCCGTGTATCCAAAACCTATGCGCTTCCCCTATAGCTTCAATATAAAGACTATTGGTAGGAATGTTTCCCTGTAGAATTTCAAAAATACCATGATTAATAATTCCAGCCAACCCCAGAAGAACACCAATAGTGGATGCAGTTAATCTGGTTTTATGATTATAAAAATTCATTTCTCTTTTCCCTCCTATTATAAAAAAGAAATATGTAACGGTTCTATTTATCATGCTTTGACAATCTGATTCACCGTCAATCCGGTTAATCTGGAAGGCTGTCTTTGGAAACAGCCTTTTAATTCCTTGAAATAAAATAGTATTTTTTTTTAAGTCTGATGTGTTAGATCCCGCTACTGCTTCTTTTTATTATCATAACTTATTTTAATAAGTCTTAAGGCAATCATTACAAACCATACCATATACAAAGGTCCGGCAACTGTGGTAAAGATATCTTTTATCGCCGGGATAAAAATACTTAGAACCTCACTGGATAGATCGAATCCATGTGCTACTAACCCAACCCAGGCATTGATTTTGCTAAAAACTGTTGTCTTTAACATGATATAAGAGAGGATGACTGCCCCTGATTCAATCAGTATTCCTCTAAATTTAGCTGCTGTGCTTGCCCACATATCACTTGCAAGGATAGCTTCACCTGCTGCAACCAGCTGTTGTTTTATTTCTACAGATGCAGCTGCATGATATTTATTACTTAAATTAATCAACTCAATTATATTTAGACCGGAAATAAATATTGTTATACCTGCCAATATGCAGAATAAGGCAATTTTTGCAATTAATTCATAGTCTTTTTTCAGGGCATGATACAGACTAAAAAAGAGAAGGTAGTAAAATGGGATAATGACAGCTGAAACAATATCCAGTCGTAAGAGACCAATAAAAAAATCCTCTTTGAGCATATCATAGCATTCTAAAGCGGTTTGAGGATAACCTTCTTTGATCAGTATAAAAATTAATATGGTAACAATTGAATAAATCAAAAATAGTATTGCTGTAAAACCTCCAGCACGATATAAATACCTACTCGTTTTATCGTTAGGATAATTATTTTGAATCATTTTAATCCTCTTTTTCTCACATTTTCATCTGCTTAGGAATTATTCGTTAATTCTGAATATGAAAAAACAATTTGACAAAATTCCTTTTCTTAAAATAACCTGATTTTATAATAAAGATAGAAGAAGTTATCAGGTTATTGAGCTAGTACAACCGTCCCTGTATCATTTTATTTATTATCCAGTTGCTCATCCCATTGCCTGTTAGCTTCTGTCATATACTGCTCATCACTCATTAAAGGAAAGTGTAATTGATCTATTGTATCCTTGTTAACCTGACCGTTAATAACTATTTCCTTCCCTGCCTTTCTTAAAGCATCATAAAAATTTTTAATATTATTACTAACTAAAGGAGGTAGGTTTTCTAATGGCTCATTTAGGGCTTCTCCGCAATTACGGTAAACTTCTAAGATAAAATTCTGCATCTTTCCAATCGCCTTTAATATGTCAAAATTATGCTCTCCCGGAAATCCGGAATTTGCAATAAAAAATTGCTGTGGAAATTTTTTAACCCTTCCCTTATGATAAAAGCTGCCATCTTCATTTTTATGGATATAAGGAGTTGCCAGGGGAAGAAAACGATCAGTAAAATTCTTTAATAATGCGGTCATATACATACCATATACCGGGGTAGCCATTCCTGCATAATCAGAATCCAGGAAAACATCCAATAGCTTTTCCATATCATCATTAATAACACATTTACCTGGTGTCTTTCCCCAACAGGTAAAACATCCCCGGCAATATTCAATATTATTTTCAATCAAAAAAATCTCCTCAGTTTGAGCACCTGCAGATTCCGCCCCTTCTAACAATGGTTGAACAATCTTATGGCTATTGCTTTCTCTTCCTCGTGGACTTCCGTTGAAAACGGTTATTTTCATTGAGAAATACCTCCTTTAATTTAATAAGATATTATAACATAATTACATTAATCAACAATCTTTGCTCTTTCAATAATTCCATTTCATTTATTTTCAGCAATTCCATAACATAACGTGGAGCATGTTTAAACATGGGAATACCCCAGTTAGTTGGCTCTTTAATGGAATTGGCGGTTCCCTCAGCCATCTAATTTCATCTTTCTCCCCCATAATTGTATCCCGCTTTTCGGTATCTGACTGGTATCTGAATAGACGTACTAATGAAAAAAAGATTAGTAATAAAGCAACCCGAAATAAAAATCAGCAGGATATCTAAGACCCTTGCCACCTTGGTTAATCAATCACCTGTGTATAAAAAATATTTCTCAATATTTTTATGACCCGGGAATCATTGTATTTTATTATATCATGTCATGCTTTCATAAATAAGCTATAAAAAATACTTACATTATAGATTAGAATGTTTCCAGTTTAGGTCGAGTCACCTCAGACAAACCAGTTGTCTTTGGATAAATCCCACAAGATACTAATATTAAGTAGCTATTATTAGGGCATAAAGATAATTTTTTGGCTACCCTTTTTAATCAGATTCTCTTTTATCAAGTTAGCTGAGGGGTTATTTTTCAATTATAGACTCCATAGTTTTTCTTACTAAGCATGAACAACGGTCCCCAGTATTATTAGTAGATGGAATAAGTTTATTATTTTATTTATTTATTAATTTGTGAAGCCTGATCCCTTCTATTCCTCAGTATCCCATCTCCTTCAGGATTCTCGATAAGGTATTCATCCGTTCCCCAATCAGCTAGTCATCATCACTTGATACAGAGAGCAGTCCCATGTGTTTTATAGGATTACTATTTAAATATTATCCCCTATTTGGATTATTTAAACACTTGTGTTACAATTTTAAATATTTAAATAATATCATCTTAGGGGGAGAGGGATATTATGGAACTTGAATATTGTTTTCCAAATCTGCCAGAATTAAAAAACTTAAGAATCCTGGTAAATAATAATAATGGAAAAATCAGAGCTTCTTTGCAAGGAAACTATTCATTACGTACTTGGCTTATTGTTAAATCGTATTTTATCTTTCATAATAAAATTGGTTTTTTGTCAAAATTTAATGGTGGTAATGTAGTTTCTATGTACCTACCTCCTATGCCCAGCCTATCTCATGCCCGAATGTTTGAAGCCTTCCTATCTTCGGTCTTATATAAAAGACTCATACCTATGGCAGTTACTATCGGCGTCACAAATTCCTGTCAATGCAGTTGTGTCCATTGTAGCGCTCAAGGGCGCTCTAAAACAGTGCCTGTTATGACTATTGAAGAATTAAAAAACGTTACCCAGCAATGCCTGGATTTGGGTATTTCCAACTTCACTTTTACCGGGGGTGAGCCACTTCTCCGTACTGATTTAGAAGAAATTATATCATATATTTCTCCAAAACAAGCCATCTCAATTGTTTTTACCAATGCATTAGAGTTAACAACACAAAGAGCTCACTCATTAAAAAAGGCAGGATTATTTGGGGTCCATATTAGTCTTGATTCTTCTGAACCAACAGAACATAATCGTTTGCGAGGTAAAAAAGGTGCTTTTCTATCTGTACAGGAAGGTGTTAAAAATGCTTTAAAGGTAGGACTAATGGTCGGCATCTCAACTTATGCAACACGAGAAAAAGCATTAAAGCATGATATCTTGTCTATTGCTGATCTTTGTGCCCAATGGGGTGTCCACGAAATTTCTGTCTTTGATGCCATACAAACGGGAAAACTGAAAGACCAAGAAGGTATCCTCCTTGATAGAAAAGTCAGACAGATTCTACTGGATGACAGCAATAAAATTAATCAAAAATACAAAGGAAAGCTTCGGGTTGTTACTCAAACATGGACCAATACTGGAAAAGGTTTTTCAAGATTTATAGGTTGTCTTGCTGCAAATTGGCAATTTCATATTACAGCACAAGGTGATTTTACTCCTTGTGATTTTACGCCACTTTCTTTTGGAAATATAAGGAAAGAATCTGTAAAAAACCTATGGGAAAAAATTTTACACCATCCTGCCTATTGTTTTCGGAAACAAACCTGTCGTATGCAGGACCCAGATTTTCGTAGTAAATATATTAAAACCATCCCTAAAAATGTTGATTTGCCTTATTCAATCTATAAGCTTTAAACATTAACCCTTTTTTTTTAACTTGTTAATTACAAAACAATTAATTATTCTCTTTTTTATCAAACAAGCCAAACTTTATAAAAACCTGGATTTATAAAAAAGCCCGTCAGTTAACACTGAGCTATATAAGGGTTCTGAATTATTTTACTTAGATGATACAGGGGACGGTTCTTCGTATCATGCTCTAAAAGTATTTTCTCAAATACTGCCCGGTATAACTTCTCTCACATTTTATAAGGTCTTCAGGTATACCTTCAAACAATATCTCGCCACCTTTAGAACCGCCTTCAGGACCCAAATCTATTATCCAGTCAGCATGCTTGATAACATCGAGGTTATGTTCTATAACTATTACAGTATTATCATTATCAACTAAATTTTTTATTATTCTCATTAACTTATCAATGTCGGCCATATGCAACCCGGTTGTTGGCTCATCCATAACATATACTTTACCTTTTTTATGTAACTCAGATGCCAGTTTGATTCTTTGGCATTCTCCACCCGATAAGGTACTTAGTGGCTGACCAAGTTCAAGATAATCCAGGCCAACATCACATAATATCTTTAGTTTCCTTTTAATTTCTTTATTTTCAAAAAAAGTTACTAATTCCTTGATAGTCATATTAAGAATATCAGAGATACTTTTCCCCTTATATTTTAATTGCAAAACCTCTTCGGTATACCTTTTCCCATTGCATTCATCACAAATAATCTTGACCTCATCCATAAAACTCATTTCATAGCTAATAGTCCCAAGCCCTTTACATTTTGGACAAGCCCCTTTGGAATTGAAACTGAACAAGGAGGGATTTGAGTCTGTTGCATTGGCAAATTCTTTTCTTATCAAATCAAAAACTCCGATGTATGTCGCAGGATTAGAACGGGAAGATTTACCTACAGGAGATTGGTCAATTATAATTGCATCCTTATTATCCTTCACAAAAACATCGTTTATCAAACTGCTTTTCCCTGAACCTGCAACTCCGGTTATGCAGGTCAAAATTCCCTTTGGAATCCTGGTACTCACATTCTTTAGATTATGTAAGGATGCGTTTGAGATCTCAATAGAGTCCTGCCATTTCTTCCTATTATTTCTAATTTCTTCATGTCTGTTCAGATACTGGGCTGTCAATCCTTTTGATTTTTTTAAGCCTTCAAATGTTCCTGAATAAATTATTTCTCCACCTAAACTTCCTGCTTTTGGCCCAATATCAATTATATGTTCGGCACATCTTATTAATGCCGGGTCATGTTCAACAATAAAAACACTATTACCTTTTTCTTTGAGCTGAACCAGCATTTCAATTAATTTGTTTATATCTCTTGGATGAAGCCCAATGGATGGTTCGTCCATAATATACATCATATCTACCAGATCACAATCAAGCTGTCTTGCCATCTTTACTCTCTGACTTTCTCCTCCGGATAATGTGGCAACTGAGCGATTCAAAGAAAGATAACCCACGCCAATTTCAATAAGATGAGATAGAATCTGTCTCATCTTCTGAATCATCGTTTTTGCAATATCATCTTTAATCGTTCCGAGAAAATCATAAAGGTCAATTAGTTCCATATTGATCAAATCAGGAATGGTCTTACCATTGACTTTAATGCTTCTCGCTTTTTCGTTAATTCTTGAACCGCCACAGAAATCACAATCAGCATAAATAAAATATCTTTGATAAGCATCCTTTCTTTCCTTCGACAACTCTTCCTTTGCTTTATTGACATATATCCTCTCAAGCTTTCTAGCTATGCCTTCAAAATTTTTTGAATATGTCCCGGCTCCATGTTTTTTCACAATAGGAATAGCTTTTGCATAAAGAAAATCATCCAACTCTTTTTGTGAAAAATCTTTTAGTTTTTTATCCACATCAAAAATACCGATAGAAACCATCTCTCTCCAGTTCCAGCCCCCAACCTTGTGATCCGGATGGTTAATGGCACCTTCCCTTATTGTTTTTTCTTTATCCAGAAGCATATTGATATCAACTTTAATCTGTTTTCCCAGCCCTTTACAATGTGGACACATGCCCAATGGATGGTTGAATCCGAAAACAAAAGAAGGTCCGATAAATTGATCGCCGCATCTTGAAAAAAGTAGCCTTAAATAAGTATATAACTCAGTGGCAGTCCCAACAGTACTTCTTAAAGTGGTTCCCATCCTTTTTTGATCAATGACAATCGCTGTTGAGATATTCTTTATTTCTTCGACCGGTGGTTTGGATAATTTTGGCATCCTTGCCCTGGCAAAGGAGGAAAAGGTTTCTATCAGTTGTCTTTGGGATTCTGTGTAGATGGTATCAAAAACAAGAGAGGACTTACCTGAACCTGACACTCCAGTGAATACGACTAATTTATTTTTTGGAATCTCTAAAGAAACGTTTTTAAGATTATGGGTTTCTGCGTTTTTTATAATTATGTTTTTCATTGTTTTACCTTCATTATTCTTCATTAATTATTATTCCAGGTAGTCTTTAATATCAACTATTTTATCATGAATCATGTTTGCTAAACAGATTATTCTATAGTTTATGGTCATTTTTCAATTTTAGTCCCTATTTATTCTATTAGTACAGGGAACTCAATGAAATTAGATAATTATTGAAAATATTCTATAGTATCAAAAATCAATCAAATGCAGACTCTTCCCTGTATCATTATCTAAGAAGTAATAGGGAATTAAAGTTATCTGACACACTATAAGAAACTGGATAAAGTCACTAAGGTACTGAGCTAATAAAACCTTCGACTTTATTGTATTGTATATCAAATATTTATGTTATAATAATTTGTAATATAAGGTGAATTAGGTAGAACTTACACGACTATCAATTATAATGAGAAATTTAAAATTCTCCCCTGATACTTCTTATCTATTGAGCAAGTAATGGCCTTATAGTTCTCTCCCAGGGTCTAGAATCATATTTTTGATTGAAGTATTAATAATTGTGCCGATTTCATGAGAAAATTGTCATCAATAAATCCTTTTAATGTGCGGAATAAAAATCAGTTGCGGTTAACTTCTTCTCGCTCTCTTTTAACTCGCTGCGATGGAGTAACCGAATTGGACCTTTATATATAGAAGAAAAATACGATATATAAATATATGAAAAAATATTCAAATTTGCTTATTTAAAAAAGGAGCAAAACACATGAAAAGCTTTTTAAAGAAAAACCCAATATTATCTTATTTTTTACTAACATTCCTTATATCGTGGGGTGGTATCCTCATTGTGTCAATACATATGGGGCTTCCTACTACTAGTAGACAGTTCGAAGAATATGGACCTATAGCACTTCTTCCATGTCTTTTCGGACCTACTCTTGTTAGCATATTCTTAACCGGAATAATTTATGGGAAAACTGGTCTATCTGAATTAAAAACAAGATTGCTTAGGTGGAAAGTAAACATAAAATGGTATGCGTTAGGTATTTTATTAATTCCATCCATTTTGCTTATTATGCTATTTATACTATCTCGATTTTCATCTGACTTTATTCCAAAGGTTATGAACGAGAAAGATAAAATAGATTTTGTTATTACTGGCGTTTTAATAGGGATATTTGGAGGAGGTCTATTTGAAGAAATTGGCTGGACAGGATTTGTAACCCCGGAATTAAGAAAAAAATATAGTGTCTTTAATACAGGTCTTATCTTGGGGTTTTTCTGGGCTTTATGGCATTTTCTTCCGGTACTTTGGGGAAGCGGTGATATAAACGGGAAGTTAGACTGGTCACTCTTTGCTCCTGGTCTTTTTTGTCATTATACTGTATTGATGACTTATCGAATATTGATTGTATGGGTGAATGAAAAAACTGATAGTATTCCAGTTATTATATTAATGCATGCGAGTTTAACAACATTTGCAAATTTTATATTGAACATTTCAGTGGGTGGAGCACCATTATTTATTTACTATACAATTTTATCCATATCGCTGTGGATAATTATATGGTTCATATTTAAGGGAATAAGGAAAATAAATATTGTGTCAAATTAGCATAATAATAACTCTTTTATAGAAATAAAGATATATAAATCAGGTCTTGAGTTATAAATTTCTTTCTTCATTGTCTACATTCTTAATTGTTTTACTGATAGACACAGCATAATAAGAAGAACCGTCCCCGCATTTCTTACTAACTCAATAACCAGGTAATTTTTCCAGCTTCTCATAAGGGGTCATATGGCCTAATCCCCCATGTCTTCGTAAGTGATTATACTCGAATAAGAAGTTACCTAAATTATAGATAAGACCTTTGACAGAATCAAATGAATGGGGATAGAAGAACTCATTTTTCATGATCTTCCAGTAGGCCTCCACCTTGCTGTTGGTCTGAGTTAGTAGTGAAATTATACTAAGAAGTTACTTAATTACTGAACATGAACAACATTCCCTATATCATAAAACCCCATTATATTGCATATACCCCCTTCTTGAACACATAAATAGCCCACCCCAGTGTTTCTCTCCCCCATCTCAGATATGCTGTCTTACTCTCACGAACTCGCTTCAGTAAGGTCTCCACATCTGGATCATCCCGATGATCACTCGCCCAGGTTTCCGCAGCATACCACTGTAATCCTTCATATCTATCCCAGTCATCCTGGCTGCTCACAAGTGTGTAGACCGCCTCCAATCCTAGCTCTCTCCCGACCTCTATATTCTGATAATGTGTACCGTAATCATTTCTTTTAACGTCAATCGCTTCTAAATACTCTCTTTCCGGTTCATGCCGCCAGTACGGCTCTCCTGCAACGATCCAACTTTCGGGGGCAGCCATCTTCTGCAGCGCGTTCAACGTTCCCCGATGCCCACCATAGATCCAGCTCGCACCGATACAGGCTACCAGATCAAAACTCTCTGAGGTCTTTGGTGCATACTTAGCCCCGTCCATCTCCAAGAAATTGAGTTGGGCATCCGGAACACGTTCTTGATGCTTCTTGTGGGCATCAGTAATGTAGTAAGGAGAGAAATCAATTCCTGTCCCTATGATTTGTCGGTATCGCTCTGCCAGTCTGATGAGAAACTCGCCCTTTCCAGTGGCAATATCAAGTACGCGTGCCCCAGGCTTCAAAGGCAGAAGTGTAATCAGCTGTTCAATTTTCTCAAGACTCATCGGATTGCAGATAATATGCTCTCGATGCGTGATATTAAAAAACTTCCACATGTCCATGCGTGTACCTTCTTTCATTTATTTTTGACAATTAAACCTTTTTCTTGATTTAACTACTTATTAATATTCTGACATAAACAAAGTTATTTAACCATCCCTGATTAAAAAGATTATTCTATAGTTGAATTGTATAATTCAATTATAGACCCTATTGTGCAATTTTATATCACCAATTGAGTAAAAACTTTTATTTCTTGCTAATGATAAACGAATAATTTATAAACTAAGCTTTAGCTAAGGAGAGATACAAATGAAAGTTTTTAAGAGAGAAAATTATATTATTAATGAAAAAGGCAAAAAGACTGCTGCAATTCTTCCAATAGAGAAATACGAAAAGCTACTTGAAGATCTTCACGATCTTTCAATTATTGCTGAAAGACGGGATGAGCTAACTATATCTTTTGATAGAATTAAAGAAAAACTAAAGAAAAATGGTACCTTGTAAAATATATTGGAAGTAGTCTGCTGAAAAAGATTTATTAAACCTTGATAAAAAATAAATTCCAATAATTATAAGTATCATTGAATCTCTATCAATAAATCCTTTTCCAAAAAATATCCGCAAACTTCATAGCATAGACAAAATTTTCAGAATTAGAGTCGGTAATCATGGATTTATCTTTCCTGTAGATGACCTAAAAAGCATGATAGTTATTTATTACATAAGACACTTAAAAGGAAGTTTATCGAAGAATTGAGTAAAATATTCATAGAAAAACTTATAATTCAAGATCTCATCCCTTTATTCTTTATTTCTTTTCTTTCATTGATCTACTTAGTTTCCAGCATAACCTTAAACTGACATGTTCGGGATAGTATTATATTTCACACAGTTAAAGTTGGTGGAGCTGTACACAATATAATGCGGTTTAACAACAAAAACGAAATATTCAGTAATATACTGGTGGAAAAATTTTGTTTAAAGATAATAATACTTCTCAATGCCTCCATGACCTTTTATTATTTCCCCTTTTTGTGTTTTATGAATAAAATTTTCGAGCCGCTTCTGGAACTCTGCTGGCCGGTTTCTGGCTGCTTCGATATAAGCGATGCGGATTCTTTTATAGGAATCCGAAAGTTGGTTATAGTTTTTCCATGCAGACTTATCTTTCTTTATGGATTCAATAATGTCTTCCGGAAATATAAACTTTTCAGAGGCAACCTCCTTGGCCTTCTCAAACATGGATGGATGTATCATTTTATGGCTTAGAAGCCATTTAATCCTCTCTTTGTTTGCCTGGGAGTAGGCACTTTTTGGATTCCTCGGGGAAAAGCGCTGGGCATTGTTATCCTCATCAATAGATTTAAATGTGCTATCAATCCATCCAAAACAGAGAGCCTCTTCTACTGCATCATTATATGCAATTCTTTTTTTACCAGAAGATTTTTTGGGAAAGACCAGCCATACTTCCTTTTCTTGGTCAAAATTATTCTCCAGCCATTTACGCCATTCTTTTCTTTCTGTAACACAGAGTGTTTTAAGTGTATTCATAATTACCGGCTTTGACATTTAATAGTTCTATGAACTCCGCTTTGTCCTGGAGGGTAATAAATGTGTTTGCCTTAAGTTACATATTACCATCTACACAACAGATGAAATGTCAAAGATTACTATCTTTTTACCCCCTTCTGTTTATGAGACGGCATATTCTGGTACTGTTTTTGATGCAGTCGTTCCTGTGCCCGCGATTATTCCAGGTAGAGTTTCGGATAAAATTAATAATACCCGCGGATATAGAATCCGCAGTGAGAGAATTTTATTATTTATGTATCTCTTCTATCTTTTTCCCTAAAACAAGAAACAAAAAAGCTGCCAGGGCAGCAGTTATGCTACCAAAAATAAAAGGCGCACTGATACTGACATAACTCCAGAGCAATCCGGCAATCCAGGAGGCAAAAAAGGCACATAGTCCGATTGCTGTTTGATATAAGCCAAAAGTAGTGCCTGCCTTTTCACTGGGAACCAGATTGGAAATATAGGCCTTACCTACCCCTTCGGTTAAAGCCATGTAAATACCGTAAAAAGGAAAGAGAATCCATAAAAAGAAAGCATCTTTGATAAATCCAAAAAGGAAATAGATAATGGCAAAAAGAAAAAATCCGGTTAAAAGTATCCTTTTGGGTCCTACTTTGTCGGAGATAATACCGGCTGGTAAGGAAAAAATCGAATAGACAAAATTAAAAAGCACATAGACCAGCATAACCATGGTAACAGACAATCCTAAATTTTGAGCCCTCAGGATAATAAAGGCATTAGAGCTGTTTCCCAGGGCAAAGATTACACTGATAAGAAGAAATAGCTTAAAAGACGGGTCTATGTCTTTCCAGCTAAACTTAAAATTAGTAGAAGAATTTGAGATCTTTCTTTTCTCTTTTACAAAAAATGATAATAGAACAACACCAATAAATGCTGGAATAAAGGAGAGTAAAAAGACGAGGCGGAGATTATTGTCCAGGTATCTTATTGCTATCAGTGAAAGTAGCGGCCCAATGGTAGCTCCCAGGGTATCAAGTGTCCGATGAAAGCCGAAAGTCTTTCCCCTGATTGAAGCATCCGAACTTTCTGCAATCAGGGCATCCCGGGCTGATGTTCTTGTTCCCTTGCCAAACCGGTCAACAAATCGTCCCAAAAGTACAATCGGCCAGCTATAAGCAAAACCAAAAAAGATTTTTGAAACAGCCGAAAGGGAATAACCGGCAACTGTAAAAGGTTTTCTTCTGTGCCATTTATCCGACAACCATCCAGATATAACTTTTAAGATACTAGCAACAGACTCTGCTATTCCTTCGATTAATCCAACAACAGATACAGGTGCCCCCAATACACTGGTAAGAAAAATAGGCACCAGGGGATAAATCATTTCTGAAGCTATATCATTAAAAAAACTGACTAATCCCAATATAAGTACATTTTTGGGAATATCAAGTCTACCCCTTACTGGTTCCATATTTTTAATACAATCCTTTCATTTCACTTCTTATTTCAAAGAATAATCAAGTAGAATTCTTCTGTCAAACTTCAAAAGCTATAAGAGGGATGGAATCTTTATTATTGACTAATTTAATTTCTATCTTATCTATAGATCCCATTAACTTGCCTGGAAATTACCCTTCCGTTCTTAACCAATCAATAACTGTATCGAGCAATAATTTGATATTACCGATCTGGCAATGATTCTGGGCATAGTCTTTTTTGGTAAAGATCCGGTCAGTTATTGAGTTGGCATTAACCAATGCTTCAACTTGTTTCTGATGCATCCTTATGGGAATAAAATGGTCCTCGGACCCGCTCAGCAATAGAACATCCTGAGTGACTTTTTCAGAATGTATATTTTCTTCATTCATAGAAAGCCACACTTCAAAGGCTTCCATGGGATTGTCTTTTTTCGTAATATACATCAACTGCCTGGTCATCCAGCCCTGGACATTATCTGCCTTTGCTTTTTGCATTGCCATTTTATTCATGAATCCTGTCATTCCTTTTTGTTTTAAAAACCAAAGATGGATCACACGGATTAAGTAAGGATAGCACTTCATATAATCAATTGCATGGCCGGAGGCAATCACCCGCTGGATTCTTGGTTCAAACGCAGCTGCCCGCATGCATAGCCATCCACCCATAGAGAGGCCAAACAGGGTTATATCTGACAAATGAAAGAAATCAAGTATAGTACTGACTGGTTTTTCCCATTCAATATCAAAAGGGAGTCCGTATTTTCTCAAGGCAGCCCCCTGCCCTGGACCCTCAAAGCCAATAACCTCATAACCGAAACTGGCCAAATATTTCATCATGAAATACCATTCCTCCAGGAAAGAATCAAATCCACCGTGTAAAACGATCGTACCAAGCTTTTTACCTTTTTGAGTTACTCTCATTGCAGGTAGAAAAACCTTTTGATAGGGAATTTCAAATCGTTCAATTTTATTATCAGCTTGCTGAATGGCTTCCTGAAAATATTGAATAAAATTTCTATAGAATAGTTCCTTTTCTGCTGCATCATCAAATGTATAGAATTCAGCAGCCCGATAAAAATAGGCTGCATTTAAAAGGCGGTTTTTAGAAAGTGCTTGCTCTGCCAGTTTGACCATCTCGGTTTTCCAGTCCTGAAAGTTATGAATTCTTTCCCCGGCTTTTTCCATGTCCTCAAATCGTGCAAACCCTAAAGAATATCCCCGGTTAAGCTGAAAATTAAATATCTGTTTCTTATGAAAAGTATAATAGCCAACCGGAAAAACATTGTATTGATTGTTTGTCTGATTCATAATAATAAAATCATATTTTTTTATTATCAAAATATTTTTCTTTTTCTTCATAATAACATGTTCCGTATTTATCAAATTTTATTCTTAGCCAATCTTCTTCAATCCAATATTTTATATTATTTTTTTATCCTTCCCCTTATGTCTTTATCTCTCTTTAAAGGTTCAAACTAAGTTATATTTTTAGAATAAACAATTGCATAATCATGGCCTTTAACAACTTGTTTTACAAGTCCACCCCCTTCTGCTCTAATTATGACTAAAGTTGCTATAAAATTCTCTTCACCAAAGATTTCATCACAAATCTTCCGTAAATTACATACTTCATTATCATTAGGATCAGTAATGAGTTATGTCAAATGTTGAGACCTCGTACAATAAGCTTAAATAAACGTATATACATTTAAACTAAATATGCTATGCTAATGCCAAGAAGAGCTTGTCGTATGGATAGGTCAAGTCAAGACCGGAACGATCAG
>Ga0334887_1002031_pt1 | contig 23965 bp, 22 predicted proteins | sample GraSluR1_MG_10_FD_207217 | JGI IMG/M metagenome (GOLD analysis project Ga0334887, IMG submission 207217) | Sludge microbial communities from methane-producing bioreactor in Wageningen University, Netherlands - Granular Sludge_18_07-R1 | ecosystem: Engineered > Bioreactor > Anaerobic >...
AGGCCAAGGTGGTCACCAAGCGATCCTATGGGTTTCGCACCTATGATGGGCTAAAAATAGCCTTGTATCATGCACTTGGTGACCTACCTGCACCCAAGGTTACCCACAGATTCTGCTGAGGAACCGGAAAAGGATAGTAGCGCACTGCAGGGGTTCCCCGTTAAAGCCACTGTGCGCCTCTTGCAGGGCCTCTATGCGATCCAGCACCACCTGAAAATGCGGCTTACCGGTTTTGGGCAAAAGCAGCCACACCATGTCCTGCTGGAAACGGGAGAGTAAATCCACTTTGCGGATACGCTCGCTGACGCGGTAGACAAAGGTATCCAGAAGCTCCATCCTGGCCTGGTTAACATCGGCATCCGCCTGGGAGGCAAAATGTAGCCTGATACCGATGGCTGTGAAGGTTACGCAGGTGTTGCGGGTGCAGAAATCCAGCAACCAATTGACCATATTGATAAAAAAATGCGGGCTCACCACATTGTTCTCGTTGAGCCCAAGTGAGGGGAGCTGTGACAGGTCAGACTTAAGGGCTGTAACGCCTGCTTCGGTGAGTGCGTAATTATAAATTTGCCGCACCAAGAGCCGCTCCGCCTGCGTCTGATTGTTGCAACGCAGACAATGGGCCTGTGCCTCGGGCTGGCCAAAGGTGTTGCCGCAGCTGTGGCAGATGAAACTCCCCTGCACCCAATCATAATCTGTCTTGATTTGCCGCAGTATACCTTTGCATTGACTGCACTGCAGGTTCTCACCGCTTGCAAAGCTCTCCTCTGTGCCAACATGGCCGCAGAGGAGGCAATGCACAAAAGGAACCTCCTCAATATCCGTCCCCTTGCACCGTGGACAATGATCCACCAGGTTGAGCTGCAGGCTGCTGCACACCGGACAGTGACTGGTGCGGTCGATCAGATCCCGCCGTTGCAGATAATTCCATTCACAGAGAGTGGCCAGGCGAGCTGCGACCAGATGTGCCGAGCCCAGCATGGCTTCGAGCAAGGTATAGGCATAGGCGTATTCGTCCAGCCATACCCGGTGCGGAACAAGTTGCTTGTCTGGCCGGGAATACAACAGGGCAAGGATGCGCAGATAATCGCTGGCATCAACATGGAAAACCGAAGCACCCAACTCCGCCAGACGATACAGTATTGGCTCAGCCTCTACGCGCACCTCTGCCAAGGACAGTTCGACACCATCGGTGAGCAGATCCAACGGCTTGCCAAAGCTCTTCATACTGTACAATGGTTGCAAACCGGTACGCGGATCCTGTCGAAGAATGTGCACCAGTCTGGCTGCAGCCTTGGCATCGTTGTGGGCAAGGATAAAAACACTTTCACGCTGTTCGTCAAAGGAGATGGCGTCAATACCTGTACAGAGTTGCACATTCTCTCCCGCATACTCCTCGGTACAACTTGCCAGGTCTTCCTGTGGCACAAAACAGATGAGTTTCATAGGCGCAGTGCTCCCAGAAAACGAAAAGCGTCTTTTCTCTTTTGCTTTTTCTTTGTAAGGTTATCGTTGATATAGTAATGAATGGCGCATCTTTCCTTGCGTTGCTTCAACCCTAAAAAAAGCCGGACAAAGGCGCAAGAAGAATATGTGCGCCCACGAGCCCCCAGGCGCACAGCCCTGCACGCCATCTTGCTGTTGCAAAAATCCACGCGACCATCTACAACAAGGGGCAAAAGGGAGCAGGAATCCTAACCTGTGGCAAGAAAAACAATCCTGGAGGGAGGCAATGGACAACGAATTACGCAGCCTTCTGCAAGAAATCGCCAGAAAACACGGAAAAATAACAGTACTGACGGGTGCGGGCATCTCGGCTGAAAGCGGCATCCCCACCTTCCGGGGTCCGGATGGCTATTGGACTGTAGGCTCCACCGTCTACCAGCCCCAGGAAATGTCCTCCTTTGCCATGTTCTCCCACGCGCCCGATGAAGTGTGGAAATGGTTCCTCTACCGCATGGGTGTATGCCGCCAGGCTGAACCCAATCCAGGACATTATGCCCTGGTGGACATGGAACACCATTTGGGCGAACGCTTCACCCTCATTACCCAAAATGTTGACGGTCTACACCTACGCGCCGGCAACACTCTTGAACGCACCCTGCAAATCCACGGCAATGTGCACCACATGCGCTGCTCATTGGAATGCACGGGCGAAGTCTACCCCATACCAGAGGAAGTGGAGCCCATCAGCAGGGAAGGCCAACTGACAGAGAATGACCGCAAGTATCTATGCTGTCCGCATTGCGGTGCCAGGTCACGGCCGCATGTGCTTTTATTCGATGAAAGCTACAACGAAGAGCACTACTATTTTTACAGCGCCTTGAATGCCGCAAAAAATACCGATCTGCTCATTGTGGTCGGCACTGCCGGTGCCACCAACCTGCCCAACCAGGTGGCCGGGCAAGTGTTCCGCCAGGGTGGCGTCATTGTGGATGTCAACATCGAGATGAACCCCTTTGCCCAGTTGGCCCAACAGAGCGAGCGTGGCTTTTTTTATCAGGCCCCCAGCGCCAGCGCTCTGCCGACCATGGCCGAAGTGCTGCTTGCGGCCTGAGCCCTGCTGCGTGCCTGTTCTTCCTTCTTGCTGTACGTGATCTGCTTCCATGGATATTAGTGCCTTCCGTCAAGACTACCAAAACACGCCCCTGACCCGGGATCTGTTGCACAGCGATCCGATTCAGCAATTTGCCCTCTGGTTTCAGCAGGCCTGCGACGCCGGCATCAGCGAGCCCAACGCCATGAGCCTTGCCACTACAGATGCCCTTGGCCAACCCAGTTTGCGCACAGTGCTGCTCAAACTTTTCGATGCACAGGGCTTTGTCTTTTACACCAACTTTGGCAGTCGCAAGGCCAAAGAAATAGCTGCCAATCCGCGGGTTGCCCTGCTCTTCCCGTGGGTGAGTCTGGCACGGCAGGTAATGATTACTGGTGTGGCCGGGCGAATAAGTGCAGCTGAGTCGGCCCGTTATTTTGCCAGCCGCCCTCGGGATAGCCAGTTGGGCGCCTGGATTTCCCGACAAAGCGAAGTAATTTCCTCTCGTCAGTTGCTGTTGCAGGAGTTTGACAAGGCAAAAAAAAAGTTTTTCCAAGGAGAAATTCCCCTTCCAGATTTCTGGGGAGGATACCGGGTCGTGCCGGAAAACATAGAATTCTGGCAGGGACAAACCAGCCGCCTGCACGACCGCTTCTGCTACCGCCGCCTGAAGAGCGACGAAGGCAGCAGCTGGATACTTGAACGCCTGGCCCCTTGAACCTGGCTTTTCCCGGCGGCTACTGACCGCTTGTCTTTTTCTTCTTTTTTCTATTCACATTCATGTTGACATACGCCCTCCGAGTTTTGATCTGTTGCCTTTTTTTATGCTGTATTCCTGGCCAGTTGCTGCTGGCAGGCAATGCCGCCGTTTCCACTCCCACAAGTCAGAACAGCAACCAGCTGCAACCGATTGGCCGGAATGGGAAAATAGAAGAGGCTGCTGCCAGTGGTGAAAGAATATTTTCAGGATTCCGATCCACCTTGAGCAGCGAGTTGAAAACACCGGTTGACAAGACTCCTGAAGAAAAACTTGCCATGCTCAACGCCCTGCTCAAACAGGGAAAAAGTCTGCGTCAGGATGCGAGTCAGGTGGAACGGTCCCTACAACACAGTTCCGCCACCACAGACACTTCTGAACTCGAAGCGCAGCTCAAAAGCCTGGCACAGCAGCTGAACGAGACCACCACTGATTTTGAACGCATTGCCACCGGGGTGGAGCTTTCGACTTTTGATCCGCCGCAGGAAAAACAGTTTAACTGGCAGGAAGAACTCTCTGCCTTGCTGGATCCCATTATCAAGGAACTGCAGGCTGTTACCGCCACAACCAAACAGCGGGCCGATTTAAAGGAAAGTACCGCCATCCTCACAAAACAGGCAGATGCAGCTGCCCAGGCGGTGCACAACCTGGAGGGACTGATTCAGGTCAGCCCGGATAAGGACATGACCAGGCAACTCAACGAGTTGCTGGACACCTGGAAGAATGAACAGGAGCGCATCAAGGGCAAGCTGGAACTGGCGCAGATGAAGTTGCAGTCGTTGACCACGCAAGACGGCCCCATACTGGAAAGAACCACCAAGCGCCTGAGTTCCTTTCTCAAAACCCGTGGTCTCTACCTGCTCCTTGCTGTTTTGGCCTTTAGCGCCACCTTGCTCCTATTGCGTTATCTGAGCCGCTTGTTGCTGCGTCACCTGCCCACAGACAAGCACGGCCGGCCACCCATGTATGCCCGGCTCATTACTGTATTTTCCCACTTTGTGTCACTTATTTTTGCACTGGTCGCCCTGATCGCCGTTTTCTACATCGTGGCAGACTGGTTCATGCTCAGCCTGGTTATTCTGTTCTTTCTCGGCCTGTTGTGGGCAGTGCGCCAAACCTTGCCACGTCAGTGGAAGCAATCCATCCTCATGCTGAACATGGGCGCAGTGCGGGAAGGTGAGCGTCTGCTTTTAGATGGTGTACCCTGGCGGGTGGACAGCCTTGGGATGTACTGCCGCCTCTCCAATCCAACCCTTGGCCAGATACGGCGCATGCCCATTGAGAACATCCTGGAGGAAGTTTCACGACCCTACGATCTGGATGAACCATGGTTTCCCTGTAAAAAAGGGGATTATATTAAACTGGACGGTAACAATGTGGTCCAGGTAATCAGCCTCTCGCACGAACAGGTGGAGGTGATGCGCGCCGGCCTGTCCATCATATATCCCACGGCGACTTTTCTCGACCTGGCAGCGGGCAATATGTCGCAAAAATTTACGGTCAGCGCCACCCTGGGGCTTTCCTATGATCTGCAAGCCGAAATCACCGAGCGTATTCCTCAAACACTGCGCTCCTACCTGCAAAACAGGCTTGACGAGGAAGGCTACAGTTCCAAATGTCTGGGTATTACCTGTGAATTCAGTCTGGCGAACAGTTCCAGCCTGGATATCCTGGCCGTCCTCGAATTTCAAGGAGACATGGCCAGTCTGTACTATCGGTTGAACCGTTCGCTGCAACGCTGGTGTGTGGAGTGCTGCACCGAAAACCAGTGGGAAATCCCCTTCAACCAGCTCACCGTGCATACTGGCTAATACCAAGATGAGCACGCTGAACGAACACCATCTCCAGGCCCTGCGCGACATTGTGGGCACCGAGCATGTGGCGAGCAGTCGCACCGACCGACTCACCCATTCCTTTGATGCCACCCAGCAGCATTGCATGCCGGATGTGGTGGTGCACCCCAAAAGTACGGAAGAAATCGCCGCCATCGTGCAACTAGCTGCCAAGCACCGCCTGCCCCTGCTGCCCCGAGGTGCGGGCAGCGGTTTCTCCGGCGGCGCCTTGCCGGTACAGGGCGGGGTTGTTTTGGTACTCACCCGCATGAACCGCATCCTTGAAATCGATACCAACAACCTTATTGCCGTGGTGGAACCTGGGGTGGTGACCGCCAGGCTGCAGGAGGCGGTGGAACGGCTTGGCCTCTTTTATCCGCCGGATCCGGCCTCCAAGGAATTCAGCACCCTGGGCGGCAATGTCGCCGAATGCGCAGGTGGGCCGCGCTGCGTCAAGTACGGGGTAACCCGCGACTATGTCCTTGGCCTGACAGTGGTCACACCAACCGGCGAGATCATCCGTACCGGCGGCCGCACCATAAAAAATGTGGTTGGCTATGATCTGACCAGGCTCTTTGTCGGCTCAGAGGGCACCTTGGGTATAGTCACTGAAATTATCCTGCGCCTCTTGCCCAAGCCCGCGGCCAAACGCACCATGCTGGCCACCTTCACCCAAATTGACGGAGCCGCTGAAGCGGTCTCCGCCATTATTCGCGGCAAGATTATCCCCACCACCCTGGAATTTATGGATGCTGGTGCCATCGGCTGTGTGCGCGATCTACCTGGCATTGATTTACCGGCCGACTGCCAAGCCCTGCTCATTATTGAGGTGGATGGCGAGCCAGCGCAACTCGAACCACAGCTGGAGCGAATCATCGAGCTGATGCAGCCCCTGGGTCTGCTGGCCACGACCATTGCTCAAGATGCAGCCGAAGCCGAGGCCCTCTGGCGGGTGCGCCGCAGCGTCAGTCCCAGCCTGCGCAAGCTTGGCCCCAACAAATTCAATGAAGACATTGTCGTGCCCCGCGCCAAGGTGCCAGAGATGATTCGCGCTCTTGAGGCTCTTTCTCAGCGCCTTGCCCTGCCCATTATCAACTTTGGCCATGCCGGCGATGGCAATATCCATGTGAATCTCATGGTCGACCTACAGGAGCCGGGTATGGAGGCCAAGGTGCAAGCGGCCTTGACGGAAATCTTCCGCACCACGGTTTCCCTGGGTGGTTCGGTGAGCGGTGAGCACGGCATTGGCCTGGCCAAGCAGCCCTACATTGGCCTGGAATTGGATCAACCCACCTTGGCAGTTATGCAGGCGGTCAAGACAGCACTCGACCCTCTGGGCATCATGAATCCGGGCAAGATCTTTCCGGCTGAAAGCCGCCTTGCCCTGGCACATGACGAAACGGTTTAGGCTTTGATGAACATTCATAAAGAGCTGAGCGATTACCGTCAGGAACTGAGTGCTTGTGTGCGTTGCGGTGCCTGCCAGGCGCAGTGTCCAGTCTACCTGGCAACCAGCAAGGAAGGGGCTGCAGCCCGGGGTAAACTTGTTCTGGCAACAGAGCTGTTGGCAGGCAGGGCCGAGTTGGACGCAGAGGCCATGCGCGATCTCTCCCTGTGCCTGCTGTGCGGAGCCTGTGTGCACAACTGTCCCAACCAGGTACCCACCGATGCCATAGTCAGTGTGCTGCGCCGCGAAATCAGCAAAAAAAGAGGACTGGGCCCCTTGGCCAAGGGCGTGGCTGCCCTCACCGCCAATCCACGCCTGCTGGGCAGTCTGGTGCGTGGGGCCGGGCTTTTTTCCCCTCTATTTTTTAAAAAAATCCCTGAAACCAGCGGCCTGCGCCTGCGCTTCTCGCCGGAGAGCCTTAAAGACCGCATCCTGCCACCGCTGCCCAGCCGCAACCTCTTTGCCCGCCTGCCCGAGCGCCTGCAAGGTCAGCCCGACAAGCCCACACTCGCCTTTTTTGCCGGCTGCACCATCAGCTATCTCTATCCGGAAATTGCTGAGGCCACGGTGCGTGTACTCCAACATCTCGGCTACACCGTGCTGGTGCCACGCCAACAGGGATGTTGCGGCATGCCCGCTCTTTCCTCGGGTAATGGCGAATTGCTCAAACAGCTTGCTCATGCCAACATCGCTGCCTTTGCCAACCTGGCGGTTGACCATATCATTACTGCCTGCGCCTCATGCGGAGCAGCGCTCCACCAAGTGCACCAGGCGCAACAGGTCCAACCCGGCGAAACCGGGCAGAATTGTACAAGCTTTGCAAACAAGGTCATGGATATCCATGTCTTTCTCGAAAAAGAGGGTTGTCTTCATACCCTGGCTGACCTCTTGGCAACAACGACAGCGACAACCCAGCGTATCAAGGTCTGCTATCACGACCCCTGCCATTTGAAAAATCATGGTATTATCAGAGAGCCGCGCGCCTTGCTGCGTGTCCTGCCCACGGTGGACTATGTGGAAATGGATGGTGCAGCCCTGTGCTGCGGCCTGGGTGGCACCTTTTCGGCCAGTCAGCCCGACCTGAGCAGAACCATTGCCGACCGCAAGACCGCGGGCCTGGCCGCAAGTGGCGCTGAGCTCGTAGCCAGTGGTTGTCCGGGCTGTATCTTGCAACTGACAGACATTATCCACCGGGCCGGCCTGCCCATGCGGGCAGTGCACACCATGACCCTCGTCCTGGCTGTCCTTGAACAGGCCCTTACCACCAAGGCAGAGATGTAACTCTGAAATCGCCGAACCCGGCAGTACGTTCCTCTACCATTCCATAAACTGGATTTTCCTTTTCCCACGCCCATGACTACCAAACAAAAAAATTCCCTTATAGATTTCCTTGCTTCGGTGCAACTGGCCCTGTTTCTCCTGTTTCTTTTGTCCACCACCGCCATTATCGGTACCCTTATTCCCCAGCATGCCCAACCCGTCCTGTATAGCCAACAATACGGCCCAGCAGCTGCCCGCTTTATCCAGTTGCTCGACATTGACGACATGTACAATTCCTGGTGGTTTCTGAGTCTGCTTACGCTCTTTGCCATCAACCTGATTGTGTGCAGCGCAGACCGCCTTCCCAGGGTGATCCGTCTGCTCAAACGGGATAATCTGGCCACCACCAGGGAGCAATTGGAGCGTTTCAGTTTGCAGCGAGCCATAGACAGCCCTCTGCCCTGCGACGAACAACTCGGCCAGCTGCGGAGTATCTTCAAAGAGCATGGCTGGAAGGCCCAGGAACGCCACACTGAAAGTGGTGCAGTGCTCCTCTTTGCCCAAAAAACACCATGGTCCCGCTTTGGTGTCTACCTGGTGCATGCCTCCATCCTCATCATCCTGGTCGGAGCGGTAGTGGGTTCCCCGGCTTTTGCCAGAAAGGTTCTCAAAAACAGTGACTTTGCCTACAAAGGCTTTGTCATGTTACCGGAACGGGCCTTCACCGACCATGTGATTGCCATCCGGCAAAATCAGCCCATCAACTTGGGTTTCATGCTCCGATGCGATCAGTTCCACATTGAATTTTACGACAACGGTATGCCCAAGACCTATCGGTCACAGGTGACGGTGTTGGAACAGGGTCAGGAGGTGTTGCGCACTGAGATCGAAGTTAACAAGCCACTCAGGTACAAGGGGGTGACCTTCTATCAATCCAGCTACCAACCCTATCAAAACTATGAGATACAGCTGAAAAAACAGCCAGATGGTGTAACCAGCACGCAAATTATCCCTCCGGCCCAGGAAACCCTCTGGGAAGCGGGCGGCATCAGCTATGGCATCATCAACCGAGAACGCCAAGGCGAAATAACCAGGCGGGTGAAGCTCTGGCTGCATGACGGAGAGGGAGAAGCCTCACAGCTCTGGGTGGAGATGGGCAAAGAAGTGGTGATCGAGCGGCCTAGTGGGCAATACCTGCTCAATATCAAACAGATGTATGCCACCGGCCTGCAGGCTGCCAAGGATCCTGGGGTCTGGCTGGTATACCTGGGCTGCCTGCTCATGCTGGTCGGCCTCTTTGCCGCCTTCTTTCTCTCCCACCGCAAGCTCTTTGCCCATGTGCAAGAAAAGGGCCCAGGCTGTCGCCTGCTTTTCGCTGGTACGGCCAATAAAAACAAAGTACAGTTTGGCCATGTCTTCACCCGTATGGCCGACAAACTAGAACAACGTTAACAGACATTTTTCCCAGAAGGACAACCCATGGACAGTTCCCTGTTGTTCGGTTTCAGCATGATTGCCTATATCCTTGCCTCGGCCATGTACTTGGCCGGGCTGCTCTTCAAGGCACCTCGTTTCAACCTGGCCGGCACCTGCCTGACCATTGGCGGCGTGGCCATGCACAGCCTGGCCACGCTCCTGCGCTGGCAAGAGACGCACCAGGTCGGCTCTGGGCATGCTCCCCTGACCAACATGTATGAATCACTGGTCTTTTTTGCCCTGTGCACTGCCCTGCTCTATCTTTTTCTCGAATACCGCTACAAAATGCGGGGGTTGGGCGCCTTTATCTTGCCGATAGCCGCCCTGATCATGGCCTATGCCTCTTTCTCGCCCCGCATCGACGACAGCATCAAGCCTCTTATTCCGGCCCTGCAATCCAACTGGCTCATCGCCCATGTGGTCACCTGCTTTATCGGCTATGGCGCCTTTGCCATTGCCGGTGCACTGGGCTTGATGTATCTGCTCAAAAAACGGGGAACCCAGCAAGGAGAGCAACGAGAAAACGGTCTGCTCCCCAGTTTGACCAGCATTGATGAGCTCATCTACAAAACCTTGATCTTTGGTTTCCTCTGGCTGAGCGCGGGCATCATTACCGGGGCCATCTGGGCAAACGAGGCCTGGGGTACCTACTGGAGTTGGGATCCCAAGGAGACCTGGTCAATCATCACCTGGTTCCTCTATGCCCTGACCCTGCATGCCCGCTTCACCCGTGGCTGGAGCGGCACCCGCATTGCCTGGCTCTCCCTGGTAGGTTTTGCAACAGTACTCTTCACCTATTTTGGGGTGAATTTTTTTCTCTCTGGCCTGCACAGCTACGGTGCCAGCTGACCCGCGCTGCGGCCAGCGCAGCCAGCAATGAACAAATGCTAGAGTAACAGCTGCGGGCTTTTTCCTTGCCGTAACCCACCGCTAATGGCACGGGTGCATATTGTTTCAGGCCCTTGCAATCCACGTGCACTTTTTTGTTCGCCCATATTCATCAACACGGCATAGTGTATGCTCGTTAGCCTGTGAGCTGGTCATCATATGTCCACTGTCAGCATGGTCTTCTTTCTTGCTGCCTGGTTTCTTGCCGGGTTTGTCAACGGACTTGCCGGCATGGGTGCAGCCATGGTGGCCCTGCCCTTGGTGGCTGCGCTCATTGAACCGACAGCCCTGGTGCCGAGCACCTGCCTTGTCGTTACAGTCCTCACCATCTACATGGCCTGGGCATACTGGCGGGATTTTTATTTTTCCGATATAGTTCCACTTCTGGTAGGGTGTTTACCTGGCACTGCGGCCGGTCTTTTAATTCTGCTCATTCTTCCGCCTATCGCCTTGCAGCTCATCATCGGTCTGGCCATGGTGGGCTTTGTTGTCTGGCAAATTTCCTATAAACAAAAAAAAATCCATGCCCCCACCTGGCCTGCGGGATTGGTGGCTGGAGGCGCTACAGGATTGATGAACACTGCCACTTCCTTTGTCAATCCGCCCATTGCCATGTATGCACTCCACGTTGGCTGGAACAAGGAAAGCACGATTGGGAACATGAACGTGTTGGCCCTGGCCTCCTGCCTGATTACCTGCGCCGCACAGGCCAGCGCTGGGTTATATACCCCAGAGGTACTCTGGGCAGCGCTGTGGGCTGCTCCTATTTCCCTTGTGGGTCAGATAAGTGCAAGTCCATTGCTGCGCCGGGTTAATGTGCTCTTCTTCCGAAAAATAGTGCTGGTGGTAATTGCCTGTGGTGGGCTCTTATCCATTATCCGCTCGCTGCGCATACTGCTTAGCTGAACATTGCTGCTTTCTTTTCTACCCAACAACTATGGGTATCTCGCAGCAAAACATCTTATCACACCGCAGCTTAGCGGCTAAAGAGGGCGTGTGCTGCCCTGCCACCGAACCAACAAGGAAATTGGGCCATACAGTGCGGGATCAGGGTGCACTGGCAGCACCGAACAATGTGCATTTGGGGATTGTTTGCGAAATACAAAGAAGCACTACGCTTCCGTAGGCTACGATAGACAGTTTGTCTGATAGGTAGTTTGTATCCCTGGGCTGGCCGGCGGAGCGGGCAAAGGATACATAGGCCTGCTCCGCAACAAAACGGATAGGAAAAGATCAAGAAGTGGAGGATACCCTTGATTTTACTCGGTACTTTCAGTGTTCTTCCACATTCATTTTGGCGATATCCGCCACCTGCAGAATCATTGCCTTCAGGGCAGTGAGCAGGTTCAAACGATTTTGACGCTGTTGTTGATCCTCTGCCATGACCATGACCTGATCAAAAAAGCGATCCACCGGCTCTTTGATGAGCAGCATTGTGCCCAAGGCCTGTCGGTACTCGGCAGCGGCCAACAGCGGCTGGCTTTTCTGACGCAGTTCGTTCAAGGCAGCGTACAGACCATGCTCGGCTTCTTCTGTAAACAGCTCTGGCTTAATGTCTGTTGCTCTGTTTTCCTTGACGATATTGCGAATACGCTTAAATGATGCCGCAAGCACTCGAAAATTCTCTTCTTTTTGCAGGTCGGCCAAAGCCTTGATACGCAGGAGGCAATCGCAGATATCATCAAAACGGGCGGCAGTGGCTGCTTCCACCAGTTCCTGGGGCTGACCCTCTGCAATCTCTTCGTTCTCAAAACGCAAACGGATGAAATTGAGGACCTCATCCACGCAGGTGGATTTGTCTCCAGGCAGATCGCTGTACTGGGCCAGGGCCGCCTGGGCCAGTTCGCGCAGGGACAGCGACAACCCCTGCCGACGGATGATATTGATCAGGCCCAAAGCCTGGCGCCGCAGGCCAAAGGCATCCTTGTTGCCGGTTGGTTTTTCGCCTATGGCAAAGCAGCCCACCAGGGTATCCATGCGGTCGGCCAGGCCAACCAGGGCTCCAAGCAGAGACGACGGTACCGCCTCTCCGGCCCGGAGCGGCATGTAGTGTTCTGCAATGGCCTGGGCCACGGCCTCGCCTTCACCATCATGGCGGGCATAAACCCGACCCATGATTCCCTGCAGCGAAGGAAATTCCCCCACCATGCTGGTGAGTAGATCCGCCTTGGCCAGCTGTGCTGCCCGACGCGCCGCCTCTTCCTGCTCCGGTGCCAACTGCTGTGCCATGCGGGCTGCCAAAGCGCTGATGCGCTCCATCTTTGCCTGCATCGTGCCCAGCTTCTGCTGAAAAACAATGCCATCCAAATCCTGACAGCGGCTGGCAAGCGGCCTTGCACGGTCTTCATTGAAAAAGAAGAGGGCATCTTCCAGGCGAGCACGCAACACCCGCTCATGCCCGCTGGCAGCCAGCTGTCGGTCCGCGACATTGGTATTGTTCACTGCCACAAAATACGGCAGCAAGTTGCCGGCTGCATCCTGCACCGGGAAATACTTCTGATGCTCGCGCATGGAAGTGATGAGCACTTCACTGGGCAGTTGCAGAAATTTTTCGTCAAAACGACCACAAATGGGATAGGGATATTCAACCAAGTTGGTGACAATGTTCACAAGTCCCTCGTGCAGCACGGCCTGCGCGTCGGCAAGCGGTACCTGCTCGTGCACCGCCCTGTTCACCTCGGCCTTGACCTTCTCCCGCCGCGTAGCCATGTCGACCAAAACAAACCGGGACGAGAGCTCTTGCAGATAGGTGTCCAGGCCGTTGACAGCAAAGGGTTCCGGTGCAAGGAAGCGGTGTCCCCTGCTGCATGCACCACAGGGAATATTTTCGATGTGCAGTGGCAGTACTTCACCATCATAGAGGGCCAGCAGCCACTGGATGGGCCGGGCAAAGGACAGGGTGGAATCGCCCCAACGCATGGACTTGGGAAACACGGTTTCCCTGACCAGGGATTCCAGCAAGGCTGGCAGCAAAACGCGACTCTCCTGCCCCTTAATATCCTCAATGGCCATGAGATATTCCCCCTTGGCCGTCTTGACTATCTGCAACTCTTCGGCCTGCAAACCATGGGAGCGGGCAAAACCAAGTGCTGCCTTGGTCATGCGGCCCTCCCCATCCATACCGGCAGCCTTGGAAGGGCCGATGTGTTCCTGACGCCTGTCCGGTTGCCGATCTTGCAGCGCACGGATGGCCAGGGTCAACCGCCGTGGCGTGCCATAGGTCTTGATGTCCCCATAAGCAAGGCCAAGCTCCTTCAGCTTGCGCGCTGCCCGCGCCGCCATGCTGGTAAGGGCTGGTTCAATGTAACTGGCCGGGATCTCTTCGGCGCCGATTTCAAAAAGAAGTTCACGCATGGCGCTGGGTGCGGTGTTTGCAGTCATTGCGGCAGTACAAGGCTGAGGTTGTGGGTCGTAAACGGCCCGGCAAAGGAGGAGGCCCGCAAGCCATGCGCAGACGCCGGCCCATTATCGGGCCATTCGCAGGCAGCAAAGCTTGCATAGCCACTGGCCTGATTTTTCACAAGTACTGTATACCAGCTAAAGGCCTGGCTCGCCTGCAGAGCCGCCTCAATGGCGGCGCAGCCATTTTTCACGGTAAGTGGCTGGCTGTGGGCGTTCACCAGTGCGTCTTCGATCAAGGCGATCAAATCCTCAATCCACAGAAAGCGGTGCATGCGCACCGAGACCGTGGCATGGCCCCACAGACCAGGCGCATTGTCCGGAGCATCGTCTGTCGAGAATCTGGTCGCTATCGGTACATCCACCTCGACAATCAAATCCAGACTGGTGGCCAGCGAACCATACAGCCTGCAGCTATAGCGGGCCAGTACAGTTTGGTCTTTTTTGTTGGCTGTAAAAAAGTAGGGAAAGCCCATCTCCAGGTGGGCAGCTTCCGCATCGAGCCTGGATTTCATCTCTTCCAGGATGCGCTGAAAGGCAGCCAGGGTGAAACGGTCGTGGAAGCGGTTGAGGATTTCCACAAAACGGCTCATGTGCGTGCCCTTGAAATGATGGGGCAAATTCACGTACATGTTGACCAAGGCAACGGTTTTCTGCGCACGGTGTGCCTTGTCCAGTACAATGACCGGATAGCTGACCCCTTTGACCCCCACCTTGCGAATATTGATGCGCCGGCTGTCGCGCTGATTTTGAATGTCTTTCATGCTATATGACACGGCCAAATAGACAGTCGGGGCAGTCGTGGCAGCCCGGCAACTGCAGCGGGAAAATCAGGACAAAAGCTTGCGCACCATGCCCTTTAATTCGTCCATATCAGACGATTTGACCACATAGGCATCCGAGGCCCAGGCGCCAAGATCCTGTTTGAATTCCTGGTAGGCGGAATTGAGGATAACTGGCAAGTTTGGCTGCTGCTTCTTCATCCGCCGCAGTACTTCAATACCATTGAGGCCAGGCATATTGATATCCAGAATCACCAGATCAGGGGGATTACGGCTGAAAATGGCCAGGCCATCCTCTCCATTGAAGGCCTTTTCCACTGCATAGCCCTCATCGGTAAATTCTTCGTTGTACAGGAGTTGAATGGCAGGTTCGTCGTCCACAATCAAGATTCTTTTCTGAGACATGCTCCCTCCTAAAGTTGCACTTCCTTCAGATAGGAACAACTCTGCTCCGGCGGCATGGGGTTGATATAAAAACTAGTACCCCATTCAAAGCCGGCAATGGATGTCAGCTTGGGTACTATTTCAAAGTGCCAGTGATAGTGTTCCATATGTTCGGTGCGCAGCGGCTGGGTGTGTAAAACAAAGTTATACGGGATGTCGGCGATACATCCATCAAGGCGGCGCAGCGTTTCCGAAAAAATGCGCGAGAGCGACGGCAGCCAGGCCTGTGGCATATCAACATAGGAAGAACTGTGCTGTCGGGGGAGAATCCATAATTCAAACGGAGATCTGGGGGCAAAGGGTGCCAGGGTAACAAAGTGTTCATTCTGACAGACCAACCGGATATCCTGTTGCAGTTCCTGATGGATGATATCGCAGTAGATGCAGCGATCTTTGTACCGAAAATACGACAGACAGCCCTCCAACTCCGAGATGATCATCCGTGGCAGAACCGGCAGGGCGATCAGTTGGGAATGGGAGTGTTCCAGGGAGGCCCCGGCGGCACTACCATGATTTTTGAACACTACCACATAGTTGAAGCGAAGATCATTGGACAGATCAAGGATCCTGTCGCGGTAGGCCATGAAGGCCAGCTGTAAATCTTCGGGTGGCAGGTAGGAAAAACGGGCATCATGGTGTGGCGTGTCGATGATGACCTCATGTGCACCGATACCATTCATGCGATCGTAGAGCCCTTCTGCCTCCTTATCCAGATTTCCCTCGATAACGAGAGCCGGAAACTTGTTCGGCACTACCCGCAAGGTCCAGCCCGGGCTATTGGCCGGGCCGCCATGGCGGCCATAGGCCAGCACCTCGGGTGGAGTAGTTTTTTCGTTGCCCGGGCAAAGCGGACAAAATCCGCCCTTGCTCTTAACGCTGAGGTCAACGTAAAAATCCGTGGGACGTTTACCCCGTTCTTGGGCGATGATTATCCAGCGGCCCAGTATTGGATCCTTGCGCAGTTCAGGCATGGCTTCTTAGCGGCCCTGCTCTTTCTCACGCTGTTCCTGCTTGGTTTTACACTCAATACACAATTCGGTCACCGGCCGGGCTTGCAGACGTTGCATGGAGATATCCTGGCCACAATCTGTGCAAACACCATAGGAACCGTCGCTGATGCGTGCGAGTGCCTCATCTATCTTTTCGCCCAGTCTGCGTTCTCGTTCACGAATACGCAACTCAAAGCTTAAGTCCGACTCCATGCTTGCCCGATCGTTGGGGTCCGGAATATTACCGCTCTGGGAAGTCAGCGTATCCAGGGTACGCTCCACATCGGCATTGATAGACTCCTTCATGCCCTCCAGCTGCTTTTTGAAGATCTGCAATTCTTCATTTGTCATGGCCTTCCTCCTCTATGCCAGGGTGCACGAACAATCCACTTTTGCCGCCGCTCTTGCGGACAAGTCGGATGTTGTCGATGGTCATGGCTTTATCTACAGCTTTACACATATCATAAATGGTCAGGGCAGCAACTGCAACTGCTGTCAGTGCCTCCATTTCCACTCCAGTGCGGCCCAGAGTGGCCACCGTTGCCGTGATAGCAATACAGTGTTCCTGTTCGTCCAAGGTCAAATCCAGTTCTACACCGGTAATTGCCAAGGGATGACACAGAGGAATAAGTTGGTCCACCCGCTTGGCCGCCATGATGCCGGCAATGCGAGCAACACCCAACACATCTCCCTTGCCCACGCTTCCCTCCCGCACCAGGGAAAAGGCTCGGGAAGACAACCTAATACTACCTTCTGCCACGGCTTGGCGCTGGCTTTCCTGCTTGGTGCCCACTGGCACCATGTGGGCTGCCCCACTCTGGGTAAAATGGGTGAAGCGTTCTTCCTCAGCCATGGGCCGCCCGCTCTTTGCCGCCTCTACCCTTTTTCTTCGACCTGCCCAGCTGACCAGGGAAGAAACGACTGAAAAAGCCGCCTTCCTCTTCCTCCTGGCTCAATTCGGCAAAACGCTGCAACAGCTCTTTTTGTTCCTTGCTGAGGCGGGTGGGGATTTTTACCTGCACCTCGACAACCATGTCGCCACGCGCACCACCGCGCAGACTGGGCACTCCTTGGCTGCGCAGGGTAAAATGGTCACCGGACTGTACCCCGGGCGGAATCTCCAGCTTGCTCTGCCCATGGATGGTGGGCACCTCCAGTTCACAACCCAGAGCTGCGGAGGTCATGGGCAGCGGCAGACGCAGGAAAATGGTTTGCCCTTCCCGATGGAAATGTTCGTGTGCCTCCACGTGCAAGACCACGTACAGATCTCCGGAGGGACCGCCCCGGCGACCGCCTTCACCTTCGCCGGAAAGGCGCATGCGCGAACCATTGTCCACGCCGGCGGGAATACGCACACTCACCTTTTTGCTTCTGCGCACCAAACCTTCTCCACCACAGTCTTGGCAAGGCTCGGTGATTACCTGACCAGCACCAGCACAGTGCGGACAGGGTGTGCTCACTTGAAAAAAACCCTGGGATCGCAAGACCTGCCCACGGCCGTGGCACGTTGCACAGGTTTGCGGTTTGTGGCCCGGGCGGGAACCAGAACCTTCACAGGTCCAGCAGGTTTCCCGTTTGCTGATCTCCACCTCCTTGTTGACCCCATGGACCGCCTCCATGAAGGAGATCTGCAAATCGTAGCGCAGATCCGCACCCTGCACCGGCGCATTGGGATCTTGACGACGGCCACGGCCGCCGCCAAAGCCGAAGATATCGCCAAACATCTCGTTGATATGCGAAAAAATATCTTCGCTGCTGCCAGGCCCACGATATCCGCTACTCCGCAGGCCATCTTTACCGTACACATCGTAGATGCGGCGTTTTTGCGGATCACTTAAGACCTCGTAGGCCTCTGCAGCCTCCTTAAAACGCATTTCCGCCTCAAGATCGCCGGGATTGCGGTCTGGATGGTACTTCATCGCCTTCTTGCGATACGCCTTTTTAATAGCTTCGCCCGAGGCGTTTTTTTCCACCTCAAGAATTTCGTAATAGCTCGCGTTCATCACACCTCAGCAGCCGGCGATACCTGGCGGCTGTCTGTCTCCCGGGACTCTTCGCTCTTCTTCTCTTTTTTATTCTTTGCACCCAACTCGTGGATATTATCCAAAGACACTTTCCCTGCCGCCACCTCACGCAGGGTCATGACCACTTCCTTGTTCTTGCCCTCAACCAGAAACGGTTCACCCTTGCGGTGCTGGCGGATACGCTCCACAACCAGGTGGATCAGGGCGAAACGGTTACCATCTGCAACCTGCTTTAAGCAATCTTCAACTGTAATACGCGCCATACACTTCCTCCCAGAAGAAAAATCCCGGAGAACCGTCTCCAGGATTTATCTTGTCACTATCCTTCATGTATCGAGTTAAAATTCACAGAAAGTCGGCAATGCATGTAAGCATCACGACTTTGAGATAAGCATTTCTTCACCGCTTAGCAAGGCGGGAGCAGCCCAGACAGTCTGCTTACCGAGGCGCAAATGGGTTGCGCAACAGCATGGTAGCCTCTCGCTCCGGGCCAACAGAAACAATGACCGGCGCTACCCCGCTCAAATCTTCGAGCCGATGCAGGTAGTCACGGGTAGCCTGGGGCAAATCATTATAGGAACGAACGCCAGCAATGTCCTCGCTCCAGCCGGGCATGCGCTCATACACAGGCTGAGCCAGTGTAGCCTGGCGGATATTTTCGGGCATACGGTCAAAACGCCTGCCTTCCACCTGATAGTGGGTAGCTATTTTCACTTCGTTCAGCCCGGAAAGGACATCGAGTTTGGTGACTGCCAGGCCAGTCAGGCCATTGAGTCGGACGGCATCCGTGGCCACCACCGCATCAAACCAGCCGCAACGACGACGGCGACCAGTGGTTGCGCCGAACTCGTGCCCCTTGGTTTGCAGGTGCTGCCCAACGGCATCCTCTTCAGACAACTCCGTAGGAAAGGGGCCACTGCCGACCCTAGTGGTATACGCCTTGATAATGCCAATGACCTCATCAATGTGCACAGGACTAAAGCCAGTGCCTGTGCAGGCATTGGCGGCCGTGGTGTTGGAGGAGGTCACAAAGGGATAGGTGCCATGATCAACATCAAGCTGTGTGCCCTGTGCACCTTCAAAAAGAATGTGTTTGCCAGCCTTTCTGGCCTCATCCAGGGCCACGGACACAGTGCCGATAAAAGGTGCCAGCCGCTCGGCAAGGGGTTCAAATTCTGCAACAATGGCAGCAGCGTCAAAGTTTTTTTGCCGGTACAATTGGGTGAGGAGGAAATTTTTTTCCTCAAGAGAGGCAGCCAATTTTTCCCGGAACAGAGACATATCGAGCAAGTCTCCCATCCTCAAGCCTGTACGGCCTACCTTGTCCATGTAACACGGCCCTATGCCGCGGCCTGTGGTACCAATTTTCTGGTCAGCTTCCAAAACGCCTTCTCGCGCCAGATCCAGCTGGCGATGGTATGGCATGATCAGGTGGGCATTGGTGCTGATGAGCAAGCGCTCTGGACTCACCACCATCCCCTTTTCAGCCAGATGGTCCAACTCGTCGATCAACACTTGGGGATCGATCACCACTCCATTGCCAATGGCACAGATTTTATCTTCGTACAGGATACCAGAAGGAATGATATGGAAGATATACTGTTTGCCATCGACCACCAGGGTGTGGCCGGCATTGTTACCGCCCTGAAAGCGCACGACATAATCGGCATAGCGGGTGAGGAGATCAACCACCTTGCCTTTGCCTTCATCTCCCCATTGCGCTCCGACAACAATGACACTGGCCATGGTTCCTCCTACTGAAAACATGAAAACAGCCCGCGCTGTTGCTACCGGGCTTTTTATTCAAAAGAATAATAATAACAGAGTTTATACAAAAATCAAAGGACTGATTTTGTATCGCCTGGCTCTTCCGTCGAGACAGCGCCATAAACCACATCGGCCCAGGCGCGTTTGCACCTGGGCCGATGTGGCGGTTATTGGACAGGAAAGTGAGCGACTCAGTACGAGGTCTTGCGGACCATGTCCTTACGGGTGGCAGGATCAAAAACGCCCTTTTCAGCCGCCTGCTTAAACCACTCGTTGCGTAGGTCATCGAGGAACCCGGTCTTCTCTGCAGCTTCCTTGGGTAAATCAATACCAACTATGGCCTGTGCCTTCTCCTTGGTGGAGAAATCCGGTACCTCATAATCTGCTGCACCATACTTGGCCAAAATAGCCCGCAGTTTCACGCGCGCCTCCTGTCCGTAATTCACAGCGCCTGCCAGGGTGCGCAAAGTTTCCTCCGGGGCATGGAAAAATGCGCCGTGACTGGCAACTGCAAAATCCCAGCGCCACTGGCCCTGGCGAATATCCTGCAGAACGGGTTGCATTTCCGCTTCAGTTGCACCCAATTCCCAAGCCTTGGCTGCCTCTAGATGCGCCTTGGCCAGGGCATCGGTGGCAGCTTTCGCCAGTTCATTCTTCCGCTCCAGTTTTTGCTGCACGAGTTGTTTAAAGCTTTCTTCGGTATCCTGATGACAATTCAAACAGGTGTTGGCAATGTTATCCAGCGGACTGCCCACATGATGGTTGGAGTACTTAACGCCTCCTTCACGTACATAGGGCATATGACAATCTGCACAGGACAAACCTTTGCGAAAGTGAATACCGGTACGAAAGGTTTCGTATTCGGGATGCTGAGCCTTAAGGATGGGGGCACGGCTCAGCTTGTTGGTGAAGTCGGTAAAGCCATATTCATCGTAGTATGCTTCAATCTGTTCAGGTGAAAAACCCTTTTCCCAGGGCAGGGTGACAACCTTAGCCTCTTTTTTCTCACCCTTGTCATCCCATTCGGTGGGCTTGAAGTAATACTCCACATGACACTGGGCACAGACCAATGAACGCATGTCCTGATGGGTAGCATTGGCATACTTGAGCGTACCTTCCGCATCCAGAGCGCGCTTGAGGAAGTCGCGGCCCACGGAGAGCTGCATGGTTTTCGGATCGTGGCAGTCGGCGCAGCCAACCGGATTGACCATCTCATTGCCGTATTTGGACCAAGAGCCAGTAAAATATTCCATTTCACCATCCCGCGCAATTATTCTGGGAACGTCCGGAGATTTACAGGTCCAGCAGGCGGTTGGCTGGGGTCCAGTTTTTTCATCCACTGGCGCACCGGTGCGCAGGGTGTTATGGTTGTCTTCCAGCATGTAAAAATGGCCGCGTGGCGCATTGTAATCCTTGGAAAAGGCATATCCCGCCCACAAAATCACCAGGGCAGGACTATCCTTGAGCACATCATCGATTTTATCGCTCTTGCGGGTCTGCATGTAGGAGTCGTACTGGCGGGGGTAGTACCTGGCATACTCGGACGAACGGGATTCCCAGGCCTTCATCTCCGGAGTCGCGTTGATTCTGATCTGATCCGCCTTATTTCCCCGAATGGAAACGGTCAACAGCATCATCAGCACAATGGCAAACGTAGCAAGGGTCGTGATAACAAATGATTTCTTCATACCGTTTCTCCTGTGATTACTTAATATCGCGCTCAAGGAAATTATTTTGCGTGGCAGTCAGGTTGCGCATACGGCCATGTGGTACCGTCCGGTGGCACTCCCAACAACGCCGGCCCATCTGAACCGTGCGATCTTCAAGGTTGCTATAGATTGCGCTGTTGTCCAACATCTGCGAAACCACGACGCCATGGCAGCGGATGCAGTTTTCCTGAATACGGTTGGCCGCATCATTGGTAATATGCAGATTGTAGCCATACGTTTTGAAGGTCATGGCCCAAGAGTGACGCAAGCCATCCCTGGCCTTGGCCATCATCTTATTCACAAAGGAGTCATGGGGCAGATGGCAGTCGATACAGACTGTACGGGTGCCGTGGGAACTGTGCTGCCAGGTGGCATAGAGGGTATTCATTGGATGGCAGGTAATGCAGGCTTCTGCATCGTGTGACAGATAGGAGAGCATTTTCGACTCTCGCACCAGGTTGACAAACACGAGAAGTGCGGCCACCACCGAAAAAATGGCGACATAGATCATGGTACTTTTCTTTTTCATAGGCAACCCTTGCTCATGGCCGGCTGAATACTTGTCTGCCCGGTGCAGATGCAAGCAGCTTTTCGGCCGCATACATAAACACCTGCCCTCTCTAGCCGCATGCTATTCAATTATTTTCATTGCATCAACATATTTTTACCCTTTTTATCACTCTTTCTGATACACAAGAAAAACAACCCCAGTACAACAAGAAGGCAACATAGCTCATTATGAACAGGCATAAACCAGGGTGCTCATCAATCCGCTCCGCACGGATGCAGCGAGAAGCACGCACCGTTACCCTGATGATCCACAAATACTGCCGGAGCCATCATCACCAACAAGAAGGACTCTGCTCCGGCTGCAGCGAGCTACTGCGCTACGCTCTGGCCCGACTGGAGCACTGCCCTTTCCAGGAAAAGAAGAGCACCTGCGCCAACTGTCCCATCCACTGCTACAGTCCTAACAAGCGCCAACAAATCAAAGAGGTGATGCGCTATGCTGGTCCCCGCCTTATCTGGACCCATCCCTGGCTGAGCCTCATGCACCTGGTGGATGGCTGGCGCCGACCCCGTAGAAAAACCTGAGCCCTGGCGCATCCCCGAAACCTGCTCGATATCGGCTCTTGGTCGGTGCACTTTGCTTGGCATTACTGTACATAAAAAAATACGTACTACCAGCAAGTCGACGCAGGCCAGCAAGCAGGATCAAATCAGGATCAAATAAAGAGCAACAAGTTATCCCAACCAATCCGCAACGAGCAGAGGACACACCATGCTTAAAAACATGGATTTTTCCCAGCTGGAAAAAGACAATCCATACACCGCCATGAAACGCAGCGAACTGGCCACCCATCTTGCCATGCTGCAGCGGCAATGCATCCACTTCAATATTCCAGTGCTGATCGCCGTGGAAGGCTGGGAATCCTCGGGCAAGGGATATGTTATCAACGATCTGGCACGCGAGCTGGACACCAGGGCCTTTCAGGTGCACGTGTTTGAACGTGCCGGCGAAGAAGAGGAGCAGCGCTCCTTCACCTGGCGTTTTTGGACCCGCATTCCTGCCAAGGGTGATTTCGCCATCTTTGATCGCAGCAGCTACTATCACATGATGAATGATCTCAGCTTGGGCAAAAGCGAGCTCGAGCAGCAAATCGCCTATATCCGCGATGCAGAGAAAATGCTGTACGACGACGGCACAATCATCCTCAAGTTTTTTCTCAACATCACTCAAAAAACGCAAAAGGAACGAATCAGTGACCTGGTCAGCGATGATAACCGTAAATTTTTAGTCACCAAAAACGACACATCCCAAAACAAACACTATCAAAAATACCAAGAACATTTTTCCCAAATTCTGAACCTGTCACACTTTGATTTCGCCCCCTGGCATCTGCTCTCAGCTGAAAACAGAAAGGATGCCTCAAAATACATTCTGGGCACCTCCATTCGCCTGCTGCAGGAAGGTGTCGACCGCCACCTGGGCAAACAGAAGACAGCCACCACCTTTATGCGCGCATATAACCGACAAACCTGCCACCTACACGACCTGGATACAGAACTGCGCCTGGAGGAAACCACCTACGAAGAACAGAGCAAAGCTTTGCAAAAACAAGCACAGGAGCTGGCCGATTACGGCGCAATCATTTTGAAATTTTTCCTCTATATCGACAAGGATGAACAGTACAAACGTTTTTTGGACCGGCAGGCAGACAAACCCTACAAGCTGACCGATGAAGACTGGAGGAACCGCAATAAATGGGATGCTTATATCCTGGCTGCCAACGAGATGATCGACCGCACCAGTACGGCCAGCGCCCCATGGATTCTGGTGGAAGGTAACGATAAGTATTATGCCAGAATCAAAGTGCTTGCAGAGTTCAACCAGCGGGCCAAGAGCAAGCTGCAGTCGCTTTAGAGCCTAAGTTTCCTCGGTATCTATATCTTTGCCAAGAACATTTTCCAGACGGTTGCGGAACATATCCAACTGGAGTGTTGCTATCGGCTTTTTGGGCTGCGTGAAAAGGCTCTTCGTCGTTTCAAGTGGATTTGAGGAGCTGCTGGATAGGCGCAGCCAGCAGGTAGATGATGCTGATGAAGGTGTCATCGTTTCTGTATCCCCTGGCCCGGCATTTGGCGGCCTGGAAG
>Ga0334887_1002036_pt1 | contig 23948 bp, 17 predicted proteins | sample GraSluR1_MG_10_FD_207217 | JGI IMG/M metagenome (GOLD analysis project Ga0334887, IMG submission 207217) | Sludge microbial communities from methane-producing bioreactor in Wageningen University, Netherlands - Granular Sludge_18_07-R1 | ecosystem: Engineered > Bioreactor > Anaerobic >...
GCGCTGGAGGAAGAACTAGCGAACCTGAAGGAATCCAGCGCTCAGTTGACGAGCCGCTGGCAGGCGGAGCGCGACACCATCGCGCGCGTGCGCGATTTGAAGCAGCAGATCGAGCGCGTGCACGTTCAGATCGAGCAGGCCGAGCGCGACTACAACCTGGAGCAAGCGGCGCAATTGCGCTATGGCACGTTGCGCCAATTGGAGCAGGAGTTGGCCCAGGCCGAGGAACGCGTGCGCATGGCGCAGGCCAGCGGCGCGCTCCTGAAGGAAGAGGTGGATAGCGAAGAGATCGCCACAGTCGTGAGCAAGTGGACGGGCATTCCGGTCGCCAAGCTGATGGAGGGCGAGCGCGCCAAACTCGTGCGTATGGAGGAGGAGATTCACAAGCGTGTCGTCGGCCAAGATGAGGCCGTGTCCGTGGTGGCCTCCGCCATCCGCCGCAGCCGCGCCGGCCTGCAAGACCCCAACCGGCCCATCGGCAGCTTCATCTTCCTGGGGCCGACGGGCGTGGGCAAGACCGAGTTGGCGCGGGCATTGGCCGAGTTCCTGTTCGACGACGAACAGAGCATGGTGCGCATCGACATGAGCGAGTACCAGGAGCGGCATACCGTCGCCCGGCTGATCGGCGCGCCGCCCGGCTACGTCGGCTATGACGAAGGCGGGCAACTGACCGAAGCCGTGCGCCGCCGACCCTATTCGGTGGTGCTCTTCGACGAGATCGAGAAGGCGCATCCGGAGGTCTTTAACACGCTGTTGCAGGTGCTCGACGACGGGCGCATGACCGACGGTCAAGGCCGTACCGTCGACTTCCGCAACACGATCATCATCATGACCAGCAACCTGGGCAGCCAGTACATTCTGGACGTGGCGGGCGTCGACGAGGAAGTGGAGCGCCGCGTGCGCGAGGTGCTGCACACGCATTTCCGCCCCGAGTTCCTGAATCGTGTGGACGAGATTGTCATCTTCCACGCCCTGCACAAGGAGCAATTGAAGCAGATCGTGGAGATCCAGCTCGAACGGCTGCGCAAGCTGTTGGCTGACCGTGGGATGACGCTTGAACTGACCGATAGCGCCAAGACGCTGCTGGTGGACGAGGGCTACGACCCGGCCTATGGCGCCCGACCGTTGAAGCGGGTGATCCAGCATCGTATCGCCGACCCGCTAGCCGCCAAGATTTTGCAGGGCGACTTGCTGGAGGGCGAGCATGTAGTGGTCGATGTCGTGAACGGCGAATTGCAGTTCACGGGCGTGGAAGTGCTCGAGGCGTAGCGGCCGCGTTGGGGTAGTGTAGACAAAACACTAACGCTGCGCTTATAACGGTCTAACGTGTTGTGACTATACTGAAGATATGAAAGCTTGATGGGCGGGCCTGAGCGCTCTCGCAGAAGCCCGCCCGATTCATCCCGACTGAAGCGTAAAACATAGGTAATCGAAGTCTGATGTACAGGAGGATGACCAATGGCAAGTTTGATGAGATGGGACCCCTTCCGCGAAATGACGACCATGCGAGAGATGATGGACCGCGCTTTCGATGAAGCGTTTTTCGACACCCCGCGGCTGTGGTCGCGGCGGCTGGAGGATTTCCCGGTAGCATTGGACGTCGCCGAGGATCAGGAATCCTACATGGTCAAGGCGTCCATTCCGGGCGTAGACCCCAACGATGTTGAGATCACGCTGACCGATAATATGTTGACGATCAAGGGCGAGGTGAAGGAAGAGAAGGACGTGGAGGAGCGCAACTATCACCTGCGCGAGCGCCGTTTCGGCAGCTTCACCCGCAGCGTAACGCTGCCTCTGCCCGTCGACGCAGACAAGGTCGAAGCGACACATGAGAACGGCGTACTGTCGCTGCGCCTGCCCAAGACCGAGGCGGTCAAGCCGAAGAAGATCTCGGTCAAGAAGATGATCACCGGCAACTAGGGCGTCACGAGTCATGTAGAGGGTTGTGTATCGCTAGCCTGGGTGACTGAGAGGGTCAGACACCGAGCTTCGTTAAGAGGCTCGGTGTCTTTTGTATTGGCGTGTATTGGAAGCTTAGCCGTCGGTGATGACCGCGCCGTCTTCGATGACCAGCGGCCCCGCGCCGTCGTTGACGAGGCGAACCGCTCCCCTGATGGCGACGTTGCGGCCGAAGCGGACGTCGCCCTCCACCGTCAGCGACGTGCATTCGATCAGCGATGGCGCGCCGTGAGGGAAGCGACGGCGCAGGTCGTCGATCATGCCGTAATAGCGGTCGTCCAGCTTGACGAGCGGCGGCCGGTGCAGCGGGTAAGTGTGGCGCGCCGGCGACAGGCGCAGATGGCATTCCTCGGTCAACTCATACACGTCTGACCAGAGAACAAGCAGGTCGTTGTTTTTCTTGACCGGCACGAAGCGCATACGCGGCACGCGCAGGGCCTGCGCGCCCTCGAATAGGGCGATGGCCGACCCCATAGCAGTCTCCAGCTGGTAGACGCGCGGCGACTCCGGATCGGTGGGGTCGACGGTCTTCTCGTTGCGGATCAGCGGCAGTTCGAGCTTGCCCCCGCGGCGGCGCATGACTTCGTAGACCGTGGGAAGGTGCAGCCAGAGATTATTGGTATTGAAGTAGCGGTAGCGATTGATGTCCTGGAACATCTCGCGCTCTTCGGGCGGACACTGCGACAGCTCGCGCAGGATTAGCTGTCCGTCCGGGCGGACGCTGAGGTGGCCGCCCTTGTTGTCGGCCAGGGTGCGGTTGGCGACTTCCATGAGGAAGGGGATGCGCTCGGCGGCCAGATAGCCCAGGATGCGCGTGTCCAGCAGCGCGCCCAGGTTGTCCGAGTTGCTGACGAAGAGGTATTCATAGCCGGCGTTGAGCATGGCGTCGAGCATGCCGCTGGTGATGAGCGACACGTAGATGTCGCCGTGGCCAGGCGGGCACCATTCCTTTTCAGGGTCGGCGGGCCAGGCGGCGGGCTGCAGCGTTTTCTTGTCGATCTTGGGCTTCCAGTGCTGCACAAAGTCGACCGGTATATCCTGGCGGAAGTCAGAATAGCGGGCGAGCGCGGCTTCGGTGGCGGGCCGCGTGCTGACGCTGTTCATCAGCACGAGCGGCAGACGGATGCCTGCGGTCCGGCGCATGTGCAGCGTCTGGCGCACGATGACGTCGAGGAAGGTCAGTTCGCCTTTGACCGGCAGGAGGGATTTGGGCCCGCTCATGCCCATGCTCGTGCCCAGGCCGCCGTTGAGCTTGAGGATCACGGTGCGGTCGAGCGCGTCGGCGCCGGCTGTTTCGTACCGTTTGCTGAGTTCTTCATAGCTGGGCAGCGCGCGCACGGGCAGGGCTTCCCGGCGGTCGATGTAGCCGGTGGCGCCGGCCAGCAACCGGTCATAGTAGAAGTGAAAAATGTCGATCGCCAACTCCGGCTGGCCCGCGGCACGCATCTTGGCTGCGAACTGCTCGAAATAGCTGGGGCGAGCCGTCAGTTGGCGGCCTTGTATTCTGGGACCCTGGTATTGATCCATATGTTGCACACTCCGACATGCACACGGGCGGGCGCAAGCCCCGCTCCTACCATCCCACGGCGCAGCCGTCGCTGCGCGGCTCGCTGCCGGCGGTGAGGACGCCGGTTTCCGGGTCGCGCAGAATGATCTGGCCCATGCCGAAAACGGTGCGTCTGAAGCCGTCGATGGGCGCCAGGCGATGGCCGCGGCGCGTCAACTCTGCCAGCACGGCAAAGTCCCACCCCTCTTCGATCTCGATCAGGCCGCCCGGGTCGAGCGCGCCCACGCCGTTGCCCGGCCAGGCCAGTTGCCAGCGCGGCATATCCAGCGCTTTTTGCGGCGACATGTCCAGGTCGATCAGGTTGACGAGCATTTGAAAATGGCCTTGGGGCTGAGAGTAGCCGCCCATGACGCCGTAGCTGGCGTGCAATTCGCCGTCGCGCGTGGTCATGGCCGGGATGATGGTGTGATAGGGCCGCTTGTTCGGGGCGAGCGCGTTGGGGTGATCAGGGTCGAGTACGAAGAGCGCTGCGCGATTCTGCAAGCTGACGCCGGTTCCGGGCACGACCAGGCCGGAGCCTGTGCCCATGTATAGGCTGTTGATAAAGCTGCACGCGTTGCCTTCGCCGTCGACGGCGCTGAGGTAGACCGTATCGGAGCCGGCCATGGGGTCGCCGTAGGGCACGTTTTGGGCTGCAACCTGCGGGTTGATACGCGCACGGCGCCGGGCGGCATAGGCCGTGCTGACCAGTTCGTCCAGCGGTATGTCCGACACGCGCGGGTCGCAGACCCACTGCTGGGCGTCGGCAAAGCCCAGGCGCATGCATTCGATCATAGTGTGCACGCGGTCGGCGGGCGACATGGCGGCCAGGTCGAAGCCTGCGGCCAGGTTGACGGCGATGATGGCGGCGAGCCCCTGGCCGTTGGGCGGGCACTCGTAGAGGGTGACGCCGCGGTAGCCGGCGGAGATGGGCTCGTCCCATGTGGAGATGTGCGCCGCCATGTCCGCCTCGGTGATCCAGCCGCCGTACTGCTGTACGTGACGGCTGAGCTTGCGGGCGAACTCGCCGCGGTAGATGTAGTCTTTCCCGCCGGCGGCGATGCCGCGCAGGGTCTCGCCCAGGGTGGGGATGCGCATCAACTCGCCGGGCTGGGGGGCGCGACCGTCGATGAGCAGTTCATGGCCGCTGGGCTGTTCGGGGCCGTTGTCGAGGTCGCCGCTCGCCCAATCCGGGCTGCGCAACAGCTTCTTGACCTGTGAAGCCCAGCCGCGGGCGATGATCTCGCTGACGGGGTAGCCGTTCTCGGCGTACCAGATGGCGGGCTGAAGAACGTCGGCAAGAGACATGCGGCCATGCTGTTGGAGCAGATCGCTCCAGCCGGCGACCGTGCCGGGGATGCTGACGGCGTGGCCGGTGAAGGCGGGCATCTTAGCGTAGCCGAGACGTTTGATCTCGTCGATCGACGCGGCCGCGGGCGCGCGGCCGGAGCCGTTGAGCGCTGTGACCTGCTTGGTCTTGGCATCCCAATAGAGGGCAAAGCAATCTCCGCCGATACCGGTGCTGGTCGGCTGGACGACGTTGAGCATGGCAGCCGTGGCGACTGCGGCGTCAGCGGCGTTGCCGCCCGCCTTGAGCATGTCCAGTCCGGCCATGGCGGCGAGCGGCTGGCTGGTTGCCACCATGCCGCGCGTCGCTCTTACATTGCTGCGACGCGAGCGGAACACAGCATCAAAGTCCATACGTTCTCCTCTAGGCTTGCGTGTCAGGCAGGAAGACAGTTTGCATCATATCGAACAGCATCGGCAAGTCCAAATCGGCCGCGCCCCTGTATAGGACTAAAGTACGCATGCGGCCGGCATCTGTCGATGATTCCGGATTGTTTTGGCGCTATCATTCCCGATGCGGTAGACTATCCTGTACTATGGGCATCATTATCCAGTATGTCGCCACGTATGCTCCCTGGATCTACGCGACTTGCGGATTGGTTGCCTTGTACCATATATACAAGATATGGCTTGTGCGCTCGGAGCGGCGACAAGCGGTGTTTTCGCTGGAGCGCGAGAAGGCCATCCGCGACACATATAGCATTTTTGCGGTCGCCATGATCCTGCTGTTGGCGATGGGCCTAACTTATTTCGTGAGCACGACGTTGGCGACGGCGGTTGAGCCGCTGGTGGCAGAGGCGCGCGCCCCGACGCCGCCCCTGCCCTTTGTGCCCACGCCCACCAATACGCCTCTGCCGGCGACGCCGACGCCCACCATCACGCCGGAGGCGATCGCCGACGCGGCGCCGACCGAGCCGCCTGTCGAAGAAATCGCGCTTTTTGAGGAGACGCCCGAACCGCCGACGCCGGAGCCGGTTGCGCAGGTTGTGCAAGCGCCGGCTTGTCCTGACGATCGCTCCGCCTTCATTCGGCCAGGCAACAACGAGAGCGTGCGCGGCGTGCTCAATGTGATCGGCACCGCCACGCATGAGCAGTTTCAGTATTATAAGGTGGAGTTCGCGCCCGGCGCTGATGCAACCGAAGGCTATGTCTACATCGCGGGAGGCAATGGTCCGGTCGTCAACAACGTGCTGGCGAGTTTCGACACGAACGCACTGGGCAACGGCGTTTGGACGCTGCGCCTGGTCGTCGTCGATCAGACAGGCAACTTTCCGCCGCCCTGCCGGGTTACCATCAACGTCGCTAATTGATGCCTGAGAACAAGCAACGCCTCCAGGCTGCCGGCGCCGGCATCATCCTTATCATCGTGGCGTTGATCGTCGCCTATAACGCCGGGCTGGCGCGCGGCAGGCTGCGCGTCCGCGAAGAACTGCTGGCCGTGCAGGCGCAGTTGGTGGCCCAGTTGTCCGCCACGCCCACCGTAATCGATACCCCCACGCCCACCGAGACGCCTACCCCCTCGCTGACGCCGACGCCTACATGGACGCCGACGCAGACGCCGACGCCGACCGCCACGCCCGCTTCTCCGGAGGAGTGGGCGGTGCGTTTTCGCGCCCTGGCCGAGGAAGGTTTGAATTCGGCTGGGATGGAGGAGTTCGACAACGCGCGGGCAGAGTCGCTGCTGCGCGGCATCGCACAGGAACAAGGGCTGCTCTTTGTGCCGGCCACCTATTTCGAACTGGCGGGCAGCCCGTGGGCTGCGCTCGTCGCCCCGCGCACGCCGTCCGGCGAAGCGCTGCCAATGCTGTTCTGGCGCGAACCGAACGACCGCAACCGGGTGCGCAGCCAAGACTTGCTGCCCGTGCTGTCGACGTCCGAGGCCGGCGTCGATTACCGGACGTTGCTGGCCGGGGTGACCTATGGCGCGATCCGGTCCGATTTCTTGGGGCGGCTTCATGTGCTGCTGGTGGAGCGTCCGGAGATGAACCCGCTCCTGAGAGTGAATGTGCTGTATCAGCCTCAGCCGGGCGGCGAGTTCGCTTCTCTGTGGCGGAGCCGCGAGGACCCGCTGTGGTCGATAGAGGCGGCCGGCAGCCAGTTTCAGGTGCAGGAGTCCGCCGAAAGCCTGTTGCCCGACATCCAGATCATTGCGCCGCTGGCCGCGACAGGCGGGCTGCGCGAGCGCTTGGACGCGCCGGAAGCCTTCGTTGAGCGTCCTCCGTTTGCGCGGCAGTGGGCCGCAACGCTGTGGCGTTTTGTCTCGATCGAGGACGCCCAGGAGCTTTCGGGCGTGGTTAGGCCCGGCTACAATTTGGAGGACGCCGTTCTGGTCTCGACGCCGCTGACCGCTCTGGCGCATGTTCTGGCCGCGCTGCAGACAACCGACGTCGGCGCTGCATCCAACCATGTCAGCCGTATAGACCTCCTGCAGCAGGCGTATGACATGGGCCTGTACCAGCCGGGGCTGTGGGTCGGCATCTATCTCAACGAGAACGGGCGCGAATTGTTCGGCCACGATGTCACCCGGCAACTGCGCCTGTTCGATAATGGCGACCGCGAGCGTTCGTATGTCGCGGTTTTCGACCAGGGGCCAAGCGGCGAATACCGGCTCAACGCGCTGCTCGATTCGCCCCCGTATTGGGATGACGCTTTGGTGACGCCGGCCTCGCCTCTGCCGACGTCAACCGCTACGCCGACGCCGACCATCACGCCGACGCCCACAGATACGGACGTTCCGCAGGCAGCCGATGCGGAAGATACGGCCACGCCTACGTTGACCGCAACGCCGCCTGACACCGAGACGCCAACGCCTACGGCGACGGACACGCCGGCGCCTACGGACACGCCCGTACCGACGCCTACCGATACGCCTACGCCGACGGATACGCCGACCGCAACCCCGACGCCAACCGACACCAGCACGCCGACAGAGACCTTTACGCCGACCGCGACGCCGACGGATACCCCCACGCCCACCCCGACCGACCCGCCCTATCCTGTGCCGCGCATTCCGGATGACCAGGCGCCGTTGGCGCGGGCGACGGTCTTCCGGGCGCCCGCAAATCTGCGCGGCGGGCCGGATACCACTTGGGTGACCATCGGACAGCTTAGCTACGGGATGAATGTCGATCTCTACGGCATCACGGAAGACGAGCAGTGGGTGCTGTTGCGCGTCAACGAGCCGAACGACGAACGTCACCGGCTGACAGGTTGGCTAGCGCTTGAACTGCTGCAACTGGCGGGCAATACGGCGTTTCTGCCGCGCTATTACGCCGACGGCACGCCGCTGATCCCGCCCACGCCCACCTTTACGCCGACGCCGGGCACGCCGACGCCGACTCTCAGCCCGACCCCGACGTCTACGGCTACGCCGCGGCCCACGCCTTTGATCGAGCAGGCCGCTGCCGAACCGGCCCCGCAGATCGTGGCGCCGCCGCCGGGCAGCGGTGAGTACGCGCTGACGATTGCGGCGGAGCCGGCCACTGTTGTAGGTGCGATCGCGGCCGCGGCCGATGATGGCGGCGTCTGGTCGGTCCTCGTCGATACGGCGGAACTCCAGGTGTGGAGCGGGTTGTTCGGCGCGTTTCCCGCCGCATGGATACCGGCGCAAACCGGCATGCTGACGCCGGGAGCGCGCATCTATGTCCAAGGCGCGCCGGCGGTTGATAACCCGGCTGCATTGGCCGCACAGGCGGTGCGCATAGCCGCCGGTCCGCCTGTCGAACGGTCCAAAGTGACGGCGCGGCCTGATCTGGCTGAAGCCGTCGCCGGCGGGTCGGCTGTAGCGCTGATGGGCAGCCGCGAGGAGTCTGGCATCTACTTGCTGGAGACCGCAGGCACGCTGCGCCAATTGTGGATCGACGAGCAGGAGGCGGTCTGGGCAAGCGGCGATCCGGGCCAGGGCGTCGTTATCAGCCCTGGCAATGTGCGCGGTGGCGCGGTCCGCTTCACCTGGGTGCGGGAGGACGGCGTCGGCGTCGAGGTCCAGGCCCAGCCGTTCCACACGCTGCATGGCGTGGTCGCTGATGCGTTGGGCGGGCTGTGGTGGATTGAGACGCCCCAGGCCGGTCTGGATCATTGGCAGCTTTGGCATTTCGACCCTGAACAGGGGCGCATCGTCTTGCGTCTGCGGGCGAGCGGCCAGCTTTTCGCGACGGGCAGCGAACTGATCGAAGCGCCGTTATCGCCTAGCTTGCTCTCAGTAACCCCCCAAACAGACCCGGCTACGGGCGCGCTTGTCGCCGCTACGTTGCTGGTTGACACGGTGAACACGGACGCACAAGGGCTGTATATGGGTGTGTTCCGCCTGTCGATCACGCTGGATGAACAGGGAGAAGGCGCGGCCACGGGCATGCCGCAATTGCTGCTGACGCCGGAAAGTTATCGCGGCCCGCTGCAGGTCAGCCCGGACGGGACCAAGCTGGCCTATTTCGTCTACGATCCGGAGCGCCCTAGCCTGACGTCGGGCTTCATTCGCCCAGCCAACACGGTGCGCGTGCTGACGCTGGCGGGGCGAGGAGCCAGCACGATCCGCACCGTCTATGCCAGCGAGAACCGTTTCGAGTTCCTCGCACCCAACCTGGCCTGGCAGGGAAATGACCGCCTGATCCTGGCGCGCAGCCGTTTTGCGCCGGGCGACACGTTTGGCGTTGACCGCTTCGGCGTGGTGCGCGTCCAGTTGCCCGCTCCGGATCAGCCGGCGGGTGAGGTCACGGCAACCAGCTACCTGTTCCCCAACCAGGTGCAACTGCGCGATTTCGCCGTCTGCCAGGACGGCAGCTATACGCTTATGGTTTCCGGCGCGGCGACGGGCATGCTAGAACTAGCGCGCTGGAACGGCGCGGACCGACCGCAAGCCCTCGTCGCGCTGCCCGAAACCATGTCACGCGGCTTCCTCTGCTGGGCGGCGCCCGATGCGCTGTTGGACCTGCAATAGCGGCGTCTGCGCAGCAATGATGCGTTACGGCAAGCCCTATGCCTGAATCGTCTTTTTCTTCATGGCCGCAAGACTGGGTGATCTTCGCCGACTGGCGGCATCTGGGCTTAGCCGGGTTCGGCGTTGTTTTGCTGCTTCTGCTCGGCATCTGGTGGCGGCAGCAGACGCGGCATTGGTTCCGCATTATGACGGGGACTTTTTTGGCCGCGTTGCTGTTGTGCATTGGCAGCTACTACATGTTCGTCACGCCGCCGTATTATGCCGGCTGCCCGTTGGGCTGCCCAGGTTGGCGCGGCTATCCGTTGCCCTTTGCCCGCATCGACCTGGCAGGCGGGAGCCAGACGGCGGTTCTGGATTTTATGTTGAATTTGCAGATGCTATGGCTGCTCTGGCTAGCCGCCAGTCTGGTCTGGCGGCTGTTAGGCGTTGGGTTTCAATGGTGGAATCGTTCGTGGCGATCTAAACTTGTGTTCATCGTCTTTGTCGCGATCCTGCCCTGGGCGGTTCTGCCCCGCGTGCTCGATCCGCCGCAGCCCCGCCCGGATGGCGAAGACCTGCGTCTGGCTGTGAACGCCCAGCGTTCGGCTGAGTACACATACCGCATCACCGGCGCTTGGGTGCAACGCCTTGCTTTGGAAGACATTCGCCATACGGAGTTGGAAGCACGCGGCGAACTGCCCTTTGGCGAGGAGAGCGTTACCGAGGTCTGCCTGCGCGGCTATACTTATTTCTATGTGCCGTGGCGGCGTTACCGCATCACGCTGGACCCTAGCGGCGTGACCGCGCTCAGCCTGAACGAGTTGTCGTTGGAAGGCTCCTGCTGGGACGAATGACGCCGGGCGTGAGCAGGCGCATTGTTTGAGTGATCACAGCCTCCACAATACACTACGGGCTGTACGAGTCTCGCTTGCCGTCCATTTTTGTCGGGGAGGAGTGATGATGAAAATCACCGCCGTGAAAACCGCTGCCACGCGAGGACATGGCATGCATCTGTGGGTCAAGGTGGAAACGGATGCCGGCGTCACGGGCGTAGGAGAGTGTGTGCACGGAGGGGTGCAAGCGATTGCTATCCTCCAGTCTCTGGCCCCTAAGCTCATCGGACGGGATCCGTTCGCCATAGACGCCATCTTCGAGGAACTCCGCCGCGCCCATGTCTTTGACGGGGGCTTTGCCGGCGCGCTGATCACGGCGCTGACCGGGTTGGAGATCGCGTTGTGGGACCTGAAGGGTAAAGCGTTGAACACGCCCATCTATGAATTGCTGGGCGGCAAGTTCCGCGACAAAGTGCGCGTCTATGCCGATTGCCAGGTAGAGCCGGGCATGGACTTCAGCGAAATCCAGCGCGTGGTCGACGAGGTGCTGGCGCGCGGCTTTACGGCGCTCAAGATCGACCTGGACATTCACGCTTACGGGCATCACGGCAAGGAAGTCGAGGGCTTTGTCAAGGATCGCTTCAACTACACCGCGGGCCAATGGGAACATGAGCGCATGGTCAACCTGGTGGAGATGGTGACGACTGCCGCCGGCAAGGGCGTGGATGTGGCCGCGGACGTACATACGCGGCTGGATGTTCCGAGTGCGGTGCGGCTGGCACGCGACTTGGAGCGGTTTCACCTGCTGTGGCTGGAGGAGCCGGTTCCGGCTGAAAACGTCGATGCGATGGCCGCGGTGAAGCGTTCGACGACCACGCCCATCTGTAGCGGCGAGAATCTCTATCTGCGCCATGGCTTCCGCGAGTTGATCGAGAAGCAGGCAGTAGACGTGATCATGCCCGACATTCCCAAGTGCGGCGGGTTGTCGGAGTGCCGCAAGATCGCCAACCTGGCCGAAATCTACTACATCCCCTTTGCGCCGCACAATGTGGCGTCGCCGCTGGGCAGTATGGCGTCGGCCCACGTCTGCGCTTCTGTACCCAACTTCCTGGTCCTGGAGTTCCATTGGCTGCACCGGGACTACTGGACGACGATCATCCGTGAGAAAACCGATATCATTCAAGACGGCTATATCCGTCTCAGCGACAGGCCGGGCATCGGCGTCGAACTGGACGAAGAGACGGCGCGCCGTTACCAATACCCTGGGACGACCTGGTTCGCGGTGTAGCGCGGGCGAGAGAGGCCGGGGGCAAGCGAGGAGAAAGAAATGGCAGACAACATCGAGAAAACCAGCGCGCTGATCGGTGAGCAAGGACTGGTAGCGATCGTGCGCGGCAACTTCCCTGCACAGAAACTGTTCGAGATTGCGGACACGTTGCTCGCGTCGTCCGTGCTGGCGCTGGAAGTGACGCTTAACACCAGCGGCGCGCTGGAAGGCATCCGCCTGCTGCGTGATCGTTACGGCGAACGGATGTTGATCGGCGCGGGTACGGTGCGCACTGCGGCCCAGTTTGAGCAAGCCCTGGCCGCGGGCGCACAGTTCACCGTGGCGCCCAACTTCGACCCGGCGACGGCCGCGCTATCGCTGGCACGCGACGTGTTGCACCTTCCCGGGGTCTTCACGCCAACGGAGGCGCAGACGGCCTACGCCGCCGGCTGCAAGATGCTCAAGCTCTTTCCGTCCGACATTGTGGGGCCGCAGTACCTCAAGGCGCTGCGCGCGCCGCTGGACGACATTCTCTTTGTGCCGACCGGCGGCGTTACGCCCGACAACGTGGGCGACTACATCCGCGCCGGCGCGGCTGCGGTCGGTCTAGGCAGCGCGCTGGTTACCGGCCCGAACCAATCGATGGACGACCTAGCCGCCCGCGCTCGCAAGATTCGCGCGGCATGGAAGGATGCGAAAGGCCAATGACGCGCTCAGCACGCTTCGACGTGACCACCACAGGCGAGACCATGATCCGGTTGAGCGTACCGGCAGGTGAACGCTTGGAACGAACGGATAAGCTGGACATGTACCCCGGCGGCGCTGAGGCCAATCTTACTGTGGCGCTGGCGCGCATGGGCCGGCGCACGGCTTGGGCGGGCGGCCTGCCTGCCAGCCCTCTGGGCCGTTGGCTGGCCAACCACCTGCGCGTCGCCGGTGTGGACTTGGACGGCGTGGTCTGGTCGGACACGGGGCGCATGGGGGCCTATTACGTGGAGTTCGCATCACCGCCGCGCGCCACACAAGTGATCTACGACCGTGCCGACTCGGTAGCCGCCAACTTGACGCCCGCCGACATCCGCTGGGACCATCTGCTGGATACGCGGCTGCTGCACCTAACGGGCATCACGCCGCCTCTCTCGGACGGGTGCCGTGCGATCGTGGTAGAGGCTTGCGCCCGCGCCCGCGCGGCGGGCATCCCCATCAGCTTCGACGTCAACTTTCGCTCCAAGCTGTGGTCGCCGCAAGAGGCCGGCGAGTTCATCGTCCCGCTGGTGCAGGGCATCGACCTGTTCTTCTGCGGGCGCGGCGACGCCAAAAACCTGCTTGGCCTGAGCGGCGATGCCGAGGAAGTTGTGCGGCGATTGGCGGACCTGACCCGCGCCAAGGTCGTAGTGTTGACTCTGGCGGATGAGGGCGTGATCGCCTGGGACGGAAAACAGATGCTGCACGAGCCGGCCAAGCCGGTGATGATCATCGACCGGCCCGGTGCGGGCGACGCGCTGGCCGCGGGCGTGATCCACGGCTGGTTGGACGGCGACCTGCGCCACGGGTTACAGACGGGCGTCGTGCTGGCCGCTCTGTGCTTGAGCCAGTACGGCGACATGCTCGTCACTACGCCGGATGAAGTCGTCGCATTGATGGAGACGCCCGGCGTGACGCTGGTGAGGTAGCGGACGCCGGTATGGGCGGAGGCGGGCGCTAGAGGGGAGTGACATGACGAATAAGAGCTCGCGGCGGTCCAAGCGCTTTGAGGCGCTGGCTGGCCGCGATATTAACCGAGAGACTTTCATCGAACCGTGGCCGGAGGTCGGGCTGGTCGTCACCGACAGTCCCTATGACCCGCAGCCCGGCTTGCGCATCGTGGATGGGCGTGTCAGCGAGATGGACGGACGGCCACGCGAGCAATTCGACGCGCTCGACCTTTTCATTGCCGACCACGCGCTCGACCTGGCGGCTGCGGCAGAGGCGATGGCGACGCCTTCCGTCGAATTGGCGCGCATGTTGGTCGACGTCAACGTGTCGCAGCAGGCCATGCGCCGCCTGGCCGCGGGCTGTACGCCTGCCAAACTAACCGATATCATCCGCCACATGAACGTGTTGGAGATGATGTCCGGACTGGCGAAGATGCGCGTGCGGCGCACCCCGGCCAATCAGGCCCACGTAACCAACTGGCGCGAGCACCCGGCGTTGTTGGCCGCGGACGCAGCCGAGGCCGCGCTGCGCGGCTTCGCCGAGGTCGAAACGACGGTGCGCGTGGCGCGCAACGCGCCTTTTAACGCGCTGGCGATCCTCGTCGGCACGCAGACCGGGCGCGGGGGCGTGCTCACGCAGTGCGCCGTCGAGGAGGCGTTGGGGCTGCGCCTCGCCATGAAGGGCCTTGTCACCTACGCCGAGACGCTTTCCGTTTATGGGACCGAAGCCGCCTTCGTGGACGGAGACGACACGCCCTGGTCGAAGGCTTTCCTGGCCTCCGCCTATGCCAGCCGCGGGGTAAAGGTGCGCTTCACCAGCGGGACCGGCGCCGAGGCGCTGATGGGCAACGCCGAGCGCTGCTCTATGCTCTATCTGGAGGCGCGCTGTCTGATGGCGGTGCGCGGGGCGGGCAGTCAGGGTGTGCAGAATGGTTCGATTTCGTGCATCGCCCTGCCCGAATCGCTGCCTGGCGGCGTGCGCGCCGTGCTAGCCGAGAACTTGCTCGCCTCCTTGCTGGGGCTGGAGGTGGCCGCGGGCAACGACGCATTGGCTTCGCACTCGCAGATCCGCAAGGCGGCCAAACTCATGCTCCAGTTCATCCCCGGCGCGGACTTTATTTTCTCCGGCTACAGCGTCATGCCCAAGCGGGACAACCTGTTCGGCGGCGGCAACTTCGACGCCGAGGACCTGGACGACTACAACGTGTTGCAGCGCGACATGCAGGTGGACGGGGGCGTGCGCCCGGCGAGCGAGGTAGAGGTTGTCGCCATCCGGCGCGAGGCTGCGTCCGCCATCTGCGCCGTCTATGCCGAGCTGGGCTTTCCCGCTATCACGGAGGAGGAAATCGAGGCCGCAGTCTATGCGCACAGCAGCGACGACATGCCGGAGCGCGATGTCGTCGCCGACTTGGCCGCAGCGGACGCGTTTTTGGCCGGAGAGGCCGATATGGCGGCTGTAGTCGCAGCGCTCCACCGCGCCGGTTTTGCCAGGACTGCGGCCAACATCCTGGAGATGGGCCGGCAGCGGGTGGCAGGCGATTACCTGCAGCCGTCGGCTATCTTTGATGCGGACTTCCGCGTGCGCAGCGGCATCAACGACGCCAACGACTATGCCGGTCCGGGCACAGGCTATCGCTTGGCAGGCGCACGCTGGGAGGAGGTGCAGCGCATCCCGCAGGCCAAATCCCCGCGTTCGTTCGTACAGGATCACGTGGGCGCGCCGTTGAAGAAGCTTGCGGAGGTTGGGCCGGCCAAGTCCGGCACGCGAACAGAGATCGTCTTGGCGGTTGGGCCTGCGTTCGGCGCGGCGTTGACGCGCACGATCGGCGGCCTCGATCATGAGGCGGTGCTGGCGGCGATCTTAACAGGCGTGGCGAAGGAGGGGCTGATCGGGCGCATCGTCCGCGTCAAACACACGTCGGACTGCGCGGCTATTGGCCAGATAGCGGCGGAACTGAGCGGATCCGGCATCGGCATCGGCTTGCAATCGCGCGGCACGACTGTGATCCATAAACAGGGTCTGGCGCGGCTCAATAACCTGGAGCTGTTTCCGCAGTCGCCAAGCCTGACGCTGGCGACCTATGAGGAGATCGGGCGCAACGCTGCGCGCTACGCCAAGGGCGAGCCGGTCAAGCCCGTCGGCGTCAAGATCGACAACGCCGCACGCCTGCGGCTGATCGTCAAGACGACGCTGCTGCACCAGCGCGAGACCGAGCAGATTCGCGACGAGCCGCCCGCTGAGCTTTTCTTCGACTGGGAGCCGGAAGTATGAACGAACGGAAAGACCGCGCCTATCCCCTGATGGAGCACGCTGCGGATCGGCTGGCCGCGGCCAGCGGGCGCAGACTGGCAGAAGTCGATCTGGCTGCGGCGGCTTCGGGCGACCTGTCCATTGCCGACCTGCAGGTCAGTGCGGAGACGCTGCGCGCCCAGGCTGCGATCGCCGAGGATGCGGGCTTTCGGCAACTTGCCGAAAACCTGCGCTGCGCTGCGGAATTGACCGCGGTGCCGAACGCGGAACTGCTGGCGATGTATGAGACGCTGCGTCCTAACCGCTCCACCTATACGGCGCTATTGGAGATGGCTGAACGGCTCGCCGCGGGCTACGGCGCAACGTTAACCGCGGCCTTCGTACGCGAGGCGGCGGCGGCGTACCGGGCGCGCGGCCTAGTGTTGCCGGAGTAAGCCTTGCCTACCCTATTGGCGCAACTCGCGCCGCAACGCAGCACCCAGTACAGTGCGCTCGCCGCAGACCTGGCCCCGCACGAATTGCAACTGTCGCCGGTTGGGCGCAAGATCGGCGCAATGCAGCCGGTGACGCTGGGCGGGCAGGCCTACCTGGAATACGAGTTGCGCCAGGACCTGGACGAGCGCGACCGCTACGAGTTGGGCGCTCTTGCCATGACCAGTGCATACTTCCTGTCCTATGCCGAGGCGGGCGGCGTGCCGGGGCCTTTCCTGCAGCCCATCGAGACCGGCTTTACGCCTGCGCTGCCCGCAGAGATGGCGATGACGCGGCGCTATCGCGGCAAGACCAATGAGTTGTTCACCCATTTCATGTGCAACATCGCCCGTTTCAGCAGCGCCTTTGCGAGCGAGCCGTGGTCCGGCCTGCGCGTCTTCGACCCGCTGTCCGGCGGCGGCACGACGTTGTTCACCGCGCTTATGTTGGGGGCCGAGGCCGCAGGCGTGGAGCAGGACGACCAGGACGTCAAGTCGTCCGCAGCCTTCGTGCGCCAGTTCGCGCGCGAGCAGCGCATCCGCGTCAAGGAAAAACAGGAGCGGCTGCGCAAGCTAGGCTGGCGCTGGACGTTCGATCTGGGCGCAGCGCCGGGCCGTCGCTGCGTGCTCGCCTTGGGTGATACGCAGGAGTCGGCGGCGTTGATCGCCGGCTTTAGGCCGCATCTGATCGTTACCGACCTGCCTTATGGCATCCAGCACAGCCGTCCGCTGTTCGACCTCTTGAACGGCGGGCTGCCGGTGTGGGCGTCGCTCCTGCCGGCGGGCGGCTGCCTGGTCATGGCTTGGGACGCGACGCGCTTCAACCGCGCCGACATGGCAAGCCTCGTGTCCGCCGAGCCGTCGCTGGACGTGCTGGAGCGCAGCCCCTACGACGCGCTGGCGCACCGCGTGGATCGAGTGATCAAACAGCGCGACGTGCTGGTCGCTCGTCGCAAGTAGGGGCGGAATGCCGCCTCTATAAACCGCACCCTCCCTCAGCGACATCCTCTCACAACCTGCCGTCGAATCGACCATCGAACCGTTCTTGGGCGGTCGCCGCGACGTGCGGACCGCCGTTTCTGCGCTTTATGCACCACCAATAATGAGCTCGAACTATTGACAATCATTTTCATGTATGATAAGATCGTGAAAATAAATTTCATCACCAAGCGTTCTTCGCCTATGGACAGCCAAATAAACAACGAGCGCGGCACGTTGGCGGCCATTTCGGATGCGTTGCCCCGTCTAAAAGGGGCGGCGCGGAAGACGGCGCAGTATATCGTGAACTCGCCGCGTGAGACGATCAACCTGACCATTACCGAACTGGGCGTGCGTGTGGGCGTGAGCGAGGCGAGCATCGTCCGCTTTGCACAGTCGCTGGGCTACTCCGGCTTTCACGCCCTCAAGATCGGCCTGGCCGAAGACATTGTCTCGCCCATGTTGCTCGTCAACGAGGATTTGACGCCGGACGACGGCCCGGCTAGCGCCGTACAAAAGGCGATGACAGCGGGCATGCGTTCGCTCGAAGATACGGTGCGCATCTTGGAGATGCCGGTGCTGGAAGCCGCCGTTCAGGCGTTGTGCAATGCGCGCCTGATTGAGCTGTTCGCCTCCGGCAATTCGATCCCGCTGGCGATGGACCTCAACTTTCGCCTGACCAAGATCGGGCTGCACAGCCGCTTCTCCATCGACCCGACGATGCAGGAAATGTACGCCAGCCTGACCGCCCCCGAAGACGTGGCGGTGGGCATCTCGCATACGGGAAGCTCTGTAGACACCGTTCATGCCCTCGAACTGGCGAAGCAGCGCGGCGCGCGTACGGTCTGCATCACCAATCATTCTCGCTCTCCTCTGACTCGCTACGGCGATTACTGTTTGTTCACGTCGACGCGGGCCAGCCACTTTCGCGAAGAAGAGATGGCCTCGAATTTGGCGACGTTGGCGCTGACGGAAGCGCTCTATGTGGGCATCTGCGTGTATCGTTCTGACGCTTCGGTGCAAGCCGCCTCGCAGACAATGCGGGCGACCCGGCACCGCAAGTATTAGGGTCAGCTCACACAGTTAAATCGAGAAAGAGAAGGAGATGCCATTGAGGTATTGGTACCGGTGGTGCGCCTTGTTGTGTTCGTTCTGTCTACCAACCATGCATAGGAGATGAAACACATGAACAAGAAGCTACTCAGTCTCTTTGCGGCGGTCGTCATGCTCACCGCCATCGTGGCCGGTTGCGCTCCGGTCGCCGGGCCGGCGGCGCCTGCCGCCGAAACCGCCGGCGAAACGATTACGCTTGAGTTTACACAGTGGTGGGAACCGGAACTGCCGGAAGGCTCTTTCCGCGCGTTGATGGACGAGTTCGAAGCGCAGAATCCCGGCATCAAGGTCGAGCTGATCAGCGGCCCGTACTCCACGACCCGCGAACAGGTCGTCGCCGGCGCTGCAGCGGGCACGATGTCGGACGTCGTCGGTCTGGACGGCGCTTGGGTCAGCGACTTTGTGAAGCAGGGCTCTCTCGCCAGCCTGACCGACCTGATGTCACAGGCCGGCTATGACGACAGCCAGCTCGCCGCGCAGATTCAACTGAACGGCGCCGCGTACATGATCCCCGTCGTCAACTTCGTCTACCCGGTGTTTGTCAACCTGGACCTGCTCGCCGCGGCCGGCGTCGAGAATCCGCCGGCTACGCGCAGCGAGTTCGCCGCGGCCGCCCAGCAGTTGGCCGATTCCGGCGAGAACGTCTACGGATGGGTGCTGCCCTTGTCCCTGGAACAGCCCAACGGCATCCAGAACGACGTGATGTCGTGGGTCTGGGCTTCGGGCGGCAGCATGATGAAGGACGGCCTGCCGGATGTGACCAATGACCAAGTGCGCAGCGCCTCTGAGTTCATCAAGGGGCTGTGGGACGCGGGCGTCATCGCCCCCGGCTCGTTCTCGATGCGAGAGCAGGACAAGGTCGAGGAGTTCACCAATGGCCGCGTCGGCATGATGATCAGCTCGCTGGCGCACATCAACATGCTGCGCGAGCGCAACCCGGACCTCAACTTCGCCATCACCGCTCTGCCGGCTGAGGACGGCTACGACGGCAAGCGCGGTCTGCCGTACGCATCGTGGGGCATCGGCGTTTCCGCCAACAGCCCGCACCAGGCCGAGGCCTGGAAGCTGGTCGAGTATCTGATGAGCGCAGAGGTCAACTCCAAGCTGTCCTCGATCGCCAATGCCTTCCCCGGCAACGTCAACTCGACTCCCGACTTCGTGCAGACGGACGAGCTGTTCGCCGCCGCCTTCGACGTTTTCCAGACCGGCTATCTCGCCAATGAGTTCGTGGGCCTGCCGGTTGCCGAGAACCTGATGCGCGAGTTCGCCGAGCAGTTCCAGCTCTATCTGGACGACAGCCAGTCATTGGATGACACACTGAACGCCGCGCAAGAAGCCTGGATGGCGCATTTCGAGTAAGGCCGAGCTGCCTGTACGCGGTCCGGGGTTAACCCGGACGTCGCGGCAGGCGGCGCACTGCCCGCAGAGTAGCTGCGTAACTTTGCTGAATCTGATCTGCGGCATAGGGGCTGCAAGGCGAGACTGTCTTGCAGCCCCTGCCTATACGCTGTGAAGAAAGGAAGGCTAGCCGTGTCGGTCGATGGCAGGTTCGCTGCAAACCCAAAAACGAATAACCTGTATCGAATCTGGAAGAGGGTCATTCCCTACGGCTATTTGTCGCCTACGATCCTGTTGTTGGCCGTACTGTCGTTCCTGCCCATCGGGATGGTTGTCTATTACTCGGTGATGGACAACGTCATTATGAACCAGAACCCGGCGTTCGTGGGGGCGGCGAACTACGTCAAAATTTTGACGGATGGCGTCTTCCAGACGGCGCTCGGCAACACGCTCTACTTCACGCTGATGAGCGTCGTCGTCCATCTGATCCTCGGCCTGACCTTCGCCATGCTGCTCAATTCCAAGCTGGTGAGCCCGTTCACCCGCTCCGTGTTCCGGGTTGTCTACATCTTGCCGTGGGTCTTTACGGCGTCGATCATCGCCATCCTCTGGCGGCTGATGCTGAACCCGAATGGCGTCATCAACTACCTGCTGGAGTGGTCTGGCCTCGTCAGTCAGAAGATAGAATGGCTGAGTTCGCGGCAGTTGGCTTTGCATGCCGTGACATTCATCAATATCTGGTCCGGCTATCCATTTTATATGGTCAGCCTGTTGGCCGGTCTACAAGGCATTCCCGACGAAATCTACGAGGCCGGAACCATCGACGGGGCCAACGGCCCACAGCTTTTCCGCTATGTCACGCTTCCCCAACTGCGGCCCATCATCATCAGCCTCGCCATGCTCGACTTCATCTGGACTATGCAGCAGTTTACGCTGATCTGGATGACGACGGGCGGCGGGCCGGGCCGCGTGACGGAGATGCTGAGTACGTTCACTTATAAGCTGGCATTTAGCACCTACGAGTTTTCTCTGGCCTCCACCAGCGCCGTGGTGATCTTGGTCTTGTCGATGTTTGTGGCTTTGTTCTATGTGCGAAGACAGCGAGCGAGCGATGCTTAACGCCATCTCCAGACCTGCCAAAATCAGAATCGCAAGAGCGCTGGTGATCATAGCGCTGCTGATTGGCGCTCTGCTGCCGGGCTTTCCTGTGCTGTGGATGCTGTCATCCTCGTTTAAGTCCAATATGGACATCTTCGCCTATCCGCCGGCGCTGATCACGGACTCCTTCTCTTTTGGGGCCTATGCCGCCGTCGTGACCAGCCCGGAAAAACTGCGTTTCTTTCTCAATAGCTATCTGGTCTCGATGTTCGTCACCATCCTCACTTTGCTCGTCGGCATCTTGGGGGGGTATAGCTTCAGCCGCTATGAATTTCCGTTCAAGCGACCGCTGAACATGGTCATCATCGGCGTTCAGGCCGTGCCGCCCATAACGCTGTTGATCCCCTACTTTAGCCTCATCGTCTTTCTCAAGCTGCACAACACCTATGCGGCCCTGGTCCTCACGTATATGGTCTTCACGCTGTCCTACGCCATCATCATGATGACCGGCTACTTCAATACGCTGCCGCGCCAACTGGACGAGGCCGTGATGATCGACGGCGGAAGTTCATTCGTCGCCCTGTGGCGGGTGCTTGTGCCGATCTCTCTGCCGGGGATCGTGTCGGTGGGCGTCTACACCTTCATGCTGGCCTGGAACGAGTTCCTGTTCGCGCTTACGTTGACCAAGACCACCGACATGCGCACCGTTCCTGTCGGGATTCAACTACTCATGGGCCAGCATTCCTATGAGTGGAACGAGATGATGGCGATGAGCGTGCTTGGGTGTCTGCCTGTCTTGCTGCTATTCTTGTTCTTCCAGCGCTACTTCATCGCGGGGATGACGGCGGGTTCCGTCAAAGGATGAATCAGTTTTGCGCCAAATTTCCGCCTGCCGGCCTAGCCTTGCGCGGGCGGTTGTTGATACAACCATTATCATTGTCATCTAGGAAGTAGGGAGACGTTGCCATGTTGATGAATATGAGAGATCTGTTGGCGGTTGCGCATGCCAACCATTTTGCTGTGCCGGCTTTTAATATCAGCAGCAACATGTTGCTGAGCGGGATCATGGAGGCTTCGGAGGAAAAGCAGGCCCCCGTCATTCTGGCGATCCACCCCGACGAGCTGGCTTTCGTGCGGCCTTCGTTCGTTCGTTCGGCGGTCGAGGAAGCGCATCGGGCCACGGTCCCCGTCTGCATCCATTTGGATCACGGATCGTCGCTGGCTCAGGTAATGCAGGCCATCCAGTGCGGCTTCACATCGGTCATGATCGACGCGTCCACGCGCCCGCTCGACGAGAACATCCGCATCTGCAGGGAGATCGTGGCGCTGGCTCACTCCGTCGATGTTTCAGTCGAGGGCGAGTTGGGGACCATCGGCACGACCGGCCCCGAAGCCGAGGCGGGCGCAGACGTCATCATCTACACCGATCCGGACGACGTCGTGACGTTCGTCGATGCCACGGGCGTCGACAGTTTGGCGGTGGCGATCGGCACGTCGCATGGGATTTACCCGAAAGATAAAAAGCCTGAACTAAAACTGGACTTGCTCAAAGAGATCGCCTCCAGGGTGGACACCCCGCTGGTCCTGCATGGCGGGTCCGCCAACCCGGACGAGGAGATCGCCGCGGCTGTGAAGCTGGGCGTCAACAAGATCAACATCTCCAGCGACGTCAAGGACGCCTTCTACCAGAAGTGCCGCGAGGTGCTGAAGGATCCGGTGATCCGCGAGCCGAACGCCATTTATCCGCCCTGTATCAAGGCGATGAAAGAGGTTGCCTACCACAAGATCGACCTTTTCGATGCGACCGGCAAAGCGGCGCTCTATCCGCATTGCCGGGCCTAGCCGCGGCAATAGGGTTTTCCACCCAACATAACCGGCTGCGACGATAAGAACCGTGCGTGTGATTAGCTCGCCCTGGAGTTTAATGCTTGTTCGGACAGGCGTTGTCTAGGGCGAGCTTCTTTTGCAGACATATCTAGGCAGGTAGAACAGCGAAGGGGATTCATGGCCGAACAGATCGCCCTGGGGTTTGGCGATAACATAGATTACGAAATTGTCTGGGACCCCGCCGTATACGAGGATCTGATCGTCCGCTACGGCATTCGCGCACAGGAGTTGTCGTCAGACGGGGCGATCCACAGCGAACGCGACCTGGTCGTCTCGATCCTGAGCTTCGTGCAGTCCGGGGCGGGCGGCGAGCGCTTTGTCGCCTCGTCGGCCATTGTCGAGCGCTTTGCACAGCGCTTCGAGAACAAGATCACGCTGGGCGGCACCTCTGTGCGGGCCGCCATCGCCATGCGCAAACTGGGCTATACGTCCGCCCTTCATCTATCGACCATCAACGACCATGTGCGCAGGCTCATCCCGCAGGACAGCCCCTATGTGTGCAGCAACACGCAAGATACCCTCTACCCGCACTTGATCGTGCAGTTCGACAAGGGCGCCCGTGTGCGCGCAGGCGATATCGAGCTTGTCGCCGCGCGGGCCAACCGCATCATCTATCACAACGACGCCGACAACATCGCCATGCGCATCAGCGAGGACTTCGCCGATCTCGTTTCCGAGGCCAAGGTCTTTCTGGTCTCCGGCTTCAACGCCATGCAGAGCGAAGCGCTGCTCGTCGAGCGGCTGGAGTCGGTTGAGCGGATCATGGCGAGGCTGCCCAAAAACGCGCTGGTGTTCTATGAGGAAGCGGGTTTCTATGAGCCGCGGTTCAGCCGTCTGATCCATGCGCGGCTGGCGGGCAAGGTCGACATCGTAAGCCTCAACGAGGACGAGATGCAGGACTTTCTGGGCGGCAAGCTCGGTCTGCTGGACGCCGTTCCGATCGGAGAAGCGCTGGCGGATCTGTACCAACTGATTCCGGCGCCGGTGATCGTCGTGCATGCGATGTACTGGGCGCTGGCCTATGGCGAAAACGCCACGCAGTTTGCGCGCGCGCTCAAAGGCGGGGTAACGATGGCGACGACGCGCTTCTGCTTTGGCGATGAGTTCACCGTAGATAATTACCGCCCAGTCGAAGCCCTTCCCCCCTCGGCGGAAGGCGCAGCATTTGCCGCAACGCTGGAGGGGCTGCTGGACGGGCGCGTGTGCTGCGTGCCGGTGGCCTGTGTCGAGCAGTCGAATGCGACGACGATCG
>Ga0334887_1002038_pt1 | contig 23929 bp, 16 predicted proteins | sample GraSluR1_MG_10_FD_207217 | JGI IMG/M metagenome (GOLD analysis project Ga0334887, IMG submission 207217) | Sludge microbial communities from methane-producing bioreactor in Wageningen University, Netherlands - Granular Sludge_18_07-R1 | ecosystem: Engineered > Bioreactor > Anaerobic >...
TCTCCGGAGGGGATGGAAAGCAGCGGAAGACCTTCTCCGCCGGGAAGAAGGCGCTTGAGTTCGACCGCCATGACGTGCTGTTGCGCCCCTTCGTCCCGGAGCATCGTATCGTGGAGCAGAATATCGAGGTTGAGCACGACGCCGACAACGCCCAGCAGGTCGCCCCCCGTTCTCCGCACAGGACGGAACACGACGGAACGGCATGCCCCGTCGGAGCCGAGAAGGTTGCTCGTCGCTTCGGAGGCGGTTTTCATGCCGCTTCGCACGGAGCGCTCCATAGCCTGTTTCAAGGAGGCGACGGAGCGCAGATCGGCTCCGGGAGACAGCATTCTCCGGTCGGCGGGCGCTGCATAGAGCACCGGAAAGGAGAGCTCGTAGAACGATGCGGCGGGCTGAGCGGCGGCATCCCCTTCCGACGCGTCTTCGGGAGCCCTGGTCCCCGCTTCCGCCGGCTTTTCGCTTCCTGCCGCCAGAGAGGGAACGGCGGGCGCCCACACCACTTCGTCGACATGAGGAAGAGCGGTCAGATGGCCGACGAAGTCCTTGAATTCAACGGCGTCGACATGTTCGCTGCTCTCGAAAAAGCGCCCCAATCCTTCGATGTTGCAATCCCGCAGCTCCTGAAGCGACTGTATCAAGGCGCTCGAACCGAAGTCGGAAAGCATCGAGAAGGCCTTCGAACGTGCGCGATATTCATACGCGCCCACGAGCCATGTACACGACCCTGCCAGAACAAGGCTGATCAAGGCAACCCAGAGCACCTCCGCGTACACGAAAGCCGTCGAGTCGCGGAGCCGGGGGGAGAAGCGATAGCCGACGAAAAGGACCAGGAGCAAGAGCAAGGAGGCTCCCCACGGAACGAACGCCGCTTTGTACGGCTCTCTCCACCCGTTTCGCGCATCCGCTTCAAGAAGCAAAAGAGCGATAACCCGCCGTGTCGCCGGTTCTATCAAAGGAACCAGCGCAGCGAAGAAAGAGCCGTTCCCTTCGGTGAAAGGCCCGAGCAGAATCGGTCGTTTGTCCTCGAAAGGGCGCCGGAAGGCGGCGGACCGGGCGCGGAACTCGTCGCCGGGAAGCGCGGAAGCCTCGGCGCGCACATTCATCATGTAGACGAGGACGCCGTCCTCCCGTCTGCCGAGAATGGAGACGGACGAGCCGCGAGGCAGCACGGGAAGGACCGAGAGCAGCTGCTCGTTCAAGCGGGAGTAGTCCGGAAGGTAGAGGTCGGAGGCGCTGCCGGAGAGCGTTTTAAGACGCTGCGGATTCACGCTCTCCGAAAGAAGGCGCGCGGTCCGGAGCAGATCCTCCTGCGCGCGCCGCGAAGCGCGCCGCATCTCCGAATACCCGAGGATGCCTCCTACGACGGCAAAGAGGAGACAGGCGACGACGACTCCACGTTCAAATGCTCCGCGAGACCGAACCTTTTTCTCCATGGCCGGAATCCTCTCTCCTCAGTTCGCAGGGCTCTTTTTTGCACATTCTCGTCCGCGTTCCGCACGAAGCGCCTTCGGGAAGGCGCCCCTTTCAGTCCGCGGAAACTACAAGATCATACCACGGGACGCTCTTTTCGGGCAATATGCAATTTTCAGCTACGTCCTTACGCCCGGTTGCCGGTAAGCGCCTTCCATGTCTTTCGCTTTGCTTTTTCTTCGTACATCCGCATATCCGCAGTGCAGATCATCTCCTGCCCAGTCGCCCCGTCTCCGGGACGATGAACGGCGAGCCCCGCGCTGACGCCGCAGAGGAGAGAACGCCCACCGACGACGAACGGCTCGGCGAACAGCGCTTTCACTCGCTTGGAGAGCAAATACGCCTCCTCGACGCCTCCGAGCCCCTCGAAGAGGAGAATGAACTCATCCCCGCCCAGCCGAGCGACCGTATCCTGCTCCCGCACCGCTTCGTCGAGCCTTCGGGCGATCGCGACGAGAAGCACGTCGCCGGTCTCGTGTCCGTACGTATCGTTGATCTCCTTGAAGGCGTCGAGGTCGAGAAAGAGCACGGCGACGTACGAGTGTTCCCGCCGCGAGCGGAGCAGCGCCATTTCGAGACGGTCGGCCAGGAGCAGCCTGTTCGGCAGACCCGTGAGCGAATCATGGTAGGCGAGATGACTGAGGCGTTGCTGCTCGGATTTTATGTCGCCGATGTGGGTCAGCACCCCGGCGTAGTAGGCGACTTCCCCGTTCTCGTCCGTCACCGCGTTCACCGTCAGCCACACGGGGTAGGCCTCGCCGTCCTTGCGGCGGTTCCACGTCTCTCCCTGCCAGGAGCCGTGCTCGCGAAGGTGTTCCCAGAAGCGGAGCGAGTCCTCCCCCTGCTTTCGCTGCGCGGAGAACATTCCCGGGCGCCTGCCCCGAATCTCGTCGAGCGTATAGCCGGTGAGATGCTCGAGGGCGGTGTTTCCGTCGAGGATGTACCCTTGCGGGTCGGTCACGACGATGCCCTCCGAGAGGGAGCGGTAGATGTGCCCCGCCAGTCTGTGCCTCGACTCGCTCTCACGCAGCTCGGAAGTACGCTGTTCGACGACCTGTTCGAGCAGCTCCCGTCGGTTCGCCGTAAAAGCGACGAAGAAGGCGAGGGCAAGCGTCATCAGGATGCCCGTGAGCGCGGTAAACAGACCCATTCTTGGTTGGTGGTACTTGAGGAAGGACGCTCCGGGGCGCAGTACCGCCGCGAATGCGCCGTCGAACGCGTACAGGGGACGGATGAAACGGTATTCCGTCCTTCCTTCGTTCTCCCACGCGGCAAGAGCGCGCGGCGGCGCCTCCGGAGAGAGCGCTTCGAAGGTCAGCATCTCGACGTCGCCGCTCCCGCCCATGACTTCATTGGGCATCAAATCCGGCAAAAAGAGCGCCGACACGACGCCGCGGAGGGGGCCGTTGAACCCGGAGTAGAAGAGAGGGAAACAGACCCAGAGCGCGGGACGCTCTTCCTTCCCGCGCGGTATCCGCAGAAAAATCGCGGACGGTCTCCTGACGCTCTCGGCAGTCTTGATGGCTTGCGAAACGGCCGGGTTCGAAAGAAGATCCTCGCCGACGGGGAACGTGTTGCCCGTCATCGGAGAACGGAAGAGCACCGGGTTGTACTCCGCACGGTCCTCCGCGCGGACGAACGCTCCGGAGGCGTTCTGGTCGCGGATCTCCAGAGCGCGCCGCCATTCATCGCGCACCTCGCTCTCGAAGCGCCCCCGCTCTTCGGCGGTTATCCGGGGACTCCACATGAGCGCGTCGATTTCCGGCTCCGACGACAGGCGTTGGGAATACCTCCTGAACGACTCGTACTCGAGAGAGGGAAGCGCCTCGATAAACCGTGCGGTTCCCTCGAGGACGAAATGGCGGAGCCTGTAGAGCATCCCTGCCATCTTGGCCGAGTGAGCTTCCGCGATGATCGAAAAACTCTGCGCATGGGAGCGGTTTTCCCGCTCGTGCACCATCCACGCCACGCTCCCCGTCAAGGCGAGGCCGAAGATCAACGTCAGAAGGCATTCGAGATACCTGTATCTCCCGAACGTATTGCCTCCCTTTTTGGTCCGCTGTTGCAGCATCCAGCGTCCGGCGAAAAGAAGACACGCCAGAAAGAGCGACGTCAGCGCGGGGATGCGCTTGGCCCGCTCCAGGGTCCGTTGCCATTCCTCCCCCGATATATCCAACGCCAGCGCGGCGCTCACCCTGTCGGAGCCGCGTTCGATCAGAGGAACCCATGCCGAAATCCATGATCCCCACTGGTCCACGACGGGGCCGACGACGACGGCCTTTCCTTCGTCGAATGCGGGCAGAAAACCGGGGTCGACTGCGTCGTACACTTCTCCGGGCGGCGATTCGTCCTCCGAGCCCGGCGGCTCCGAGTCCACATAAAAGAAGACTTTCCCGTCGTAGCGCCTCCCGACGAGCGTCAGAAAACGGCTCCGCGGGTACATCTGCAAGACCGAGCGGAAATAGTTCTTGAAGCTTTCATACTGGGGCGACCCTAAATCCAGTTCGCTCCCCGTAAGGCGGCGCACGTCGCGGATGTCGATGGTCTCCGCAAGAACGCGCGTAGTGCGCAGCAGCTCTTCGCGGAGAAACGCGTCGGTCTCGCGCACGCGCCACGCGCCGACCAAAGCGCCCGACAAGAGGACGGCGGTCAGCAGCAAGAGGAATCCGCCTTCGGCAAACCAGAAAGAGAGCACTTTTCCGCGCTCGTTCATTCGTTCTTTCCCCCCCGAGCGGAGATCAAATCCCGAAGCGCCTTCTCCAAAAGCGCGTACTGCGCCCTCACTCCGGTTTCCAATCTCCGAAGCGCGTCCGCGTCCCCGGCCTTTCCGGCTTTCTCCGCCTCGAACGCGACGGCGCGAAGCGCCTCTCCACCGATACCGGCGGCTGCGCCCTTTATCGAGTGGGCGCATCTTCCCGCAGCGGCGGCGTCGCCTTCAATAACCTGCGCTGTGAATTTTTCCAGATCCTGCGGCATCTCCTCGATGAACTCCTCCGCAAGCTCGGCCAGGGAGTCCTCGTCGCCCATGAGACGCTTCAGAGCGGCTGCGCGGTCGAAGATGGGCGCGCCCTTCTCTTCGGATGAGGCAGGCGCGGGAATTTTCACACGCTCGCCCCCCGCTTCTCCATAGAGAAGCCAACGGATTACGGCGTCGAGCTCTTCCGGAGCCGCCGGCTTCGGAAGGAAGGCGTTCATCCCGGCGTTTATGCAGCGCTCCCTGTCTTCGGGAGAGACGTAGGCGGTGAGCGCGACGACGGGGATCGACGGGTCGAGCGCGCCCGACGCGCCGCTCCGGATCATCCGCATGGCCTCCACGCCGTCCATGACGGGCATCTGCACATCCATCACCACCAGATCGCATTCGTTCGAGCAAAGGTATTCCACGGCTTCCTTGCCGTTTTCGACGGCGGCGATCGAATACCCCAGCTTGCGAAGCATCGCCAGCGCAAACTTTCGGTTGACCGGGTTATCCTCCGCCAGCAGTATTCTCTTGCCGGGCACGGTTTTTTGCCGTATCGAAGACGCCGTGGGGAGTCCGCACTTCGAAAAACTCCCCTCGAACGAAAACACCGAGCCCTTGCCCTCCTCGCTTTGCATTACAAGCTCCCCGCCAAGAAGCGCGGCGAGCTCCTTCGCCATCGGGAGGCCCAACCCCGCGCCCTGGTATGCTTTGGTGGTCGAGTCGTCGCTTTGCCAGAAGCGTTCGAAGACGCTCCCCTGCTGCTCCGCCGGGATACCGACGCCGGTGTCCTCCACCGAAAAGCGCAGGCGAACGGTCCGATCGCTCTCTTCAAGGGCGGAGACGGAAAAACGGACCTCCCCGCGGGGGGTGAACTTCACCGCGTTGTCCAGAAGATTTCTCAGGATTCTGTACAGACAGCGGCCATCGCCGTGAAGACGCAACGGGACGGGCGGACGGGCGGGGAAGACGAAACGGAGTCCCTTTTCGTGCGCCGCCGCGCCGAAGACGGTCTCCAGCTTCGAAAGGAGCTCGTCGAGGTCGAAATCCTCCTCGACGAGACGATAACGACCCTCGTCGATATTCGCGATATCGAGCGCGTCGCTGATCAGCGTCAGCAGCGCCTCGCCGGACTTTCTGGCCGAAACGGCGTACTCCCGCTGCTCCTCCGTCAGACGAGTGTCGAGCAGCAGACGGTTCATCCCGAGGAAGCCGTTCAGCGGCGTTCGCATCTCGTGGCTCATGTTCGCGAGGAAACGCCCCTTCGCCTCGCTGGCGGCCTCGGCGCGGCGCGCCATCTCCTGCGTCTTGCGGGTGGTATCCACGAGGGCCGCGTTCATCAGGAAGAGTTCGTCCTTGCTTCGCCGCAACTCTTCCGTCCGCATCGCGACCTGGCGTTCCAGCTCCTCCCTGCGGTTCGCCGCGGCAACGGCGAGCATGGTCAGCACAGCGGTCACCAGGATGCCGGCGAAAAGACTCATCCAGGCCGCCCGGGGCGGATAGAGCGTAATAAAGCCCGGTCCGGGGCGCAGTACGACCGCGAACGTCCTGCCGAAGAAGAGGAGGGGACGCATCGAAAAGAGTTCCGAGGCGCCCGGCCATACAGGCGGCGAAACGGCTTCTTTCCCCGTGGAGACGACGTGTTCGTGAACACCCGCGCCGTGCAGGCGCCACAAATCGCCGACGAGCACGTCGCGCTCCACGTTGGCCTCCTCGGTACGCATCCGGTTCAAAAGAGAGTTCAGTTCGACGACCATGCCGAGAACGCCCATGAACTTATTCGTATCGTTGCGAAAAAACACCGGCTGGAAGACGACGATCCCCTTCAGCGTTCCGGGGACGGCGAGCAGGGGAACCACCTCCGTCGCCGCGGGAAGGCGGGAGGAATGCGCCTCGTCGATCGCGAGCCTTCTGGAGGGAACCTGAGCGAAGTCGACCCCCAGTATGCGCCCGGCGCCTTCGATGGGTACCCGGTAGAACACAGGATAGTAGAACGGCCGCTCCGGAGCGGGAACGATCTTGCCTCCCTCGCCGTAGTCGCGGATGACGAAATCCTCCGCGACGAGCGAGCGGCCGAGCTGTTCGAACGCCTCGCGCTCTCCATGCGGGACGAGCGGCAGCCACGTCGCGCCCCGCACTTCCGGCAACGCCTCCAGATGACGGGCGTACCCCTTGAATTCCTCGAAGTCGACGAAATCGCTGTACGCGAAGAACGCCGCCGCACCTTCGACGCCGATACCCCTGAGGTTCTTCAGGCTGTTGTGCAACTTCCCCGACTCGGAGTCGGCCAGCATGTGGAACGTGTTCTCGAGCGTTCCACGCTCAACCTCCGATGAGACGAGGAGTATCGAAAACGTCAGCACGAGCCCGGTCGCGGCGACGAAGAGAGCGTCGGCGTAGCGGTGATACCAACGGTAGGAAGTTCTCCTCCTCAGGGCGCGGCGCAGCGTCAGTATCCGCCATACGATGAAGAGAGCGGCCAGAAGGACCGCCGCGCACTCCGGAACGTACGCGGCGCGTCGGGCGTCGCTCCGCCACTTCCCTCCGTCGATATCGAGGGCGGCGACGAACGCCGTCTTCCCGGTATCGGGGTCGGCGACGGGAACCCACGCGGTGACGAGGTTTCCCCAAATATCCATAAAAGGGCCGACGACGACGCTCTTTCCTTTGTCGAATGCCTCCAGCAGCGCGGGATCCGGGGGAACATACATCTCCCCCGGAGGCGACTCGTCCGGCGAGCCCTCGGGCTCGGAATCGACGTAGATGAAGATCGACCCGTCGGCACGGCGGCCGAGGAGCGAGATGAAACGACAGTCGGGATAGGCGGAGAGGAGCGAGACGCTCTGTTCCTTGAAGCGGCGGTAGTCCGGAGAGCCCCGATCCGCCTCCGAACCGGCGAGACGTTGTATCGCCCGTGGATTGACGCTTTCGGCGAGAAGACGCGCGCGGCGGACCAGGTTGTGACGCATCCCCAGGTCGGCGTTCGACGCGCGCCACTCGCCTATGAATAATCCGGCCGCCAACAGGAGCACGACGACGAGAATATCGGCGAGACGCGCGGCGCGTATATGCGATGAACGGAAAAAACTCTTCTTCATAGGCGCCTCCGGAATTCCGGCTCTTCGTGTACCTCGGCAACGGGGTCTCAAGCCCCGCTTCGGTTTCACGGTACCGTCTCAAGTATACTATACTCTCCGCCGGTCCGCCCGTTTTTCAGACCGAGGCGCTCAGTCCCCTTCGAGAGGACGCAGGCGCTTCATGGCGCGGATTCGCTCCCTGAGAGGAGGGCGGTCGCGCTCCACCGAGACGGTCTCTTCCGTGTCCCCGTTCACGATGTTCTCCCGGAGCACGCGGATGCGGTCGTTCGTGAAACGGCTGTTGCGGTGCAGATGGCCGCAGAACCATTTTTCGTAGGCCACCTCTCTGTAGATCTCGTCCAGGTAGGCGGAGACGGGATCTCCATGAAGATACTTGTGAAGGTCGAGCGCCTGCAGGATGTGGTTGGGGGCCGTGTGGGTGAGAATCCAGTCCACGTTCCACTCCGCAGCCTCCAGCGAATCGAGCCCCCTGCGGTACTCTTCGGCGGACGGTATCTCCTCGGGCCACCACGATCTCCCCGGAGTGCGCCCCTTTCTGTCCACGCTGCGGGCGCCGCCGAAGACGAAGCAGCGCTTCCCCGCGAGCGTGTAGACGTACCCCCGGCGCAGATGAAGGACGTGCGCCGAGACGACGCCGACCGGCGCGCCGAACCGTTCTTCTTGGGGGAGAGCGTCGAGCATGGAAAAGTTCTCGTGGTTGCCGTCCACGAAAAGAGTGGTCCAGGGGCTTTCTTCGAGGCGGCGCAAGGCGAGCCGCTCTTCCGCGCGCGGAGGATCGCTCCACGGAAGGCCGAAGTCGCCGAGGATGACGACCAGATCGTTCCGCTCCAGCCTCGCCCCTAGAGGAAAATTCGCCGTCCCGAGCCGATCGATCTCGAGAAGACCGTGCGTGTCTCCGGTAAGAAAAATCATGCGCATCCGCTCCTTCGCCGTTTATTATACCGTGCGATGTGCTAAAATTTCATGAAGTCTTTCTTTTTATCTTTCGTATCGAAGGAGGCGCCTCATGACGAATCCGGAGCAAAAAACACTCGCCATCGTGTGCGGAGGAGGCCCCGCCCCGGGGATCAACAGCGTGATCAGCTCTGTTACCATAGAAGCGAAGAAGTCCGGGTGGGAGGTGTACGGCATCTACGACGGCTTCGCCAACCTGGGGAAGGGGGAGAAGAAGGTCGTCCCCCTGACCATCGACGCCGTCAGCCGGATCCACTCCGACGGGGGGAGCATCCTGCGGATCTCCCGGTTCAACCCGACGAAGAGCGACGAGTCGCTGCGGAAAGTCGTGGACACGCTCATCGAACTGGGGGTCACCCACCTCGTGACCATCGGCGGCGACGACACCGCGTACGCGGCCTCGCGCATCGCCGACTTCGCGAAGAACAGCCTCGGGCTGACCATCAACTTCGTCCACGTCCCCAAGACCATCGACAACGACCTTCCGCTTCCCGAGGGCATTCCCACTTTCGGTTTCGAAACGGCGCGTTCGTTGGGGACGCAGATCGTCTCCAACCTGATGGAGGACGCCAAGACGACGGGTCGCTGGTACCTCGCCGTCGCCATGGGGCGCGTCGCGGGGCACCTCGCGCTCGGCATCGGCAAGAGCGCGGGCGCGACCTTGACGCTCATCCCGGAGGAGTTCCCGGGGACGGAAAAGATTCCCCTCTCCCTCGTGGTGGACATCGTCACGGGCTCGATCGTGAAGCGGCTCGCTTCGGGCCGGAACTACGGCGTCGCCGTCACCGCCGAGGGGCTGATCGAGAAGATCCGCCTCGAGGACCTGGAGGCGGCGGACTGCCTCGAGTACGACGACCACGGGCACATCCGCTACGCCGAGATCAACTTCTCGGACGTCCTCAAGAAAGAGCTGCTCGTCAGGCTCTCCGGGATGGGTCTGAAGATGACGATCAACAACAAGGAAGTCGGGTACGAGGTCCGCTGCGCGCCTCCCAACGCCTTCGACATCGAGTACACGCGGAATCTGGGGTACGGGGCGTTCGAATTCCTCCGCGACGGAGGAACGAACGCGCTCATCACCATCCAGAACAACCAGATCGTGCCCATCCCCTTCGACCAGATCCTCGACCCGGTCACGAAGAAGACGCGCATCCGCATGGTGAACACGCAGTCCATTCAGTACAGGATCGCCAGACAGTACATGATCCGTCTGGAGAAGAAGGATTTCAACCCGGGCATCGAGTTCGAACGCCTCGCGGTGGCGGCGAAAATGCCGCCGGACGAGTTCCGCAAGCAGTTCCAGTATGTGACGGACTACTGAGTCTCAGCCGCGTCGGGCGGCGAGGGAGGATTCGACCACTTCTTCGAGAAATTCGCCGAAGGAGATCCCCGCCGCCGCCGCGGCCTTGGGAACGAGGCTCGTCGCGGTCATCCCGGGAACGGTGTTCACTTCGAGGACGGAGGGGAACCCCTCCTCGTCGAGCCTGAGATCTACCCTGCCGTACGATGCGCACCCCAGCGCCGCGTGCGCGGCGAGGGAGGCCGATTCCACCCTGCGGAGGACGAACTCCGAAAGCGGCGCCGGAACGAGGTATTCGGAGGCTCCCGGCGTGTACTTCGAACTGTAGTCGTAGAACCCCGTTACGGGCTGAATCTCGATGACCGGCAGGCAACGGGGAACGCCGTCTTTCTCATACACGGTCACCGTCAGCTCCCTTCCGGCGACATACTCCTCCACAAGCACCCGCGGGTCGTAGCGAAAAGCGTCTTCGAGCGCCTCGGCGAGCCGGTCGGTCCCCGCGAGGATGGAGACGCCCACGGTGCTCCCCGAACAGCAGGGTTTGACCACGAGTTTTCCCGAACGTTCAAGGAGAGCGGGCATGTGCGGATCGTCAAGCACGTCGCGGACGCCTCGCCCCCGTACGACCTCGATTCCCTTCGGCACGGAGATGCCCTTCCAGCGGAAGAGCGCCTTGCTCGCCGTCTTGTCCATCGCAAGAGCGCAGGCCGCGTGTCCCGAGCCGGAGAACGGAACCCCGGCCATCTCCAGGGCGGCCTGGAGCGTACCGTCCTCTCCCCATCCGCCGTGGAGCGCGATGAAGGCGAACTCGACGCTCCCTTCATCGAGAAGAGCGAAAAGATCCTCCTTGCGGCGAAGATCCGCGGCCGCCACGTCGCGCCCACGCTCCGCGAAGGCGGACGTCACGGCCGCGCCGCTTCTGAGGGAGACCTCCCTCTCGGGGCCCTCCCCGCCGTAGAGAACGGTTATCATCATGAGAATCCAATCCTTTCTTCCTCTCCATATTCTGGTCCAATATTATACACATACCCGTCTTCTTCCGCTCTTCTTTTCTGGTACAATACAGTGGGACGGGTGTTTTCCCGCCAAGTATCTATCGCCCGTGACGGGAGGAATACGCATGGACATACAGTGGAGCGACGAACTCGCCATCGGCATCGGCATCATCGACGACCAGCACAAGAAGCTGATCGAGCGCATCGCATCCTTCTCGCGCGCCGTGGACAGCGGCGATATGCGCAAGGTCGAAGAGACGGTGAACTATCTCGTGGGGTACGCGATCCAGCACTTCGGGGCAGAAGAGCTGATCATGATCCGCAACTGCTACGACCAGTTCAAAGAGCACAGGGACGAGCACAGCTGGTTCATCAAGCAGGTTTTCGACGTGCACACAAGCCTGCTGAAGAAGGACTCCTTTTCGCAGCAGCAGATCGAGGACCTCCGCGATATGCTGTACAACTGGACCTTGGACCACATCATGGTGAAGGACAAGCGTATCGCGCAGACGCTGAACAGTTTCGGCGGGCCGCTGCCCCGGGGAGGGGGACAGGCATGACGGGAGAACGACGGGAAAGCGGGAACGAAGGGTTTCGCGCGCCCGGAGCGGAGGACGCGCTGGAAAGGATGAGCGACTTCCACCTCGACGTGCTCAAAGAGGTCAGCAACATCGGCGCGGGCAACGCCGCCACATCTCTCTCCACGCTGCTGGGAAAGGCCGTCGACATGCGCGTGTCGCGCGTCGTCCCGATGCCCTTCAACGAAATCATGGAGTACGTCGGGGGCGCGGAACGGATGATCCTGAGCGTCTTCGTGCGTATCGAGGGGGGCATCTCCGGGAATATGCTCTTCGTCATGGGTCGGGAGGATGCGCAGTCGCTCGTCCGGCACATGACGGGAAGAACCGAGACCCGGGAACAGGGCTTCTCCGAGATGGGACTCTCCGTCCTCCACGAGGTGGGCAATATCATGATCGGTTCGTACATCACGGCGCTCTCCGACTTTCTCGGCTTCGAACTGCACCCGTCCGTTCCGTCGCTCGCGATGGACATGGCGGGAGCGATTCTCGCGTTCAGCCTCTCGGAGATCGGGCGAAGCGGCGACACGGCCATCGTCATCGACGGCGCGCTCTCGCTCGACGGCGGCGCGCTCTCCGGGGACGGAGCTGGGCATATCTTCCTTCTCCCCGACCCGGAGTCGTTCGGCAAAATCTTCCAGGCTCTGGGGGTCGCCGGAAATGGCGACCATTAGGGTGGGCATCGCCGAGTCGGGGGTCGTACTGAACCCGAACAGCGTCTCGACCCTGGGTTTGGGCTCGTGCGTCGGCGTTACCCTCTACGACGAAAGAAGAAAAATCGGCGGCATGGTCCATGTGATGCTTCCTTCCACGGAACTCGCCAAGGGCGCGGACTTCAACAGGTCGAAGTTCGCCGATTCCGCCGTTCCCGACCTGCTGCAGCAGATGATCCGCTCCGGCGCGGACCAGAGACGGCTCGTTGCCAAGCTGGCGGGCGGCGCGCAGATGTTCAACCTCGGCGGAGACACGGACTCCTTGCTGAAAATAGGCGCCCGGAACGTGGAAGCCTGTAAAAAAGCGCTCTCTCTTCTTCGCATCCCTATTGTCGCCGAGGATACGGGCGGCTCGTGGGGACGCACCGTGGAACTTTTCTCCGAGTCGGGAGTCCTCGAAATCCGCGCTATCGGCAAGGCAAAAACACACATTTGAACAACGATTCGGAGGCATCTCGTGAACACTGATAAACATCTGCTCGGCACGGAGAACGTTGGCAAGCTGTTGCTGCGCCTCTCCCTGCCTTCGGTCATCGGCATGCTTGTCATGGCCTCGTACAATATCGCGGACTCCATTTTCATCGGTCGCGGCGTCGGCCCGCTCGGCCTCGCCTCGGTGATGATCTGTTTTCCCATCCAGTTTCTGGGGGGCGCGCTCGCCATCATGGCGGGGGTAGGGGGCGCCTCCGTCGTTTCGCGGAGCCTCGGCGCGGGAGATACCGACCGCGCGCAACAAGCCTTCGGCGCAACCGCCGCATTCTCTCTTTCCGTAGGGCTGCTCGTTTCTTCGCTCTCCCTGTTTTTTCTTCCTTCGCTGCTCCGCCTCTTCGGAGCGACGGAGGGCATTCTCCCCTACGCGGAGGACTACCTCTCGGTCATCCTCTTCGGCGTGCCGTTCCAGATGTTCGCCATGGCGGGCAACCACATGGCGCGCTCCGAGGGACGGGCGCGGATCGCGATGACGACGATGCTCATCTCCGCGCTCCTCAACATCATCCTCGACCCGCTCTTCATCTTCGGGTTCGGCTGGGGAATCAAGGGCGCCGCCGTGGCGACGGTCATCTCGCAGCTGGTGATGTTCGTCTGGATATTCGGCTACTTCTACAGCGGACGGAGCAGCCTTCGATTCATCCGAAAGAATCTGTTCCCGAAGCTCGCGCTCATCCGCGAGATCGCGGCGATCGGTTCGTCGGAATTCATCCGAATGGCCGCGGGCAGTCTCTCGATGGTGCTGATCAACGCCGCGCTCATTCGATGGGGGGGAGAGCTGCACGTAGCCGTTTACGGGGTAATCAACAGAGGACTCTCTTTCTTTTTCATGCCGATGATGGGCGTCGCGCAAGGGTTTCAGCCCATCCTGGGGTACAACTACGGCGCGGGACGATTGGAGCGCGCTCGAAGCGCCATCCGACTGGCGATGGTCGCCGCGACCGTTCTTTCGCTCGTCGGTTTTTTGACCGCGCAAGTCTTTCCCGCGCAGATCTTCGCCATTTTCACCAGGGATGCGAAGCTTATCGCCGAGGGAACGCGCGCGATGCGCATCATCACAAGCATGTTTTTCGTCATCGGCTTCCAGATCGTGGGCTCGGCGATGTTCCAGGCGCTCGGAAAGGCCCGCCCCGCATTCATCCTCTCATTGTGCCGCCAGGTGCTCCTTCTGATCCCGTTCGTCCTGACGCTTCCGCCCCTCCTCGGTTCAACCGACGGCGTGTGGCTCGCCTTTCCGCTCGCGGACGCGCTTTCCTGCATGGTGACGTTCTTCTTCTTCCGGCGGGAGCTGCGGCACCATCTGATCGCCGGGGCGAATCCCGCCTGAAAGACGGGATTCCGCCCCGCCGCGAACATCCGCGCTACTCCTTCCGGTAGAGCCTCGCCGCCTTCTCCGCGGAGACGGTGATGCCCCGGATCATCGCGGAGCTGAACCCCTCGTGCTCCATGCAGTTCAGTCCGGAGATGGTGCAGCCGTTCGGCGTCGTCACCTTGTCGATTTCGCTCTCCGGGTGCGTGCCTCCCACGGAGAGAAGGCACGCCGCCCCTTTCGCCGTCTGCACGGCCATCGCGAGGGAGTTCTTCGCGGAGAGGCCGACTTCGATGCCGCCCTGCGAGGCGGCGCGGATGGCCCGCAGGAAGTAGGCGATGCCGCACGCGCCGAGCGCGGTGGCGGCGAGCATGTCCTCCTCGCGGATGCGGAGCGTCTTCCCCACGTCGTTGAAGAGCTGCTTCGCCATCTCCAGCGCCTTGTCGTCCGGACCGTTGGAGGCGATGCAGGTCATCGACTCCCTCACGGCGATGGCCGTGTTCGGCATGGCGCGTGCGATGCGCATCGGCTTGCCGACCTTCTCCTCGATCTGGTGCAGAGAAATTCCCGTGACTACCGAGATCAGGATATGCCTGTCGAAGTCGAGCGCGGGGGCGATCTGCTCCAGCACTCCGTCCACGCGCTGCGGTTCCACTGCGACGATGATCACGTCCGATCCGTTCACCGCAGCGATATTGTCGCTCGACACGTCGAACCCCTGGGTTTTGAAGTCCTCCAGAAGATGCACGCGCCGCCGCGTCAGGGTGATCCTGGCGGGGGCGAAATGCCCCGACTGCACCAACCCCTTCGCTATGCTCGTCCCTATGTTCCCCGCGCCAAGAATGGCGATCCTGAATTCTTCCGTCATATCTGCGAACCTCCCTTAAAAAATGCGGACATCACGCGCGCCCGATACCATGCCGCTTCGCCCGCGTACATGCGAGCGAAGCGACGACGGGAGATCCGGTGAGCCCTGTCAAAGTATGAGGGAGAGTATAGCAAACAGACTCGAAAAATAAAAGACTATTTACTCCATAGAACTTGAAGAAACTTTCGTCAGCTTTTCTACAGCGTCGGCGAACACGTTCCCTGCCGCGCGGCCTCAGTCTTTGAACGGCGCGGCCTTCTCCAGGTACTCCGCCTTCGCGGCCTCGCGGAGCAGCTCGTCGGTCAGCAGGTCCCAGCCGGTGAGCGCGAGCCCCTTCGCCGCGAGGAGCACGACGTCGTCGCCCCTCGGCGACAGGGACGCCTCGCGGAACTCGGCCGTATGCCCGGCCACGGAGGGGTCGGCGATGGCGAGGTACTCGTGGATGGTCGGGATTTCGAGCGAGACGTTCCCCACGTCCGACGAGCCCACGCGCTCCTTCGGGTCCGGGTACTCCATCGGCTCGCCGAGCGTCTCCATGTTCCTCTTGAAGGCCTCGCCCATGACGGAGTTCGAATAGCGCTCCGCGTAGACCGGCTCCCCTTCGACAACGACCTCCGCGCCTGTGAGGCGCGCCGCCGCGTCCGCCGTGCGCCGGAGGTCGGCGAACATGGCGACGAGCTCCTTCTTGGTGGAGGCGCGGACGGTGAAAAGCGCTTCGGCAAGCTCGGGGATGATGTTCGACGCGCTCCCTCCCTTGGTGACGATGCCGTTGATCTTCGCCGAGTTCGGCCAGACCTGCCGCAGCGTGTCGATGCCGTTGAAGAGGGCGATGAGCGAGGTGAGCGCGTTGATCCCCTTGTCCGGCGTCGCGGAGTGCGCCGAACGCCCTCTGTACTCCACGCGCACGCCCTGCGCCGCAAGTCCGCCCCGCCCGATGATGTTCTTCGTGCTGGGGTGCATCATCAGGGCGAAATCCACTGCGTCGAAGGCGCCTCGCTCCACCATGAAGACCTTGCCGCCGCCGCCCTCCTCGCCGGGCGTCCCGACGACCTGCACCTCGCCGCCCGCTTCGTCGAGGACGGAGGCGAGCGCAAGGCCCGCGCCGACGCTCGACGCCGCGATGATGTTGTGCCCGCAGGCGTGCCCCAGGCCGTTGAGCGCGTCGTACTCGGAGAGGAAAGCGACGACCGGGCCGGGCTTTCCACTCTTTTTCACCGCGCGGAAGGCCGTCTCCATGCCGCAGAAGGGCGCCTCCACTTCGAAGCCGTGCTTTTCGAGCAGCTCCTTCTGCCATGCGGCGGCCCGGACCTCCTCGAAGGAGGTCTCGGGGTGCGCGTGGATGTCGTGGCTCAGGCGCAGCAGTTCGTCCTTCAGTTCGTCCGCTCGTTTCAGAATACGTTCTTTCATCTGTACACGTCCTTTGTCGTTGGTATGGCATGAAGGCCGGGAGAACTTTCCCGGCCTTTTCCGTCTATGCGAACAGATGGCACGAGACGAAGTGCCCCGGTTCGATCTCCCGTTCCTCCGGCACGACCTCCCGGCAGATCGGGAGCGCCCTCGGACAGCGCGCGTGGAAGCAGCACCCCGGCGGGAGGTCGATCGCGCTGGGAATCTCCCCCTCCAGATTCCGTCCGGTGCGCATCTTCGTCCCCGAAATGCGGGGGATCGCCGAGAAGAGGGCGAGCGTGTAGGGGTGCAGAGGGTTTCCGAAGATATGGGCCTTGCTCCCCTTCTCCACCATTCTTCCGAGGTACATCACGGCGAGATTGTCGCTGATGTGCTTCACAACGGAGAGGTCGTGCGCGATGAAAAGATACGAGAAGGAGAACTCCTCTTTCAGGTCCATCAACAGATTCAGTATCTGCGCCTGGATCGAGACGTCGAGCGCGGAGACCGGCTCGTCGGCGACGATGAACTCGGGCTCCACGGCGAGAGCGCGCGCGATGCCGATCCGCTGCCTCTGCCCCCCGCTGAACTGGTGCGGGTAGCGCGACGCCTGCTCGGGGCGGATGCCGACCCTGTTCAGAATTTCGAGCGATTTCTCCCGCGCCTCCTCCAACGACTGCGTGATTCCGTGGAAGAGCATCGGCTCGACGAGGATGTCCACTACGCGCTGCCTTGGATTCAGCGAGGCGTAGGGGTCCTGGAAGATCATCTGCATCCGCTTCCGGAAGGGGAGCATCTCCGTGCGGGAGAGTTCCGTGATCTCCCTGCCGTCGTAATAAATCCGCCCCCCCTTCGGCTCGACGAGCTTCACCACCGTGCGGGCAACGGTCGACTTGCCGCACCCGGATTCGCCCACGATGCTGAAGACCTCGCGCCTGCCGACGGAGAAGCTGACGCCGTTGACGGCCTTCACGATCCGCTCCCGTTTGACGATGCGCCCCTTCTCGAAGACGAGCTTGCTCAAGAAGTCCGTGTTCAGGTCGAAGCGCTGTTCCAGGTCGGTCACTTCAAGCAGTTTCGTCATGAGCGCGCCTCCTCTTCATGCGCCGGCCCGCTCAGCGGGAAGTGGCAGGCGACGAAATGCCCCGCCCCGATTTCTCTCTGTTCCGGCTGGTTCCCGAAACAGAACTCCGTGGCGCGCGCGCAGCGTGGGGCGAAGTTGCACCCTTCGGGAAGCTCGAACATGTTGGGAACGATCCCCTTGATGGTGTTCAGCCGCTTCCTGTCGCGCTCCAGGTCGGGGATGGAGTCGATCAGCCCCTTCGTGTACGGGTGCGCGCTCTCGTCGATGACCTTCCGCGTCGAGCCGGTCTCGACGATCTTGCCGCAGTACATCACGTTGATCCGGTCGGCCATCTCCGAGACCACGGCGAGGTCGTGCGTGACCAGAATCATCGAGCGGTTCTTCGCCCTGACCAGGTCGGCCATCAGGCGAAGGATCTGCGCCTGTATCGTCACGTCGAGCGCCGTGGTGGGTTCGTCGGCGATGATCAACTTGGGGTCCGCGGCCAGCGCGATCGCGATGACCACCCGCTGCCGCATGCCGCCGCTGAACTGGTGCGGATAGGCCTTCAGGCGGCTCTCGGGGTTGGAGATGCCGACCGACCGCAGCAGATCGAGACAGGCCTTCCGGCGCTCCTCCCTGTTCAGCTTCGTGTGGAGCAGCAGGCTCTCCTCTATCTGCCGTCCGATGGTGTACACGGGATTCAGCGAGGTCATCGGGTCCTGGAAGATCATGGAGATCTCCTTCCCCCGGAGACGGTCCACTTCGCGCTCGGAGAGCTTCATCACGTCGCGGCCCTCGAAGAGGATCTCCCCCGACTCGATGACGCCGGGCTCTTCGATCAGGCGGATGACGGAGAAACCGGTGACCGACTTTCCGCCTCCCGATTCGCCGACGATGGCGAGAATTTCGCCCCGTTCGACGGAGAAGGAGACGTCGTCGACCGCTTTGACGGTTCCTTTGAACGTGTGGAAGTACGTGCGCAAATTCTTTACTTCAAGCAACGTGTCGTTCATTCGGTCCGTCCCTCCTCACTTGAGCTTCGGGTTCAGCTCGTCCCTCAGGAAGTCGCCCAGAAGGTTGATGCCGAAGACGATGATCATGATGTAGAGCCCCGGAAGGATGGAGACCCACCAGAGCCCGCTGTAGAGCACCGTGAAGCCGTTGTTGCAGAGCATGCCCAGCGAGGGACGCGTGATGGGGACGCCCAGCCCGAGGAAGCTCAGCGTGGCCTCGGTGAGGATGAAGTTGCCCACCTGGATCGTGGCGAGGACGATGATCGAGGCGAAGACGTTGGGCAGAACGTGCTTGAACAGGATACGGACGTTCGGCAGGCCGATGACCCGCGCGGCCTCGACGTACTCGCGTTTCTTGACCGAGAGCGTCTCTCCGCGCACCGTCCTGGCGAAGCGGACCCACCCCACCAGCGTCAGCGAGATGAGGATGTTGGTCACTCCCCTTCCGAGGACGGACATCAGGAAGAGCGCGATGAGCATGGTCGGGAAGGAGAGCTGAATATCCGCGATCCGCATGATGATCGCGTCGGTGCGGCCGCCGAAGAAACCGGCCACGAGCCCGAGCACGATGCCGATCGCGCTTGCCAGCAGCGTTCCAACAACGCCGATGATGAGGGAGACTCTGCTGCCGTAGACGATGGCGCTGAGCATGTCGCGCCCCTGCTGGTCGGTCCCCAGGAAGAAGCGGGCTTCTCCGTCCTCGATCCACGCGGGCGGTTTGTAGGCGTCGCGCAGTTCGAGGGAGGCGATGTTGTACGGGTTCTGCACCGTCCACAGAGGGCCGAATATGGCGACCAGAAGGACGAAGAGGACGAGAATGGAGCCGATGACGGCGGAGGGAGAGCGCCTGTAGTTATGGAAGAACTCCGAGTCCAGAAAGGCTCTCCAGCGGCCGGAGCGCGCGGTGTCTGTCATAGTTCGCCGACTCCTTTCACTGAAGATCGATCCTGGGATCGATGAAGACATAGAGAATGTCCACGATGAAGTTGATGAAGACGAACATCACCGCCACGAAGAGGATGTACGCCGCGATGATCGGCCGGTCGAGGCTGTTGATCGAGTCGATCAGCAGCTTCCCCATGCCGGGCCAGGCGAAGATGGTCTCCGTGATGGTGGTGAAGGCGATGAGGGTTCCCATCTGCATGCCGAAGATGGTGACCACGGGGATGAGCGTGTTCTTCAACGCGTGGCCGAAGAGGACCGTGCGGCGCGGCACGCCCTTGGACTTGGCGAAGCGCACGTAGTCCTGCTTCATGTTCTCCTGCATCCCCGACCGCGTCAAACGGATGATGGTGGCGAGCGTCCCCAGCGCCAGCGTGACCGACGGGAGGATGATATGCTGCCAGCCGTCGAGCGTGGCGAGGCTGGTCTTGAACCCCATGATCGTTCCTACGGCGCCTCGTCCCGAAACCGGGAGGACGCCAAGGTGAAGACTGAAATAGTAGATCAGCACCATGCCGATCCAAAATGAAGGCATGGAGATGCCCGCGATCGAAAAGGCCATGATAACCTGGCTGAAGCGGCTCTTCGGATAGGCGCCCGATATGACGCCGCAGGGAATCCCTATGCACGCCGACAGAAGCAGCGCGACGACGACGATTTCGAGCGTGGCCGGGAAGCGTTCGACGATCAGCCCGAGGGCGGGAAGGTGGTTCATGTACGACTTGCCGAAGTTCCCCTGAAGCGCGTTCTTGATAAAAATGCCGTACTGCACGGGGAGCGGCTTGTCCAGTCCGAGCGCCGCGGTGACCGCCTGGATGTCCGCGGCGGGAGCGTTCTCCTTGACCATGAGATAGACCGGATTCCCCATGACGCTGGTGAAGAGAAAGACGATGAGCGAGACTGCGAAGAGCACGAGGACGAGCTGAAACAATCTTTTGACGATGAAACGAAACACGGTTCCACCTCCATACCTATGGTACAGAATACGGCGGACCCTCCGTCAGAGCAAGGTCCGCCGCTCTTTTCAAAAATTCCCGGCGCCGGATAGGGCGCGCCGGGAACCTCGTCGCACATTCGTCTTAGTCGTTGAAGGAGACGTCCCACGCGAAGACGTACTTGTCCTTGCGGGGCGTGTAGGTGATCTTCTTGCCGTGGGCGTACAGGTCCACCTCGAAGTAGAGGGGGATGTAGGAGACGTCGTCGGCGGCCAGCTGCCAGGCCTTCTTCATGATTTCGCCGCGCTGCGCCGGATCGCCGGTGGCGATCGCCTCGTCGATCAGCTTGTCGACCTCGGGGTTGCAGTAGAAGCCCCTGTTGACGCCGCCGTACCCCTCCTTGACCTCTCCGTTCTGAGTGATGCTGTAGAGCATGTCGAGCCCGATGAGCGCGCTCTCGCCGCCCGAATCGGACCAGCCGGTCATGCAGAGGTGCGTGTTGTCCCCCGCCTTGTTGGTGGTGGAGATGTAGGAGAAGAAGACCGAGCGGGACATGAGGTTCGGGTTGACCTTGATGCCGACCTTCTCGAAGTAGCCCGCGATCGCCGTGGCCACGGGACCGTCGTTGATGTAGCGGTCGTTGGGAGCGTCGAGGGTGACTTCAAAACGGTAGCCGTCGCTCTGCCGCTTGTATCCGGCCTCGTCGAGCAGCTTCTCCGCGAGCGCGGGGTCGTACGCAAGGCGCTTCACATCCGGATTGAATCCGTTGTACCCTTCGGGCGAGTAGGTGGCCATCGGCTTCGCGAAGCCGTTCATGATCTTCTCGACGATCTCGTCGATGTTGATGGCGCGGTACATCGCCTCGCGGACGCGGATATCCTTGAACGGATTGCTCCCGTCGGGGGACTTCAGCGGCATCTTCGCATCCTTCGACGGCGTGTCGCTCCACCCCGCCATATTGAGGTAGATGGCGCGCAGCCCCGGCTGGGCGATGACGGTGACGTTCTTGTTCTTCTCCAGCATCTTCACGTCGCGGACGGGGACGTTGACGACCAGATCGACCGCGCCCGAGAGCATGTTGGCGGTCCTGGTTCCCTCGTTGGTGATCGGCTTGAACGTGACCTTTTCGACGATCGGCTGCTCTCCCCAGAAGGAGGGGTTGCGCTCCAGCACGAGCCTGTCGCCGCGCACGTGCTCCACCAGCTTGTAGCGGCCGGTGCCGTTGGGGTTCAACGCGATCCAGTCGTTCCCCTGGCCTTCGCAGTGCGCCTTGTTCAGGATCAGCAGGTCCTTGAAGTGCGCCAGCAGCAAAGCGTTGGGCGATTTGCAGGTGACTTTCAGCGTATGGTCGTCGATCTTCTCGTAGCTCTCCACTGTGGAGAGCACGTGCACGAAGGAAGCGCCGACCTCTCTGTCCTTGGAACGGTCGAAGGAGTAGATGACGTCGTCGACGGTGAAGGGGTTGCCGTTATGGAAGGTCACTCCCTTTCTGAGGTGGAAGGTCCAGGTGCGGGCGTCCTCAGAGACTTCCCAGCTCTCGGCAAGGCCGGGCTTGGGCTGGAGATTGTTGTCCGTCTCGACCAGCGTGTCGAAGAGATGATTGTTGATGGCGTTGTTGATCGTTTCGTTCAGCGTGTAGGGGTCCATCGAGTGAACATCCCCCGGCATGCCGATCACGACCTCCCGTGGCGCTGCGAGCGCGGCCGCTCCCGACAGCGAGAGCAGCAGGGCGATTCCGAGTACTGCGGCGATTCCTTTCCTCACGATACATTCCTCCCTTTTCTGTTGGTGATGTTCCGAATGCAAGGCCAAGTATACCTTTGCGGATACATTCTATAGTGCGCGAAAGACAAAGTCAATCGCACTTTTGCGACAGCTTCAGTGTTCCGACCGTTTCATCGCGTCTTTCAACCGTTCGAATTCCGCTTCCAGGCGAGGCAGGAAGTCCCTCGCGCGCTCCAGGTCGCCTGCGGCCGCGGCCTTTTCCATCCGAAGGGCGATCTCCCGGACGACTTCGCCGCCCACGCTGGCGGAGACGCCCTTCACGCTGTGGGCGCACCGCTCCCCGGCCTCCGCATCTCCCGCCGCAAGCGCCTCCCTGAGCGCGTCGATCTCCTTCGGAACCTCGGAGAGGTAATCGCCGACGATCTCCGCCGCCAGTTCGTGGTCTCCGCGCAGACGTTCCAAAAACGCCTCTCTGTTCCACGGACGCGACTCGTCGTTCTGTTCCTCGCTCCGCGGTTCGGAGGCGCCGTTCGTCATGCTCTCCTCTTTCGACGAATCTCCTCCGGCCGCGCCGCCTTCGCCGCGGAGCGGCAGCCATTTCTTCAGCGCCCCGGCAAGGACGCCCGGAGAAACCGGTTTGGGAACGTAGTCGTTCATTCCCGCTTCCAGGCACTTCTCTCTGTCTCCCGCCATGGCGTTCGCCGTCATGGCGATGATCGGCACATCCCGAACGGCTCCCTCCATCGCGCGAATTCTCCGCGCGGCTTCGTACCCGTCCATGCGCGGCATCTGACAGTCCATCAGGACGAGATCGTACGGGACGGTCGAGAGAGCCGAGAGCGCCTCCTCTCCATCAGCGACCGCGTCCGCTCTCAGGCCGAATTTCTTGAGTATGCCGAGCGCGACGTGCTGGTTGGTGATATTGTCCTCCGCAAGCAGAATGCGCGCCCTTCCTCCGTCGAAAGAGGACACGGAATCCCGGACCGTGTGGCGGGTGACGATGGCGCCGGGGGCGTCCGCATCTCCCGTCAGGATGAACGAGAGCACATCTCGAAGATCGTGCTGACGGACGGGCTTGTTCAAATACCCCGAGAAGCCGGCCTCGGCGAACTTCCTTGCGTCCCCGCGTATCCCGAGCGACGTGAGCATCAGCATGCGGAGCGCGCCGAAACGCCCGTCCGCGCGCACGAGACTGCCGAACGTCTCGCCGTCCATTTCCGGCATCTGCATGTCCACCACGGCAAGGCGGAACGGATCGCCTTCCCGCAGCGCCGCGTCGAGCGACGCGAGGGCGACGCTTCCGCCGGAGACGCTCTCGGGGCGCATTCCCCACGACGTCAGACGAGCGGTCAAAAGCCGCCTGTTGGTCGCGTTGTCGTCCACGATCAGGACACGCACTCCCCGCAGGTCGGTTGCGGGACGGAGGGGGCGCCGCAGGTTCTCCGGCTGTTTTTGCAGGCGGACGGTACACCAGAATTCCGATCCCTTCCCCTCGACGCTCGTCGCGCCGACCGAGCCGCCCATCATCTCCGCAAGCTGCTTCGAGATAGCAAGGCCCAACCCCGTGCCGCCGTACTTGCGCGTCGTCGAGGCGTCCACTTGACTGAATTTTGTAAAGAGCAATCCCATCTTCTCCCGCCCGATCCCTATCCCCGTATCGCGCACCGAGAAGCGAAGCAGCGCGTCGCGGTCGCTCTCTTCCACCAGAGAGACTCTCGTCTCCACTTCCCCTTCGTGCGTGAATTTCACCGCGTTGCTCACGAAGTTGGTCAGGATCTGCCGCAGACGCCCAGGGTCGCCGCGAAGCAGTACGGGGACGTCCGGATCGACGCCGCACAGCAGCTCGATCCCCTTCTCCTCCGCACTCACCGCGAGGGTCAGGATGAAATCGTCCATGAGGCTGGACAGGTCGAAGTCGAGAATCTCGAGGTCGAGCTTTCCGGCTTCTATCTTGGAGAAGTCCAGGATATCGTTGATGAGGGAGAGGAGAGCTTCCGCGCTCACCCTGACGATCTCGGCATACCGCCGCTGCTCTTCGGTCAGGTCCGTATCGAGCAGCAGACCGGTCATCCCGACGACCCCGTTCATGGGGGTGCGGATCTCATGGCTCATGTTCGCGAGGAATTCGC
>Ga0334887_1002044_pt1 | contig 23871 bp, 20 predicted proteins | sample GraSluR1_MG_10_FD_207217 | JGI IMG/M metagenome (GOLD analysis project Ga0334887, IMG submission 207217) | Sludge microbial communities from methane-producing bioreactor in Wageningen University, Netherlands - Granular Sludge_18_07-R1 | ecosystem: Engineered > Bioreactor > Anaerobic >...
TTCATCACCCTCTTACAATCGATTTAAGAACAGTACTTGAAAGGTCAGCATCGTTTGTGAAAAAATTCCGTTTTGTAATGTTTTATCCAACCCTGATGCAGAGTATAGTTTCTAAAAGGCTTGATCATATTATTACTGTTTCTGAAGATTCAAAAAAAATGAATAACCGGGATCTTGGTGTCCCACTTGAAAAGCAGAGTGTTGTATATAACGGGATAGACAGGAATATTTTTTATCCCTATAAAATTGGAAAAAGGAGTAATGAAATCATATTTGTGGGGAATATTGAAGATGGTAAGAAGGGGTTTGTTTATCTGCTTAAGGCTCTGACCCTGGTTAAGCCTCAAATCAGGCTTGTAGTGGTTGATGGAGGCGCCCCCCACAGAAAAATCACAAATATGCTCATTGATAAGCTTAATCTGAGAGACCGTATCATTTTTGAAGGTACTGCTTCAACAGAGCGTCTTGTACAGCTCTACTCAAGGTCTGCTATTGCAATTGTTCCTTCGGTTTATGAAGGTTTCGGATTCCCTGCTGCTGAGGCCATGTCCTGCGGCGTGCCTGTAATTGCAAGCGACGGCGGCGCACTCCCTGAGGTTGTGGGGGACGCGGGGATTATTGTTCCTGCAAGGGATCATGAGGCTCTGGCAGAGGCGATAAACAGGATTATTGATAATAAGGCTGAGCTTAAGAGGATGGGTGAAGCCGGGATAAAGCGGGTTGAGGAGAAGTTTACCTGGAAAGGCGCTGTAGAGCAGATGGTTCAGGTTTATAAAAGTCTTATGTGATGTTTTTTAATGAAATATAATGTACCGGATGAGGCAAAATGCTGTTAAATATTATAATTAATTCCATAAAGAATAAAGGCGCATACTTTATTCTTCTAAGTCTGATTTTTATTCAGTTTTTCTCAATCCCTGCCAGAGCAGTTTCCATTTGGACAACATTACCTCCATCTTTGAGCTATTCAGCAAGAATACTTTATGACCAGGGTGTAGATTATGGATGGACCAGGGAGAGTGACACAAGCTCATCTTTTGAAGAACATTCTCTTGGAGTTGGTGGAGCAGGGGGGACATTGCAGGGGGGGATAATTTTCAATATATTTCCCAGGATGACATTCTTCGACGGTCCCGGACTTGCTTTGGAATTTTTTGCAGAAACTTCTGCCTTTTATACATCTTACTCTCCGGTTTATTACGCGGGCGCAGCTACAGCTTTTCGGGTATCTCACACCGGTATTTATGCCGGATACGGCTACTCTCATCAGAGGGGCGACTTCGCACGAGATGGTGTTGAGGAAAAGCTGAAGCCCGGCAGGGTGGGGGTAATAGGATTTTTTATAGATTATCCCGTAACAGGGAGAACCGGTTTTTATCTTGGGGTTCATCTTTTTGATCAGGATCCCTTTTCAGATGATCAGGCTGAATACTGGGACAGACTTAGTGTGCGGGCCGGCCTTTCATACCACAGGTAAGGTTTTACTGATTGCTGATTTTGTGGGATGAGTTTTATCTGTTCATTTTTGTGAGGGCAGGTATTTTAAAAAATAAGTGTATTTATTTATGAAATACACTTATTTTTTTTAATGCCTGGTTGACTTTTCCATATTTTTTTGCTACAGTTTTAATTAAATGTGGTAAAAAATATACGGAGGATTTGCATGAAAAAGTTTATTTCGTTTCGTCTCGTCTCGTCTCGTCTCGTTTAAACTTATGTCTGTTTTTTTATTAATTACCTTCCTTGTGATGTCTGTATCATGTTATGATTACAACCCGTCGTCAGTTTCTGACACTTCTTCAAAAAATTATGATTATTTTTTCAAAATAATTGTCAGTGATGAAAAAATGCGTTCAATGAGTAATGAACAGTTAGATGTTATTAATGAAAATGTTTTATCTATAGAAAATCAGTTCCAGGCACGGCTGATCAATACTGGCAGAATGAGAAATACTGATACTGTAAATCGTATGTCATTGATTGCAGCTGAGTTAATTTCAAATGAGGAAATATCTGAAAGTATTTACAATTTAATGCAGGCAGGAGTGGGAATCGATTTTTCCTGTAATGAAATGTTGCGGGATAATTTAAAAGAACAGAGTAGCAGGTCTTCATCAAAAGTTTACGCAAATGTTTACACTTTCACCGGAGATAATTCGATAAAAAGCTCACAATGGGAATGGAATGCTGTTTCTGTATCTGCAGAACGGAATTATAGAAATGCAGGCGACCCCGTGGAAGGGAATGATAATGATGACAATGAAATATCTATCCAGGGTGAATTTAAAGATGAAGCTTTGATACAGGATTATTACAGCGGAGTATTTGACGAACTGACCTCCAGAAGTGATGTTATTACAGAGGAAGCAGAGGATGGATCAATTAAGCTGGTTCTTGCCAATGGTGTAGAAATGGAATTCGAAGCTGATGGTGATGATGAAGGGAGAGGGTTTAAGAAGAAGTGGAAGAAGGTTAAGAAAAAGATTAAAAAAAATACACATAGAGTAGTTGGAGCGCTTGTATTTGCCACTGGTGGGGCTTTGGGATATTTTGCCAATGCTATACCAATCTTAGGCCAGGGTTTAGCTTATTTGGGTGCTGCTTGTTTAATGTATTCTGGTACGGAAATGATGAAAGAAAATGAATATTATATTGGCTGCAAATTTGAGGAAGAAATCGAATAATACTTTAGTTTGTGAATAATAATACTCCCTGTTAAATAACAGGGGGTATTATATTTTTTTAATAATTTTATTAATACGAATATTTTTATACAAAATATCTAAGAGGATGTAATTTGAAAATGAAAAAATATTTAATATGCTTATTAATATTATTTTTTACAGTAAATTTAATCGCATCATCAGATTCTCAAGGTCAAATAGGTAAAGGAAAGACAAATTTGATTTATTCGCCATTTGCCTATAATCATTTTATAGGCAGTATTTCCGGCATTAACGATGATTACGGTTTTAAAGAACAGCTCGTTGAGGTACCTGCTAAGCGTATAGGTATTGAAAATTATATAATAAACAGCAGAAGTAAACATGAGGATTATCTTGGTCTTTTTTTATATATGACTCATAATCGGATTAATACAGGTACTAATCCTGACGGTGATCTGGATTATAAGAAAAAAGGTACAAGTATAACGGCTCTCTCTGTTGGATTTACTGGTATGCAGCCTATTAGTTTTATATCAAAAAAACTATATCTAAAAGTTGCATTGGGTATTTCTTCTATCGATATGTGGCGGAATGAAACTGATGATAAAAATAGCAGATTTGGTATGTATATTGATGGTGGTTTTCGATATGTTTTTTCTTCTGATTCAAAATATAATCTTAATGTTGGTATAGATTTTTCACATTCAGAAAGCTTTTTGAAGGCCAGTGACAAAGGCTATAATGGAATTGGATTGCGAGGCATCTATCCTTACGTGGGGATTATGTGGTAATCAGATTTATTTATACTATTTTTTGTAACGGTTTTATTTCTATTCTGCTTTCGGGGCTTTTTATTAGCGATCTTTATGCGGGAGAAGAAAATCGTAATTCAGGTTTTACTATCTCGCCGGGATTTTCTTTCCTCTATGGAACTATCTATGAATATGTTTTTATAGATGGGAGAAAGGGGAGCGAACTGAAGTGGGATGTTAAACCACTGGTTATGGCTGGAACAGAAATTGCTTATAATCACAGTAATTTTGATATTAAGGGGAGCTTATTATTTGCAATTAACGAGCATACCGGTAAAATAAATGATTATGACTGGAATGATTCAGGTGATTTAAGCCATTTCTCCAGCCATTCTGTTAGCCAGAGCGGTACTCTTTTTTTTAATATGATTTTATCCTACATGCTGGACATAAACAGAGAATTTATATTTGTTCCGGGTATTGGAATCCGGTTGAATAGAATTCAATTAACTGCAGAGGATGGTTATCTTGAGTATCCTCCAGGTTCACCCCCTGTCAGTACTTATGGGAAAGGTATAATCTATGAACAAAGGTATCTTATCCCTTATGCTGGCGGGATGCTGAATTATTCAGTGGATATATTTAAGCTGTCAGCAGGTTTATTTTTTTCCCCTTTTCTTTATTGCAATGCCAGGGATAGTCATGTTAAAAGGGATATAGATTTTTATGACAGTATAAAAATGGGGAAGTATTATAATATACGCACCTCTCTGGAATATCTTCTTTCAGAAAGGATTTCTTTAACACTGGAATCGGCATATACATATGTTCCTCTTGCAAAAGGGGATAGTTACTATATCGACTTATCAAGCGGCTCAAAAAGTTCTATTTTTAAAAACGGGTCCGGGATAAAAGCTGAATATTATGAGTTAATGTTGCTAATCTCTTTGCGAATATAGAATTTTTTATCGTGTTTATATAAAGAGAAAAAACAGGATTTTATCTGGAGTTTATTGAGTTTATGAAAAAAATATACATATATGCTCTGACCCTTGCCTGTGCCTGTGCAGTTATATTCAATTCCGGATGCTCTGAGCATGAGGTATGCCATGCTGAATGCTCCAATCGTGAAGATAGATGTATCGAGAGTTGTGATAAAAATTATGAGGAAGGCACACCAGAACGTCAGAGCTGCTATGATTACTGCAACAATGTATATATTAAATGCATCCAGAAGTGTGAAGGGATAAGTGATTAAAAATAGTCTCCGGAATAAAGTGTTATTTAGGGTATTTCAGATGTAAAAAGGAATAGGGCTCTGACCCTCTTCTCGGTATCCCCACTTAAACCCACAAAACAAGCCTCTTCCGGTACGCATCCTCATAAAAGAGAAATTTTTCCACGCATTCCATAAAGTTTTTCCCCAGCTGCAAAAAATATTCATGCAAAGTAAATCTAAGGGGGGAAACAAAATTTTCATCAAGATAGCAGTTTATAAAACCGATTTCATTGTCACGGGGATCCCTGGAAAGACCTTTTCGCACAGGATTGTACCCAATATACCAGAGCAGCCACAGGAGATATTCTTCCGGATTGTCAGATTCTTCGATTATCGTAGAACCAAACCTTTCATTCCAGAATGGCCCTGTTTCACCTGTGCCCCGGTTGTATTTTTCTGCCATTCGTGCCTTGATAAACTGCATTATAAGAGAAATGGTCTCTCTGTTCTCTAAAGTTTTTATAAGAATATGAATATGATTGGCAACAGTTTCCGCAGCAATGAGCTCAAAATTGTATTTTTCCTGGCACAACTTTATTGATTCAATGAAATATTTTTTCCCGTATTTGCTTCTGAGCAGGTCCCGTTTGCCGCGGCATCGTGTGAAACAATGGTAAGTTACCCCCTGTGCGATAGTTCTCAAAGGTCTTGGCATTTTTCTCCTCCCGAATAATATCAGAATTTGTTAAGTGCTTAATATTAATACGTTTTATGAGGGAATTTTTTTGAAAAAAAACGGGGTCAGAGCATTTTTTCAGTTTTTTTTGTCTTTTCGGTAATTTTTGTGAAAATGAGTGATAGGACGATGGGACATTAGGGTCAGAGCACTTTAATTCCTGGCAAGGGGTCAGAGCCTCTTGGCTTAGCAAACAAAACCCCGCCTCTCCAGCGGGGTTTTTAAGACTTTGTATATTCCAGCTAAACTATTTTACATTCACGCTGTAGTTTTTACCTTTATCAGCACTTTCATCATAAACTTCAACATTGTAATTCTTTCCGTTTATCATTACTAAGTAATTGCTGACTTTTGCAGAATTAATATCCTCTTTTTTCACTTCAGCTTTTTTCTCTTCGCCATTTCCTTTCCTTACGCCAACCTGGGCTTTGCCTTTGAGAAAGTCTATCCCCTTACCACCGCATGTTGCAGCAATGAAAATATTCTCATCAGACAAGTCTGAAATTCCTGCTTCTGTGAGGGCTTTTTTAGCAGCCTCAATACCCTTTTTCGGATTTGCGTCATCTATTTCAAGAGGGGTCTTTGTTGTTGGTTCAAGATTAAGCTGTTCTGCTGCAATTTTCACAATTTCAGGGTCAGGCTCAATCGGTGTTTTGCCAAAGTATCCAAGCACCATTTTGCCGTAGCCGTCAGTCATTTTTTTCCATGGCCCCATCATTACATTCATGTAGGCCTGTTGAAAATAGAACTGGGAAACAGGTGTAACAGATGTGCCGAATCCGCCACGCTTAACAACTTCACCCATGGCTTTTATTACTTCAGCATATCTCCCCATTGTGTTGTTGTCGCGCATCATCTGAGTGTTAGCTGTTAGTGCTCCGCCCGGCATTGGTGAAAATGGTATTGTGGGTTCAACAGATTTTGCTTCAGGGGGCATAAAGTAATCCTTCATACACTCCTTGAATATTTCTTCAGCTTCCATTATTTTTTCTAAATCTATACCCAGGTCGTATTCACTTCCCCTTAAGGCATGCCACATTGTTATTATGTCGGGCTGACATGTGCCTCCTGAAACCGGTGCCATGGAAAGGTCTATGCCGTCTGCTCCTGCTCTTACTGCTGCCTCGTAACAGGATGCGCCTGTCCCTGCTGTGTCATGTGTGTGAAAACGAAGATGGGTTCCTTCCGGGAGCATGGCTTTTGCCATCTTAATTGTCTCGTATACAGTTTTCGGGGTGGCTGTGCCTGATGCGTCTTTGAAACAGACAGTGTCGTAATCTATTCCTGCATCAAGAATTTTTCGTAATGTATCTATATAGAATTGAGGCGTATGTACATAGTCAATATTTTCCCAGAATGGGGAGAGTGACATTAAAGTAATTGCAACCTCATGTTTAAGCCCCGCGTTTTTTATACACTGTCCGCTGTAGATGAGATTATTTACATCATTAAGAGCGTCAAAATTTCTGATGGTAGTTACGCCGTGCTTTTTGAAAAGCTTTGCATGAAGATCTATTATATCGCTGCTTTGCGATTCAAGCCCTACAACGTTTACCCCTCTTGCAAGCGTCTGCAGATTAACATCGGGTCCCACAACTTCGCGGAACCTGTCCATCATTTTAAATGAGTCTTCATTGCTGTAAAAGTAGGGTGACTGGAACATTGCTCCGCCGCCAGATTCAAAATGGCTTATCCCTGCATTTTTAGCAGCTTCAACAGCAGGCATGAAATCCTCGGTGAAAACCCGTGCGCCGAATACTGACTGGAAACCGTCACGGAATGCTGTTACCATTACGTCGATTTTTTTTATACTCATTTAGCTGTAACCCCCTGCTGAATTTTTTCATGATATTTTTTACGGTTTATTTCAGATTAAATCATGTAAGATCTACCCTGAAATATAGTCATATTTCAGGGTAGATGTAAATTGAATAAGTTAATAATTTATGTCAATAAAAAGATATCCTTTTAATTGCATAATCTCCGGGGCCGGATCCCGGCAGAAGTGATGAGTTAAATTTGCCTGAGTATTAATGATAATTTTATTGACTCACAGCTTTTTATTAATAATACTTCTATCTTGCGGGGTTAATAAATGGATATATTTTCTGACAGCTGTAAAGAGATGACGCTGGTTGATGATGCAAGCGCTGTTCTTTTGGATCTCTGCGGTGAAAAAGATACTGAAGTTATAAGGGGTAAACTGGTTGATATAGTACTCTTTCTCCGCTTTGAACTTAAAACAAAGGGGAGCCTGAAGGGTGAAAAAACCGAATCTCTGGGAGATCTTGAATCATCTGTAGTCGCTTTTCTTGATAAATATGACGGCAGTGCCTTTGAAGAGCTTTATTCTATAGTATATGAGCTTATAAGGCTTATACCTAAATTCAATATTTATGGAATTGATATTACTGAACTGCGTGATATCGCTCATGATTTTGATGCTGAGCTGCGATATGATGAGGTTTTCGGATCAATTGCTTCCGATATAAGAAAGCTTACGCACCAGCATCTCTCTGACAGGCTGATTATTAAAATTGAAAAGTTTGAAGCATTCCTTAAATCTTCAAAACCTTCAGCAATGATAGAGGGGAGTACTGTTGTAAATGCCACAAGGGAGGACAAGGATGATCTTCTTGACTCGGAGGTTTTTAAGGAGCTTATTAATCTCAAAGACAGGCTTAAGGTTGCATGGTCTGACCGCGGAGATAACCGGGATCATCTATCAAGGGAGGAGTTTTTTAAGGTTATAGAGACAAATCTTGCAGGGCTGATTACCGGTGAAATAAAATCTCTTCCATCATTCAGCAAGGTGATCTCTTATGTAAATAAGGCAAAGAGCAGACTTCAGGAGGAGGACTGGATCGATATTTCACTGGGGAGACTTCGCTATTACCTTAAAAAACTTATTGAGGAGATTACTGTAACAGGGATAGAAAATAAGGGGGAGGTGCTTTTCCGCCTTATAACTATTGATTCACTTCTTGAACAGATTTCATTTATTTATTATTCCAATATTGTTAATTCAAAACATAGAATTATTGATGACAGTAATTATATAGACTCACTCCATATTCTTATTGAACTGGCTCTCTGCACAAGGGCTGTTGGCTACGGCACAAAAATTCTGGGCCGCTTCGCATTCCTTGTTGAAAATCTTCTTGAACAGCTCGATGTCCGGCCCGACAGGGTGGCTCATCTCCCCAGCATTGTTGAAGCGATGAATTCGGAGCTGGAAAATAATTTTCTCTCTCTTAAAGAGCTTTATTCACACTGTCTGATGAATAAAAATAATGCCCCTGCATTAACATCCATACTTAATAATATTATTCGTGAAAAGACAACTCATCTTCTCGGTAATCTGATTAACAGCATAAAAAATTATGATGATAGAAAGGTGATGGAGCCTTTCTTTAAACTTCTTGAGAGGGTAGAGAATAAAAAGGATTTAAGTATCAGGGATTTTGTTTACTCATTTGGTACAGATATTGAAGGGGATAGCGGGATTTTAGAGGGACCTGAGTTTATGGGGGGGAAGGGGTTTTCCCAGATAAGAAATTCCCGGATAATAAAATCAACAAAGCTCCCTGATTTTAATGTGCCCATGGGGCATGGTTTCAGCACTCTTACATATTATTACATAAAAAATAATATTTTTTCTATTGATGATCTCAGAGATGAAATAATAAAAATCGTTGCCTCTGTAGAAAAAAGGACCGGAAGAGTTTTCGGAAATGGTGCAAATCCGCTGCTTCTTATGGCAAGGTCGGGAGCTGTTATGTCAATGCCCGGAATGCTCGAAACAGTAAGTCATATAGGGATGAATAGAGAAATTACAGAAGAGTGGGCCCGTACACTTAAAGAACCGGCCAGGGCATACCAGGCCTATATAAATTTTATGCTCAGTTATGCTAAGAGTGTTCTTGGAATAGATACAACAGCTATGATTAAGGAGACAGGCTTTGACAGCTATGTGTCGGTTTTCAGGGAAGGGCTTTTTATAATGCGGGATGTGGCTGAAGTCCTTTATGAGCTTATAAATGGTGCTGTTAAAGGAGGAATACCTGATGATCCATATGAACAGCTTTACAGGTCGGTAATTGCGGTTTTTGAATCTTTTAATAAAGATGTGGTGCAGAGACAGATTAAGCATACCGGTATTCCTGACCAGTTCCAGACCGGCTGTCTTATTCAGGAGTGTGTCCCTGTCCTTTCCGGCGGTGACTGTTCAGGTGTTTTTTTTACAAGGAATCCTAATACAGGGAGGATGGGGAGCAGGTATGATGAGCAGATTGAGTTCAGTGACGGATTTTTCGGGGATGTAATCGCTGACGGTACTATTACACCGGGGAATACTGAGGATTTTATAAAGATGTATCCTGAAAAGTATGAAGCTTTTAAAAAATTTAAGCATTATGATGAGAGGATACAGAGATTCCCCACAGATATTGAATTTGCAATAAGAAACGGAGTAACATATATTGTTCAGTCCAGAGTGCTGAAACAGTCTCCAATCGCCCGGATAATCAACAGCTATGAGTTTTATAAAGAGAATATTTACACAAAGTATAAACTTATCAAGAGGACAGCATTCGGACTTAATAAAAAGATTATAGCAAAGTATCTTGACCGTAAGGCCCTTAGTGATGCGCCGGTAATAACTCAGGGTAAACCTGTTAATGGCGGCGCAGTGAGGGGAAGGATTATTAAGGATCAGAATAATATCAGCAGGTTTGAGGGGCCTCTTATTTTCATTACTGAGAGTAATGTCCCACCTAAGGTTATTATGGATGAAGACCGTTTTTTCGGTTATCTTTCAACTGAGGGTGGTGTAACTTCCCATGCTGCACTTGTGGCAATAGGTGAAGGTAAGCCCTGCGTTACTGATATTGCCTGGTCTCATGGAGAAAATGATGACGAGATAATTCTTGGAACTACTCTGCTCCACGAAGGGGATTACATTACCCTTGATGCGAATACGGGGCAGATATATAGTAAGGATATACCGATTCTCGAAGTTTCTATTGTTGATAGTGAGTATAAGGAAATTAAGGAAGAAATATTATCCGTTATAGAAGAACTTGTCAGTCCTGTTGAAAAAGAGATGAGAGGGGTATAATAGATGAACTATGAAACAATAATTTTTGAAAAAATTAATAATACCGGGATTATAAGGCTTAACAGACCGGAAAGGATGAATGCTGTATCTGAAGAGATGTACAGAGAGCTTATAGATCTGCTGGAAAGGCTTGAGGCAGATAGTGACGTGAGGGTACTGGTTCTTACAGGTTCTGTGAGGATTAAAGATGGGGTAGAGAAACAGGCTTTCTGCGCAGGAGCTGATTTGAAAAAACATTCATCAGGCGAGAGAACTGCAGAGCAGCGGAAGGAATATATTTATCTGGCACATAAAGCAAATCTGAAGCTTTATACATTCCATAAACCTGTAATAGCAGCTATTAATGGGCCGGCCAGAGGTGCAGGCGCGGAAATGGCTGCAAATTGTGATTTTATAATTATGGCAGATGATGCTTCAATAGGTTTCCCCGAGGTAGGCCTGGGGACTTTTGTCGGCGGGGGAGTTACAAAGATTCTTCCTGAACTTCTGGGGATAAAAAAAGCGAGGGAGCTTATTTATACAGGGAGGGTTCTCAGCGGAGTCCAGGCTGTGGATTACGGACTGGCATCAGCCTCTTATCCGGTAAATGAACTCATGTTCCGCTCAATGGAATTTGCTGATTTTATAGCTTCCCAGGCCCCGGTTTCAGTATCTCTGGCGAAAAAAAATCTTCAGCTTTCACCGGGAAGAGATATTGAAACAGTTCTGGAGATGGAAGCGGAGGGGATTCTTTCATGTATGGGAACAGATGACTGGAAAGAGGGTATAACTGCATTTAATGAAAAAAGAAAACCGGTCTACAGGGGGAGATAAATGGAAAGTAATCAGCTGAATGATATATTTTTTGCCAGGTCTGTTGCAATAATAGGTGCGTCAACAAATGAAACCAAGCGGGGCTACAGGGCAATCGAGACCCTTCTCCGGGAAAAATATGAGGGGAAAATTTATCCGGTAAATCCCAGACTTGACACAGTGCTTGGCCTTAAATGCTATCATAATATAATGGAAATTCGTGAAGATGTGGATGTAGCCCTTATTACCACACCGGCTGAATCTATCCCCGGTATACTGGAGGAGTGCAGCAAAAAAAATGTAAAGGGTGCGGTTATTATTTCCGGGGGCTTTGGAGAGCTGGGGACTAAAGGGAAGCAGAAAGAGAAGGAAATCGCTGCTATTGCTGCAAAAAATAATATCCGGATTATCGGGCCTAATACTTCAGGAATGATGAGTCTGCATAATAAGCTTAACCTGGTTGGAATTCAGGATGTGCCGAAAGGGGATATAGCCCTTTTATCTCAAAGCGGCAATATTGCCCTTCATATTATAACAGAAGCCGGCCTCCGGAGTAATGTGGGTTTTTCACATTATGTTGGTGTAGGTAACGAAGCTGATCTTAAATTTCATGAATATCTGAAATACTTTGAGGATGATAAGTCTACCAAAGCGATAGTTATGTATGTGGAGGGGATGAGAGAGGGGCGAAGTTTCCTTCAACAGGCTTATCAGACAACAAGAAAGAAGCCTATAATTCTTCTTAAAAGCGGAAGGACAGCCACAGGGATGAGATCTGCCGGCTCCCACACAGGCGCTCTTGCCGGGATATCGGAGGTGGCAAGGACCGCTTTCAGAAGAGCAGGTATTATTACAATAGACAATCTTGATGAGCTTTTCCCTGTGACAGAAACCCTGGCATCCCTCCCCCCTATTCATAAAAACCGGGTGGCTATACTTGCAGATGGGGGGGGCACGCAACAATTGCTGCTGATATGCTCAGTGATTACGGTGTTGAGATCCCCCTTCTAAGTGAAAAGACCCAGAAAAAACTTTCGGAAATCCTTCCTGCTAATGCTTCATTGAAAAACCCTGTTGATGTTGCCGGTGGAACAGATGACAATCCTTCAGTTTTTGCAGATTGTGCTAAAATAATTCTGAATGATCCCTCTGTGGACGGGCTGATTATAGTGGGACTCTTTGGCGGATATTCGATCCGTTTTGCTGATAAGCTGAGATTTATGGAGGAGGATGCTGCTCATCAGATGGGGAAGCTGGTAAAAAAAATCGGAAAGCCGATAATCCTTCAGAGTCTTTATGCCCTTAAGAATACCCATTCGCTGGAGCTTTTACGTTATTACGGAATTCCTGTATATGAATCGCTCGGTATTGCATGCAGGTGTGTCCATTCCCTTTCCCATTATGGCAGGTATCTTAATCATACTGAAAAAAGGCCTGTACATTTTGTTTTTAACTGGAGACAGAGAGCTAAAGCGGAATGTATTGAGATAATTAATAAAGCTAAAAGTGAGGGGCGACGGGCGCTTCTTGAAACCGAAGCTAAAAGAATAATTGCCCTTCATAAGGCCCCTGTTTCAGATGAGGCTATTGCAACAAGTGCGAATGAGGCTGTTAAACTGGCCAAGAGGATCGGCGGAAAGGTAGTGCTCAAGATTGTATCACAGGATATCCTTCATAAAAGTGATGCAGGCGGTGTTAAGGTTAACCTTGAAACAGATGATGAGATACGATCTGCCTTTGACAAGATAATATCAAATGTAAAAGATTATAAGCCTGATGCAGATATAAAAGGGTGTCTTGTCTCTCCAATGGCTGACAAGGGGGTCGAGATTATAATCGGAACAAAAATTGATGATCAGTTCGGGCCTGTTATAATGGCAGGACTGGGGGGTATACTTGTTGAGGTACTGAAAGATGTTGCATTCAGGGTTCTCCCTATTACGCGAACTTCAGCAAAGGGGATGCTTTCTGACATAAAATCTGCGCCGATTCTTAACGGTATACGGGGGGAGCAGCCTGTTGACAAGAAGGCAATAGTTGATCTCCTCCTTGTAGTTTCTGAAATTATTGAGTCCTATCCTGATATACAGGAGATGGATCTTAATCCGGTTATTGCAAGAAATGATGGTTTATCTATTGTAGATGCGAGAATTATTCTTAAAGAGGAGGATGTAAAATAATGAGTAAATGTATAACTGTTGAATATAAAGGTACTGTGGCTGTTCTTACCATGATCAGACCGGAGAAGCTTAATCCTCTCGATCTTGAAGCAGGGAAAGAGATAAGGGGTGCAATAGATGAAATTTCAGGGAAAGGGGTCAGAGCCCTTCTGATAACAGGTTCAGGAAGGGGTTTCAGTGCCGGAGGCGATATCAAAGGGATGCTTGATTCAATTGCAAAGGGTGAACCTGAAAAGTTTATGGATGATTTAACCAGTGAACTTTATGCTATAGGGCTTATGTTGAGGAAACTTCCATTCCCTGCAATTGCCGCGGTTAACGGGCATGCGGTTGGTGCAGGCATGAATCTTGCACTTTGCTGCGATTATATTATTGCTTCAGAGAAAGCCATGTTTGCCCAGAGTTTTTCCAAACTCGCTTTGATACCGGGCTTCGGCGGCACTCATCTTCTTGTCAATCAGCTCCCATGGCAGAAGGCTTGTGAAATCGCTTTCTCAGGTGACCCTCTTACTGCAGCAGAGATGAAGGACCTGGGCTTTGTCAACAGGATCGTTCATGAAGATGATCTTATGACTGAAGCTATGGCTGCTGCTGAAAAGTTTGCATCTGGCCCAACACTTACATTTGCAAGAACAAAGGAACTCTTCCTGAGGGGGATAGGAGCCCCCTTTGAGGAGCATCTTGATTATGAAAGGGGGCTGCAGGTAAAATCTGCCGGAACCGGTGACTATGCTGAAGGTGTTCGGGCAATGAACAGGGGTGAAAAACCGGAATTTAAAGGGAATTAGAAAGTAAACCCTGCAGATACGCTGAATTCGCTATTGCCAGTCTCCATATTCCGGGCATAGTTGAAGCCTATGGGCGGAACAGCAACCCGTTTAAGATAAAAGAGAATTCCCGCGCCGGGGCCATTGAAAATATATGATTTATCCTCATTGCTGAAGATTCCATGTTCCCAGAAAGTGAGTAGTGTCACCGCGCCCCAGTTGTATTTTAAAAAAGGAAATTCGTATGATATTGTGCCAGTGGCGAATTTATCAGATGTAATAATATCAGCGGGAAGAGTGCGGAAACCGGTTTTGCCGCCGATTCTTTTGCGTGCAATCCCGTGGGCTGTACCGTAATATCCCGCTGTATATAGAGTAATTCGGTGAAACGATAAAACTTTTATTGAGTAATCCATATTTATTTCTGTTGAGTAGTATCTCTTTGAATCTTTAATAAGAGGTATAAACTCTGATGCTTCATAATTAAATCTGAATCCGTAGTAAAAGTATTCATAGTATTTCAGCGAATTTATATTGAAAAGAAATGCAGCACGAAAGTCCTCCCGAGATTCAGGAATATTGTAGCTTTTACTGTAATTATCGTCAACCGTGAGCATCTGATGCGATCCGGAAATATAAAAAAAATATCTGCTGCTGAATCCGTAACCGAGATCGAGTCTTGCAACATTTTCTCTTGATTTGTATTTACTTAGAAGATACCCTTCCGGATCACCATTCTGGTATATAAAATTCTTATGAATCAGAAAAAGGTTAAGCCTGAAATCTGAATTGAGGAGAGAGTGGTCAGTATAGCCTAATATTCCGCTCCAGCCCGATTCGGACCAGGTTGCACCTGTGAAAAGGTTTTTCCCGTATCCCATGAGGTTTGACTCAAGAATATAGAGGCCGTAAGCAGTATTTCTGCTGTTGCTTGAAAACATGGGTATCGGAATTATAGTAAATTTTTCAGATACTATAATCTGAATAACAGCCATTCCCGATTCATTGATGTATAAAACTTCTATGTCGCTGAAAATATTTTTTCTCTTAAGCCTGTTGACAAATTCGTGCGGATCAAATGCGGAAACATTATCCCCCGGCTTAGTATCTGTCTGGTTAAGGATGTAGCTCAGCCTGGTTTTCTTTAAACCCAGCACCCTGAATTCTCTAATAGCCAGGTCTCCGTTATTTATAATAAACTCAACTTTCTGACTTAAAAGATATTCTCTGCTGTATTTATAGTTATTGTCATTACCGTTATTAGTAGACGCAGCAGCAGAATAACAGAAGAAAAGCAGTAATAGCTGGGAGAGTAAAAGGGATGCTGTTGTTTTTCGTATAGTCAGCTTAATGTATAAATTCATATCATTATCCATTAACTTTATCGGAAGATAATATTTCCCCGGTAAGATTGTACTTCTTTTCATTAAACTTAGTAGTTACCCTGTATATCTGATTTGCAGGGATCTTCTCTTTAATTTCTACCGGTACATAGTACTCATTAAAACCGGGTGTAATAAACCCCTTCCCTTTTTCGCTTAAAAAGAGGGATTCGCGATCATTAAACCTGCTGTAGTAATTTTTTTTCAGTTCCATTACTAAATCTGTAATAACTTTGCTTCTCTTCTTTTTTACAATCCCGGGGACTGAATCTTCAAATGAGTATGCTCTTGTGCCTGGCCTTGGGGAGTACCTGAATGTATGAATATGTGAAAATCCCACTTCCCGGGAAATGGCCACAGTATCATCAAACTCACTCTCTGTCTCTCCGGGGAATCCCGTAATCACATCTGTAGTGAAATTAAAATCTTCAGCAAGAGTCTTTATTTTTTCTGTAACCTCTATATAATGGCTTCTTCTGTAGGGCCTGTTCATCCTTGAAAGAACTGAATCGCTGCCGCTCTGGAGCGACAGATGGAGGTGTTTCACCATTCTTGGGTCTTTGAAGAGGCTGATAAAATCATCATCAGCGCTTTCAGGATCAAGGGATGTAAGGTGCAGCCTGAAGAAGGAATTGCTCTCAAGTATTCTGGTGATAAGACCGGATAATGAAACATTGCCGTCTCTGTATTTCCCGATATTTACACCTGTAAGAATAATTTCCTTATAACCATTTGCAGTAAGTTCATTAAAATCTTTTATAATGGTTCCTGCATCCCTGCTTACAGGAGCACCTCTCATGTAGGGGATAATGCAGTATGAACAGAAATTATCACAGCCATCCTGAATTTTCAGATTTGCCCGCACTGTAGATGACCTGATGGGCGGAGTATAATCGAATCTGGATGGGGCTGATATTTGCAGGTCTGTGATGATTTTATTACCTTCAATTATTTCAGGAATAAGATTTTTGAAGTCGTTTGAAATATAGGTTACCCTGGGGATGTTCCTGAATTCATCAGTAGAACATCCTGTGACAAATATCCTTGCAGATTTATTTCCAGCTTCAAGGGCCCGGGATACTGTATTTCTTACTTTAGCCTCGCTTTTACCGGTAACTGCGCAGGAATTTATAATAAAGATATCAGCATCATCACTTGTGACAATGGTGTGTCCCAGGTCCTGCAGAGAGGTGGATATTGATTCTATCTCTGACTGGTTCAGTCTGCAGCCCAGTGATGTTATCTTTATTTTCATTATTGGTGAATTTCCTGTATAATGTATTTTTACTCAATAATTATTTCAAAAAATATTTTTTAATTAACTAATACTGTTTTTAAGATCCGCACCGTCATCGGCGGCGGGGATCTTAAAAAATTTTATTCCAAATAAAAGTTAAGTAATTAACACTGATTTTTTATTACAATTAGAGCAATTAAGGTGAATAGTGATATATGTCAACCAGTGTTTCCAGTAATTTTTTCCCGATTATTTTTTAGGTTGATTTTTCTTTGATTCTGTTTTAATTTGAATAAATCAGGGGTATAATATGGATTTGAAGAAATTTGAAAATCTTGATATTGTTTTAATATGCGGTCTCCCTGCATCGGGCAAATCCCATTTTTCAAGACAGTTTTTTATTAAGTCAGGGAGAAAGAGGGTGAGCAGAAAGGAGATCCGCAGGCTTATCTACGAAATGACCAGTTTTGGTGAGAAATGGGATGAGAGTATGTTCTCTCATGTTGATGAAAACCTGGTTAAGCATACTGAACGGAAGGTGATAGAGCATCTTCTTGTTAACAATGAAAAGGTGCTTGTAGATAATACGAGTATAACTGCAGCTTCAAGGAAAATGTATCTTTCAGTTGCCGGGAGATTTAACAGGTCTATTGGAATTATATTTTTAAATACACCGGCAATAAAATGCCTTGAGCGGAATAAAAATTCAAATTCTCCGGTGCCTGGAACTGTTATTTCGAACCTCTCAGCCGCACTTGCTTTACCTGCCCGGGATGAGGGATTCAGCCAGATTCTTGTAATTGATGATTACTGATGCAGGAACTATTTTTTAATGTCGTAATTAAACTGGTAAGGGGCTGATGTTATTTTGACTTATTCTTAAATGTAATTTTCTGGAGTTAAGGGGGAAGCTGTAAAAATTAGCAGCTCCCCCCTTTTTAATGTTTACTCACACTTGAAGAAGGGCGGATTGTTATAGTATGCCGGCTGTATTTTGAAAATATTCAGCCGGCTCAGTTAATCACTTATTCAGACCCCGCTTTTCCATTTCCTTGGCACGGAGCTCTTTACGGAGAACTTTCCCCACTGTAGTTTTAGGGAGTTCCTTGCAGAATTCTACTTCTGTGGGAAGTTTATATTTTGCCAGTTTTGTGGCAGCATAATCTATCATTTCCTGCTCAGTAGCTGTCTGCCCCTGTTTCAGTACTATAAACACCTTAATTGATTCCCCTCTTGTGGGGTGTGGTAATCCGATGGTTGAAGCCTCCTCTACTTTCGGATGCTCAAAGTATACTTCATCAATATCCCGTGGATATACATTGTATCCTCCGGAAATGATCATATCCTTGAGGCGGTCAACTATGTAGAAGTATCCATCTTCATCCATCTTCGCTATATCGCCGGTGTGTAGCCAGCCGTCCATTATTGTCTTAGCTGTTTCTTCAGGTTTTCCCCAATACCCTTTCATTATCTGCGGGCCCTTCATGATGAGCTCACCTTCGCTACCTACAGGGACATCGGTTTTTCTGTCTGATATGTCAACAATCCGGCAAACTGTATCAGGGATCGGGAGTCCAACGCTTCCTGCTTTTGTTTTGCCTGCCACAAAGGGGTTAATATGTGTTACAGGACATGACTCTGACATACCGAAGCCTTCACAGATAACAGCGCCTGTTTTGGCTTCGAAGTCTTTAATAACCTCCACTGGGAGCGGAGCGCTGCCTGAAAAACATCCCTTGATGCATGAAAGATCTGTCTTTTCAATTTTCGGATGATGTATTAGCCCAATGTACATTGTGGGAACCATTGGAGCGAATGAAGGCTTGAATTTCTGAAATGTCTCGATCAGAGGATCTGGCTGAGGTTTTGGTACAAGTATATTCCCCCATGCTTTATAAATTCCGAAATTCATAGATACTGATATACCGAATATATGGAAGAAGGGGAGAGCACCCAGCATGGTTTCAGCACCGTCTTCAAATCCGGGGAACCAGGCTGCACACTGCTGAACCTGTTTGCTAAGGTTGGCGTGAGTAAGCATAACCCCTTTGGAAACACCCGTTGTACCGCCGGTGTACTGATACATTGCAACATCTTTAAAGTCAAGTTTGGGGAAGCTGGTCTGGGGCTGGTTAGCAGCAATAACATCTTTCCATTTGAAAACATCGGCAGCTTCTTTTACATCAGCCTTGAGTCCCTTCTTCTTTCCAACCAGAGGGAAAAGAACGCTTTTCGGGAATGGGAGGTAGTCTCCTATTGAGGTATATATAATCTGTTTAATGTCTGTCTTGGGTCTCAGGTTTATCATCCTGTTCCCAAGAAGGTCAAGAGTGATAAGCACCTTTGATTTTGAATCGTTGAACTGATATTCAAGTTCAGGGTCTGTATAAAGCGGGTTATTCATTACTACAATTCCGCCTATTTTAAGTACAGCGTAATAGGCTACAACACAGGGGATAACATTAGGTAGAAGAATCGCCACGCTGTCACCCTTTTTGATGCCGTAGCTGGTAAGGGCTGATGCCAGCCTGTCAACCATATCTTTAACTTCTTTAAATGACAATTTGTAGCCCATGAAGAGTAGGCCCATAGTGTCCGGGAATTTTGCAGCAGATCTTTCAAGAAATTCTGTTATACAGACTTCCTCGTAAGATAGTGATGCAGGTACACCTTCGCCATAGTTTTTAAGCCAGGGTTTATCCAGATAGTTTACCTTTGATGTCATAAATGTCTCCTTATTGGTTGTTTTATTGGGCCGTTAAGACCGTGTTGAAATTATTTAAATAAAAAAGTACAGAATTGTATTTTAATGAACATAGATAGTACTTTAGAGAATTGTAATACAGTTTAATGCTTTTGTCAAATAAAGTTTGCAAAATTATATGGATTGTAAGAAAAAATATTATTTTTTTTATAATATCTTTTGTTTAGTTAAAATTAAACGTGACAGATGAGTTTTTTCTGGAGATTTTACTATATATTGACAAATAAAGAGGCGGTGTACACTTTTTTGCAGCCAAACTGATTTTGCTGCCTGTAAAACAGATCTCATGTCTAAGAGGTTATTTGTATTTCAGGAGGAGCTCATTTTTTTTATCTTCAGGGAGAGAATTTATATAATCTTTCCATCCCGGACACCAGCCGGTGTGCCATTTCCATAATTTCCCGATTAGAGAAGTCCGATTATTATCGTACTTTTTTCTAAAGCTGCAGTTTTCGCATTTGTATTGCTTCATTTGGGGAGCCTCAATGTTAATTTATTTGAATATACTATTGGATAAATCAGAAGCAACATATTGTCGTATAAATTCATAAAAAAGCTAAAAAAATATTGCAAGTGAGAGCTCATCTCTGTTCACTTAGCTGTAGAGAGGATTTAATGGCAGATTCTGAGAAGAAGAGTATAATTGTTCCGGAAAGTCATAATCGCAATCAGGCCCCGGTATTACAAAAACGTGATATGCTTACTCTTAATGATTTGCTGGGTGAAGTCCGCAAACTGTGGATTGCAGGTAATATTTCTGATGCTATTGAAAGATTCAGGGAGAAGGGCGTGAATGCTGACCTGGGAAAGCTTTATCATGCCTACCTCTGGTTCAGGGATGAAATAATAATTCAGGGCTCCGATTATGAAAAGCAGCTCGATTTATTTAACACAGTGTTTCTGAGTATTATTGAAGAGAGAGGAGCTACTGAAACCGGTTTATATGTTTCAGTATTAAGGGATTCTCCTGAATACCGGTTTTTTAGTGATCATGTTAAGAAATCCTCAGTAGATCAGAACAGAGATCAGGTGGAAATTATTGAGACCCCGGCTGCCGCAGCTGAACCGGAAAAGAGAGTGACACTTAAGGATATCCTTTATTCAGATGATGTGAAATTGAAAAACTGCGATATTGAATTGTGGAACCGTCTGCTCCATAAATATTTTGTTCAGTTTGATGATGAAAAAGTTTTTATTTCAGAATCGGGGAAAATAATAAATAAAGTAAAAAATATAAAATTAAGGGAGCCGTTTCACTTAGAGCTTCTTATTGTTTATGTAATTGAAAGACTCTCTGCGTTTAAATTGCTTTCAGTTGAATCAAAGGATTATGCCATGAAGCTGATCAATATGATGAGCGGAAGCGGGAATATATGGCAGAAACTGCATAAGGAATATCTTTTAATTATACGGAAACCCTCCCCCTCAGATTCGAAAAGGAGGGCCCGCTGATGTTTTTATTTTCCTGCCATCATTGCTTCAACATCGTTTTTTACTTCTCCTGTCCCTTTTATGTCAAAGTTTTCTATAAGAACCTTTGCCACATTGGGGGAGAGGAAAGCGGGTAGAGTCGGTCCGAGTCTTATTCCTTTTACACCCAGCGCGAGCAATGCAAGAAGAACCGCCACAGCCTTCTGCTCATACCATGCAATATCAAAAGAAATGGGGAGTTCATTGATATCGTTTAAACCGAATACTTCTTTCAATTTTAATGCTATAACAGCAAGTGAATAGGAGTCATTGCACTGCCCTGCATCAAGCACTCTGGGGATCCCGCCGATATCTCCCAGGTTCAGCTTGTTGTATCTGTATTTTGCGCAGCCTGCTGTAAGTATTACTGTGTTATCCGGGAGCGCTTCTGCAACCTCTGTGAAATAGGACCTTGACTTCATCCGTCCGTCACAACCTGCCATTACAACAAAACGCTTTATTGCTCCGCTTTTAACAGCTTCAACAACCTTGTCAGCAAGGGCCATTACCTGGGCATGGGCAAAACCGCCGGTAATTTCACCTTTTTCTATTTCCACAGGGGGCGGACATTTTTTAGCAAGTTCAATTATGGCTGAAAAATCCTTTTGTCCGGTTCCTTTTCTGTCAGGGATATGCTGTACACCGGGGTATCCGGCAGTCCCTGTAGTAAAAATTCTATCTTTATATGAATCTTTAACAGGTGTAATGCAGTTTGTAGTCATAAGAATAGGGCCGTTGAATGTTGCAAATTCCTCGCTTTGTTTCCACCATGCATTTCCGTAGTTGCCCACAAAGTTGCTGTACTTCTTAAAAGCTGGATAGTAGTTTGCAGGGAGCATTTCACTATGGGTGTAAACGTCAACCCCTGTTCCTTCTGTCTGCTTTAACAGCTCCTCCATGTCTTTAAGATCGTGTCCTGATATGAGGATGCCCGGATTGTTCTTTACTCCGATATTAACTTTTGTTATTTCAGGATTTCCGTAGGTTTCTGTATTTGCTTTATCCAGAAGTGCCATTGTTTTAACAGCTGTATCTCCCGCTTTCATAACCTCTGCAACCATTTCATCAACAGAAAGATCTTTTAGCGTTGATGCCAATCCTGTAATAATTGATTTAAAAATTTCTTCATCACTGTATCCCAATACAAGAGCGTGATGTGCGTATGCTGCAATCCCTTTAAATCCATAGATTGCCAGTTCTCTGAGAGATCTTACATCTTCGTTTTCTGTGGCAAGTACACCCGATACTGCTGCCTTCTCTGCAAAAAGAGCGCTCTTATCTTCAACCCATGCGGCTGCTTCAGGCAATCCCTGCGATGATGGCGTGAGCCCCAGTTCATTTATTATTTCTTTTTTCCTTTCTATCATTATACGGTTTAATTCAGTTATTTTAGCGTCATCAAAATTCGCATTTGTAATTGTGGTAAACAAAGCATCGCAGATCAGTTCGCCATCGCTGTTTATATTCAGCCCCTTTGCAATTTTCAGCTCTGCAAGCGCTGCCAGACCCTTTGCATTATAGATTAACAGGTCCTGCAGCCCCGCTGTACTCTGCTCCTTGCCGCATACACCTTTTACTTCGCAGCCCTGATTTTTAACTGTTTCCTGACACTGATAACAAAACATACTCATATGAATCTCCTTATCCTATATTGTATTTTTGATCTTTAAAAGTAACCCCTGTATGCAGGCGGAGTTTAACCGGAGTCTGCAGTTTAAGGATTTTATAAGAAGAGTGTTCGTTCTACTCTAATAGAGTACTCTTCTTAATATATAACAATATAACCAGAAAAATAACTACTTCCTTGATTCAGGTCAATTCCGATGATTTTTTTTATAACAAGAAGGTAATAATTTCCGGAGTCTGTTTCAATTGCAGTATGTAACATTTAATATCCCCGCTGAATAAAACAGCGGGGATAAATTATATGGCGGGTTTTTTATTCAGACTTTTTCTGGAAAAAATTTTCGTAGATCAGATCAGCAGCCAGTATTATTGTAGCTGTGATAGTAAGGCCAAGCCATATATTGTAGCTGATATGGAGCTTAACATAAGAATTGCTGAAAAGGATGCCGTAAGCGGTAAATGTTATGCAGTACAGGATAATACCGGTAATTTTCATGTCATACCTCAATCTTTTATTTAATTTCTGATTTCTGTGGCAGCGGTATAATATTAGGGTGCTGTCATTCCCGCGCATGCGGGAATCTCATAATTCCTGATTTTTTCAGGAGATTCCGGCACTACGTTATCACTTCGGCCGGAATGACAAGTTTAACCTGCAAAATTATACTGTTACCATTTCTGTTAATGAATCATAGAGTCAGGTATATCCCGCTTCTGATAATTTGAGGGAATACCGCGTTGGATAGAGATTGAGGGGTTATGTAAAAGTACTTCTGCTCCAGACGGGGAACCGGTATGATTCACATCGGTTCAGAGAAATGGTGTAATAAAATAAAGGTTTTATTTCATCAGCACAGTTGTAATTAAATTTAATTCCGGGAATTACTGCGGGATTAAATTTAATTACAACTGAGCCGGTTATACTATTAGCAGCCTGCTCAATAATTATTTTTTCAGATGCAGAATCTTTAATCTCTGATTTTAATGTAGAATTTACTGTTATTGCGGAGAAAATTATCAGCAGCAATAATGCTCTTGTAATGGATAGAGCCTCTTTTATTCTGCTGGAAGTCATAAGTGAATTTTCCTTTATTTAATGTTATTGAATGGATTTCATCAAAAACCGGTTATTATTGCAATAAAAAAATGTGTATTATATAT
>Ga0334887_1002046_pt1 | contig 23852 bp, 23 predicted proteins | sample GraSluR1_MG_10_FD_207217 | JGI IMG/M metagenome (GOLD analysis project Ga0334887, IMG submission 207217) | Sludge microbial communities from methane-producing bioreactor in Wageningen University, Netherlands - Granular Sludge_18_07-R1 | ecosystem: Engineered > Bioreactor > Anaerobic >...
GACAGGGGATAATCGAGCAGCACTTCCAGTACTTCGCCTGGTTTCATTTTTTTCCAGGCGCGCTTGGCATCGACATCAGGAACGGGGCAGACTTCGCCGCGTTCATCAATCGATTTGGTAACCTTGAGTTCCACTATTTGCCTCCTTTCCTGTAAAAGTTATTGTGAATAAATTCACTAAACACTACGTATAGTATAACATTTTTGCTTCTTTTTTCTATAGGCTGGACAGCGTAAAGTTGTTAAAAATTTGGGAGAAGGAAAAACCTTCTCCCATTTTTCAATTCTATGCTTGCTCAGCCCTGGTTCTCAAAGGCGAGGATGTGCCATATATGCGGGCCGTGCAAGGGTTGATCTCGGCTGCGCTGGGCATGCGCTTCCCCGGTTTTGGCACCATCTACATGGGGCAGGAAGCCAAATTCTTCAACCCCATCTTCATCGGCGAAGAGGTGCAGGTGACGCTTCAAATCAGTGAATTGCAGCCTGAGAAGAAGCGTTTGATTCTGAGCACCCAGGTGATCAAGGAAAATGGCGATATTGCCATCGACGGGTTTGCCAGGGTGCAGTTCAACCCGGACCTGTTTGCACAATCTGGATGAGTTCAGACAAACCACGAATGATAATTTAAGCCCGGCATACGCGGTTTGGTTTTGCCGTATAGCAATAAGCAAACCAGTTTGTTGACATCAGCACAAACAAGGGCTGTGATGTTTACCCATGAGGATGTTCGGTTACAGCCACCCTTTCAGGTCTTGTTAGCGGGTTTTTAACATGATATAAATTTAGGTCCTGGCTTTATGGCATATCAGATAGAAATCGACACAAAAGCCGGAAGGATTATATATGACCAAGGTAGTAATTGCTCTGAGCGGCGGAGTGGATAGTTCTGTTGCTGCCGCTTTATTGGTAAAAGAAGGATATGAAGTTGTGGGTGTCACCATGCGCTTGTGGAGTGAACCCGGTTGTGAAGAGGAGAACCGCTGCTGCACTCCGCAAACACGACATTTAGCGAGCCAACTGGCGGCTCAATTGGGGATTCCTTTCAAGGTGCTGGAAACTTCTGAGGCGTTTAGAAGGGAAGTGGTGCAACCTTTTCTGGACGGGTACAGCCGCGGCGATACACCCAATCCCTGCATCTTTTGCAACCGAAGGCTGAAATGGGGTTACCTGTGGGAATATTGCCAATCAATCAATGCTGATTACCTTGCCACAGGCCATTACGCGCGCATTGTCGAGAATGACCAGGGCAAATTGGAATTATGGTGCGGATTGGATGAATCAAAGGATCAATCTTATTTTCTCAGTCTGCTGACGCAGGATGATTTGTCCCACACTCTGTTTCCTCTCGCCAGCTACACCAAACAGGAAGTCAGAGAAATCGCCCACAGTTTAAGCTTGCCATCTGCTGATCAACCGGAAAGCCAGGACCTGTGTTTTTTGGGCTCTCGTGATTACCGAGATTTTCTCACGGAATACGCCCCTGAGGCTGTGCACCCTGGAGAGATCGTCAGTACCTCAGGTCAGGTGCTTGGTGAGCACATCGGCCTGGCATTTTTTACCATCGGCCAGCGCAAAGGATTGCCCTCCTCCTCTCAGGCACTGTATGTCATCGATAAAGATCTGACTGGAAACCGACTGGTGGTGGGAACACAATCAGAATTGGGCTTGGATGCAATGGCGGTAACTGGTGTAAATTGGATCGCAGGCAAACCACCAGCAGACCAATTCACGGCAGAGGTCAAGATTCGCTTCAAAGCTGCTAAAACGCCTGCCATCGTCAAGGTTTTGGAAACAGGAAAGGTACTGGTTGGCTTTTCTCAATCGTTAAGAGATATTACACCGGGGCAGATGGCAGTGTTTTACAAGGGCGACCTGGTATTGGGCGGCGGTACAATCGACGCGTGAAACCATTGAGTCAACATTGGTCTTGAGTAGCCATCGACTGGACGTTGTCTGTATATAAAACAAGAACGAGACTGTCCCGCTGTACATGTTTTTCAGCCGAAAAAGAGCTTTGAGTTATTTTCACAACTCAAAGCTCTCCCGGATGAATGTCTCAAAAAGAGGCTGGTAAACAGCTATCCAGATATGCGGATGGACGCGTGATTCAACAGCATCGAGTCTTCTTTGGATACGAATTATTCGTGGCGGTAGAGATCCCAATCGAGGTAGGTGGTGAAGGCTTCCTCGATGGCGTCTGCCACATGCGCCGGATTCATCGAGGCATGATGCTCAAAGCCATTCTTGGCGACAAAGTACAGCAAGGATTGCAGATCATCCACGGCCAGCACCGCGCGGCTGCCGAAGGTGTCCAGCGGATCAGCGGTTAATTGCCCTTCTGTGACGTAGCTGCGGATGCGGCCGTTCCAATCGTCGGTGGAGAGGCGCAGAACGGTCACCGGACTGGCTTTTGCCTGCCCTGAGATGGTGCCGATGGTGTTGTTTTCGCCCAGGGTGGTGGCAAGGATCTCGCCATACGACATTTTGATGTCTTTGAAGAAGCTTTTTGCCCAGTTGCCGCAGTGGAAGAGAATGCATTTGTCGGGGTCGTCGCCGTAGTTGTTGTTCCAATCCACGAGGGCAGAGGGTTTACCGGATGCCTGCTGCAGGATGTACATGCCCAAGGCACCGGTCATATCGACTTCGCAGGCGGTTGGCAGCAGGTTTTCGCTCATCATGCTCATCAGCGCACAGGCATTGATGCCGTAGTACTGTTGAATGGCGGTCCAGCACTGGAAGGAAACCACCTTGACCTCGTTTTCAGCTACCCAGTCATCGACAACCACACCCAGTTTTGCCATTTTCATCAGCGGTTCAACTGGGAAGTTGATGGTGGTGACATAATCATGAATGGCAGCCAGTTTTGCCTGCACGCGGTTGTCGAGGTCATGCAGTTTCTGCGCACCGCCGAAAATCTCGCTGAGATCAACGGTCTTAACCGAGATACCGGCGGATTCCAGCAGTTTCTCGCTGTATCGCACGGTGTTGAAGATGCCGGGCCGCGCACCAATGGCGCCCATGCGCAGGTTCTTAACGCCTTTCACAACGCGGCAGACACTGATGAATTGCGCCAATTCATCGGAGAATGCCTGTTTGGTGGGCGATATGGTGTGGTCGCGCGTCAAGGTGAAGGGGATGCCGTACTGATACAGGTTATTGGTCAGCGAGAATTTGCCGCAGAAGGCATCACGGCGCATCTCAACCGATAATTGATCGATGGGGTCCGGATACGCCTGCACCATCACGGGCACATGTAATTCGGCCAGGCGAATGCTGTCAGCGATGGCGGCCTCGGGGGCGAAGACCGGCAGCATCACCAGAATACCATCGATTTTGTCACGATTCTTTTGGAAGAGAGCAGCGCACTTCTTGGCGTCTTCCCAGGTCTCCACCGCGCCGAAGCGGGTGTCATCCTCTTTCAGGGTGACGATCTCGATATTCAATGTTTCCAACAGAGGCAGCAGTTCATTGCGTGCCTGCAGGACGGGATCGGCGGGGAACATGTCGCGGGTGCCGATGATCAAACCCAGGGTAATTTTGTTTTGCATTGGTTTCATTCCTTTTTTCAATTTTCTATTCCGGCGTTATGCCGGTGATTGCCATTGCCAAATAACACCAGATGATGCTGCACCAGGTCAGCCATCGCCTGGATGAAGACTTCGCCCGGCAGGCGGAAGTCAACGGTTTCGGGGTGTTCGCGTAAATATTCGCGGCAGACACGCGTCATCAACAGGCGGCTGTCAGAATCAATGTTGATCTTGGTAATGCCGCGCTGGATGGCTTTCAAGTATTGTTCGGGTGGAACGCCTTGCGAAGTGGTGTCCAGCCGTCCGCCGGCCTGGTTGATGCGCAGGACTTCGGCAGAGGAGATCATGGAAGCGCCATGCAGCACCAGCGGGTAGCCGGGCAGTGCGCTTTGGATGGCTTCAAGGCGCGTGAGGTTCAGACGCGCGTCACCCGAGAATTTTTTCAACCCATGGCTGGTACCGATGGCGACCGCCAGGCTGTCAACACCGGTGCGCTGCACGAATTCGGCAGCCATGGCGGGATCGGTGAAAAAAGCGTCTTTGTCAGTGACCTCGATGTCATCTTCTTTTCCGCCCAGGCGCCCCAGTTCAGCTTCGGTGGTGATGCCATGTTCACGGGCATGCTGCACCACGCGGCGCGTGATGGCGATATTATCCTCAAACGAGCGCATGGAGGCATCGACCATAACAGAAGAATACAGGCCGGAGTCGATGCAGGCATGCGCGTGGTCTTCATCGCCGTGATCGAGATGAACGCCGAAGGTCACTTGCGGGAAGTCTTTGGCGATGGCATGCGCGGCGGATTCGAGCACGTCCGCGCCGGCGTATTCACGCGCGCGTTTGGACACCTGGATCAATACCGGGCTGTCGGCAGCGGATGCACCGAGGAACACCCCGCGGATTTGTTCGATAGTATTGACACTGAAAGCCCCGATGGCGCGTTGGCCGTAGGCTTGTTTCAACAGGGGCAGGGAGGCTGTGAACATATGAATTGGTCCTATTCTGTGATGTGTTTGCGGTAGTATTGGTCGATCTCTTCCATGCGCTTGACTTTTGGCAGGGAGCGCCCGCCCTGAAACTCGGCTGCCAGCCAGTGATCCAGCAGTTGGCACGCCAGGGTGGCGGCGATGATCTGCGCGCCGAAGGTGATGATCTGGGCGTTGTTGCTTTTGCGTGCGCGTTCAGCCGAATAGGGGTCGTGGCAGCAGGCAGCGCGCACCCCCGGCACTTTGTTGGCGGTCATGGCCATGCCGATGCCGGTGCCGCATATGAGAATCCCGCGGTCGCTTTCTTCGTCTTGGATGCGCTGCGCCAGCGACAGGGCGATATCAGGGTAAAGGGCACTGTCGTGCGCATTATTTACACCGACGTCCGCCAGTGTGTGGCCAAGGGTGAGTAAATGGTTTTTCAGTTCTTCTTTAAGGGCAAAGCCGTTGGCATCAGCCCCAATCAGTATGTACATGGTTCGGCTCCTTTCAGCCGTTCAATTCGTTATAGAGTGAATATCGGTCGCCGCGGTAATAGGCGCGTAGAAATTCCGCCGGGCGGTCATCTTCGGCATAAGTGACACGCTCGATCATCAGCAAAGGTGCATGGGAGGTCACCTGCAGCAGCGGAGCGATGTCTTTGGGCGCGGTGATGGCGCGAATGATCTGTTTGGCGCGCAGCCAGCGCAGGCCATAATCCTGTTCGAGAGCCTCCCGCAGCGAGGTGCGGGTGTAATCATGGCGCTCCAGGAAGCCGGGACAGCGCGCATGGATAAAGTAAGCCTCTTCCACACTCATCGGTTTCTGATTGCCCAGGCGCAGGCGTTTGAGCAAACCCAATTCGGCACTTTCCGGCACCTGCAAAGCTTCAGCGATGTCGGCGGGGGCGGTGAGCAGGCTGGATTCCAATATGCGGGAACTGGGAGAAAGGCCGCGCTGCTGCATATCCTGGGTGAAATTGATGATGCGCACCAGCGCCTGTTCCATTTTCGGCTGCGCCACAAAGGTGCCGCGCCCGCGTTCACGGTAGATGAAACCCTCATTGACGAGCATGTCCATTACTTCGCGCACGGTGTTGCGCGATAGCTGGTAAGTGCTGATCAGTTCAGATTCCGGCGGCAGCAGGTCGCCGGGCTGCCATCCGCCCTGTTCGATCTCGCTGCGCAGGATTTCGTAGAGCTGCTGATAATAGGGGATTTTGCTGTTGCGGTTGATGGTCATCCTGATCTCCGAAATGTCCAGATGTTGGTATATTTATTATACTATTTTTCAATCCTGATGTTTATCTGAAAAATGTTTTTTGCGGTAATATTGGAAATGGCAATGGGACAAGGAGGAGCAACGTATGGAAGTAATCACAAACAAAATTACCGAACTGGGAGTGGTGCCAGTCATCGCTATTGACAACGCCGAAGATGCCACGCCGCTGGCGCAGGCCTTGACAACCGGCGGTCTGCCCTGTGTGGAGATCACCTTCAGGACACCGGCGGCGGAGGAAGCCATCCGAATTATTTCCCAACAGTATCCTGCTATGCTGGTGGGCGGTGGCACGGTGTTGACGATTGCCCAGGCGCGCAAAGCAATTCAGGCAGGGGCGAATTTCATCGTCACCCCCGGGCTTGACCCGGAAGTGGTTTCATTCTGCCAGCAGATGGAAATTCCCGTTTTTCCCGGTGTGATGACCCCGACGGAATTGCAGCAAGCCCTCAACCTGGGCTGTACGGTGATGAAATTCTTCCCTGCCGAAGCGGCCGGGGGCATTCCCTTCTTGCAGGCGCTGAGCGGACCGTTTAAACAGGTGCAATTCATCCCATTGGGCGGTATTTCGCCTGCCAATATGGGAGAATACCTGGCGCTGCCGCAGGTGCTGGCGGTGGGCGGCACCTGGCTTGCCAAGCAGGAGCAGATCACGGCGGGTGATTTTGCCGGGATCGAACAACGTGCGCGTGAAGCAGTTGTGCTTGTACAGGCAGTGCGGAGGGGCAGATGAGCGGCAAGCGGGTGATCACACTGGGCGAGATCATGCTGCGGTTGAAATCGCCCGGGTTTGAACGGCTGCTGCAAACCTCGCAATTGGAAGCCACGTTCGGCGGTGGTGAAGCCAATGTGGCAGCGTCCTTGGGTTTGTTCGGTGTGGATGCCGCCTTTGTGACAGCACTACCGGCCAATCCGCTGGGCGATGCGGCAGTGCGATTCCTGCACGGGTTTGGGGTGGATACCAGCCTGATCAAGCGTCAGGGGGAGCGGCTGGGCATTTATTACCTCGAAACAGGCGCTAACCAGCGCGGCTCGAGTGTGGTATATGATCGCAGCCACTCCTCTATGGCAGAGGCGAAACCGGATGATTTTGACTGGGAAGCCATCTTTGCCGGGGCAGATTGGTTCCACATTACCGGCATCACCCCGGCGATCAGCGAGGCTGCCGCTGAAACCGCCCTGGCGGCGGTGCGCGCAGCCAAACAACATGGCCTGACAGTTTCGTGCGATTATAACTACCGCAACAAATTATGGAAGTACGGCAAAAGCGCACCAGAAGTGATGCGCAATTTGGTGCAATATGTGGATGTGGGCATTGCCAATGAAGAGGACTGCCAGCTTTCACTGGGCGTCACGCTGGCAGAGGGCGACTGGCAGCAGCAAGTCACCCATGGTGCGCTGGAGACTGGGCGCTATGAAGCGCTGGCAAAGAAAATGCTGGCAGAATTTCCCAACCTGAAGATGCAGGCGATCACCCTGCGCGAGAGTTTCAGCGCTGATCACAACGGCTGGTCAGCCTGCCTGTTTGACGGTGAGCAATTTTATATGAGCCAGCATTATGAAATCACTGACATTGTCGACCGGGTGGGCGGCGGGGATTCATTTGCGGCGGGGTTAATCTACGGGTTGATCAACGCCATGCCTCCGGCGGAAGCGCTGCGCTTTGCGGTGGCGGCATCATGCCTGAAACATTCCGTGATGGGTGATATCAACCTGGTGACCGTGGCAGAAGTGCAGCGTCTGGCGGGCGGCGATGCCTCCGGGCGGGTGTCACGCTGAGATGAGCACAGGCAAACGAACCTCTCTTCTGTTTATACTGGTGATGGCTGGTCTGCTGGCGGGATGCGCAAGCCGTCTGCCGTATGATGATTCGTTTGAGAAAGAGCGGATCGACCGGTTTTGGAAAACCTTCTGGTTTGTCAAAAGCACGGGCGGGGTGGATGATACTTATGCTTTCAGCGGTGACTCTTCGCTGCGTGTGACCGTGAACGAAGGCGACTTCCGCCAGCGTGGCCGCAGCGGGCAGGCGAACGAGCGCAGCGAATTGCTCGAACGACAGCGCCATCCGCTGGGCAGTGACCTGTGGTATTCCTTCGCCGTGTATGTGCCGGAGGATTTTCCCATCCGCAACCTGCGGCTGGTAATGGGTCAATGGAAACAGACGGCTATCCCCTTTTACCGCAAGCATTCGCCGGTGGTGGCGCAACGTTTCGTTAACGGCGTGTTCAGCATCACGGTCAGCAACGACAGCGGGATGGAAACCCTCTATCAGACCGGTGGCACCTACCGCCCGGCGTTGGTGGGCGAATGGACCACCTTTGTCTATCACATGCGCTTTGACAAAGGCGATGACGGTTTGCTGGAAGTGTGGATGAATGGCGACCAGATCATCGATTACCGCGGGCAGCTGGGCTATGTCGAGGATTTCAACACGACCTATTTCCGACTGGGCCTCTACCGCGATCAACTGGAACAGCCGATGACCATGTACTTCGATGATATCGCTGTCTGGTATGGCGATTAGGCTGCTGCTGATTGTTGGTATTTCTTTTTTTGCAGCCATCCCAACAACCACAGGATAGAAAGCGCTATCAGCGGTGCGGGGATCAACAAAAAGACGATGATATCCAGATCAAAATTCGTGCCGAACAGATAAAACAGCGCCAGTCCCAAACAAAGAATCGTGCCGATCCACTCCCGCCGCCAGGCAGCGACCAGCATGATTACCACGAGTATGGTGGGCACCATGTGCATGAACAGCGCCCACAACACCTCTGGAAATTGGTATTCATCGAAGACATCCAGTGCGACCAGGGAGATGAACACAGCAAACAGGATACTGATCACGCGCGGCAGCCAGTATAGTACGGTTTTTTGGGGCTCTTTCATTTTTATCCTCCTGATATTCTGCCTGAACAGCGAAAACAGGGGCCAGGTTTTCGATTGGTGTACTTCGATTATAGCACGCTCATCCAAACTTATTTTGCTCTTCAAGTGCGGCGCATTTCATACTATAATGACAGTATAAGCTTTACTGAGAACCCATTCATACACCGCCCAACTCACCATTTCAACCCTGAGAAAGGAATGGCTGGATGTCAACGGTTTTAAATGACAAAGATATTCTGCACGTGAAAGATATCAAGCTGGAGCATATCAGCCTGGTGATGGAGACCGCCGCGCGCTATGAGACTGTGCTGCTCTCCGGCGGACGGCTCGATACGATGTCCGGCAAGATCCTGGCCACTCTGTTCTATGAACCATCCACGCAAACGCGCCTCTCGTTTGAGACCGCCATGCTGCGGCTCGGGGGCCAGGTGGTCTCGGTGACGGATGCCAAGGTCTCCAGTTCGGCGGTCAAAGGCGAGACCCTCTATGATGTCGGCAAGCTGATCGACGGTTACGCCGATGTGGCCGTTATCCGTCACAACCAGGTGGGCAGCGCGCAGGAACTGGCCAATGGCGCGGATGTGCCGGTGATCAATGCCGGCGACGGCGATGGCCAGCACCCCACCCAGTCATTGATGGATGTGTATACGATCCAGAAAGAGCGCGGACGGCTCAACAACCTGACGGTGACCCTGGCGGGTGATTTAAAGAACGGCCGCGCAGCGCATTCGCTGGCCTGGCTTTTGGGAAAATTCGGGCCACGTTTCTTCTTTGTTTCACCGGAAGAACTGCGCATGCCATCGGAAATCACAGATCATCTGCGTATGGAAGGAATCGAGCTGTTTGAGACCACCGATCTGCTGGCGGCAGTGGCGAAAAGTGATGTCCTTTACATGAACCGGGTGCAGAAAGAACGCTTCATCCGCAGTGAGGAATATGAGCGCTTAAAGGGCGCATATGTAGTGGATGGAGCGTTGATGGACAAGGCCAAGATCGGCATGACCGTCATGCACCCGCTGCCGCGCACCAATGAACTGGCGCGTGAGGTGGATGCTTATGAAGGCGCGGCGTATTTCCGCCAGTCCAATAATGGTGTGCCCATCCGTATGGCGCTGCTGGCGCTGGTGACAGGCAGAGAGTAAGGAGGCTGACTTGTTCTTTGTACGCAACACCCGTTTCACCCTCACCCCCGATACGGTGGTGGAGACCAAGAAGGTGCATTGGAACCTGAAACCGCCCAACCTGTATGAGCATGTCATCCGGCGCGGCGAAGCCATGGTAGCGGATAACGGGCCGCTGGTGGTATATACTGGCAAATGCACCGGGCGCTCCGCCAAAGACAAGTTCTTTGTGGATGAACCCGGAAGCCGTGAACGAATCTGGTGGGATGCCAACCAGCCTTTTGCCGAAGATAAGTTCGAAGCCCTCAAGGCGCGTGTGCTGGAATACTACAGCCAGACAGAAATCTATATCCAGGATTGTTATGGCGGTGCCGACCCTGAACACCGTTTTCCGGCGCGTATCGTCACCGACAGCGCCTGGAGCAGTCTGTTCTCTTATAACATGTTTCGTCATGCGCGCATCGATTCGCCGCAGGAATTCCGTCCTGAATTCACTGTGCTGGTCGCCTCCGGGTTCGAGGCGGAGCCAGCCATCGATGGCACCCGTTCCGATGTGGTCATTGCCATTCATCTGGGGGAGAAATTGGCGTTGATCGCCGGTTCGCGTTATGGCGGCGAGATCAAGAAAACGGTTTTCACGGTATTGAATTATCTGTTTCCGCTGCGGGGCGTGCTGCCGATGCATTGCTCTGCCAATATCGGCGAGGAGGGGGATAGCGCACTGTTCTTCGGCCTTTCGGGCACCGGAAAAACCACGCTGTCAGCCGACCCCAAACGGCGCTTGATCGGTGATGATGAACACGGCTGGAGCGAGCGCGGCATTTTTAATTTTGAAGGCGGCTGTTACGCCAAGGTCATCAACCTGTCGGCTGAAGATGAACCGCAGATCTATGGCATGACGCAGCGTTTTGGCACCATTCTTGAGAATGTAGTCATCGACCCGGACACACGCTCCATTGATCTGTGCGATGCTACCATCACTGAAAACACCCGCGCTTCTTATCTGCTGCGTCGGCTGGAAAACGTAGAACTGAGCGGTATGGGCGGTCATCCGCGCAATGTCATCTTTCTGACGGCAGATGCCTTTGGGGTGCTGCCGCCGATCGCACGGTTGTCACCTGAGCAGGCCATGTACCATTTTCTATTGGGCTACACAGCCAAAGTGGCGGGCACCGAGAAGGGCATCAAAGAACCGCAGGCCACCTTCAGCACCTGTTTCGGCGGGCCGTTCATGGTGCATCATCCCATGGTGTATGCAGAAATGCTGGGTGAACGCCTCAAACAACACAATGCGCAATGCTGGCTGGTGAACACCGGTTGGACCGGCGGCCCTTATGGCACTGGGTCACGCATGAGGATCGCCCATACACGTGCGATGATCGATGCGCTGCTGGCGGGTGAGCTGACTGACGTTCCTTATCAGATCGACCCGGTCTTTGGCCTGGCCGTGCCGCAAGCCTGCCCGGGCGTGCCGGCGGACGTGCTTAACCCACGCAACACCTGGGCGGATGGTCAGGCGTATGACCACCAGGCGCGGCGTTTGGCTCAGATGTTTGCCAACAATTTTGCGCAATTCGCGGAGCGGGTGCCGCCAGAGGTGCGCGCCGCCGGCCCGCATCTGGCGGAGGTCATTGTCAGTTAAAGTCAATCAAACAAGCAGCAGTTCCTGCAGGCGGGCGGTATCCTCGTCTGAAAATGCTAATGCCTCACGGCGGTAGTGGTCAAAGCTGCCCCAGTGTTCATCAATGGCGTCAAAAGAGGCTTTGATCCATTCTGGTTTAACCGCCCACAGCGGTTTCAACAGGCGTGCAGGCCGGGCGCCTTTGGTGAGGGTTATAACCGCCATCAATTTGCGGTCAGGATGAATATACTTGCCGCTCAACAGGTAATCCTGCCGGATGGTTTCAAAGTCAACGCCCAAAATTTTCAGCAGCAGCGCGGCAGCAAAACCAGCGCGGTCCTTTCCAGCGGTGCAGTGCCATAACACCGGTTGCCCAGCGGCTTGCAGCACCGCCTGCAGAAAATGGGCATATTCGGCGGTGAATTCCAGCGCTAATTGGTGGTAGGTGTTGAACATAACGAGGTTGGTATCCAACCCGTCGAAATCGTTGTTTTCATAGCGGCGGCGCATATCCTTCATCATGGCGGAGTTGCCCTCATCCAAAATGGGCAGTTCAATCACCTGAACGTCATTCAGCGGCAGGCGGTCAGGATCACGCTGTTTTTCTTCGGCAGAACGGAAATCAATGATGGTGTGGAGGTTCAAGGCGGTTAATGCGCGCTGGTCGCGATCTTTCAATTTGCCCAGATGTCCGGCGCGGTAGAGGGTATGCCAGCGCACAGTCCTGTCGTCAACGGTCTGGTAACCGCCCAGGTCACGCAGATTTTTGACGCTGCACAAAGGCAGGCGGCGGTGATGTTGGTGTGATGTGCTCATTGATTGTCCTTTTTTGATAAAAGCCTGGTCATCATTGTACCTGATAACGGAACCTCGCTCAAATCACAATTACTCAAAAGTGGTCGATGGAACCAGACAATTGAGGTTTGAATTCTTACTCACCAGCTTTGCTTGTAGGGCTGCGGAAATATGAGGAATTTATAAGCCCTTAATTATTAATTCTTAAGGTATGATAAGTAATAATCTTTCTTCGAGGAATCCTATGAAATCATTTATGTCTTATACCTTCATGCGGGGGCAGGGCCTGGTTGAGTATGCCCTGATCCTGGTGGCAGTAGCGTTGGTGGCGGTTTTGGCGTTGGCGCTGACCGGCAACACCCTTGAATCTACCTATTGCTCCATCGCTGAAGCCATTGGCATGGCTGATTGTGAAGGGGACAGCATTGGCGATGGAGGCGGCCCCGGCGGCGGTGGCGAGGATGAATCAGCAGAAGGCTGCTCATTCGGGTTTGAGAGCGAGGCTGACCTCAAAGGTTGGACAGGTGCTGGCTCAGATGCTTACATGTTCCTTGAAAATGGCGGCATGTGCATGCGCAGCGACGGCAACGAACGCGCCTTTCTGCACCCATGCGCGGTGAAAGGCAGTTCGGGTGATTTTACTGTGCGCGCCAATGGCGTAACGGTGGATCGTGAAACCGGCGGTAATGTAGGGGTAGATATCCTTTTTCGTTCCAAAGATGAAAACAATGGCTATCGCTTCAGCTATCAGGCGACATCGGAGCAGGTCAGGTTCTGGAAGGTGGTAGAAGGGAAACACATACAATTGAGCAGCACACGATTGCCGCGCGAACTGCAGGGGAAACAACTGGATTTCCGCATTGAGGTAACTGGTGATGTCTTCACTGCCTATGTGGGAGATACTGTCGTTTTAAAAGCGAGCGATTCTATGTTCACTGAAGGTCAGGTGGGCTTTTATAATCACAAAGGCGCTAAAACCTGCATCGGTGACTTTTCCGTCGAGAATCAGTGAGGCAAAAAAGATGCTGAAAAAAGACGATAACCAGACCGCTATTCCTGATCTGTCCAAAGGTTTTGTGTATAACGAACCCAAACCGCATGGCAATACAAAGCTGCGCCTGATTTTGATCGCCGTCATTGGAGTGTTGTTTTTACTGGTACTGTTGCGCCTGGGACAGAGCAGTCTCAGAACCAACTTGCAAGCAACCGGCTCCATCAAAGGTTATGCAGTTAATGAGATCGGCATGCCGATCCGTGCGGAAGTGATGGTGTATGGCACCGATATACTGGTAATGTCGGATGAGATTGGTTATTTTGAGATCGATGGCGTGCCTGTCGGAGAACGTTCTGTGATTGTGGCCTTTGGATATATCGCCAGTGAGGTGATCGTTGAGGTGGCTGCCAACGATGAAACGTCGCTTGGCTATGTCACAGTGCCGGTGTCTTTATATGAAGAACTGATGAATTATTAGGGCAGCAAACTCAATCGGAAGTTGGTTTGTCTGCCAGCCACTGGCCAGTCATGTCAAGCTGCGGTAATTTTGCAGCCAGGTTCTGTCGCCGTACCGGGATCATGTCGACAACATCGAACCCGCAGGTGCGCAGCACCTTGGTCAGGCTGGCGCAGCATTCAGGCGCACCGCCGCCGCCCCCGCCTGCCACACAAACGCCGATGGCGGGTTTCTTTTCGATGCCCACACGTCCGGCAGGCTGGGTGCAGATGCGGCGCAGACGGTCGGTGAAGGCGCGCAGGCTTTCGCTGAGATCGCCGTAGTAGACGGGGTTGGCGAACACTGCCACATCGGCCGCGCGTAACTGATCAACAATGCCGGCGAAGTCATCTTCGATGATGCAGGTACCTTCGCGGTGGCATAGCCCCCAGCCGTTATCGTCGCACTGACGGCATCGTTCAATCTGATGAACAGGTAAGTAGATGGTTTCACATTCAACGCCTTGGCGGGTTAGGCCAGCTTCTACTGACTGGGCGGCCTGGGCGGTTTGTCCCGCCGGATTGCGGCTGCCGCTGATGATGATGGCTTTTATAGCATACCTCCTTTGTCCTATTTTTTCATTTTAACAGAAATTTCTTCCTTTTCAGGCCAAAATCTCATCGTCAGGCGAAACAAAGCGATTAATCAGTTAAAATGCAAAGGTAAAAACAAGTTAAGGGGAAAAGGAAGGTAATAAATGCAGTATCGTGAATTTGGAACAACAGGAAAAAAAGTATCGGTTTTGGGTTTTGGCGCCATGCGCCTGCCAACGTTGGAAGATGGCACCGTCGACCTGGAGCAATCAGTGCCGCTGCTGCGGCGCGGGATAGATTTGGGCATCAACTACATCGACAGCGCCTATGTCTATATCAAAGGCACCAGTGAGGTTGCGGTGGGGCAGGCGATTAAAGCCTATCCGCGAGAATCTATCTATATCACCACCAAAATTCCGACCAACAAACCGGAGGAATCAGCGGGAGATGAGTGGCGGCGCAAGCTGGAAGAAAGCCTCAAACGTTTTGATACACCTTACATCGATTTTGTGCTGATGCACGGGCTGGCATGGGATTCGTTTACGGGTCATATTTCTGAACCCGAGCATGCGCTGGAAGTGGCACGCAAGGCACAGGCGGAAGGCCTGATCAAGCATCTGTGTTTCTCCAGCCACGACACGCCAGAAAATATCATCCGATTGATCGACACCGATGAATTTGAGACCGTGCTGCTGCAATACAATTATCTGGATGAACACAATGCGCTGGCGATTGATCGCGCTGCCGAAAAGAAAATGGGTGTGGTGGTCATGGGGCCCATCGCCGGCGGGCGGTTGGTGATACCGGATGGGGTGATCAAAGACACCGAAGGTCAGCTGGAAGTCAAAACGCCTGAACTGGCGCTGCGTTATGTGTGGTCTAATCCCAATGTCGATATCGCGCTGAGCGGAATGAGCAGCCTGCAGATGATCGAGGAAAATGTTGCCTCTGCCAACAAGAATGAACTCAACGAGGCAGAGAATCAGCGTGTGCAGGAATTGGTGCAGCAGAACTTGAAGCTGTCAGAGCTATATTGCACCGGCTGCGGTTACTGTATGCCCTGCCCGCATGGAGTCAATATCCCCGAAAATTTCCGTTATATGAACTGGTTTAAAGTATGGGGATTTGAAGAACAGGCAAAGAAAGCGTATGCCAAATTGGGCAGCGATAATTTGTGGACGCCCTGGGGTGGACGCACAGAGGGTCTCAATGCGGAAGCCTGCCTCCAGTGCGGCGAGTGCGAGCCGAAGTGTCCGCAGAATATTCCCATTATCGAGCAACTGGAAGAAACCGCCAGGACTTTGGGCAAATAAACCAGGTCAGTTGACACCAAACATCATGCGGTTTGGGTTAGGCCTGTCCCTGTTAGATGGCGTTGTGGTCGTTAAGTTAAGAGTTCTATTAAAAACGTTCTATTATCGTATATAATAAGAATGATTCAAAATGAAAGAGTCAGTTTGAAGTACCTAATCCAATATGGAGGAAACATGAAAAAGTCTTTTGTTGTATTGCTGGCGCTGATGTTGATTGCCGCCCTTTCCCTGGTTGGCTGTCAGCAGGAAGCTGAACTCGGCACCGAAGAGAATCCCATCTTTTGGGCTGTTGTCCCTTCGGGCGAAACCGAGCGCGTTGTGACCGGTTTTGAAGATCTTGCTCAGATCATCTTTGACGAAACCGGCCTGGTGGTGGAACCCTTCGTTGCCACGGAATATGCCGGCGTGATTGAGGCGATGGACTCTGATCCGGTGAAAGCCCACATGAGTTCACTGGCTACCTTCGCTTACATTCTGGCTGCAGAAAAAGGTGTGGCAGAAGCCGAGCTGGTTGCCCTGCGCCGCGGCAGCGCATTCTACAATGGCCAGATCTATACGCGTGTCGACAGCGGCATCAACTCGCTGGCTGACCTGGCGGGCAAATCTTTCTGCCGCCCGGATGCGCTCAGCACCAGCGGTTGGGTTATTCCCAGCCTGACCATTCGCGCCAATGGCGTCAACCCCGACACTGAGATGGATGTCGTTGATGCTGGTTCGCACGATGCGGCGGTTGCCGGTGTGTATAACGGTGACTGCGATGCCGGTTCTTCCTTTGTTGATGCCCGCGCCACTATCGAAGAGACCTATCCGGATGTGATGGATGTCATCAAGATTCTGGAAATCTCGGTTGAAATCCCCAACGACGGTGTGCAGTATCATCCCAGTGTTCCACGCGAGATCCGCGACAAGATCAACAATGTGCTGGTCAACATTGGCAACATTGAAGGTGGTGCCGATGCGCTGTTTGCTGCTTACCAGTGGGACGAGCTTGGGCTCTATGGTGATGATTTCTACGATCCCTTCCGCCAGGTTTTGGATGCCGCGGGTGTTGATGTCGAATCTTTGATGAATTAAATATTAATTTCTTTAGCTGAACGATAAGAGGGCAAATCATTTGCCCTCTTATGCTACAATGAGTTTCTTGGACAGTTTATCCCTGCAAGAACCTCAAGGAGGAAACTCACAAATGCTGGAAATCCGTCATTTGACCAAAATATATGATGATGGTACCGTAGCGCTGGATGACGTCAGTTTTTCTGTACCGGATGGTGAATTTCTGGTGGTCATCGGGCTGAGTGGGTCGGGTAAATCGACCCTGCTGCGTTGTATCAACCGCCTGATTGACCCGACTGAGGGAGAGATTCTGTGGAACGGGCAGGATCTGGCGCAACTAAAGGGGACAGAACTGCGGCAGGCGCGCCGTAAAATCGGCATGGTCTTCCAACAGTTCAACCTGGTGCGCCGTTCCAAGGTGATTGCCAATGTTATGTCAGGTAGATTGGGCTACACCGGCACGATGCAATCCCTGATGAACCGCTTTTCTGCCAAAGATATGCAAATGGCGCAAGATGCCATGCGACGGTTGGGCATAGAAAACCAGGCGCATAAATTAGCGCGGGAATTGAGCGGCGGCCAGCAGCAGCGTGTAGGCATTGCGCGCGCCTTGATGCAGGAACCGGAAATGATCCTGGCGGATGAGCCGGTGGCCAGCCTCGACCCGGTGCTGGCGCATTCCATTTTGCAATATCTGGAACTGTTGAATCAAGAAGATGGCATGACAATTTTGTGCAGTCTGCATTACCTTGACCTGGTGCAGCGTTATGCCACCTCAGTGATCGGTTTGCGTGACGGCAAGATCGTGTATCAGGGCAGCAAGCGAGATATTATGAAGATGACTGATCGCCAATTCAAGGATATCTATGGCGAGGAAGCAGAACGCCTTGGCAACGGCTTGGAAGGGGCACTGGAGGAAGAGGAGGTGGACGCATGACGGAGAATACCAAAAAATGGATTGATCCAGATGAGTTGAAAACCTCCCTGGTTTCACCCTGGCTGGCGGCGCTGCTTTCTGCGATTGTACCTGGATTGGGACAAGCTTTCACCCGTCAATGGAAGCGCGGTTTGCTGTTGTTTGCCTCCACCCTCACCATCATCGGACTATTGATCTGGCGTTTTCGGTTGGCTGCGCCGCGTGATAGCGGTGTCTGGAATATCGTCGCCAAAGCCTTTCGACTGCAGCCGGTATTGATCGTGGTAAGTGTGTTGGTTGGGTTGCTTTACCTGGCGATAATCTACGATGCTTATAAGTTGGCCCAGATTGCAGGAAATCCGCTAAAACGGCGGCCGTTTTTGGTGTTTACTATGCTATTGCTGGTCTTCTTCAGTATCGGTTGGCAGATCGGTCGTATCGATCCGGTGTCTATGTTCCCAATACCGAATAACGCAGTGCGAGCATTGGGGAGTGTCCTGTGGCCATGGGAGAAAGCGATTGATTTTCCAGAAGATATCCAAAAGGGTGTGACATTGATCGAATCACCCTGCCGGGACGAAACCTTCACCCAGCCAGAACCCCTCGAGACCGGTCGCTACCTGCTGACGGATCCCATTTGTGGTGATACCAGTACCGTTGAAGGCGATGTCGGCACCACGTTTTCTGTACGTGGTTTCGGTTTTGATCCGGGGGAAGAAGTGGTGATCTGGTGGACGGACCCGGCGGGCAATGAGTTCCGCCAAAGACAGGGTGGAGAAAATGTGAAGGTTATGCCGGATGAAAACGGCGAATTTGAGATCGACATCATCATGCCTTACCGTTTGCTGCCGCCATCATTTGACGAAGATCAGAATGTGTGGCAATTGGAAGGCCGGCAGGTGGCGCATGTTGGTGAATGGGAGTTCAGCTCTGAACTCAAGCTCGCGGTTGAGAAGATGGTCGAGACCATTTTCATCGGCATGATGGCAACCTTCTTCGGTATTATTCTTTCACTGCCATTGAGCTTTATGGCAGCCAAGAACCTGATGAGTGCCAATCCGCTGACCCTGGTCCTATACTATGTGGTGCGCAGTTTGATGAACATCATCCGTTCGATCGAACCGTTGATCTGGGCGATTTTGTTCCTCATCATTGTCGGATTGGGGCCATTTGCCGGTATTCTGGCGCTGACCCTGCATTCGGCGGCCGCGCTGGGCAAACTGTATTCAGAAGCGATTGAATCCATTGACCCCGGCCCGATCGAGGCGGTGGTAGCCACCGGTGCTAACTGGTTCCAGGTGGTAGCGTTCGCGGTGGTACCGCAGATCATCCCGCCATTTGTATCCTTCACCATCTATCGTTGGGATATTAACATCCGCATGTCCACCATCATCGGTATGGTCGGCGGGGGTGGTATCGGTTTTGTGTTGATGCAGTGGATCCGCCTGCTGGATTATAAAGCCGCTGGCATCGCGGTGTGGTTCATCGCCATCACCGTGGCGGTGCTCGATTATGTCAGCTCTGAAATCCGCGAGCGGTTTGTGTAAGATTGTCTTTGATGAAGAACCAAAACCCAGAATCTTCTTTTTGAGATTCTGGGTTTTTTCTTGAATCAAGCCAATGTAGATTCTGGAAATCTTTTCTTTGATTCGCGGAAACGTGAAAAATTCCGGGTTTTTCTGATGGCTTGGTTGGTTTATTCTTTTTTAGGTGAGTACTTCAACCCCAGCATGGCCTTGATAAAATTACCGGCGCTGACGGTATCACCGGAGAGCAAATTCTGGGCGTGGAACAATTTGCTGGTGCTGTGTACAATGAAGACGACCACTGCCATCAACAGAACCACAGACAACCCGATCTGCCATAACGGCACGTCGACTATGGCAATCCGCGCTGGCATGACCACCGGAGCTGTGAAGGGAATCAGGCTCATGGCGGTGGAGACCGGACCATCGGGTGCCATGGTTATTGCATTGATCAACATCATCGGGATAATGAGCGGGAAGATCACAATCAACGTCATCTGACCGGCTTCTTTCGAGCTGGCGGTGAGTGCACCCAGGCTGGCCATCATGCTGGAGTAGAGGGCGTAGCCCAGCGCGAAGAAGACCACCAGCCATAACAGCAGGATTGGCGGCAGGCTGAGGTTTGCGGGCAGCAAGCCCTGGTTTTCGGAGTAGCGCATCAGCAGGATGCCGGTGCCGCCCCACACAACGGTTTGCAGCAGCCCGGCGCTGCCCAGCCCCAGCATTTTGCCGATCAGCAGCTGGGTGGGATTAACGCTGGTGATGAGGATCTCCGTCATGCGGTTGCTTTTCTCGGCACTGACGTTGTTGAGCATCAGCGTTGAAGCGCCCATCAACACGATATAAAAGACAAAGACCACCACATAGGGGATCCAGTAGGCGGTCATGGTGTCGGCGGCAGTCACTACCTCGCCTTCATCAAGGCCATCTTCACTCACGCCTGAAGCCGACAGCTGGCGTACTTGCAGGTTCATGGGGTAAAGCACGCGCTGGGAGCGGTTGTCGTTGCCCAACAAGTTGCTCTTTATGACCTCTTCCATGCGTTCGCTTTCCATCATGCTGCCAAAGGGATTGGCTTCGACACGCACATAAACGATCTCACCGCTGGTGAGGTAGTCTGGCGTGATGATGTAAAAACCGGATATCGCCTGTGCTTCGAGGGCAGCCAGTGCTTGTTGTTCGTCATCGAACTTAGTCAGGCCAGAGGCGAGGTGTTGCTGCGGAATCTGTTGGATGAGGCCAGCCTGGTCGACATAGCCCTCGATGCCCTCACTGGCAGTCGGCACAAACATGGATTCAAAGATGCCCTCCAGCGGGTTGTCACCGGCGGCGGTGGCGATGCTGAAGACCACAACGCTGCCGACTGCCACCAGGATCAGACCAATGTAGAACGAAGGACGGGTGACAGTGGTGATAAATTCGTGAACAAGGACGCGCCAGATGTTTTTCATACTTGCCTCCTTGATTTGAACAGGTCGATGTATTTGAGGCGTTTGTTGAAGGTCAACATACCTCGCTTCATAGCAACAGTCGCCAGGCGCACGGAAAAGACGGTGGCACCTGCCACCAGCAGGACGCACAGGATCAGCTGCCACACAGGCACACTGGCAAAGGTCATGCGGATGGGCATCACGAAGTAGGCTGTCAGGGGGAACAGGCTGAAAAAGACGCTGACAGCGGCGTTGGGGTCAAAGATGATCTTGGTGATGAGGATAAAGGGCAGGGTCATGATCAGGCTGAAAAACCAGGTCAGCTGGCCGGAATCACGCGCGTCGGTGGACATGGCGCCGGCAGCCATCATGAAACCCGCCATCATCAGCAGGGTGAACAGGAATAGGATCAGGGTCATGATCTGTACGCCCCAGTTGATTGAAATTTGGATGAACGCCAGCGCTGGCAGGGCAAGCAGGATGCCGCCGCCGAAGATGCCCCATACCGCCAGCATGGTGAAAGCCACTGCCAGGTTGCCGATGGTTTTTCCGATCATCAGTTCCAACGGGTTTACGGCGGTGATAAGAATTTCCATCATGCGGTTCTCTTTTTCAGCGACCATGGCTTGCAGTATGTAACTGCCGCCGACCTGCACCAGGATGAAGAGCATGAAGGCGAACACTAACGGCAGCACCAGGTTCCACCATTGATCTAAATTGAGTTCTTCGGCAGTTTCCAGCGATCGGATGCTGATCTTGCTGCCGTCGTAGACGCGAGTGCGTACCGCATCGGGGTATTGCTGCAGCAGGTTAAAACGCAGAAGGCTGCGAAAATCGCCGGTGCTGGTATCAAATGACAGGCTGCCGGTGAAGAATTCCACCATGCCGTTGTTGATGTAGTTCTCGTCGATCACAAAATAACCCTGGACGGTGCCATTGAGGAAAGCTTGCCGTGCGCTGGCGGCATCTTCAAAGGGCACGAAGGTGGTCAGTTGACCGAATGGGTTTTCTGATTCGGGATAGACGACCTCAGCCAGCACACCGCTGTGGTCGACATAACCCACCGGGGTGGTGTCGGCGGAGATGAACATGGCGGCTACCGAGATGCCGATCGCGAGTACCATCATGATGGGGATGGACAATACCCCGACCCAGAACGATTTGCGTCGCACCTGGGTGAGGTATTCGTGGCGGATAATTTCCCAAACTTTTTTCATCTTACTCCGCCTTTGTACCGCTGACGGTCTGGATGAAGATTTCATCCAGGGTGGGGGCAGCCACCTCAAAGCGCTGCACGGTGTGATTGTTGTGCATCAGCCATTGCAGGATGCTCTGTGGGGCGACGTCTGGCGCCAGTTCCAGCAGTTGGCTGTGGTTGCGTGGGGTGATGCTGAGCACACCCGGCGGGGTTGATTCCAGCGGGTTCAGCAGTTCTACCAGCACTTCCTGGCGGGCGAACTGGTTCTGAATTTCGCGCAGGCTGCCATAGAGCATCACTTTTCCGTTGTGAATCAGCATCATGCGGTCGCACAACTGCTCCACCTGGTGCATCTGGTGGGTACACATGATGACCGTTCGTCCCTGGCGGCGCTGTTCAGCGAGGATATCCTTGACCATCTGCGTGTTGACGGGGTCAAGCGCCGAGAAGGGTTCGTCAATGATGATCAGGTCAGGTTCATGGATGAGGGTCACGATGATCTGCGCCTTTTGCTGCATGCCTTTGGAAAGGGTTTTAACTTTCTTTTTGCGGTGATCTTCCAGGTCGAATTGTTTCAGATAGGTGTTCATGCGGTCTTCAGCGGTGGCTTTGTCAAGCCCTTTGAGGCGCGCCAGGTAGAGGATGCAGCGTTCAAGGGTGATGTCCTGATATAGACCGCGTTCTTCCGGCAGGTAGCCGATGCGGTCGCGTGTTTCAGGCCGGATGGGTTTGTCAAACAGCAGCACTTCGCCGGCATCTGCCTGGTAGATATCGAGCATGATGCGGATGGTGGTGGTCTTGCCGGCGCCGTTGGGGCCCAGCAGGCCGAAGATCTCGCCTTTATACACGTTGAAACTGACATCATCGACCGCCTGCAGGCTGCCAAAATTCTTGCGCAAATGTTTTACGTCAACGTAATTCATGTTTTCTTCTCTCCTTGTTTGCGTATATCGTTCAATTTTATATACGGCATTTATTATAAAACAGTTGCAGATAGAAAAAATAAAAGTTTCCCTTGCCACAACGTTGTCTGGTTCGGTCAGCAGAAGAAAAGAAAAAATCCTGTCAATTTGTGGGTTGACCCGCTTGCCTATGCTGTGATAATATCGAACGAAAGTTTACCAGAACCCTAATAAACGAATACTGAGAAACCAGCGGCTGGAACCATTTGACACCGAAGGTGTCATTCGTTTACGAGGTGGAGGTCCCTTCCTGCGAGGGAAGTGCTAACGGAACAACGGGACAAATCCCTTATGTTACCGGAAAATCGAAAGATCAGCGGATGCCTCCGGAGCCTGTCACAGGCTTCGTTTTCTCCTTTTCAAAAAGGTGTGAGAAGAAAAACTCTCGGCGACGAGAGCGACAGAGACTCATAGCATGTGACCAACCACATTGGTTGTTCTGTAATGATTGAAAAGGAGGCTGCTGATACGATTTAATAACGCAGGCATGTTCTCCCGAACGTGCCTTTTTGATTAATGACTAGTAGATGGATTAGAGGTAAATGACATGGATGGAAAAGATGTACTGGCACGCTGTTCGGAAGACAACGTTAAGTTTGTATCCTTCCAGTTCTCCGATATCATCGGCAATGTGAAGAGTGTGGATGCGCCGCTGGACCAGGTGGCGGGTGCGCTGCAAAACGGCATCTGGTTTGATGGATCGTCAGTGGAAGGCTTCGCGCGGGTGCAGGAAGGCGACATGCACCTGATCCCGGACGCGGAAACCTACGCCGTGCTGCCGTGGACGCCGGAACATATGAAACGCGCGCGCATTTTCTGTGATATCCACACCCCCGACGGTGATCCTTATTCCAAAGACCCGCGCGGGGCGCTCAAGCGGGTGATCGCGCGCTTTGCCGAAAAAGGCTGGCGTTATGACATCGGTCCGGAGCCGGAGTTTTTCCTGTTCCGCCCCAACGGCAGCGTGCACCCGGTGCCGCATGATGTCGGCGGTTATTTTGATTTTTCACCGGATGATGAGGCGGTGCGAGTGCGCACAGAGTTGATGGCAGCGCTCAACCAGATGGGCCTTGAGGTGGAGGTCGGACATCATGAGGTGGCGCTGGGACAGCATGAGATCGACTTCCGCTTCGCGGACGCGCTGCGCACGGCTGACAATGTGCTGACGTTGAAATACACGGTCAAGGCCATCGCCGCGCAGCACGGGCTGGTGGCATCCTTCATGCCCAAACCTAT
>Ga0334887_1002047_pt1 | contig 23847 bp, 33 predicted proteins | sample GraSluR1_MG_10_FD_207217 | JGI IMG/M metagenome (GOLD analysis project Ga0334887, IMG submission 207217) | Sludge microbial communities from methane-producing bioreactor in Wageningen University, Netherlands - Granular Sludge_18_07-R1 | ecosystem: Engineered > Bioreactor > Anaerobic >...
AGCCAATCCAATTGTTCATCCGTGAATGTCAACATGCCACATTGTACAAACGCCACAAGTGTCCCGGTTTTGAGATAGCCTCATGATGTGCTCGAAAATACCCACAGTTCTACTGCAGGCGATGTTGGATTATACCGTCCCAGCCCGCAGGCGCAAACCCCCACCTACGCGATGTAGACCTTGAAGGAACCGACTTCGCATGTCCACAAGTCGAGGCCATCCGCCGGAAGGTCTTCAAGATTGCAGCCCGCGTTCGGGCGGCGTGGAGCTATTGTCAAAAGTCGTTGATGACGTTGTGATCAGGCGGCGGCTTTCTCGGGCTTTTCTCCATCGATGAAGCGGATGCCGGCGATGACGTCGGGTAGCAGCTTCGCCCCATTGAGCGTCCGCCACTTGCGGGAAGCGCTCTCGCACAGCTTGAACACCATCGCCAGGCACGCCACGCGGCTGCCGTTGCCCTTCGTCCGCCGATGCCGCAGCCGCACCGTCGCGAACGTACTCTCGATCGGGTTCGTCGTCCGCAGATGCACCCAGTGCTCAGCCGGGAAGTCGTAGAACGTCAGCAGCACTTCGCGATCCTTCTTCAGGCACTCCACCGCGCCTGGGTACTTCGCACCAAACATCTCGACGAACGCCTCGAACGCTTCTTCGGCCGCAGCCCGCGTCAGGGCCATCCAGATCGCGTGCAACATTTCCTTCGCCTTGGCCTGCACACGTTTGTGCAGCTTGGCCGCTCATCGAGACGATCACGTGCCCCCAGGTCTTGTCCATGATGTGGAAGTGGTAGTGCTTGACCCACGGCCGCGGGTTTTTGTACTCGAGGTGAAAGCCGGCCGGGCTCTTGTCGGAGCGCAGTACCCGCCAGACGGGGGAGGGCCGCCGCGTCGTGAAGATGGCAAAGACGCCGACGAAGTTCGGGTCTGCGGGCAGGTATTCCTTGATGAGTTGGTCCTTGCGAACGCCCTTCCGGCAGTCGACGACGGGAATCTTGTGCTTGTTCGCCCAACCCTGAACGCGCCGCCCATACCGACCGGCCAGCCGCATGAGAAAGGTGTCGTTGAGATTGTCGAACGTCCCGAAGCGGTCGAACCACCAGCATCGAAAGCCACCGGGCGTGCACGCGAAATGATAGCGGGCGTTGATGGTGATGCGGTCGACGACGTCATACATGTCGTCCAGCAACGGCGCGTAGTAGCGCGTGAATTCGTCGTCGCCGATCATGAGCCCTTCTCCAGTTCCCGAGATGTGAAGCCACTCATGCTACCGTCGCGGGCCGGGAGACGCACTCATCTGTCGCGCAGCGACCCCTCCTGCTGGGCGCAGTCCCAGCCGGAGCCCGGTTCCTTCCCGGCCGAAACGGCCCGGAGGGGCCGCGGGAACAGCCGCGGATGGCAAATGACTTTCTTTCGGGTGTCCGATTTGCATGAGCACGCATGAACATGAACTTGGATCACGGCAGTTGGGTCCGGGCAGCCAAGCGACTTTTTGGCCGTCTGACTCAGGACACTCGACTCGCCGTCCGGAAGCGCGACGCGTGGACGAACGCAGCGATTGGGATGGTCACAGGACTGCGAAACCGAAAGTGTCAGGCGCTGACGTCCCGCAGACGACGACCAGTGGCGCTGCCGACATCGTGGATGGAGTTTGCCCGGCAGGCCATGCACAGGGGCGTCGGCGCTGCGCTACGTTCGCAGGACAGCGTCTGGACGCGGTGAGCCAAGGCCCGGTCCGTGTTGCGCAACCGCTATCGGGCCCATGGAACATCGAAGGACTCGGAGCGATGAGGCCGGTCGATGTGGTCGCGCTGCTCAACTCGACACCCCTGGACATTGACGTCGCCACGCCCGAACGACGCCGCGGTTACCCCGCAAGCGACACGGAGCTCGGTTTGTGCGCGGACCTAGCGGTGCGCATGAGCAAGGCGGAGGGATTCGCGGGCACGGCTGCGCTGCGACGTGTTGGGGCTTTGGTGCTTTCGGCGGAGATTAATATGTGAGCTTCGGGCTGGGTGACGCCAGTGGCCCGTGGCCCGCAGCCGAGGGAGTGCTTGAATATGCACGCAGTTGTGTGGCCGGGACGACATAGAGACACTGAAGTCTCTTATCGTGAAACGCCGGCGTGCGGGGCCTGGTATGGGGGAAAGGAGTCCGGGTTCCTTGATATGCGTCCGCGCAATCTTGGCGACGCAGGTGCGGTGGGTTTCGACCCGTATAGGCCTGGCTGGCTTGTTCTGACTAAGCCTTGGGGGCCGCTGCGCGATGCTCGGCCGGCGGACGGTGCCGAGGAGCACAAAGCGGACATAGTTGTTGGGTTACTGCTACTGGGCTGCGCCAAATGAGGTGTGACGGTCAGGGCCTGACAATCCGGATGGACTGACTTGACAGGGGCCGGCGTCGTGCTAGTCTTAAGCCGAGACGGCTGCGGGGTAGAGCAGTTGGTAGCTCGTCGGGCTCATAACCCGGAGGTCGCAGGTTCGAGTCCTGCCCCCGCTAATGACGTAACTAACGCAGGATCAGGCGGTTGCGGCCCGGTCCTGCGTTTCTCTTTGCGCGGACTATGACCAAACTATGTCCGTCGCAGGGCACGCAGGGCCGGGAGAGACCGGAGGCCCTGCGATGGCCAGCATCTACAAGCAGCCCGGCTCCGCCGCCTGGTGGGTCAGCTACTACCGTGGCGGCAGGCGGGTCCGGGAGTCCCTGAAGACCTGTGACGAGCGGATCGCGAGAAGGAAGGCCCGGCGGATCGAGGCCGAGCTCGTCACGGGCGATCTCGAGGAGCGAACGACCACCCCCCTGGTACCCGTCTTGGAGGCGTTCTGCGAGCATCTGACCACGACCCGCACCCGTAAGTCGTACAAGAACGACATCTCCTGTCTGCGAACAGTTTTCGGTCCGCTGTGCGACGCGCTCAAGCCGAGCAGCACAGTCAATCACCGCCATGAGTCAAAACGACCGATCGCGGTTCTGGATCAGCTGGCTGGTCGGCACGTATCCGTGACGACACTCGAGGAGCTCACCCCTGGCGTGATCGAGGCCCACCTCACGCAGCGGGTGAAACGTGACGGGATTAGCGCGAAGACCGTCAACCGCGTGCGCGAGGTGCTGCACGTGATGTTCAACTACGCAATCCGCCAGCACGGCTTTCGCGCCTCAGACCGCCGGTATCCAAACCCGGTGGCCGCTGTGCGACCCCGCAAGCTGGATGAGCGGCAGATCCGCTTCCTGTCACTGGCCCAAATCGATGAACAGCTCGAGGTGCTGGCTGACGAACCGGTCCTGCAAACGATGGTGGCCGTTCTCATCTACGCGGGCCTGCGTCGCGAAGAGGTGATCTGGTTGACCCGCGAAGACGTCGACCTCGAAGCCGGCATGATCCGCGTCTGGAAGAAGACGGTGAACGGCGAGACCTGGCGGCCAAAGACCCGGCGTAACCGCCGGATACCGATCTCGTCCGCGCTGCTACGGTACCTCAACGCCTACGTTCCGCCAGGGGAGAGCCCCTGGTACTTCCCGTCGAAACGCGGGCTGCGTTGGGACCCCGACAACTTCTCGCACGACCTGCGGGCCATCAACCGCGCGCATAACCTCGTGTGGTCCTGCTTGGATTTCCGGCACACGTTCGGAAGCCAGCTCGCCCAGAAGGGCGAATCGCTGTTCAAGATCGCGGAGCTGATGGGGAACTCGCCCGAGATCTGCCGGCGGCACTACGCGGCCCTGATTCCGGAGCAGATGCGGGATACTGTCGAGTTCGATCCGCGACCGCGACTGGTCGTCTCGAGTGGCGATGGGGCGAGTGGGGCGTTCGACGTGGCGTGACGCGGGTTGTCGGCGCCGGGCCCGCGCGCGGCAACATGCACAGCTATCGTCCCGGCTGGCGCGGTCGGCCTGTGTGAACGTTCCGGGGAAACATTCTGCACCTGAAACTTATGTGCGGGCGGTGTTCGCGCGCGGCGTGGCATATGGGCAGGTGCAGACCATGATCCTATTCCAGCTCCTTATCGCGTCGATCGTCCACTTGGCACTGGTCGGATTGGACGTGCTCAGCTTCTTCGTCGTCGTGCGGATTCTCGCGCAGCGGTGGTCCCGGCGTCCGCTCCTGGCCTTTGACCAGGTAGGCAAACCGATCACGGATCCGCTGCTGGCGGCGGTCGGCCGTGCCATTCCCTGCAACTGGACCGGCCATCCCGAGCGCCGTAAACACTACGTAGCGGCGGCAACGTTGCTTGTCCTCGCCCTGTGTCGGCTGGGGCTGACGGGGTTACTGGCGGCCTGACACCCTGAGGGGGCATGCCGTCAAATCCCCGCGCGTTGCCCCGGCACGATTGCCCGCCTTGGGGCGGGAAGGGTCACGTCGTACGCCGTTTCTCCCCACTCGAGCGCACTGGAAGACTGCGATTCGTGCTACCGCAAGGCGCTGCAATTGAGCGCTTTCGCGGGCCAATGCCGGGCAGAGCTGGTGCGCGAAGGGGGTAGATGCGGGCGGCTGAATTGCGGCGGTCGCCGATGCGGATTGGGGGCGGAAGCGCGTCGGACAGGTTGGACGCCGGGGACATATGCGCCTGCATGCCGGGCCTCCGTCAGTGCCGAAACCGATCCCGTAACGCCGGGTGACTTCCGATGGCCGGACAGCGGACATGCTGCACGGGATCAATCGCCGCGGGGGCCCGAACGCCTCGGATGGCCGCTCAGGTTCTGATTTCTGATTCAGATTGGCGTTCTGATATTCCTCTTCCTCTCCCACCCAGAACCAGACCCCCGTCTCGCGCCAGCACACCCTTCCTCGCTCAGCCCCCTCAACCACCCCCCACCGCCCCTCGAATCACCTCATTCGGCTTACCCATAGCCGCCGTGCTTTGCACGCACCCCAACTACCTGATCCCTGCGATCCGCCTCGACCGCAGCTCACTCACTTCGCTCCACTACCTCCCCAAGCTTCACCCAATCCTCCCGCAACCTACCAATGCCTCCACGCCCCCCATTCCTTGTCACTCGCACTGCTCCTGCCAGCACCGTTCTCACCCACCGTCACCATGCACCCCCATCCAGAGCCCGCCTCACACCGCGTCCAGCCTCACCTGGAGCCAACTCCCTTGCCACTTCGCTCCCCCAACGCCGCCCACCGGGCCGACAGCCGCCCTCAACGGGAGGCCCGGCGATCGCCGCATCCCGAACAAACGTCCATCGTTTAGACCTCGTCACGAACTCCTACCATACCGCCACAACCAGCCCCTGCCCTCATGTGAACGCCAGTCACGCTCCCCCTCTTCATCGCACGCTAACCCCCGCGTCCGCCCTTTCTTTCTCTACCACGTCCCTTCCTCTCCCACCGTTCCCCAGCCACGCTTCCGTCAGGAATCCCTGCTCCCGCAGCCTTCACCCCGCCACCCGAGCCCATCCCGATGGTCCGCTCGCCCACCAAGCCCCTGCCTGAGCTATCGTCATCCACGCAGTGCGCCCCGTCATTCAACACCGCCGGCCTTCCCCCCAAGACCCCCACCATCTCGCCCACGGCCCGGTCCGCAGAGACCAGCCAGCCACGCTGCTCGCCAGTAGGCCCTCCGGTTTCACATTCCGGCCATGCCGCCCCCCCATGTTCCGCTCCGCCGTCAACCGACATGTTGTCGGCCACGCTCGTGTCCGTCTCCCGCCCAGAACCTCGCAGTCCCCGCAACCCGCCCGTGGTACTCAGCTCCGCCACACTCGCGCCCCCAAGCCTTTCACTACCCTCCTGAGGCACTCGCCGCTCAACCCCGCCACCTGCACTGCTCCCCAGCAACCCCTGCGCCGAACACTCCCACCACCTGACCTGTCTCGCCCCGCCCTCGACCGAGTCCGTCGCCCACGTCCCACGTTCCAAAACGGCTCGCTACCGCTCGTGTTCACTCCCGCTCGAGCCACCCGAACCTCACCCGTCCTCGCTGCCACGATTGCGTCCCACTTCCACGCACCTTGCCCGTGCTCCACCCCGGCCCAGCATTCACCCCGCCCACCACCAATCACGCTTCCTCCGTCGATTTTCGCCGGCAACGCCCCCTCGCGCTCTCTCGATACCTCGTCACCGTTCCACAATCCGACTCCCGCTCCGCCGTCACTCGTGGATCACAGCCACCTCTTTCACCCGCCAGATCCGCCTCTTGCACAGTCCTGTCACGAAGCCCTCCCCGCCAACCATCGTCACTCTGCAATGCGCTTCACCCCCTTACTTGCGGATTACCGCGGCGAGCACCATTGCGTTTTGCCGCGACATCCCCCGCTTGGTCCCCGCTGAAAAGCACACCGGGGACTGACTGCGTATCGGCACTTGGAGCCTGGCCACTTCCTGCAGCCCCCTCGGCGTCCTTCAACCGTTTGCCGCCGTGCTTTCCGATCGCCGCGGTCACCGTTCCATCGTCCAGCCGTACCAGTGTCTCGGAGAGCCGCTGCTTGGCGCGCCCGAGCATCCAATCGGAGAGCAATTCCCACACAACCTCCCTCGGAGTTCCGGTTGCCGCACTGATTTCCGAGACCGTCGCCCGATCTCCCAGGCCGCTGCGTCTTAGGAGCCGCAGAAAGCGTCGTCGTGTCCTCTCTTGGTTCAATGGGTCTTTCTTGTAGCCCTCGTCCGTCCATTCCTTGAGCAATCGCCTCAACGGATCGGCCGCGTAGTTCACCAAGTTCTCCACTGACGTCCACCGGCCTTTTTGGATAAACGCGATCAACAACGCTTTCGCCATCTCCGTTCTCTGATCGTAGGTTGGTCCGGTACCGGGATTTCGCGCGCCGCAGGCGCAAGCGGCGGCGGCGACCCTCGCCATCAGTGGCTCGTGTTGCCACAGTGTGGCGGCATCCTCTGACTGGACGGCCGCGTTCCACTTTTTCATCCTAGAAATCCTGCGCATCGCCTCCATGAGTTCGTGGTCGGTCGGCAGCACGTTTAGTCTCCGTGAAGGAACGCCCGCGCCTTCTCAAACAGGTCGCGGTAGAGCTCGAGCTGGTCTTCAAACCGGCGGATGAAATCGTCAGCAAACGCCCACCGCCGCGGAGACCGGTTGACCTCTCGCCGGCAAAAAATCCTCAATTCGTCGCACGCAAGTCTGAGGTTCTCCTCGTGACGCAACACGCATTTCGCGGTTTCGAACGCGCTTTTGTCGTCAACCGCCTGTTGGAAACAGAAGCGGCAAGTGCCGATCAGCAGGCGAGCTTGGTGTGACTCTCCGCAGTGACCGAGGGCCTCGATGGCACTGCACGTCGCGGTCGCGTAGTCGCGCCGAGCCAGGGCTTTGGACGCCGCGCGAAAGTGCGTGATTGCCCCGTTCGCCTTGATCACGGCGTGATTGGTAGCGCCGTCGTTTGGCCTCATCGCCCAGCACATGCGGCCGACTTCGTCGACCCGCCAGCCGTATGGGCGTAGTGCCTTGCTGATCGTCCAGCGGGCCGGACTGAACATGCGCCGAATGTCCTGAAAGTACGTCGCGCGCCTGAACCACTCGGGCCACAACACCGCCATTTCAAACAAGCCGAGCCCCCCGGCGTTCAGACGCGTCGCCAGGAACATCTCCGTCCCGATGACGCGTTCTCGGTGTTTCCAGGGCGAGAGATATGCGACGACTTTTCCACTCGCGCGGTCAAGGACTTCGCCGGTCCAGAGATCCACTTCTTTGCCGCCGGCTTCGACGGGGCTTTCACAATCCGACATGGCCGTTCTCTCAATTGTCTTCGTCCGAGCTATCACCATAAGTTACGAACGCATCGCGCGTCTCGGACCCACCGTGCTGGAGTTGGGTTGAACGCTCCAACGGTCCTCGGGGCTGTGTCAGCCATCGCCAGAACGAGATGATCAACAGCAGCAACGGAAGCATGAGGATCGTCACGGCCAGCGTTTCGTATCCGATTAGAAACCCTCCGCTACCGGGACTCGTCGCGGGCGCTACTGGGTTATTCGCGGTGGATGTTGGCTTTCGGGAGAGAACCGCGCTGAGGACCAAAGTTGTGACTGCTATGGCGCACGCAGCCATGACCAGGCGACCGCGTTGTCCGGTGCGCCCACTCCGTCCACCGGCAACCAACCTGCCATTCGCGCGCTCGCGCATCTCGCACGTCCATAGGTTGAGTTCTACATCGCCTTTCGCCTCAAGCCGATTTTCGCCGTGCGACATGTGCGACATGGTCGTACTCCTGCTTGCCCGGGCGATACTCCTCGGCCGCGTTGCCCGCGCATCGCACTGGTGCAGTTGGGTTCTCGCGATCATCGGCAGCGACACCGCCTCGTCAGTGTCGCCGCGCGCGGGACTCAATGAACGGGCCTCAGCCTACTGGTTGGCATGGGCGGTTTTCCATCGTCTCGCGCTCAAAAGCGCTGAGCGCCTTCTCACTCGCATATCTGCTCGTTCTGGGATCAGTCGACACTCCGAACCGCACCGTAACTTCCGGAATTGTTGGGAGTTACGACGGCCTAGCCGCCAGCTCTTCGAAAAACATCTGTGTTTAACCCCTCGTTTCGAACAATGTGCCTGCCGACTCTGAGGGCACTCAGAAAGCGCGGCCAGTGCACCAAAGGGTCATTTCTGCTCGGTACCCCCGCGGCCCGACGCTGCCCACGCTGCCCCCTTGCACTCCATTCGCTACGGAAAGCGTGCTGTGGCGTGCACCGTCAAAGAACTCTTTCGCCTCCCACGCGGAAGTGCGCCTGTCAGCCTCGTCTCTCAAGCGGATTGTATGCTAACCCGTCGAACAAACTGCTCTGCCGCTCCTGCCTGCGAATCCAGAGAAACGACCATCCCGCGCCGGCCACCCTGAGCGCACGCCTCGGCATAATCCGATCAGCGAGCTTCCCGACAATCTGCCTGAGTTCATACCGGAGTTGGTAAAAACTCGTGTTCAGGTCATCCCTCTCCATGCCAAAGAGGCTACTGACAGTGCCTGGCGTAACGGGTTGTCCCATGAACACCATTAACACACCGAGCATTCCCCTCCTGCGCGTACCATTTGGGATTTTCTTGATGCCCCGTCCCTTGATCTGTATGGTCTCCCTGACCTCGTCCACGATTACGTCGTACCGCCTACCATCCGCCTGTCGCCGTGCCTCCGCAAGCGTCGCTCTCGACGCTGCAAAATACTCACCGCTCCTCAGGGCACGCTCGACAAAAACGGTCTCAAAGACTCCCTTTTCGCTTCTCACACTTTCGCCGTCGACTTGACACTGTGCTCGAAGTGCTGAACGCAAATCGGGATCTTTGCCGTCTGCTGGCAACTCCGTCACCCGCCTCAGTTCGTCGGCCGTCAACGGCAAAGGACCGCGCTCCGCCAAGAAGCACTCTGGCTGCCCATAATTCCGCGCCAACAACAGGTCCGGACGAAATGGTGCTGCATCAGACCACACATCCATCACAGGGGCCTGCAGCCCGAACGCCAGCATCTCGCGCAGGGCACCACGCAGAATGTTCGCGGCTCTATCGTGATCGCCCCGATTCTCAAGTAGAAAGCCTGTCACTGAGCGTGTTACCACCTGTGTCCACTTCGTGGCCTTCTGCAGGTCTTCCTCATTGGCTTCTGCGAACGCCAAGGCCGCTGCATGCTCACTGTGGTGCACATACAGAGCCAGCTGCGAAAACAGCGTCACTCCCAGTCCCACCGGCGTCTTCAGTGCCTTGGCCCGCTCTACCATTTCGCCAAGGCCTGACAAACCCCTGTCGAGATTATCGAGTCCCTCAATGTGGTAAATACGTCGCAGGTTCGAAGCCTCGTTGATGGCCGCCTCTCGCTCGCCTAGTGACGCTGCCAGTTCATCGTGATGCGTGCTGTACAAGGAAGCTGCACGACGACACAAATGTCGCGCGGCATCTCCGTGCCCATAGTCGAAGCATATAATTCCAAGCTCCGTCAGGAATGGTGCCCGGAACCTGCCCAACTGGGCACCGGTGGCAATGAAGTGACTATGCAGGTCAAACACCGTTTCCCGAATCATGCGGCTCTCTGCAACTGGCCGGAGATTGGCGAGGCAATAGAGCAGATGCTGCGTCGCGCTCTCGTTGTCACCAAGATGCCGGTAGAGAGTAGCGGCGTTCCGATTTGCGCAATACGCCGTTTTATGATTACCGATATGATGGCCAGCAAACCCCTCGTAACTCAGGGCTCTGGCGTAAGGCTCCACATCTTCGTCCCGGATAGTCGACAAGATATGCGGACCACACTCGCCATCGAGGAATCTCTCGACTGAACACGCAAGCGCCCTTCTCCCGGCTGGGACGGCCAGGGCTCGTCTGTCCTCGTTGGCCTGTGGCACGCACATCTCAGCTCCACCAAGCCTACGCCGGTCTGCCAGAACTTTGGTTGCCAACTCGTGAGCCTTGGCTCCATAACGACCAACATCCTGCCCTTGTGCCTCCGTTGTCAGCTAGACGGCGTCCAAGCGCCTGCTTAGTAGTCGATGGCCCTCGGTGTGCCGCGCTCAGCGCTATGATGTCGACCTGAACAGGGGTGTTCAGTCACAAGATGCGCTAGTTGTGTATCCGGGCGAGCGCGGTGCACTCACTCCGGATGTCTGTCACTTCGCGACTCTCCAGCGCCCGCGAGAAGAGCGTTAACCAAAACATCCATGTGTTGCTGCACGTCCGCAATCGTGAACGAGTAACGACCTTCGTGTTTTGCCTCGTAGTACCGATTCAGCAGGTGCTCCAGCGCGCCGCGGAGGGAATGATAGATCATCTCTGCCGTTTTCCGAGCGATGCGAGTCGTGCGTTGTCGCGTTGCCTGTTCGATGGCGCGAAGAGCAACGGAATGGAACTCACGCATGTACGCACACTCTGGCGACAGCCCACCAGATGCTGACGGGTAGCGGTGGCTAGCTACGACACGAAAAACATCTTCGTTGTCGCGATAGACCTCGATGGCGGCGCGGGTGATACGGCGAATGCGCTGAACCGGATCTGGCTCCGTCTTTTCGAGGGTGTGCACCCGCTCGTGGATCTGCGCCCAGTAGTCGTCGAAGATGCTGCGCAGCACACCGTCCTTACTGCCGAAATATATAAAGTACCGACCCTCAGAAAACTCCGATGCACGCCCAAGCTCCGAGGTTAGCGTATTGGCGTAACCCTTGGCGGCGAACAGACCGGCCGCGTGTGCGAGCATCCGCTTCCGTAGCGCTGAATCGTTAATCTGAGACCGACGGGGCATTGGCGTGACCCTCAATACTTGAGCCCATACTCAAGTATGGCCGCGCAATCCACCGCCGTCAAGCCGAAACGACGCCAAATGCGCCCGACCCGGCGCGCAAACAGGAGCAATGGGCCATTACACACTTACAGCATCTGTCTCGGCCAATGGGATGGCCAAGGCGGTATGGGCCGGTGCCGCTGGCGGTTCGGTGCACACGTACCGGTTACACTCAGTCCGGGGAAGCGGTCTGACAGCCATGCCTGACCGGGGCGGCCTTCATGGACTGTGCCGAGGCGGCGGGTTCGTGGCTTTGCGGGTTCAAACGCCACTCGGCGCAAGTCACGTGCGGCAAAGCACTGCGGTGCAGTCGTGTGAGGTTGATCTCGCACGTGGGATGCCTGGCGCGCACGAAGTGGGAACCTCGCCAGATGCTCGTCGCGCAGAGGGTGTGGCGTCGCCTAGCCCCGCCAAATAAAGCCGAGCGACCGGCGCGCCCGGTGGTAGCTCGTCAAGCACCAGCAGGACGCCGCCGGCCGACGGCCGCCCGGCGGCGGCTGACCTGCGGCGAAGGTTCGCTGTCCACCCGAACGGATGCCCCCCCCTCGGCTACTCGCCACATGGGGCTCTTAAACCGCCTTCCGCCTGGCCTGAGCCTCGTCGATCGCCCGGGACGCCTCCTCCGACGTCACGTCGGCTCTCGGCTCAACACCGAGGTCCCTGAGGAACTCGAGCTGCTTTTTCGATGCTGGGCGCTGGCCTGTGCGAGGCCTCACCGGCGCCCCGTTGCGCTCGAAGGCGTCGAGCTTGGTCTGCCGTTCCGCTCGGAGTTCGGCCATGCGGCGGTCCTTCGACAGCTCGTGCATCACGGCCACGGCAATCGCGTCGTCGCCCACACGATTGCGGATCGTCTCGAAGAGCTCGATATACGGCTCGGCGTGCTCAATGGTCTGTGTTTCTGTTTCGATTTTCACGGTGGTTCCACCTCCTTTCAGTTGAATGAGACCTGCCCTGCGGGCCCCATCCTATGGGGCCTTACCCGGGTGTAGGCAGGTCGGACTCTCGCGGAGCGTCCGGCGCGGCCGACTCGCCGCGGCAGATCGGCCGGGCGAAAGCTCCAAAATGCCAGCTGACTCCGGAAGCGCTTTTTGCAGCTTTCAGGGCGGGCAGCGGCTATCTGGCGGCGGCAACGGCCGACGCCTCGCCGACCGTAAGATTTATAAACTCCCGTGCGTGTCACTCGGCAGTGACACGATGACCATGCGAATCAACTACCGCCCTGTGAAGGAGATCCGCGTTCTGCCGCCGCGGATTCGAATCATTGAGCCGGAGCTGGAGAATACTACGCCGGCCGAGCGGTACCTGAGCGCGATGGATCAAGCCATCAGCGCCGCGCACCCCATTCCGTTGTACGGTGCACTCGGCGACATCGCGGCCACGGTCTTCGGCAACCAGCAAGCGCAGCAGGAGACGAAGACCCGGCACCTGGCGGAGTTGATCTACGAACGACTGGCCCTGGGCAAGCGGCAAATGCAGGATGTCGATCAGAGCATCGAGCAGCTTCGCCGCCTGATACCGCTCCGGCCATGCGGCCCGGGCCACTACGTGGACGGCACGCTCAACGAAGCCGAGCGACGTATCCTGGATCTGGAACGACAGAAGCGCGCACTGGAACTGACACTTTGGCGCGACACAGTGGAATTACGCACGAACGTGCTGACTGAGCGCGTCGAACAACATGCCCTGCGACGCCGTCTGGCGCTGTTGGGGGGCGGGTCGTATGGCGACCGGTGAGCGCGGCCGGTCAGCCCGCGTGCGGGAGATCTGCATCAAACTCAAGCCGATCATCGGCCAGCAGGCCGACCGGTGCTGGCTGGCGTACATTGCCGAGGACGACGCCGGCAAGGACCAGATCGAGAGCTACCTGGAGCTCGCGGCCGCCCAGCACCTCCGGAGTTCGCTCAGCAGTGACGAGCCCGCGCTTCTGCCGCCCGAAGCGCACGCCGCCGCAGGCCCGTATCACCTCGGCACCGTCAGCTACAACGGCCGCGACCTATACCCATTCGGCCTCCGCGAAGATGAATGGACCCAGCACATCGGCGTGTTCGGTCGGAGCGGCGCCGGAAAGACGAACCTCGGCTTCCTGATCGTGCAGGAGTTGCTTGCCAAAGAGAAGCCCTTGCTGATCTTTGACTGGAAGCGAAACTACCGCGATCTCGTCGCACTGCCGGGCTTCGAGGGCCTGGCGGTGTATACGATCGGCCGGTCTATCGCCCCCTTGTCCTTCAACCCTCTGATCCCGCCGCCGGGCACGCCGCCGCAGACCTGGCTCAAGAAGCTCATCGGCGTCATGGCGCACGCCTACCTCCTCGGCGACGGGGTCATGTTCCTGCTGCAGGAGGCGATTGACGACGTCTACCGCAACGCCGGCGTCTATTCCGGCATCGTGGAGCGCTGGCCAACCCTACGAGACGTGCAAACCGTCTTGAAAAAGCGCCCCTCGATGGGGCGTGAGGCCGGTTGGATGTCCTCCGCGCTGCGGGCCCTTTCCAGCCTCTGCTTCGGCGAGATGGACGTCCTGCTCAACCAAGGCCACGACGACCTCGGTGCACTGCTCAATCGCCCGGTCATCCTAGAGCTCGACGCCCTGACGCAGAGCGACAAGGTCTTCTTCGCGCAGGCCGTGCTCCTTTGGATCCACCACCGCCGGATGGTCGAGCCGATTCGCGAAGCGTTCAAGCACGCCATCATCCTGGAGGAAGCGCACCACGTGCTCTCGGACGAGCGGGCCAGCCTGGTGGGGGGGCAAAGCGTGATGGAAATCACGTTCCGCGAAATCCGGGAATTCGGCGAGGCAATGATCATCCTCGACCAGCACCCCAGCCAGATTTCCATGCCCGCCCTGGGGAACACGTACTGCACGATCTGCTTCAACCTCAAGCACCGCACCGATGTCAGCGCAATGAGCCAGGCCATGCTGTTGCAGGAAGATGAGAAAGCAGCGTTGGCGGACCTGCAGATCGGCGAGGCGGTGGTGCGCCTGCAAGGTCGCTCGATGAAGCCGTTCTTGCTGCGGGTGCCAGAGTTCACCATCACAAAAGGCGCGATGACCGACGTGAGGGTCATGCACCACATGACCAAGCTCGGCCTGCTGGCGGTCCGTCACCACGCAATGGGAACACGGGTTGTGAAGCCAAGGGCGGAGATGCACGAGCGGCCTGACGCCGGTGAAATCGAGTTCCTTCGCGACGTCGCGGCCTATCCGGATGGCGGCGTGGCCGAGCGCTACAAGCGCCTGGGCTTTAGTGTTCGCCTAGGAGAGCGGATTAAGCGAACCATCGCCGAGAAACAGCTCATCGAGCAGGAGATCCAGACCACGCCGCGCGGCAAGCTGCGCGTTATTCGTTTAACCGAAGAAGGTCGCCTGCGCGTGGACCAGGCGCATAGCAGGGCTGCGAAGGCCGCCTGAAGAGGGAATCTGCCGTCACGGTCTCCGGAACCGAACAGGCGGGAAAACGTGCCCGGCAGGGCTGTAATGCCGCGAAAAGGGCATTTCTGCTGCGGGATGCACCATCAATGAGCACGATCAGCACCGGATAACTAGAGAGAGTAGAGTTTATGCGTCAGGTGGTTCACGCGGCCATACGAGGGCGTTTTGTGCCAGAACAACGAACGGCCGGCCAGGCGGCCGCAACTACGACCGACGTTCTCCGCCGGCGCGTTTTGCATAATGCGGTTTCCAGTCGTCGTGCCTTTATAAACCTTGCGGTGCGGCAGAGCGCGGCAGAACACGAGACTGTCGCGGTGCGCGACGCATAAACTGCACTCACTCTCTTCTCGCCGGCTGGTTTTCGGCGTAAGGCCGTGTTCCATCAGCAGCGCGGAACGCGCGGCGCCGCGCAGCGCGGAATGACTCGAGCCGACCTACGAGGACACCCTCGATCTGGTCGAGCATGGTGGTCGGCCAAGGCCCGTGAAACACGTCGGGCGTGAACATCAGCACTGTGAGGCCGTTGGCCGCATACACCGCCTGCTTGCGGGCCATGCCCTCCGCGTAGGCAGGGTCATGCGGCCGGCCGCAGTATTCGAGCAGTACTCCCTGCCCGCTGAGCTGAAAATCAGGATACCACAGCCGCGTCTTGCCGTGTTCGACAACCGCCACGGGCTGCTCGTACTGGAAGCCCAGGCCGTGGCGCTTGAGCATGCGTGCAATCTGGAGTTCGCCCCAGCTGCGAAACCCTTCTTCGCCGAGGTTCGCGCTCGGGGCCGGTGATGAGGTCATTGGGAAAGAACTGGCCGGGTGTATAAATACCTTGCGGTGCGCCAGCCGAATCCCCCGGCCACGCAATCGCGTGCGCCGGGGAGCGCGTCCCGCGGGCGCGCCCCTCGACCGGCCCGGCCTGGAACAGAATCACAAAGTGGCCGAGCCGGGCGTGCCATCCACGCGGCGCCTAAACAGCGGCGCGGGCCTGGGCGTCGTCGATCATCCGCGAGGCTTCGGCCTTGGACACGTTGCGGGGGACGTTGGGGACGTTCAGCGACGCGAGGAAGGCCAGCTGCCTCGGCGTGGCCGGGGCCTCGTCGCTTGCGGTTCGCTCCCCGCGGGAGCTGCCGCGCATCTGCTCGACGCGCCAGTCCTTGCCGCACTGCTCCACCAGAGCCATCGCGACCTGGTCGTCGCCGACCTGCCCGCGGATGTTCTCGAAGAGCCGCACGTACTGCCCGACCCGTTCGTCAATGAAACTCATTGCATTTGCCATATTGTCTGCACCTCCTTTTCATTATTCAGAAAAGAACCGACCAGCGCCGCCCGGACGAGCGCGAGCTGCTCCTGCAGGTAGCGGTACTCCTCTTTGCCGTTGACGGCGTCGAGGAGCTTCAGGAGCAACTCGCGGCTCCGCTCAGCTTGCGTCTGGTTTGTCTTTTCCATGCACGGGTTCAGACGACCGGTTAATACGCGTTTAGCCGGCGCGCTTGAGAGCGGCACCTCCAAGCGCAGAGGCGACCCGTGAGGGGACACGCCTATTATCCGGGCAGTCGTAGTGCCGAAGGAAAAGAGAAACAGCAAGCGCCGGGAGCCAGCCGCGCTGCCGGTGAAGCTCCGCAGCCCTGAGAAAGAGTGCCGCCTGCCTGGCCGGTGAGTGCATGTCGGCGTCGCGGTCCGTCCCGAATCCAAGGAGGTGCCGAAACTACCGGGCAATGCACTGATCGAGACGACCGTGGCAGTACGAGCCTGAGAGCCCATGGTCCGTGCGGGTGCGGATGAGAAGCAGGACTGGTGCGCGGCTGGGCGCTGAAGAAGGCTGAAGGGTATCGAGAAGCAAATGAGATAAGGAATGCGCGGGGAGCGGGCCGTTTTCGACCCGCCCCCCGAGGGTTCGGTCCTACCGCTTCGTTGCGGTGCCCAGGGCGTGGGGGTTCAGCATGTTCTTGTTGTCAGTACGGGGCTTGGCACCTGACGTTCGCCGTGGCACCGCCGTGCACGCGCGGGACTCGTCCCAACCAGGCCCGCCGGGGCCGAAGTGCTCCTGTTCCCAGGCGAGCGCGGCCGTACGGCTGGGGTTGCGGTGCAGAATGCGATCCGGGTCCTGCGCGGCGCAGACGCACCAGCATTGCCGAGATTCGTCAAACTCGACGTGGCTGGCTCGTCGAACATGCAAGACGCCAAGGTCGCCGAGGCGCACTTCGTCGTTCCACAGGCTGCGGATACGGCCGTCGGTGCTGATGCGTAGCCTGATCATCGGGCGCCCTCCCGTTGCGGGTTGGCCTGCGGCGGCAGGCGCTGGGCCTCGGGCTTCAGGCGTTCCTCGCTCACCTGGCCGCCCAGCGCGTCGAGGATCTGCTGGGTGACCTGTGTGCAACTCGCGTCGGTGAAGTGAATCGCATCAACCGAGCAGGTTCCATCGGGCCGAATAATGATACGAACGTGTTTCTGTCGCATGGTTGTGATCTCCTTAGTAGCGCACGCCAACAGCGGCGGGCGTCGATCAGCGGTACCCGCCGATGACCATCTCGATCTCGCCGTTTTCGAGCTCGCGGCGCTGGACCGAGCGGCCGAGACCGCGTTGCTGGCGAGCCACGGCGTGATACGCGTACTCCTGTTTGACGCGGTTCTGCATCTCGGGGTTGAAACGATGCCGCTGGTCGTACTCGCTGATCCAGGCGCGGTACGTCCCGTCCGGCAGTCGTTCCCAGCCGACGTCGTTGGCGGCCTGGCCGACGTGCTGCCGGCGGATGACGATGTGGGCGCGTTGCGAGCGCTCGTCGCCCTGGTAGCCGTACAGCGGGACGGCTTCCTCGTGGATTGCGATCTGGCCGCGGTCGAAACCGACTGCGACGAGGGCTTCGATCAGGGCCGCGCGGTCCTTGAAGCCGGGGGTGCATTCAACGTAGTGGGACATCCTGTGAATCTCCTTTCGTATGGTGGAGCGAGTTCGCTCCGCTTGAGGGTACAATGCGTACGATCGGCTCTACGATTAAGCCGGAACACGCAACTGATGGAGAGCGGTTATGCGAGGACTCACGCTATTGGCGTGCTTGTGTCTCGGCGGTGTTACGGGATGCATACCGCACCCGAAGACGCACACGGTGAGAATGCGAGCTGAGGTCGCCGACGTTGACGAGCGAATTATCTCGATCCAGATGGTTTCGCCCATGGCTGCTTGGTCAGAGCGCGTAATCAGCTACGGTGTCTTCACGGCGGCTCAGCTTGAAAGAGCCGATGACAGTCTGGCGGATTTCCTTGCCGGCTATGCATCGCCGAAAACAATAGAACGCGGCGAGATCAAGGTAATCGTACAGGAGTCGGGTGAGACCCGTGTACTTCATCTACCGCCTCGCGAATCGCAGTTCCTAGAGTTGTTCGCGGAACTTGAAGTGCCCGCGGACCTCAAAGAGGCACGAGTCGCTTGGGACACGAACGCCGAAGCGAGGAGGCGTGAAACCTCCCCGCCTCGGTGACTTCGGTTCAATCCAGCACTACCCGCCGCTTCAGCCGGCCGGTCAGAGCCGACAGGCTGCTCGGATCCAGCAATTCCTGCTTGAGCACGGCGCAGGCCTGGCTGAGCTTTTCCGCCAGGTCCGGCTGCTCCTTCAGCGTCTCGCCGGTGAGGCCGAAGAGCTGCGACTTCAGCTCGCTCAACTGCTCGGCCGTGTCGGCGTCGTTGAAGATGTTCATGGCGTGGAAGTGCTCGATCTTGCGGCGGATGGCCTGCAGCGTCTTGCCGTGGACCTTGCCATCGGCATCGATGACCTGGTCGCAGAACTCCGCGACCTCCTTGCGGAATGCCATCACGTAGTCGGCCGCGAACTGCTGGCACTCGGCCCGAAGATTCTGCTTCATCAGGGCGAGCTGCTCTGCGCGGGACTGCTGCCCCACCAACTCGGCCTCGATATCATCGATCGCCATCGCGCTGGCGGCGCCGGCGACCTTGAACGTGTGCCAGCCGAAGCCGAACTTCTTCCGCAGCTCGTCCGCCGCCGGATAGGCCGCGTCTGGCACGTCGGCATGCAGCGACTGCCACTCCGCCCGGAACTGGGGATACTGAACCAGGAAGTCCTCCACGGCCTGGTCGAACTCCGCCTTGAGTACCTGGAGCTCATCGATCAGTTCCGGCACATGATCCCAGGGCACGAAGTGGGCGTTGGCCGCGGGGAACGGCTTCGAGAACTTCCCGAGCTGGTGGCGGGCCTTCTTCTCGATCTGCTGAAAGACCTTGCGTCCCTTGTCGGGATCGATCAGCTCCTTCGAGCCGAACGAGGCGATCGCCTTGCTCTCGACCTCGGACGCCGAGAGGTTGAAGTCCTGCGGCTCGTTGCCGATGCGGCAGGACCAGTACGAGGACCGGATGACGAACAACGCTCCGAGCTGAAACAGGTTGATCGGCTTCTCGGCCGAGTCGAGGGGGGTTGCCTGCGGCGCAGGCGCGGTGAGAGTGGTCATGACACGACCTCCAGAGTGATAGGAACTTGGTTACGCGAACGAACGGATGCTCAGACGGTTACACGCCGCTTGCGCGGCTGGCCGCTAAGCAGATTGGTGGCGGGTAGGCCGTTGCCGGCCGGCTTGGTGTGGCTGTCGAGCCAGTGGGTCATCTCGGTGACGGCCTCGGGATCGGTCTTTGACAGCGGCCGGATCTCGGGGATGGCGGTCAGGAGGTGGTCAACGGTGAGCTGCTCTCCGGCGTGGAACGCCAGCTTGAGGCCCATCTGGACGACCTCCTTGATGTCGGCGCCGGTGTAGGCCTCGGTCTGCTTGGCGAGCTGGTCCAGGTCGAACTGCTGCCGGTCGCGGCCGCGGAGCTTCAGGTGGATTCCAAAGATTTCCTGGCGCTCGGCGTGGGTGGGCAGGTAGACGCCGTAGAGCTCGTCGAACCGGCCCTTGCGGGTGAATTCGACCGGCAGCGCGCGGATATTGTTCGCTGTGGCCACAACATAGACCGGGCACGAACGATCCGACAGCCACTTCAGGAAGATCCCGAAGCTGCGCTGGGCGGCGCCGCCGTCCTGCTCGCCGCCGACACCGCCGAAGCCCTTTTCGATCTCGTCGAGTTGGAGCACGCACGAGCCTAGGCCTTCGAGCAGGCGAATGGCCTCGCGCATGTTGCGCTCGGACTCGCCGACCCATTTCGACATGAGGCTGCCGACGTCGAGTTGAATCAGGGGCAGGCCCAGGTAGCTGGCGATGCACAGGCTCATCTGGGTCTTGCCGCCGCCGGAGATGCCAACCAGCAACAGTCCGCGCGGGAACTCGATCCCAAACGTGCGGGCCTCAGCCGTGAAGCAGGGCTTGTCGAGCTCCACGTGCCGCTTGACGTTGTCCCAGCCGCCGATCAGGTCCAGACCGCCGGCGGGCGGGTCGCGGTAGTCCAGGAGGCCCGTCCGGCGGATGACCTCGGCCTTCTCGTTGAGGATCAGCCGGGCGGCCGCGCCGTTGAGCTTCTTGAACTTCCGCAGCGCGAGGGCCGTGCGGTCTTCGACCTGCTGTTGCGTCATGCCGCGGCAGGCTGTCACCAGCGCCGGCATGGACACTTCGTCAATCGGGTGGTCCTCGCCGACGTAGCGCACGGCCTTCTCGATCGCGGCGTCGTCCGGCAGCTTGAAGTCGATGCTCGTGATCTCGTGTTGGAGCACGGGCGGGATCTCGAAGTCCACGCCGACGAAGATCACGGTCCGGCCGGTGTGGGCCAGCACGTCCCGGATCTCGGACAGCCAGGCGGTCACGAGGTCGCTGTACGTGAACGTGCGGCTGTTCAGGTAATAGCCGAAGTCCTTGAGCACGAAGAGGGCTTCCTCGGGCAGTTCGAGGATCTGCTGCGGGGCGAGCTGCGGATTGGGTTGGCCTAGCTCGCGGCCGTCGGCGGTCTTGGCCGGCTGGCCGTCGGCGTCCTGCCAGCCGGTCGCGGGTGACCAGACGAAGATCGGCCGGCCCTGGGGCGGCAATTCGGCCGCGATCTCCTTCAAGTCCTGCACGAAGCGGGTCTTCTCCGGCGTATGCGCGTGCAGGTACGCGTGTCCGGAGAGGATGTAGTCCGTCAGGCTCTGTCGAAACGACTCATGCATGGGGTTCTCCTCAGGGTGGGGGTACGATGGATGCGTGAAACAGGAAGCCCCCCGGCAAACCGGGCCGACGTTCACGCCCGCATTCGACGCGTGGCCGGACGCGGGCGTGTATCAGCTGTGGATCGAGCTGCGTCGGCCCGTGACGGTGGGTGTCGGGGCCCGGGGCGTGATCCACTTCACCCAAGGCATGTATATCTACACCGGGCGTGCCGCGCGCAACTTGCGCGCGCGGGTGCGGCGGCATGTGGAAGGTGCGAAGCGCCTTCACTGGCACATCGATTACCTGCTGGCGCAGCGTAGCGCCCGGGTGGCAAAGGTGGTGCTGGCGGCCACAGACCCGGCGGAGGAGTGCCGCATCAACCGCGGGGCGGGTGAATGCGGCGGGATTGCGGTGCCGGGTTTCGGTGCCTCGGATTGCCGTAATGGCTGTCCGGGACACCTGTGGCGCGTGCGTTAAGGCGGCGGGCACCCCCGATGTGGCCGGGTGTGGGGCTACCAGTCGATAGCCGTTGGCCAGGTGTGGCCGTTCGGGCAGCAGACCAGCGGCAGGTTGTCCGGCCCTGCGGGAGCATCCTCATTCTGGCGGACCGTGCGTTGCTCGTCCCACCAGATTTCGGTCCAGCCGCTGTAGTCGACAGTCGTGTCGGGCCCGGGCTCGCCGGTGAACTGCGCGTAGCCGGTAAGGCGTTCCACGGTGCCCTGCGCCGGCTCGCCGCATTCGGGGCAGCTTGGCCTATGCAGTTTCACGGGCACCCTCCTGAGGCGCTCTCCGCTTCGTCTTCGAGCTCCTTGGGGAAGTTCGAGCCGAGGTTCTCGGGCGTAACCGCCAGGCCGGCAGTGACCGGCATGACGACCCAGCGCGTGACCGGATCGTGCTCCGTGTAGATGAGCACCGGCTTGCCGAACACCGTGTGGTCGCAGCCGTAACCGTTCTGCGCCACGTCGATGACGACCGTCGCGCCGGTCAGTGACTTGAGCGCATCCAACAGGTACGCGGGATTGAACGCCGTGTGGATCACCGCGTCACCGCCGCCCAGGAACTTGGCCGGCAGGACCGCCGAGGACTCGCCGATGCCGGGTGCTGCCGCGGACAGGCGCACCTGCTGGGGCGACAGGTCCACGCGGACCATTCTCGAATCGTCGCTCGTGGCGAGTGCCACCTCTGAAAGCAACTCGACCAGGGCGTCGCGGTTGATGGCGAATTTCGACTCGCTCTGCGGCACGACATCCTGGTACAGCGGGAAGTGCCCTTCGGGCTCGTACGTGGACAGGAGCCAGTCCGGGCCCGCGGCGAACAGGTGCCCCGGGACCTCCTCGCCCTTCTCGGTCGTGTGCCGTGCGACCGCGAGCACGAGGTAGTCGGTGTGCTTGTCGGTGAGCTTCTCGATGAGGCGCACGAAGCGCCCGGGCAGGATGGCGCGGCCGGTGAACTCGCCTTCGGCCACGTGTAAGCCAACCACGACGAGCCGCCGGCCGTCCGTCGCAACGAGGCGCGTGCCCTTCGTGTCGGATTCCAGCAGGACGCCGTCGATGGCATACCGGCTGGCCTCCTTGGCCACGGCGAGGTTCGCGATGCGCGACGCGGCGACCAGCTCGGCGGCGTCGATGGTCACCGTCTGGCCGACATACGCATCATCGACCGGGGGGAACTCGTCCACGGCCAGGGTGTGCAACGTGTGCCCCACGCGGCCGCCGTTGATCACGAGCTGCTCGCCGTCCGCAGACAGCGCCAGACCGCACGTCGGGTGCTTGGAGCCCTTGAGCCGCCGCGTCAGTTCGGCGAAGGGCACGACGCAGGCCGGCAGCTCGCCGTCGACCGGCATCTGGGTGAACAGCGCCAGGTCGCCGTCGGTGGCGCGGATGCGCAGCCAGTTGTTTGCGGTTTCCAGGTGCACGCACGTGAGGATGGGCTTGGGGAAGCGGGCGGGCATGACGTACCTGGCCCGGTCCAGGGTGGTAACTAGTGTGGCGCGCGAGACTTCGAGCGCGCTGGACGGGGTTGGTGCTTGTACAACCGTCAACATTGAATCATCTCCTTCTCGGGCGATCGCCCGCGCAAAGAAGAAGCCGGCGCGCAGGGGGACCGTCCCAGCTCCGCGCCGGCTTCAGGAATTAGCTATTTGTCAGGGGTAACGACGAGCCGCCGGGCGTGGGAGTGCTGCGGCTCAGGGGGGTGCTACGGCGTGGCCGACGGGTCGCGTTCGGCGAAATACCGCACGCAGCGGTCGCCGTGCGCGTCCGTCCACAGCTGTTCGTCATCGACGTACTCGACGTCGTAGTCGCGGACCTCGATCACGAGGCCGGGCGTGTGGATCGTCACGTCTACCACGCCCCCTTCGATCGTGACAATCGCGTCGGGCCGGCTCATGGTTGCACCTCGTCGGTCAAACCATTGCGGTCCGCCGCGGGGTCGCAGGCCAGGCCGGCGGCCTTCGCGCGCAGGTACTGCTGCTCGATCGTGCCGTACTCGGCGCCTTCGGGTATCTGGAACAGCCGCACGTACGCGAAGCACGTGCCGTTACCATCGGGCTGGACCTCGCGGGCTTCGCCGACCACCTGCCCCTCGGTCACCACCCAGTGCGAAAACGTTGGGTCGGACACAAGCGTCGGTCGATCACCCACGGCAATCGCCGGGACCTGCGTTTTGGCACTCAGTTCCGCCAGGAAGTTGGCCATCTTGCGGGCTTGCTCGCTGCGCGGGATCGGGTCGCTCTCGCAGGCCGGAATTGGCCGGCCGATGACCTGCACCTGTTCACGCTCGATCTCGAGCACCACGCGGCCGTTGTTATCGCCGTACCACTCGAAATACGGGTAGCGGACCCCGTAGTCGTAAGGAGGCTGGCCCGCCGTCATGTCGCCCACTTCTCCAGTCTGATGGGTCGCGAAACCCTCCATGTACTCAGTCGCTTCGGGATCGTCGGGTTGGCCGTCTCCGGTGAGGCGCACCTTCGCCCCGCGGATGTCGCGGTGGAAGTCGCCGCGCAGGTCGAACGTCACCTTCGCCGTGAGGCCGGCGAACTGCATCCAGCCCGTGACCTTGCCGGGCTCAGTGTTGTCCAGCTCGCCTGCGATCAGATACTCACTTGGTCTCCATGCCATGTTGCACCTCCGATTCACGCCTGAAATGGCACGTCTCATACGCTGGGCGTGCCATTCC
>Ga0334887_1002055_pt1 | contig 23797 bp, 21 predicted proteins | sample GraSluR1_MG_10_FD_207217 | JGI IMG/M metagenome (GOLD analysis project Ga0334887, IMG submission 207217) | Sludge microbial communities from methane-producing bioreactor in Wageningen University, Netherlands - Granular Sludge_18_07-R1 | ecosystem: Engineered > Bioreactor > Anaerobic >...
GGCCCGGAGCCTCGCCGTCCCGCAGAGGTCCTCGGAGGGTCACGATCTACACCCTGGACCCGGCAGACCCCACCCGACTTCTCCCGCACCGGGTCGTCCCAGGACTGACCGATGGCGTGAACACCGAACTGGTGGAATCGGATCTGCAGGCCGGCCAGCAGGTCCTGACCGGGACGGCGCGCCCCTCGGCCTCCACCTCCTCCTCGGCCTCCGCCTCGACCTCCCGCCGCCGCGGCCCGCCGAGGCCGTTCTAGCCATGGGCTGGTGGATGATCGTCCGGATTGCCGGGCGCGCCCTGACGCGCAACAAGATGCGCTCCTTCCTGACCATGCTGGGGATCATCATCGGCGTCGCCGCCGTGATCACGATGGTCGCCCTGGGGACGGGGGCCCAGACCTCCATCCAGAACTCCATCGCCGCCCTGGGCTCCAACACGATCACCATCTCAGCCGGGTCGGTGACGTCGGGTGGCGTCCGGACCGGCGCCTTCGGAAGCTCCCGGCTGACGGTCGAGGATGCCCGGGCCATCGCCCAGCACGTCCACCACCTGGCGGCCGTGACGCCCCTGACCCAGAACGGATCGCAGGTGGTCTTCCAGGAGCAGAACTGGGCCACCAACATCCTGGGGGTGAACCAGGATTACCAGATCATCCGAAACTGGAGCGTGGCCTCGGGTCGCTTCCTGCAGGAGGACGACATCCGCGCCTCGGCCAAGGTCTGCGTCCTGGGCTCGGTGGTCGCCGACCAGTTGTTTCCCAACCAGGATCCCTTGGGCCAGACGGTCCGGATCGGCCGGGTCCCCGTCCGGGTCGTCGGCGTCCTGACCTCCAAGGGCGAAGCGTCCTTCGGCCCCAGCCAGGACGACGTGGTGGTGGTCCCCTACTCCACCGCCATGAGACGGCTCTTCAACTCCACCTATCTCCGCAACATCACCGCCTCGGCCGCATCAGAGGACTCGGTCACCCCGGCGGTGGAGGAGATCTCACGGTTGCTGCGCGAGCGCCACCGCCTGGGCGAGAAGGACGAAGACGACTTCACGGTCCGGACCCAGGCCGAATTCGCCCAGACGGCGGCCCAATCCACCCAGGTCTTCACCATGCTGCTGGGCGGCATCGCCTCGGTCTCCCTTCTGGTCGGGGGGATCGGCATCATGAACATCATGCTGGTCTCGGTGACCGAGAGGATCCGCGAAATCGGCATCCGCATGGCCCTGGGCGCGCGGGGAAGCGACATCCTGCGCCAGTTCCTGGTGGAAGCCATGATGCTGAGCCTGTTGGGTGGAGTCCTGGGTGTCGCGCTGGCGTGGGTCCTGACCGAAGTGGGCAGCCGCTTCATGCCCATGCCCTTGCAGATCTCCCCCGGCTCGGTGGTGCTGGCCTTTGCCTTCTCTGCCGGGGTCGGCATCTTCTTCGGACTGTATCCCGCCGTCTCGGCCTCCCGCCTGGACCCCATCCAGGCCCTTCGCCACGAGTAGCCCTCCAGGCCCCGGGTTTCCCCCCAGCGCCGCCGAACCGCGGCCCGGCTCCGCCGCCCCGCCCCCGGAGCGAGGCCCGGCACCGCCTCCTCCCCCCGAAGGCCGCTCGCAGGTGATGCTGAACCTCACCCCCGCTCAGTGCGCCCGACTGGACGACCTGTCCCGTCAAGACCGGCTGGAGCTGAAGGCCGACCTGGAGCGGGGGTTGAACCAGGTGCAACCGCGCCTCCAGGACTGGCAGCATGAAGCCCTCCTGGAGATCGGGCGGAGCTCCCTCCTGCACTGAAGAACCGGGCCGCCGAGCCCAGGACGGTCTCAGTCGTCTCCGGAGACCTCGGGCGACGTCTCGGAGGCCCTCGTCTCGACGATGGCCGGTGGTGCCGCAGACGTCGGCTTCCCAGAGGTCCCAGGCGAAGGCTCGGAGGCCGACCGTTCGGGCATCGTCCCAGGTGCCGGCTCTGCGGAGGCTTCAGGCCATGGCTCGGCGGTCGACTCGACCTCCCGGGCCGCAGTCAAGTGCCAGACGAGAATCTTCAGGGTGGCCACCAGCGGAGCGGCCAGGACGACGCCCCAGAATCCGAAGACGTTGCCGAAGACCATCATCCCCAGAAGCAGGCTCAGGGGATGAAGCCCCAGGGTGTGTCCCATCACCCGGGGCACCAGGACGGTGTTCTCCAGTTGCTGGATCACCACATAGATGACGATCACCAGCGCCGCCAGGCCCAACCCCCCCTTCTCGGGCAAGGCGAAAGCGATGATCACTGCCGGGATGGCCCCCAGGATGGGACCCAGGACGGGAATGGCCTCGGTGATCCCGGCCACCAGGCCCAAAGCCAGGCAATACTGCGGGAGAACCAGGGCCATGGCCGCCGTGGTGACCAGTCCGATGATCAGACACAGCAGGACCTGGCCTTTGAGGAAGCTCTGCATGGCCCCGTGGACTTCCAGCATGATCCGGCGCATCCGCGCCCTGCGGCCGACCGGCGCAAAGCGGACGAAAGATTCCAGGAGGTCCGGCCCGTCCTTCAGGAAGTAGAACCCGATCAAGGGGACCAGCACGAACGCCCCGGCCACCCAGACCACGGCCTGGGAGACGGCCCCCACATAGTGCAGCCCTCCCTGGATCAACTGGCTGACGGTCGAACCGATCTCGCCGACGGCCCGGGTCACCTGCTCCTTGACGGGAAGCGGCAGGGCCTCGAAGTAGCGATGGCGGTAGTCGAGCATGGTGACCTGAAGCTTCTGGGCGAAGCTGGGCAGGTTGACGGCCAGGGTCTGCAGTTCGCGTGCCAGCTTGGGCACCAGGAAGGCCAGCAAGGTGGCCACCAGGGCCAGCAGGATCAGGTAGGTGACGACCAGGGACCGAGCATGGGAGAATCGCTCCATCTGGGGAATCCGCCGAACCTGTCGCAGGACGAAGGCGACCAGCGGATTCACCACGTAGACGAAGATCAACACCAGCAAGAGCAGAGGAAGGATCCCCAGGGCCTTCTCGACCAGGACCACCACCCAGGGATGGAAGGAGACCACGGCCACCACCAGCATCAAGAGCAGGCCGTTGAGGTAACGCAGGCCCACGACCAGGCCCTGGACCTGGTCGTCACGAGACGTCTCGGAAGAGCTCGGGGGCGGGTTCTCCACCATGCCAGCGGGTTCTCCACCCCAAGTCCCAGCCCTGCACGTCGACCGCAGGGCCCGCCGGGCAAAAGGCGAATGCCCGCGCATCGGAGGACCGCCTCATGGGCTTCGAAGTCGTGGCAATCGCGCTGCTGGGCATCCTGGCCGTGCTGGGGGCAGGGCTGCTCCTGGCCTGGATGGTCTACCTGTTGATCCGCCGGCTGATCTGGAAGACCACCCACCGCGTCCTGGATCGCACCGTGGACCAGGTGGTTCAGGCCGGCGAACGCCACCTGGTGTCCGGGGTGGGAACCCTGGCCAGATCGGTCCAGGAAGAGATGCGCAAGAACGATCCGCGTCGCCAGGAGGCCGACATCTCCCGGCTGGCCCAGGGCAAGTCGGGTCGGATCACGGTGGCGGACGTGATGGCGGGGCTGGACCTGCCTCAGGACCGGGCCGAGCGGACCTTGGAGGGTCTGGCTTCGCGAGGCGTCTGCCGGGTCACGTCCGGAGAGGAGAGCGGCAAGGCCTACCTCTTTGAGGCCTTCATGGCTCGAAGGGAGGTTGCCTGCTGCGACTACTGCGGGGGCTCCTTCGAGGAGGTGGACGCCGACCAACCCTGCCCCAACTGCGGAGCCGTCCTGACCCGCAAACAGATCCTGGCCTGAGAGATCCCCCTCCCAGGTGACCGAGATCATCGCCACCTCGTGCAGACAGGCGCTTGATCCGTATCGAAAGGCGGAACAGATGGATACCAGACTTCCCCGCGCCTGGAGGCTCTCTGAGCGCGACTACCCCGAGAACTCCGACTCCGAGGACCAGCTCCGGTTCCTGGTGGGCTATGCCATCCTGGCCCCCTCCCCCCAGAACTCCCAGCCCTGGATCTTCCGGTTGGATGACGAGACCATCGACATCGTCCCCGATCCCTTCCGAATCCTGGAAGCCCGCGACCCGGCCGGCCGCGAGCGCGCCATCTCCTGCGGATCGGCCCTGTTCAACCTGAGACTGGCATGCCGCCACTTCGGCCGCGAGGCCAGCTTCCGGATCCACCCCCCGGAAGCGGACTCGGAGGTCCTGGCCCGATTGCACCGGGAGGGCCCCTGCGAACCGGCTCCGGAGCGCCAGCTCTTCCAGGCCATCCTGCAGCGGCGAAGCTGGAGACAGCCCTTCGCCGAGAAGCCGGTCCCCGCAGACCTGCTCAAGTCCTTGCAGGAAGCGGCCCGTCTGGAGGGCGCCCGGTTGACCCCCGTCACCAGCCCCAGCCTGCAGAACGCCCTGGCCGGACTGGTGGCCGAAGCGGACTGGAGACTCGGCTCCAACGAGGCGGTCCGTCGCGAATCCGCGGGCTGGATTCGGGCCACCGACCACGCCGAGGATGGCGTCCCCGGTCGGGCGATGGGGATGAGCCCCGTGGAGGCCATGCTGGCCCCGGTCACCCACCGGGTCTTCAACTACGGCGACACCCGCGCCAACCGGGACCGCTCGCTGGCCTGCACGGCCCCCCTGGTCTTCGCTCTGTCCACCGAGGGCGATGAACCCGAGGACTGGGTGGCCTGCGGCCAGGCGGCCCAAAGGGTCCTGCTGGGCGCGGTGGCCCAGGGTCTTCAAGGCTCGTTCCTGAACCCGCCGGTCCAGATCCCCGAGCTGCGCAATCGCCTGAAGACCTTGCTGGACATCGAGATCTGGCCGCAGGTCCTGGTCCGGCTCGGCTACCCGACGGGTCCTGCCCGACCCACTCCCCGGCGCCCGCTCGCCGACGTCCTCCACTCCTGACCCCAAGAAGAGGTCCCGGCCTGACGGCGGAAGAACCCTGCCGCCATGCCGTGGGCTTCTGCTATCGTCGGGTTCGGAGCACTCCTCCTGCTGGGGGTTCTGCCTCTGGCCTTCAGCACCAGCCTGGCGGACGCCGTGCTGGCTCCCAAGCACGCGCTCTTCCTGTCGGGCTGCGCCCTGACCCTGGCAGGGTGGGCCATGGGGGCCACGGCCGGTGTCTGGGCCTGGTGGCCCGGAAGCCCGGTCGCCCGAGCCGCCTTCCTGTTCTACGCCTGGTGGGCGGGCACGGGGCTGCTGGCCGGACTCCCACCGCAGGCGGTGCCGGGCACCCTGGACGCCGGGCTGCTGGCCGGACTGGTCCTGGCCTGGGCCAGCGTCCTGGAGGGGACCCGAGCCCGGCGCTGGACCGGCTGGATCTGCGCCAGCGCCCTGGTGGTGGGATTCTACTCGCATCTGCAGCGACTGACGCCCATGGGCCTGCGCGTCCTGGGCGTCCCGATCGCCGACCCGGTGGCCTGGAACCACCCGCACCTCTCCCAGGAACGCACGATCGCCACCTTCGGCAACCCCGACTACCTGGCAGCCTGGCTGGTGGTGGTTCTTCCCCTGGCCCTGTCGTGGCTTCTGACGATCCGGCGTCCGGCCGCGCGGTGGGTGGCCTTGTCGGCCTGGATCCTGGTGGCCGTCGCGATGATCCTGACCCTGACCCGGGCCGCCTGGGTGGGCGCTGCGGCGGGCGGCGCCGTCTGGCTGGCCTGCGCGCTGGGGGCCCTGCCGCGCCCTGAACGGACCCGGATCCTGCGGCTCCTGATCGGCGCCGGAGCCCTGCTGGTCCTTCTTCTGGGTTCGGTGGTCACCCTGCAGGCGGAAAAGGCCGGCCCCTTCACGGTGGCAGCCCGCCTGCAGAGCTTCCGGGACTTCCAGGATCTCAGTTTCCGGACCCGGCTCTTCTTCTGGAAGTCCGCCCTGATCACGCTGGCGGAGAACCCCCTGGCGGGGACGGGGCCGGGTGGATTTCCCACCGCCGCGCTTCAGCACCGCGACCTGGAGCCCGTCGAGACCCGCTACCCCCCACGCACCCCGGAGAACCCTCACAACCAGTATCTGACCGTCGCTGCCGAGGCCGGGCTTCCCGGAGTCTTGTTCCTGGGGGGGCTCCTGGTCCTGTTCTTCTACCGCGGGCGGGCCGGTGGAGGCCTGGAGGCCGCAGGGCTGCTGGGTGCCGGCGCGGCCCACTGGGCCAACCAGCTCTTCATCAGCTCGACCCTGACCACCGAAGTCCTTTGGGTCTTCCTGGTGGCGCTGGCCGCATCCCGAGAGACACCGTCCCGGCCCTCCCGCCCGGCCGCCCTTCCCCTCCGCGTCGGGGTCGGCCTGGCAGGCCTGCTGCTTCTGGCCGGCCTGGTCTGGCTTTCGGGGCTCATCGTCTTCCACCAGCGCCAGGTGTGGCTGGGTGACCACGCCCGCTTCCAGGCCCGGACCCTGCTGGAGTCCCACCGGGCAACCGGCCAACAGATCCTTCCTTTCTACCAGAGGGCCCTGGACGACTACCTGGCGGCCTCCCGGAGCGCTCCGCCCTGGGAGAAGGGCCGATCGGAGCTTCGCGTCGGAAGATTGTACGAGGAGATCTACCACGATCTGACCGATCGGCAGGCCGAACCCCTCCGGGCCCAGGCGCATCAAGCCTACCTGGCAGCGCTGGAGGAGGAGCCGAGCTCTCCCAATGCGTGGGCCTCCCTGGCACGAATCCTGGCCCTGGCCCCCGCTTCCCGGGCCCAGGCGCTGCCGGTGGTGGACCAGGCCCTGACGCTGGACCCCCGAAACCCCGATTACCTGGATCTGAAGGCGAGAATCCTCCTGGACCTGGGACGTCCCCAGGAGGCCCTGGCGAGCTGGCAGACCGCCCTGGCCATCCGGCCCGACCTGCCGCGGCTCCTGTTGGGGACAGCCGAGAGCCTCCTTCTCCTGCAGCGCGACCTGCAGGCCGAAAGAGCCCTGGAACGCGCCGTGGAGCTGGACCCCTCGCTGAAACCGGCTGCCGACCGGATCCGCGCGGACCGACAGGGGGCAAAGGAACTGCAGACAGACCGGAGAAATGGCGCTACGAACCCGGTCGGGAACGTCGACCGAGGGGTTTCCGACCGGGTTCCTAGGAGCCTGTGTGAGTATCCGGACCGAGCATCGCCGAGGGATCTTGTGCACCTCGCAAGGCGCAAAAAGTCGTGGTTTGCTTGAGGCAAATGAGACTTTTTGCAACACAGCGGGGGCCTCGCACCCGCGCCCCGCGCGGGTGCATCCCGTCGAGCGGCGAGGCGACCGACGCGTTATTCACACAGGTTCCTGAAACGGCCGGGATGGCCGAACCCCCCTGAAAGAGGGACAAGACCGATGCCCAGAGAGGGCTGGTTTGACGGCCAGATCCTGGCACTGCACCGCGACGAATTCCTCGACGAGAACCCGGGCTGGCAACAGTACCTGGCCGACGGGGTGATCCGCGCCCACGAGATCCTCGAGCAGGAGGCGAAGATCACCGGTCTGCTGCGGGACCTGGAGCCCAAGCTCTCGGACGAGCTGCACGAAGAAGTCACCCGTATCCTGTTGGAATATGAGGTCCTGGTCAACATGGCCCTGCTCCACGTTCCCTCCCTGGCCCAGGGGCAGGGGGTTCCAGGCCCCGGCGCGTCCCGGTGAGTTCCTCCCTCTCGCCCTCCCCCCCGCCCTCGAACGGCTGCCGGGTCTCCGGCGACTCCCCGGAGATCGATCTGGCTCTTCCTCGAGACTTCAACCTGGCGGACCACCTGTTGAAGAAAGCCCTGGAAGCCGGCTGGGCGGACCGGGTGGTCTTCGTGTGCAAGGATCGGGTCGTCACCTTCGGCGAGCTGGACGACATGGTGAATCGGGCGGGAAACCTCCTGGCCGGTCTGGGCCTGCAGGTCGAGCAGAGGGTTGGCCTGTATCTGGCCGACTCGCCGAGCTTCGCCGCCCTGTTCCTGGGCGCCATCCGGATCGGGGCCGTCCCCGTACCCTTCCATGGAATGCTCCGCCCCTACGAGTTCCGCTACCTGCTTCGGGATTCGCGGATCCGGGTGATGGTCGTCGATGCCGACCTGCTGGCGGAATTGGGGGGCATCCTCTCGGAGAGTCCCTGGCTGGAGCACGTCCTGGTTTCCGGCCCCTGCCCGGAAGGTCGCTACCCCTCCCTGGAGGACGGGTTGATGGATGCCTCTCCCGAGCTTCAGGCGGCGGCGACCACTCTGGACGATGCCGCTTTCTGGATCTACTCCTCGGGGGCTACCGGTTTTCCCAAGGCGGCCGTGCACCTGCACCACGACCCGCTCTACTGCTGTGAAGCCTTTGCCCGCTCGATCCTGCAGTTGACCGAGCAGGACGTGATCCTGTCGCTTCCCCGGATGTTCATGGCCTACGGCCTGGGCAACAGCCTCTTCTTCCCTCTGTGGTCGGGGGCCCGCAGCATCCTCCTGCCCCGGATCCCGGAAGCCTCGGGAATCCTCGAGACCTGCCGCGCGCATCGGCCCACGCTGCTCTTCGGCTCCCCTCCCCTCTACCGGGACCTCCTTCAGGCCGTCGAGGGAGGAGCCTCGGCGGACCTTTCCTCCCTGCGCCTGTGCCTCTCGGCTGGGGAACCCCTGCCCCCAGGGCTCCTGACCCGCTTCCAGGAGAGGTTCGGGCTGCAGATCCTGGACGGCCTGAGCTCGTCGGAGGCCCTGCACGTCTTCGTCAGCAACCGGCCCGGCCAGGTCCGACCCGGCTCCTTCGGCCAACCCGTCCCGGGCTACAGCATCCGCCTGGAGGACGATCAGGGGCGGGAGGTGGCCCCGGGTGAGCTGGGCACCCTGCTGGTCCGCGGAGACTCCACCTCGCCCTGCTTCTGGAACCAGCACCGCAAGACGGCCCGCACCATGCTGGGTTCATGGCTGGTCACCGGCGACAAGTGCACCCAGGACGGCGAGGGATTCCTCTTCCATGCCGGACGCTCGGACGACATGATCCGGGTGGCCGGGATGCTGGTCTCGCCCGTCGAGATCGAGCAGAACCTGCTGGCCCTGCCCGAAGTCCTGGAGGCCGCCGTGATCGGCAGCGCAGATGAGCAGGGCCTGACCCGCCTGCGGGCCTTCGTGGTGATCCCTTCCCACCTGGACCCCTCCCGGGACCTCTCCGAGGCCCTCCGGGCTCGAGTCAACGCCGAGCAATCTCCCTGCCGGCAGATCCGCTGGCTGGAGTTCGTCCCCGAGCTGCCCCGGACGGTGACCGGCCGGCTGCAGCGCTACAAGCTGCGCGACAGCCGCTGAGAGGCCCCTGGCCGACCCGGCGAGGCGACCGGGGGGTTTCCGTTCGAACTCCTAGGAAGGCGGCTTCCAGTCCGGCAGCCCCAGGCCCGGGGCGAACTTCTTGTAGAGATCGCGCAGCTTGCGCAGATAGTAGGCCGGGTTCTCGTCGGGATGCGTCGGGTCGTGGTCGGTCAGGCGCCGGCAGTTGTCGTAGGCCGTGACGCCGGCCTTGTCTCCGGTGATGTAGTAGGACACGGTGTCCCCGGCGCGCAGGTCGCGCCCCGAGGCCAGGGCCAGCTCATAGGCGGCCGAGCGGTTGCGCGAGCCCGCCTCGATCTTCCGGGCATAGTTCTCGGGCGATTCCGAGAGCGTCTCGGTTCGGGCCAGGTTCTTCACAGGGACCTTTCGACCCCGAAGATCGGCGGCCACCCGGTCGAAGAGGGCCGGGATCTCGACCGCGCGATCCTGCAAGGCCAAGGTCAGCATCTCCTCCAGGGTCTGACGCAGGAAGGGTTCGAGGCTTCTCGAGCGCAGGCCCGACCCGCGCAGGGTTACCTGCCCCTCCAGGTCCAGCAGGGCATAGTTCTTCATCCGATGGACGTACATGGATCGGTAGTGCCCGTCCAGGTCCACCTGGATCCCCTCGGGAAGCTCGGAGTTCAGGGCCTCCACGAGCTCCTCCCCGCTGCGGGCTCCCTCCCCGCCCGGCGCAACGAAGTAGATCCCGTCGGTATCGACCTCCAGGATGCGTGCGCCGTGCTCTTTGAGCCAATCGATCATGCGCGTCAGCAGCTCGCGCCCCCGAGCGGTCACCTCGGCAGCGGCCTCGAAGTCGGCGAAGTTGCCCTGGGCGAAGCCCAGATAGCCGTAGAAGGAGTTGATGAGGATCTTGAACGTGTTCTGCAGGGCCCCGTAGAAGCGCCTTTCCTCGGGTTCCTGCGCCTGACGCTCCAGGCCGCGGGCCTGCAGGCGGAACTCGCGCAACCGCCCCAGCATGCCCAGGAAGATCCCCAGCGAATCGCCCTGCGGACGAACCTTCCAGGTCAGCATCAAGGACGGGTACAGGGACTGGACGTCGCAGTGCAGCACCTCGTGGGCCAGCCCCTCATGTTCCTGGGCGGTCAGTCCCCCGGCGAAGGGCTTGACCACCGGACGCGGCGGCAGGGCCCGCCCCCGGCGCAGGTACTCGCGCAGGAAGAGGCTGTTGATCCGCGTCGCGGTCCCCCGCAGAACCACGTTCTGGTAGGAGTACGGGAAGATCTGGGACTGCAGGAAATAGGGATAGACCAGCACGTCGGCCACCCGGCGCAGCTCGGCCACCTCGTCCAGAAGACGCTGCTCGGCCGCCGACCGATCCTGCTGGAAGAGCCGCGAGCGCTCCCAGTCGCCCAGGGTCTCGTCGGTCCCTGCGACTCCGAGAAGTCGGGCCACCTCCGCCAGCTCGGTGGACTCCAGCTCGCGGTTGGACACGTCGTGCATCTGGGCCAGAATCCAGGTATCCAGCAGCTCTCGACCCGACAGGTCCCACCGCGGATAGTCCAGCGTCCGTTCGGCGATCTGCATCCGGGACTGGCGCGAACGGGGGATGGCCCTCCCGCGGCCCAGCGTCAGCCGCAGCTTGTGATGCCGGGCCCGGCTGGCCAGGAAGGGCAGGACGACCTTGAAGAGGTTGTGGCCCTCCAGGACGTCCGGGTCGAAGGCTTCCACCCTCTGCAGGAGAGCCTCCAGCATCCCCTTCTCGCCCAGCTCAACTGCCGAGAGAAGCTCCAGGTTTCCGTCCGAATCGGCCAGCGCCAGGGCCAGGATCGGGTCCCGATCGGCCTGGCTGTACTCCAGCCCCTCGGGCACCTCGGCCGCGAGGTGGATCTGCATCCGGCGGAGCTCACCGAAGGCCATGCCTCCGAAGAAGGTCCGCCCCGTGCCGAGCAGGTACTGGTGGACGGCATCCGCCAGGAAGATCTGCGGCGAGTCGGGGTGAGCGGGGCTGAGGCCACCGGTGGAGGCGATGTGCCGGCTCAGGGCACGCAGGTCGGGCATGGTGGGCACCCGGACCAGGTGGCGGAACTCACCCTCCCCCTCCAGGGGGACGACCTCGACTTCCCCGGGATAGCCCCCCAGAAGCACCGGATCGGCGAGCCACAGAAAGGGCCGGAAGGGCTCCTCGCGGATCGAGACGTTGTCGCCCTCCCTCCACCAGGTCGTCAAGACCCCCTTCTTCAGGTCGTCCGCGGCGACCAGGCCCGGGGCCCGGTCCCCACCGAAGAGGGCAGGATGCTCAGCGAAGGGAAGTCCGTCCAGCGAGAGGGGTCTGTGCATGGCCCGGCCTCCTTGCCCAAGAAGGCCCTGGTTCCCTGCCGGCCCCGCAGGTCAGAGCAGTTCGGCCAGCTCCGCCAGCACCTCCCGAGCCGTCGCGCAGCGCCGTTCCGGATCCTTCTCCAGCAGACGGGCCACCAGCCGGCTCGCCCTCCAGGGGACCGTGACCTCGACGGGGAGGGCCGGGACCGGCGCCTCCAGATGCTGGCGCAGGACCTGGTCGGGCTGCTCGCCCTGGAACGGAGGCCTGCCTGCCAACATCTCGTAGAGGACGCAGCCCAACGAGTACAGATCCACCCGCGGGTCGGCCAGGTGGGAATCGCGCAAGCGCTCGGGGGCCAGGTAGGCGGGAGTCCCCCGCCCAGGGCCTCCTCCCCCCGGGCGCCGCTCGTGACCGAGCGCAGAGATCCCGAAATCCATCACCTTCACGGCCTTCTGGCAGGTCAGGAAGATGTTGCCCGGGGAGATATCCCGATGCACCACGCCGCGTCGGTGCGCCCAGTCCAGGGCATCCGCGATGGCCCGGGCGATGGCCAGGGCCAGCCCGGGTTCCAGTCGGCCCTCCTGGCGCAACCAAGCGCGCAGGTCGCGGCCTCTCAGACGCTCCATCGCGAAGAAAGGGATTTCGCGGAACTCGGGAAGGCGGTAGGCACCGGCCAGGTGGACCCGCACGATGGAGGGATGGCGCAGGCTGGCGCCCAGCTCCGCTTCGCGTCGAAAGGCGGCCACGAACTCCGGATCCCCCAGCAGCCCCCGATGGGGAATCTTCAGCGCGGCTTCGGCCCCGTCGGGTCCCCGGGCCTCATAGACGGTGGCAGTCCCTCCATCGCCCAGGGACTGGCCGACCTGGAAGCCGCCCACCATCCGGTCGCAGGGCAGCGGCGCGGGTCGGGAATCCTCCAACAGGACCGCGGGTTTGTGCCACCAGGAGCGGAGCGATGCCATCCTCAGGTCGGCTCGAACTCGTCGGGACCCGAGCCGTCAGCAGGCTCCAAGCGCCCTCCCGACGTCGGGCCGATCCGGACGTGGTCCCCGGGCCGGCCCGACTGCCAGCGCGAGTCCAGACGAAGACGCAGGTCTTCGGACAATTCCAGGACGTCCCCCAGGGCCAGTTCCACCTCCTGCCCGGCCCGGACCACCAGGTCCCCGACCAGGACCTCGCTCTTGGGGTCCTTGTGACGATAGAAGACTCCGGTGGAGCGGACCTCCACGTAACCGTGGGTGGGAGCCAGGCGCCGGTCATCCACCCGCAGCTCGCTCTGAGGGTTGTAGCCGAGGCTGTTGACCTCGCGGACCAGAGGCAGCTCGAGGTCGCCCAGATACAGCGACAGGCTGTCCACCCGGGCCTGGGTCGGCTTGTGCTCGAAGCTGACGACCGTTCTTTCAAAGCTGAAGCGGTCACCGCTGAAGGCCCGGACTTCCTCCCCCGGGGTCACCAGCTCCCAGTTGTGGGTGAAGGACATGGTGGCATCGGCGTTCAGGACCAGGACCTGACCCTCGTGGAAACGGAGTTCCAGGCGAGGCGCATGCTGGTCGGGCAGCTCCAGGTCCGCAGGCGCAGGGCCCACGGTGACGGGCTCCTCAAGACGATCCGGGTCCAGCCAGAGCCGGGTTCCCCGGCGCGCTCCGGACAGGACTTCCAGCACGTACTCCTGCTCCCCCCTCCAGCAGGGATCGGCCTCGGGGTCCACGCTGCCCAGGAGGGGATGAAGAAGCTCCAGAGGCGAATTGTCAAGGACCCTCTCGCGCAAGACCCCGGCCTGCTCGGCGCGGGCAGGGGTCAGGACCGCCTGACCGCAGACCAGGAGGCTGCCGGGCTGCAGCGGGACCCCTTCGGGGTCGTTCAGGACGATCTTCCGGACCAGGCCCGGACGGCACGTCAGCAGGCGCAAGGGACGCCCCGAGGGCCCTGGATGAACCGTGAATCCCTCGCCGTCCCAGTACAGGTCGGCCTGGACGTCACCGGCCCCCGGCACGAACAGGCCGGGAACATCCGAGGTCAGCAGGCTCTCGCGGAGGGCCAGGTGGGTATAGTTCAGTGGCAGGATCGCCCCGGCCGAAGGGCCGACCAGACAGACCAGATACAATCCGCTCTGGATCGAGCGCACCAACTCGGCACGCGGGCGATGACCTTCGTGAGTGCAGTGCTGCAGGCGGCAGACCAGGCTGCCCAGCTTGACCTGGTCGCCCACCTCCAGGACATGGCTTCCCGTCACCTGCAACCCGTTCACCACGGTGGCGTTGGTGCGCGAGCGGTGCTCCAGGACGTAGCGCGCGCGCCGGGCGTCCCACTCCAGGTGGGCGTGCACCCGCGAAACCGTGGCGTCGGGAAAGGCGATGACTCCGGGAGTCGGCTCGTCGCCGGGGTCCAGCCTTCCCAGAACCACTCGAGGACGGTCCAGGAGAAACGTCTCGCCGTGACCCCCGCCGCTCTGGACCACCAGTTCCAGTCTCGAGTCAAAAGGTTCTTCCATCAGGCCACCAGAAACCAGGACCGATTCCCCCCAGTGGGGGATTTCCCTTGCGCCCAGGCACTTCCTCCCCTGTCCGACCACCGACCGAAGCGGACCCGAATCCGCCACCAGGAGCCGGCCGGGAGGAAGCGGCCAGGCGTCCCGTGCCTTGCAGGATTCCCAGATCCCCCCCGCGTAAAGCCCCCGGTTCCAGCCCGGACCCCGGGCTTCAGGAAGGAAGGTTCTGCAAGATGTATTCCCTGTCCATGGTGGTCCCCGCCCTCAACGAGGAGGAGCTCCTGGAGGAGTTCATCCACAAGTCGGTCCGGGACATGTCCGCGGTCAGCGACGACTTCGAGATCGTCCTGGTCGACGACGGCTCGACGGACCGCACCCTGGAGATCGCCCACGAACTTGCCAGGGAGATCCCGCAGCTCAAGATCGTCGATCTGGGCCGCAACCTGGGCAACGGCGCCAACGTGATGGTGGGCTTCCGACACGCCACCAAGGAGATCGTCTTCAACAACACGGTCGACGCCTTCTTCAACACCGAGGACCTGGCCCAGATCCTGCCGCATCTGGACCGCTTCGACTCGGTCAGCGGCTACCGCTCGGACCTCTCGGCCAACAGCCTGTATGGCAAGATCCTCACCCTGGGGAACCTGACCCTGATCCGGCTTCTCTTTCCGCTCAAGCTGAAGGCCTACCAGACGGTCCAGTTCCACCGCCGCAGCCTCTTCGACGACATCGAGATCGAGGCGCGCAGCTCGTTCGTTTCGCCGGAGCTGCTGATCAAGGCCCATGCCACCGGCCGCACCATCGGCGAAGTCCAGGTGGTGTTCCATCCTCGCACCAAGGGCACGGCCAAGGGCGGCGGCCTGAAGCACGTGGTGCGCACCTTCCGGGACATCTTCCGCTTGTGGTGGAAGTGGGTCGTGCTGCGCCATCCGATGACGGTCATCCGCCAGCCGGGCGACCGCCCCGAGGGAAGAGTCACCCAGAATCCCGACTAGGAGGTCCCGATGTACCGAGGCAAGCTGGTCAGCCTGCGCCCCTTTACCGAGGCGGAGTCCGCGCGCTACCTGGAATGGCTCAACACGGCCGAGGCGGCCTCCCAACTGGGCCGGGCCCTGCCGGTGACGCCCATGGAGCACCGGGCCTGGTACGAGGGCCTGGTCGGTCGTCACGACGCGGTGGTCTTCGCGGTCTACCCCGAAGTGGACTCGCGCTACATCGGGAACGTCTGGCTTTGGGGGGTGCACCCCATCCATCGCAGCGCCGAACTTCGCATCTTCCTGGGTGACCCCGAGGCCCGCGGACGCGGCTACGGAACCGATGCCTGCCGGGTGCTGCTGGACTTCTCCTTCCGGCGACTGAACCTGCACAAGGTCTACGTCTACGTGCTGGCCTCCAACCCCCGTGCCCGGCGGACCTTCGAGAAGGCCGGATTCCGCGAGGAGGGCCTGCTGCGCGACGAGTTCTACGTCGACGGCTCCTATCGCGACGTCGTCCGGATGTCGGCGCTGGCCACCGATCCCTGGCCACCGCCGGCCCTGGCCGCCTCCGAAGACGGCCAGCCCCCCCCCGCCGGGACCTGAGGCCCGGCTTCGCCCCCGGTTTCCGCCAGGATTCTGCGGAGATGCCTCATGATCATGGCGGAAACCGCGCCAGCCCCCATGCAGGACCCCGCCCGCAGGGCCCGGAAGGATTCCGGATGAGACTGAATCGTGCGTGTTCGATCCTGGCCCTGTTGGGCCTCATGCTGGCCTGCCTCTCCACCGCGGCCCGAGCCCAGGGGCCCCGGGACCAGGTGGTGGAGTTCTACAAGCCCTACTCGGGGGACGGCATGGTGAACCTGCGCGAGCACATCAAACAGAACATGGCCTGCTTCGAGGCCGACCTGGGCGGGATGCTGGTGGAGATCGCGGGCAACCAGCCGGGTCAGGACAGAGCCTGGTTGGACTTCGACCCCTTCATCAACGGGCAGATGAACGCCGCCAGCATGACGGTGGGCCGGGCCAGCCTCCAGGGCGACCTGGCCTGGGTGCCGGTGGCCGTCTCCTATCGGGTCCCGGGCCGTGAAGTCCCGGCCGTCAAGGTCTACCTGCGCCGGACGGGCAGCCACTGGCGGATCGCCAACTTCGTCTACCCTGCCCGAGACGGAGCCCCCTCCTGGGACCTCAAGAGCTGGCTGCGGACTCAACTGGCGCGCTGAGACCAACCCCTCAGGAGGTTCCAGGCTCCAGCAGCACCAGACGCAGGCTGTCCAACCGCGGAACCGCCTGGTTCAAGGCCTTCAGGACCGCGCTGGCGCGGGCCCGGTGGGCCTGGACCTCCTCGGCCGGGACGGCCGGGTTGACCCGATGCAGCTCCTCCAGGCGGGCCTGCTCCTGGCCCAAGGCCCGCCGGGCCTTCTCCAGGGCTGCCTCCCGCCAAGCTCGCGACCGCTCGACGGCCAGCGCGCCGGCCCTCTCGACCAGGGCCTCCAACCGGTCGCCCAGACGGGCCGAAAGGGCCCCCACCGTCGGAGCCTGCAGCCTCTCCAGGGCGTGGGCGCCCGGGAGCCCACCCGACCAGGCCCGCCCCGCCAGGTCCACGCTGACCAGCAGGGGAGTCGGGGGCAGATAGCGCTGAAGTTCCAGTCGGGGCGGGCCGATGGCCTCCATGAGGAAGAGCCCCTGCACCACCAGCCCCGCGGCCGGGGCACCCCGCCAGCGCACGGCCGAGGCGCTGCCCTCGGCCCCGTCCAGAAGCATCGACAGCACACCGTCTACCAGGGGGTGATCCGGCGTCAGGTACTCCAGGTCCTCCCGATCCAGGGCCTGGTGCCGGCTGAAGGTGGCCAGCATCCCGTCCTCCCGCAGGCCGGGCAGGGAATCGACGAACATCATCTGTCCGGGGCGAATCCGGTAGAGCCCTGGGGTGGCCGTCTCCTCGTCCTGGACTCCGAAGCGCTCCAGGGCCATCCCCAGGTACTCCTCCAACCGGGAGGCAGCCCCGGTGGCCTCGATCTCCTCGCGCAGGGCGCGCCCCTCGGCTTCGCGGAAGGAGTTGAGGTCCACCAGCAGGTCCACGTTCTGGCGGGCCAGATCGCGATGTTCCTGCACCAGCCGACGGGTGCGCTCGAGGAAGTCGGGAAAGCCGGGCCCCATCAGGTTCTGGCGCGGCTCGACGGCATGCAGGATCTCGTCGGAGCCTTCCACGGGGCCGACAAAGGAACCCACAGCCTCGTGGTGCCAGCGGAAAAGCCTCTCCTCGGGCAAGCCTTCGCGGAACAGCGCATGGATCTCGACCGGCTTCTCCTGCCCGATCCGGTCCAGGCGGCCGATCCGCTGCTCGATGAGATCCGGGTGCAGGGGGATGTCCCACATGACCAGGTGGTGGGCGAACTGGAAGTTGCGCCCCTCGCTGCCGATCTCGCTGGCCAGCAGGATCTGGGCCCCCTCCGGATCGGCGAACCAGGCGGCCTGGCGATCCCTCTCCACCAGGGGAAGGCCCTCGTGGAAGACGGCAGCCCGGGCCCCCCGACGCAGCCTCAGGCTCTCCTGGAGCTCCAGCACCGTCGCCCCCCGCCGGGCGATCAGCAGGACCTTCTCTTCGGGATGAGCATCCAGGAAAGCGCAGAGCCAGGCCAGGCGAGGGTCCTCCTCGCCAGGGCTGGTCCGGGGCAGGGGCACCGGGTGCAGGTGCCGCCCCGGGAAGAGCCCCGCCAGGCGCTCGCGGCGGTTGCGGAAGAGGACCCGACCCGGCCCGTGACGGTCGATCAGGGCCTCGATCAGGCTCTGGACGCCGGATTCCCGTCCACTGCGGAAGTCCTCCAGGGCCTCCAGGAAGGAACGGTCCTGGGGGTAGAGGTGTTCCAGGGCCCTCAGGACCGATTCCCGGTGCTCAGGGTCGGTGGTCTCCTGCAAGGACTGGAGGTCGCGCGCGGCCTGGGCCGCGGCCTTCCACTGGGGACGCTCGCGGAGATGGGAGTCCAGGTCGGGGAAACGGCCGGGGTCGACCAGGTGCAGCAGGCCGAACTCGTTCTCCAGGCCGCCCCGGGTCGGGGTGCCGGTCAGCAGCAGCAGGCCCCGAGAGCGCGCGGCCAGCTTCTCGATGGCGGCGTACGAAGGCTGCCCCAGGCGCAGGTGGTGGGCCTCGTCCACGATCAGCAGATCCCAGCGGTGGCGGCAGGCTTCGTCCAGCAGACCCGCCTGCAGCGCGCCCAGCGGAACCAGGACCCGGCGGGCCGAGCTGAAGACCCGCGCCTCGCCCAGGGCGCTCATCCCCACCACGCTGAAGAGCTCGTGGAAGCGCCGGACCATCTCGGCCAGCCACTGGTGGACCAGGCTTTCGGGCACCACGATCAGCACCCGTCCGGCCCGTCCCAAGGCCCGCAGGGCGCTGAAGATCAGCCCGGCCTCGATGGTCTTGCCCAGGCCCACCTCGTCGGCCAGCAGGACCCTCGGCGCCTCCATCCTCGAGACCCGGTGGGCCAGGTCCAACTGGTGGTCCAGCAGGCGCACGCGGGCGCTGCCCAGCCCGCGCGTCCGGGTGGCCAGCAGGGCCGAGCGGATCTCCCATCCTTCCCGGCGCAGGTCCAGGTCTCCAGGGAAGCCCAGGTGCCCCGCCCGCAACCGGTCCAGGGCGTCCGCCAGGGGGATCCGGTCCTCCAGGTCGCTCTCCGAGAGCACCTCCCCGTCCCCGAGATAGGTCCGCAAGCCCTCGCGGACCTCGACCGACTCGATCCGGAAACGACGGCCGTCCCGAGCCACGGCCTCCTGGCCGGCCCGGAGCAGCACCGGTCGAAGCGGCGCGGATTGCAGCCGATACCGGCGGACCTGGGCGGTGGCCGGGAAACGGACCACCACGGTGCGGGCGTCCGGCACCTCCTCGACCAGGCCCAGACCCAGGTCCGGCTCGGCCTCGTTGAGGACCCTTTGACCAGGAACAAAGCGACTCTCCATGGGGGCTGCCCGTTCGCCTTGAAGGCGCGGAGGCCTCCCGGGTCCAGATCCACCTTCGTCCTGCCGTAAAGTTGGCCGGGAGTCTTCCTCCAGGGGGTCTGTCAAACCCTTCGTGCGGATGAGAGCGGGGTGCTACCGCACGCGATTCCGGATGCCCATCAACCTGGGGGAGGCGCCCTCTGGCGGTCGTCAGCCCCCGGTATTCTCCGCGGAGTCCAGCGCGCGGAGGATCGTCTTGATCGGAAGGAACATGGCAGTGGGATCTCCGTGCAAGGTCCCTTCGCTGACGCCCTCCAGCGAGACGAACCCGAAGGCTTTGTAGAAGGCGGTGGCGCCGAGGCAAGGGCCGACAGGTGAGACCCGCCAGGGGACGGTCGGATCTGCCTGGAGCCCCCGGAGGTTCGGCGCATCGACCTGCACTTCGCCTCGACACCCTCACCGCCTGGCCCAGGGCCCTGGCCACCCGGGCGTCCTCGAAGGCCCCCACGGGGACCGCCCATACCCACCACCCACCTGATTCCTGCACGATGAGGCCGACCCCAAACCTCATCGTGCCCTATCCTCGGGACGGATGAGCGCCTCGACCCGTTGGGTGACAGCTTCCAGGAGGTCTGGGGAGGCCTTCCCCACGGGTTCGGCCCGGCGCTGTCTCCAGTCGACGCTGCGCACGTGGTCGGCCAGGACAGCCCCGCAGATGGCGGCGCCTTCAGGCAGGAGGACCTCGAAGGGATAGCCCTTGACGCGGGAGGTGACGGGGCACACCAAGGCCAGGCCAACCCGGGCATTATAGCTTCCCGGTGAGAGGACCAGGCCAGGTCGGCGTCCGGTCTGCTCCCGGCCCGCCTGGGGATGGAAGTCGAGCCAGATCAGGTCGCCCCGGTCGGGAACGAAGGTTTCCCGGTTCACCATTCCTCCCGACCCTCAGGCCCGCCCCACTCGGTCTCAGCGTGCAGGTTTTCGTCCGTCACGCCCGCCAGGAGGGCGTCCAGCGTGACGACCGGAGAAGCGCGCGGCCGGACCTTCAGAGCGCCGTCCCGGATCTCGAAGTCGACCGGCTGGCCATCGCGCAGACCCAGCTCGCGGGCCACCAGGCGCGGGATGCGAAGGGCCAGGCTGTGGCCCCACCGGGCAATGCGACCTTCCACGGGGCAACCTCCAACAATGGATCTACAAAGAGTATACCAGAGGGAGGACGTGAATCCGTCGTCGTCCACTCGTAGCCGATGCGTTGATGGCTGCGGGCGGGCATCCCTCAGGGTCGACATGAACCAGCCGGAAATCCAGTTCCTCCCCCTGCGCGGGGCCATCCCGACGAGAGAGCCCAGCGGACTCGACCTGCTCGCCCAGAACGTGCCATCGGATGCCGCCCCCCACACACCGAGGTCAGGTCCGTCCCTGAACCCGGTCCTGGACTGCTCTGGCTGGAGGGTCGACGATTCCCTCGAGGTCGGCCGAGGGGGCGTTCCAGATCGCCCGAGGCTTCGACAGCGGGGCCCGGGGCACTCGGAGGAGGACCACGCCCTGGTTGTAGTCCCCGCACCGGAGGAAGGCTTCCAGGTGAACTCGCGGACCGGGCGTCAAAGCATCCGGGACGCGCTTGGGGTCAGGCTCGGAGACCCTTGCGCCGGTCCCCGGGTCGAGGGGACGGGTTCCGGCCCTCAATCCGTGAGGCTGTCGGCGGCCTCCCGGGGCAGCACGTAGCGGTTGTAGAGGATGAAGGCCAGGGCCGTGGCCAGCATGAGCACCCCGAAGCACATCCACATCAGGTCGGGCCTCTGGAGGTCCCGCGCCAGCTTCCCGTAGAGCTGGCCGGACAGGATGCCACCGAACAGGTTGCCCAGGGCGATCGCGACGAAGTAGTAGCCCATGTAGAGGGCCTTCTTGTCTTCGGGGGCGATGCGCCCCACGTATTCCTGGCTGGTGGGGCTGGCCATCATCTCGCCGATGGCGAAGATGAAGAGCCCGCCGCACACGAACCAGACCGAACCTCCCTCTCCCAGCATCCCCTGGCCTCCGGCCAGGGCCGACAGGCCGATCCCTACGCCGGCCACGATCATCCCCACGATCATGGTGGTGAACCGGTGGAAGCGGGCCATCAGGAACGACACCAGGACCTGGAAGAGCACGATGGCCCCGGCGTCGATGTTGACGATGAACTCGGGGTTGAACTGCCGAGCCTGGATGATGGCCTGGGTGGTCAGGGTCTCTGAGTCTACATTCGGGGTGGCCGCCATCTGCCGCAGTTCACCGGGCTGGAGTCGGATCTTGCTCTCCAGGAGCATTCGGGCGGTCTCGTCCAGCACGGTGGGAGTCAGGGTCCCCTGGGCCTGGTGCTCCAGGAGGGCGGTCATGGACCTGTGGATGGTTGCCCGCTCGTCCTGGCTCACCGTGGCCACCTTGGAGGCGATTCCCCGGGTCGGGTCCTGGGGATCGCTGGGCCCGAAGACCGACTCGAAGGTGCGGATCAGGGGCCGGGTGTCGGTAAAGTCGCGGATGTACTCGGGCATGGTGATGAAGATCTGGTTGAAGGACGTCCAGAAGCCCGACATGATCAGCAGGAACAGAGCGAAGCGCCAGTTGCTGCAATGGAGCCTCTGGCGGAACCAGGGGAGCTTCTCGGGGGCCTCCTCCCGGCGGGGCAGGGTGCGGTCGTAGAGCACGTTCGCAGCCAGCCACACGAGGCAGAAGAGCGCGCAGTGGAACCAGGTGAATCCCCAGCCCAGCCCTGCCACCATCAGGGCCACCAGGATGGCACCCACGGTCAGGAAGAAGCGGAGGTTTCCCAGCACCTGGACGGCGGTCTCCATGACCGACAACCTGGGGCCCTGCGACTCCGGTGCCGGGGGCTCCTGGTACAGCGTGAGCACGATGACCAGGTTCACCACGGCCCAGAACGAGCAGGCCATGAACACGTAGTCCCAACTCCAGCCCCGCACCGCCCCGGCCACGATGGGGCCGACAAAGCCTCCGACGTTCACCATCATGTAGAAGATGCCGAACCCCAGCGAGGAGTTTGAGTCGTCGGTCACCCGGGCCACGGTGCCCACCACCACAGGCTTGAAGATGGCCGCGCCCACGGCCACGAACATGAAGGCCAGGAAGAACCCGGGCAGCGAGGTGAACTGGCCCAGCGAGTAGTAGGCCACGATCATCACCGAGAAGGCGATGATGAACATGCGCTTGAAGCCGAACCTGTCGGCCAGGGCCCCCGTGAGGACGGGCAACAGGTAGAGGAAGAAGGGCACGATGCCCTGCAGGTTGCCCCGCACCTCAGTCGAGAAGCCCAGTCCCCCGTTCTCCGGGGGAGCCGTCACGTACAGGGCCATGACGGTAAACCAGCCGTACCAAGAGAGACGCTCGAAGATCTCCATGACGTTGGCCACCCAGAATGGGCGAGGAAGGCTGCGGAGCTGCTGAAGGAAACCGGGCTTGGATTCGGTCATGGAAACCCCAATCTCTGTGCGGTGTGCCAGGTGGAGGAGTGGGGGCGGTTTCGCAACACCGGGTGGAGGCTCCTCCGCGGTCCCTCAAGAAGGCCCTCCAGGCGCCATGATCGCTCCCGGTTCTGCCGGCGGTGCCCAGGACCGGTCAGGAATCCACCCCCCTATAGGCTTCCTGGTATGGGGGGACCAGTTTCCTCAGGCTGTTTGTGAGCGCGGTGTTTCCGCATCACTCGCGGCTCTGCCTCGTGAGGGGCAACCCGCGTTGCCGGGGCCTGGTCCACCCATCCTATCGACGTTCTCACTGAAGAAGGGAGCGGCATTGAGTTCGGGCAGTTCCTTGAACGGGGCTGTGTCGGGATCGTAGAGGCCCGAGTTGGCTGGGGGAGGCAGGCGGAGGTCGTCTGGGAACCTGGTCAGCAACGCCACGGCGCGTCTCCGGGTGGCGGCATCGTATTCAGCGCGTTCAAAGATGCTTGATGAGATGCGCGCAAGGATGGTATTCTGGATGCGAAAGGTCGCGTCGTGGAACACGTTCGAACAACCATGGCTTTGCCTGGGGAACTCTACCAGGGGCTGAAGGCCAACTATCGACGCCTGGGTTTCTCCAGGATGGGAGACCTGGTCAACGAGGCGATCCGGGATTATCTCCACCGCCGCCGACTGGAAGAGATGAACCTGTCCATGGAGCGCGCGGCCGCCGATCCGGCGTATTGCAGCCTTCTTCGGGAAGTGTCTGCGGACTTCGCAGCGGTGGATGCCGACAGCCTTCCCCCGGAGTACTGAGGGTGGCCGAGCAGGGCGAGATCTACTGGGCCGAACTCGACCCCGCCCAGGGTCACGAGCAGCGGGGGCGGCGTCCCGTACTGGTCCTGAGCCGCAATGAGATCAACCGCCTGCCCCTCACCCTTCTGATCATGGTGGGAACCGGCGCCGAGAGGGTCCCCGAACTCTTTGCCACCGACATCCTGGTGACGGTCGAGGAGTCCGGACTGCCCAAAGACACCGTATTCCTGGGCCTCCAGATCCGGAGCGTGGACGCGGGGCGCCTCGGCGACCGGATGGGCCGCCTGCCCTTGACCAGGATGCCCGAGGTCTGGCAGCGCGTGCGTTACGTCATGGGAGATGACCGGCGCCCCTGAGACGCCGACAGGCTGGCCCAACTGCGCGGCCAACCAGCCGAGGAGCAGGCGGTGACGGAGGTGCTGCCTCCCGAGCTGAGCTGAACGCCCACCTGAACCGACTGGCCCCGCCTTGTGGCGCCAGTTCCGAAGGGGCCGGCCTCTGGGCCGGCCCTATCTTCACGCCTCCGGCGCGGCCAGCAATAGTGGGCAAGAGGCGGCCACAGAGAGTGCGCGTCAATGCCACACCGCGTATCCCACGCGTGATCTACCAGCGGTCGATCTCCTGGGCCAGGGTGGCCATCTCGACGGAGTGGTAGGAGCTCTTGCCTGGGGCGCCCTTCGGGTCGGAGAGGGGCGTTCCGTCC
>Ga0334887_1002065_pt1 | contig 23673 bp, 19 predicted proteins | sample GraSluR1_MG_10_FD_207217 | JGI IMG/M metagenome (GOLD analysis project Ga0334887, IMG submission 207217) | Sludge microbial communities from methane-producing bioreactor in Wageningen University, Netherlands - Granular Sludge_18_07-R1 | ecosystem: Engineered > Bioreactor > Anaerobic >...
ACCCTGGGTTTCGAACTGGGTGCAAGTGCGCATGGGTGAGTCTGAGAGGGGAATATCACCACACCATCACGATCTATCCTCATCCCCCTCAGAAGGATGAGCAAGGAGCCTTCCAAGCTCTCGAAAGGCTCTACCAAGACCATCCCTTTGAAATCGTAGCCATAGGAAATGGGACGGCCAGCCGAGAGACAGAATCCTTCATTGCCAATTGGATCGCTCAATACAATCGCACGAACGTTTCGTATCTGATTGTTTCCGAGGCGGGGGCCTCTGTGTATTCTGCCTCGGATGCCGGAATCGACGAATTCCCTGATTTGGATGTCACTACGCGCGGAGCGATTTCCATTGCTCGGAGAGTGCAAGATCCTTTGGCGGAGTATGTCAAAATCCCTCCTGAATCGATCGGTGTTGGGATGTACCAGCACGATCTGCCTGCGAAACAACTTCGCCAAGCGTTGGATCAAGAAGTGGAATCGGTGGTCAATTATGTAGGTGTTGATGTGAATACGGCTTCCAGCTATCTTCTGGCATACATTTCTGGATTGAACAAGAAGACCGCACGGGAGATTTTGAACCATCGTTCGATTCATGGTGCCTTCACCAATCGGAATCAATTGGCTGCGGTCAAAGGGGTGGGCCCGAAAGCCTTCGAGCAAGCAGCGGGGTTTTGTCGGGTGGTTGAATCCGAACATCCGTTGGATAATACGATGCTCCATCCCGAATCGTACTCCTGCGCGGAACAGATCCTCGAAGCCATCGGGTTTTCGTTGACGGATTTTCATCTGCTTCGCGAAGAGATTCGATCCAAGGCCAAGGATTCGGATTGTCAAACGCTATCGAGCCAATTGAAGATTCACCCCATTACCACAGAAGACATTCTCAAAGCGCTGGCCGCGCAATCGCTGGACCCTCGGGAGGCTTTTCCCCAACCAATCCTAAAAAAAGAACTGCAAACCATCGAGCAGCTTCAGATCGGGATGCGTCTCCAAGGAACCGTGCGGAATGTTGTCGATTTTGGTTTGTTTGTGGATATCGGAGTAAAAGTCGATGGATTGGTTCATCGTTCGAAAATGGGAAAAAACCGGAGCAAAGACCCGCTGAAGGCAGCCCATGTCGGGCAGATCATCGAAGTGGAGATCCTGAAGGTAGACCAACAGCGCCAAAGAATCCAACTTGCCTGGGTGACCGGTTCATTGCCTGGGTAAGTGGTGGAAAAGAATCGATGGGGGTTTGGATGGTCCCATAATGTCGAACCACCCTATAATGGAAAGTGGCACTTCGCTTTCTGACCTTGGAGTATCTCAATCAGAGGGGGTTCCTCTTTTTTGCATTTGTCTTGAATATAGGGACAACGAGTGTGAAATCGGCAACCAGAGGGAGGCGTGATGGAACTGGGTATCTCCCCTTTTGGGATCTGTTTTTCTCGATTCTGGTTGGGGTCTGGTATGGGATTGGAGCTCATCAGGATCCGGGTGTAGGGGTGAGCCGGATGAGAAAAAACGGCTGCTTTCTTCCCAGTTTCGACGATCTGTCCGAGATACATCACAGCGACTTCATCGGCAATGTAGTCGACGATAGACAGGTTGTGGGTGATGAAGAGGTAGGTCAATCCCGTCTTTTCTCGAATATCCCGCAGCATTTTCAATACCATGGCTTGAACCGAAACATCCAAAGCACTGGTTGGTTCGTCCAAAACCACCAGCTCTGGGTTGAGCACAATGGCGCGCGCAAACGCGATCCTTTGTCGCTGCCCACCCGAAAACTCATGAGGATACCGGTACATATGTTCTTCTCGAAGCCCGACTTGTGTCAACACAGTGGCGATCTTTTCGCGGATTTCTCGTTCCGATGATCTCAAATGAATGTGCATACCCTCTCCGATAATGGTTTTAATCAGTTTTCTCGGATGGAGAGAGTTAAACGGATCCTGGAAGACAATCTGCATCTTTCTCCGGAACGGCAAAAACTCTCTGGATCGAAGATCAAGGATGTTTGTTCCCTGATAGGCAACTTGACCGGCGTTGGGTTGAATCAAACGCAAAATGCCCCGTGCCAAGGTTGTTTTCCCGCTGCCGGACTCACCGACCAAAGCAAATGTGCTTTTTTTGGGAACATCCATAGAAACATCGTCCACGGCTCGAACAAAATGGGTTTTGGAAAGAATCGACGCGCGAACGGGGAAGTATATCTTGAGGTTCTTGATTTCGATCAGGTTTTCTTGATTCATCATTCATCTTCCTTTGGGTTCAAATATAGATGACACGATACATAATGTCCGGGCTTCACTTCATGAAAGAGCGGTTGATCGGTGGAACAAAGGTTCGTAGCCTTTGGACATCTCGGGTGGAACCGACAACCGGTTGGGGGTTCCACAAGATCGGGAACCGTTCCGGGAATCGCTTGAAGCTCTTCAATCCGGCCCACTCGGGGAACCGCTTTGAGCAACCCTTGGGTATAGGGATGGAGGGGGTCGTTGAACAGGTCTTTGGTCGCCGCGTATTCCGTGGAGTTTCCCGCGTACATAACCATGACATAATCACAGAACTCAGCCACAATGCCCATGTCGTGGGTAATCATAAGCACTGCGTTTCCCCCTTCGCGAGCCAAGTGGTCCAACAGCTCCAGAATCTGCGCTTGGATCGTTACATCCAGAGCGGATGTAGGTTCATCGGCAATGAGGAGTTTGGGGTTTGTGGAAAGCCCCATACCGATCATGACCCGCTGCGCCATTCCCCCGCTGAGTTCGTGGGGGTACATTTGAATCACTCGATTGGCATCCAAACCTACGGTTTTGAGCATCTCCCGTACATGAGGATCAGCATCCCGAATGGAAATTTTCCTGGCTTTGGAAATAGATTCGGCCATTTGGAAGCCCACACGCATTACGGGGTTTAGTGCCGAACGGGGTTCTTGAAAGATCATGGAGAGCTCTTTCCCTCGCACCTTTTCCATTTGTTCTTCGGTGCGCTCTTTCCATCGCTTTCCTTCGATCTCCAGAGGCTGAGACTGGAACCGTGTGCCGGGTTTTCCCGGACTCCTGGCCAGCAAGGGGGTTCCATCGAAGATGACCCTTCCTGCTTGAATTTCTCCCGGTTCTTCGATCAAGCGCATAATGGCCAATGCGGTGACAGATTTTCCACACCCGGTTTCTCCAACAACCCCAAGGCGCTGTTTGGAATCCATCCACAGATCGACTCCGTTCAAGGCTTTGATGACGCCTCGGTATGTGTAGAAAGAGACGCGAAGTCCCGATACATCCAGCAAGTTGCCCCGTATGTTCATCGTTTACCTCCTCAAACGCGGATCGAGCATGTCTCGTACCCCGTCGCCCAGAAGGTTGAATCCCAACACAACGAAGGCAATCGCGATGCCAGGAAAAGTGGATATCCACCATTGATTCATCAGGTAACCCCTGCCGTCGCTGACCAATACCCCCCATTCTGGGGCGGGCGGTTGTGCTCCAAGACCGAGGAACCCAAGACTGGCGGCCGTCAAGATAATTGTACCCATTCGTAGAGTCATCTGTACCAAGATTGGAGAAACGCACATCGGGAGGACATGCAGAACAATGATCCGCAACCGGCTTGCGCCAACCGAGCGGATGGCTTCGATATAGGGCATCGATTTGATCTTGATCGCCTCAGCGCGCACCAACCGGGCGTATACGGTCCATCCCACAAGAGAGATAGCAATAATGGCATTGGTCAAGTTCGGTCCCAACATGGCGGCGATGAACATCGCCAACACAAGGGAAGGGAAGGCAAGGAACATATCGGTAATCCGCATCAAAATTTCATCGATCACCCCTCCAAAAAAGCCGGAAACAACCCCAACAATCGTACCAATTGCCGTGCTAATGACCGAGACAAGGAAAATGATCCAAAGAGCGGTCCTTGACCCATGAATGACGCGGGAAAAGATGTCTCGCCCGAGATGATCGGTCCCGAAAAAGTGCTGGGAACCCGGCCCGATCAACCGTTTGGATAGATCTTGCTCAATAGGACTATAGGGAGCAATGAGCGGGGCGAAGATGGCGACCAACAAGAAAAGGCCGATGATGACTGAACCAACCATGGTTAGATGGCTTTTCCTCCAAAGGTACAAGGTATGTTTCAAATCATCGAGATATGGCTTAAGGGTTTGGGTTTTTTCGAAAGATTTCATTCAATCACGACCTCATCCTGGGATCCAAAATCGCATAGACAATATCCACAATCAGATTGGCCAAGCAGTAGATTAGCGCGATATACAGGGTTCCTCCCGTCACTGCGGGGTAGTCCAGGCCAAGAAGGCCATTGGTGATGTATCGACCGAGTCCTTGTCGAGAGAATACAGTCTCTGTTAGCACGGCACCTTCCAGAAGGCTGCCGAATGTCAATCCGATGACAGTAACAGTAGGAATTAGGGAGTTTCTCAATGCATGCCGCAGAATCACTATGCGTTTTTTTAGCCCTTTGGCTTTTGCGGTGCGGATATAGTCCTGCTTGAGAACATCCAGCATGCTCGCTCGCGTGATCCGCGCAATGATTGCCGTTGCAGTCAATCCCAGTACGATCGCAGGGAGAATGATGTGACGGAAGGCATCCCAAAAGGCGTGCCAATTCCCCTGAAGCAGAGAATCCAGAAGGCGCATACCCGTGATCGAAGTCAAGGGATTGTCCAACTCGATCATCCAGTCGTATTGGCCAGCGCCCGGAAGCCATCCCAGAATGCCGTAGAAGACCAGAATCAACATGAGGCCTGTCCAAAAGACAGGCATGGACACGCCAAAGATGGAAAAAATGCGAGAAAACTGGTCGATCCAGCGATTGCGATACACAGCGGACAAAACTCCAAGCACCACCCCAGTGAGGATCGAGATGAAAATCGCTACGATGGCCAATTCCATCGTGACGGGAAAGTATTCCATAATATCAGTCATGACGGGGCGATTGGTCCGCAACGATACACCGAAATCGAGGCGAATCGCGCCCTGGATGAAGTCAATAAACTGCACCGCGATGGGTCGATCGTATCCCAATTGCGCGCGCATCCGGTCGACAACTTCTACTGGAGCATTTCCTCCCAGAATGGCACCCACAGGATCCGCAGGGATGACGCGAGATACCACAAAAACGATGCACCCTACGCCAACCAGAACAATGATCATCAGAATAATGCGTCTGAGAATAAAACTGACAAAATTCATACGAAGATCCCCCCATAAAGGGCCCCCGCCCCAAAAAGGAGCGGGGGATCTTGTGAGTCGTTATTTGCGAATTTTGGTGAAATCGAAGATGAAGTGATAGCCGTCAGCCGCTTCCTCGAAGCCTTTGACTTCCTTGCGAACGGCAAAGAAATTGACGGTCTGATACAGCATGGCAAAAGGCCCGTTATCATGCCAATAGTAGGTAAGTTCCTCATACATGGAATATCGCCGATCGGGGTCCTGTTCGATTCGGGCTGCTTCCACAAGGTCTGCTGCAAAACTGTCATCCCAAGCGCATCGCCAGGCGAGTTGGCCCGCTCGGTAGTTTGCGAAAGACGTAGCGAGATTGTCGGCGTCCGGATAGTCGTTGCCCCATCCTCCAATGAGCAATTGGTGGGATTGTGCGCGCATAATCGTATACATTTGCCCTGCCTGAAGAACCACGATGTTAGCTTGAATTCCGGCTTTTGCCAAATCTGCTTGGATCTTCTCAGCCTCCATCTTTCGTGTATCAGTGGTCGAAGTCAAGAGCTCCACTTCGAACCCATCGGGATATCCAGCTTCTCTAAGGAGCGCTTTGGTCTTCTCGTAATCGGGAGCAAAGGGATTTTCGGAAATATACCCGAAGTATCCTTGTGGGACAAACCCTTGGACATTTAGGGCATACCCCAACATCAGGTCATCAATGATCTCTTCATAGTTGATCGCATATTTGATGGCTAAGCGAACCTTTGGGTTTTGGAGTGGTCCCCAGCTGGCATTCATCGAAAGGTACTCGTTGGCATGCCCAGGCAAAATGACTTCATAGACATCCGGATGCTTGATGGCGTCTTCGTGCAATTGAGCTGTCAACTGCCACGCGACATCGGCATCTCCCCGTTCCAGCAGGAGTCTCTGATTCGAAGCTTCAGGGACATCGCGGAAGATAATTCGGCGCATATGGGGTTGGCTGCCATGAAAATGAGGATTCCGTTCCAGGATTACCATATTGTTTCTCTCCCAGCGAGCCAGAGTGTAGGGTCCCGCGCCGGCGGAATGATCGGTCAACCACCATTCGCCCCAGTCACCATCACGATCATAGGACTTGACTGTTTCGCTGTTGACAATATGGCTCACACTGGCCATCGTTCCAAGGATGATGTTCGGAGCGATGGGTTGGTCGAAGGTGAACGATACGGTGTAATCATCGATCATGACAACCGTTTCCGAGAAATTGTCTTTGTTGATCCCCAACCCTTCTAATTGCCACGAGGTCTGGCGACCGATGGTCAGAAATCGTTCGATCGAATACATGACATCTTTGGCAGAGAATGGCTTTCCGTCGGAGAATTTGATCCCTTGACGGAGGTAGAAAGTATAAACCATTCCACAGTCAGAAATGTCCCAATGGGTTGTGAGATCGGGGGTAGGCGTCAGGATTCCGTCAACGCTGGCCAATCGCACAAGCTTTCCGTACAAGGCATCCACCACTACATTGGGTACCACTTCAAAAGCGACTGCAGGATCGAGAGTGATGAAGATTCCTGTATTTACGGCGATGACAAAGGTGTCGGAAGGAATCCTCCCAAAACCGGTGCCGACCATGAGAAGAACTACAACAAGCGCAACCAACAAACTCATTTTCTTCTTTGCCATTCTTACACCTCCTGTTGGTTAAGGTTGGTTCTTTTCATCTATGATCAAATGGGAAACAGATTGGTCTTCTCGTGTTGAAACCGCCCTTGTTGGGCTGGATCTTTCAGAAGCAGGAACGAATCGAGGTCGTGATGCGTGAATGCGCCTGTGCCGCAGGCAAAATGAACGCTTTGGGTAATCCCTACAGGGGACTCGCTCATGCATCCAATCATCAAGCCAATGCCGGCCGTTTTCACCATATCGACAATGGCCAATGCATCCGAAATACCAGATTTCATAAGCTTTATATTGATGAAATCCACGCAGCCCTCGCGGATGAGTCTCAATGCGTCATACTTGGTTTTAACCGATTCATCGGCCCCGATCGGATAGACACTGTGTTGTCGAACAAACCGAAGTCCATCAAAATCTTCCGCTCGGACGGGCTGTTCAAAAATGTCGATTGCTATGCGGTGATGATCCATAATCTGCGCGAACCGGACCGCGTCTTTGGGGGTGTATCCCATATTGGCATCAACGACGTATCTGGCTCCTTGTGTGGACTCTGCAATGGCGAGCATTCTTTGGATGTCTTGCTCTAGATCTTCTCCGACTTTGATCTTGATGGTTCGAAATCCTCGAGCGAAGATCGATGAGGCGTCCGCAACGCTTTGCTCCAGGGTGTTGATTCCTACCGTCATATCAGTCTCAACCGAGGATTTTGCTCCACCCAAGATCTGATAGACCGGAACACCAATTTCCTGGCTAAAGGAATCCAAGGCGGCATATTGTACTGCGGCTTTGATACTGGGCGCCGACCGGCTGAATGCGTCCATTTGGTCAAAAATCCGTCGGTAGTGCCCAACATCCATATTCAAGAGCATTTCTTGTACCGTCTTTTGCAACCGGACCAAAGCAAGCGGCTTTTCCCCATTCACGCGAAAAGAGGGGGACGCCTCTCCCAGTCCAACCACGCCATTTTCTAAGACCATTTCTACAAGAATGTTCGTACATGTGGATGCAATGCTGCCGGTAATATGGAACGGTTTTTCGTAAGAAAACTCTTGAAGAGAGAACCGGATTTCTTTGATTTTGGCCATTGTCATATTCCCTGCCTTTGTTCAGTAATGGTATAAAGGAAATCGGTCACACATGCGCGCAACCGTTTTGGTTTCCTGTTGGATCACCGCTTCAGGAAGAGTGCCGTCTTCGTCCATATGAGCAATGACATGCTCAAAGATCGTGGCGATCTCCTCCATTTCGGGCTCTTTCATTCCCCGGGTCGTCAACGCCGGGGTGCCCACACGGATTCCGCTGGTAACAAACGGAGAGAGCCTTTCGTTGGGGACCGTATTCTTATTGACCGTAATGCGCACTTTTTCCAAGGCTTCTTCGGTGGCTTTACCCGTTCGTTTTTTGGGGGTGAGGTCCACCAAGAACAGATGACTGTCTGTCCCCCCCGAAACAATCCGTAACTCTCGATCTTCCAACGCGGCGCTTAGCGCTTGCGCATTCCGGACCACCTGTTGCTGATATGTTCGAAATTCCGCGGACATAGCCTCTTGGAAACAAACGGCCTTGGCTGCGATGATATGCATCAAAGGCCCCCCTTGAATTCCCGGAAAGATACTTTTGTTAATGGCTTTGAAGAGTTCGGGATCATTCGTGAGAATGATTCCTCCTCTGGGGCCTCTCAAGGTTTTGTGGGTAGTTGAGGTGACCACATGGGCATATTCCATGGGATTGGGATAGATACCTGCCGCTACAAGGCCAGCGAAATGCGCCATATCCACCACCAGATAGGCGCCGATGGAATCAGCGATCTGACGGAACCGCTTGAAATCAATAATCCGTGAGTAGGCGCTCCCGCCGGCGATGATAATTTTGGGTCGTTCCTGCTTGGCCATCTGTTGGACCTGCTCATAGTCGATGGTTTCTGTCTCCAAATCGACCCCATAGGCAAAAGAACGGTAGATAAACCCGGAAAAATTAACCAAAGCCCCATGAGTCAGATGACCCCCATGGCTGAGCGACATTCCCAATACCGCCTCTCCCGGTTTGGCTAAGGCAAAGAATGCACCCATGTTGGCTTGGGATCCCGAATGAGGCTGAACATTCGCGTATTTGGCTCCAAAAAGGGTTTTGGCTCGGTCTCGGGCCAGCTGTTCCACTTCATCCACAAAGACACAACCCCCATAGTATCGTTTTCGGGGATACCCTTCTGCGTATTTGTTGGTCAAAACACTACCCGCCGCTTCCAAAACAGCTGATGAGACAAAGTTTTCCGAAGCGATCAGCTCCAACCCTTCGGTCTGCCTACCCAATTCGTTGCGAATGCACTCAAAGATCTTTGGATCGACATCCTTCAATCCTTTCCCCATGCGCAGCCCTTCCCTTCGTGTTATACTTGTTCCATGATTTTGTCAAGCTTGGTGATCTCTTCCGTTGTGAGGATCTTGTCGATATCCAAGATAATCAACATCCGATTTTCGAGTTTCGCGATCGCGCTGATGTACTTTGCGCTCATTGTACCGACCGTAGTCGGGGGTTCTTCCACCTGTTCGTGATGCAAGGTAAGAACCTCGCGTACTTCATCGACAACAATACCCACTTTTTTATCGCCGATATAGACCACAACGATCCGATCTTTTTCATGACGGTCCTTCTTTTCCAATCCAAATTTCGAACGGGTATTGATGACCGGTATCACTTCGCCCCGAAGGTTGGTAACACCCATAATAAAGGTGGGCATCCCAGGGAGCTTCATAACCTTCAGCATTTCGCTGACGCTATCGATTTTCATGATGTCAATCGCGTACTCTTCTTCTCCCACATTAAAACTGACTACTTTGATTTCTGCCATCTCGAAACCACCTCCTTGGGAACAATTAGGCTTTGGAGATTTTGACTAAGGTCTGTCCCGTTTCGACGTTATCTCCCTTACGTGTTAATACCTCTTGGACCAAACCCTCTATATCGCAGATAATATCGTTTTCCATTTTCATGGCTTCAAGAACCAGCAACTTCGTTCCCGGTTTGGTCCGCATTCCTGGAGTTGCCAGAACGTCTATCACCAAACCGGACATAGGCGCTGTGATTTCCCGGAACTTTGGAGAAGGATCAGTCGATGGTTGAACGTGTTGCTGCGCGGGCGCGGGGGGAGGTTGGGTTTGTAGTTTCGCTGGCGCCGCGGGAACTGGAGCGGGCGTGGATCCGACCGAAACCGGGGGAGCCGTATTCTGAATGGGTACGTCCGAACCGCCCATTTCTTCTACGTCCACACGAAATTCTTTCCCATTGATCCACACCTTATACGATTTGATCATTGAAAACCGACTCCTTTTCTACGGGTTTTCCAGGACGAATGCCTGTGGTTTCTCCAGGAAAGATCGGGGATCGCTTTATTGGATGTCGTCTGTGGATGGATCGCATGGATCTTTACTGGCTGACCAAGATATGTGGAGATTGCGGCCATAATCGCGGCCGTCTCTTCCTCATCTTCTTCAATCACGTTCCATTCTTGGATTTTGGATGGCGGGGTGGAAGGCAATTCGGAAACAGACTCCGAAGGTTCTGGGGATACCCGCTTCATTCGACTGGTCTGTTTTTGGGCAAAGACCCGCTCTAAAATCCGAAAAAGAATGTACAGCATGGCAAAACTGAAAAATACCACTGTGACACCGATAATCATTACCGTTCCTACATCCATTCCCAAACCACCTACAACGGAATGTTTCCGTGTTTTTTCTGAGGAGCGTTTTGTGATTTGCTCAAACAGATTTCGAGGGATTGATGAAGGAATTTCCGCATCTCCACCGGTTCAATCACCGACTCAATGTACCCGCGGGCTGCGGCTGCGTAAGGATTGGAAAACTGTTCTTTATACTCTTGAATTCGCTGGTTTCGAGTCTCTTCCGGGTTTTTTGCGGATTCAATCTCTTTATTGAAAATGATGTTGGCCGCGCCTTCTGGACCCATCACCGCAATTTCAGCTGTCGGCAGGCCGAAGACAAAATCCGCGCCTAGATGTTGGCTGCCCATAGCGATATAGGCTCCGCCATAGGCTTTTCGGAGGATAAAGGTGATTTTTGGGACCGTTGCTTCACTGTATGCATACAAGAGCTTCGCCCCGTGCCGGATGATTCCCCCATATTCTTGAGCGGTTCCCGGGAGAAAACCCGGTGTATCGACGAAGGTTACGATGGGTATGTTGAATGCATCCAAGAACCGGATAAAGCGGGCAGCTTTGTCGGATGCGTTGATATCGAGGCTTCCAGCCCATATTTTTGGCTGATTGGCCACAATCCCAACGGACTGTCCTCCCGCGCGGGCAAAGCCCACTATGATATTCTGGGCGTAATGAGCATGAACTTCGAGAAAAGAATCTGGATCCAGAACGGTTTGGATGATATCCCGGATATCGTAGCTTTTTCTCGGGTCTGCCGGGATCATTGAGTTGATCTGTTCGGGAAGATCGACCGGAATAGAGGCGGGTTCGTTGGGTGGGAGTTCAAGATTGTTGGAAGGGATATAAGAGAGGATCTGACGAAGAATGTCCAGCGCATGGGCGTCGGATTCAGCCAAGAAGTGGGCATTTCCGCTTTTTTGGTTATGGACCATCGCGCCGCCCAATTCTTCTTGAGTGACTTCCTCTCCCGTAACGGCTTTGATCACTTGAGGCCCTGTGATGAACATCTTGGCGATCTGGTCGACCATGATCACAAAGTCTGTGATGGCAGGCGAGTAAACAGCCCCTCCCGCGCAGGGACCCATGATGACTGAAAACTGGGGCACCACTCCGGAGGCCAATGTGTTCCGGTAAAAGATTCCCCCATAGCCAAAGAGGGCATCGACTCCTTCTTGAATTCTCGCTCCTCCAGAATCGTTCAGCCCAACAATCGGGATCCCCATCCTCATGGCCATATCCTGGATTTTCATGATTTTTTTCGCATGGGTTTCCCCCAAAGATCCGCCTAAAACCGTGAAATCTTGGGAAAACAGTGCGATTTTTTTGGAATTGACCCGGCCAATTCCTGTGACGACCGCATCGGCGGGAATCTCTTTTTGATCCATCCCAAAATTTGCGCACCGATGGGTGGCAAACCCATCCACTTCAACAAAGGTGCCTTCGTCAACAAGATAGCGCACCCGTTCACGTGCGCTCATTTTCCCTGCTTTATGCTGCTTTTCCAGTCCTTTTGCTCCACCCCCGGCTTCGATCAACGACCTTCTTTTTCGATACTCCTGAATGTTGTCAGAAATATCCGACAATTTCATCCCTCCGATCCGGAAATCTAGTGACTGCCTTCCACCAGCTCAATGAGTACGCCCATACTATCTTTTGGATGGAGAAAGACGATTCGGGTATTCCCGGCCCCTCTCTGCGCCTCTTCGCTGAGCAAACGGTACCCTTGCTGTTTCAATTGCTGAATGGATGAATCAATATCCGCAACATGGAGCGCCATATGATGAATCCCTTCTCCTCGTTTTTCCAGATGTTTATGAACGGTAGATGCTTCTGATGTTGGTTCTAAAAGCTCGATACAACTTTCTCCTACCTCAACAAAAGCGACATTGAGATGTCGATCATCCAACCGTTCGATTCCTTTCACATTCATACCGAAAGCATCCCGATACAGCTTCAACGCGGATTCTAAAGATCGTACAGCGATTCCAATATGGTCAATTCGCGTGATTTCCATGATCCAACCTCCCCGATGAGGGTTTGATGGCTTTATTATAGCATATCGAGGAAGAATATGGATCAAACCGATCGAAAGATCCACCCATTAAGGATCGACTACGAAATGGAGGGATGACGATTGATACGCATTCGTTTCTTCATACATCTCAAAAAGATGCAAAGGGGGCAGGGCGAAAGAGCCCGCCGCAATGATCTTGTATTCATTATAGTATTCACTCACTCCCGAAGAAATTTGGGTAAAGAAGGCTGTGTTTTTGGAATACCGAATATCCACAAAATCGGGATAATGACCAAAATAGATCTGATCCCAGAAGAATTTGCTTCTGGACTTCGATGGAGATTGGTACAAATCATGCTCTACCCATGACGCGGGCAATCGTTCTTCAAGCGCAGCATACCGCATGGGTTGGTCTATACGGACTGTGATGTGGGACCGGACAATATCTCCTATATGGAGAGTTTCTTCCGCTATCGTGAAACAGATCTTCATCGGATGGGGAGAGTTGATGCCCCAAGGGTCTGCAGACAGAATCAGATGATGCTCATCCATGCCCGTGATTTGAACAGAATCATGGATTGGAACTCCGGTATTCGAGCCATTGATCCAGAGGATTCGCTGTCCCGATGGTGTTTGCTGAATCCGAAAGGATTGAATGGAGATCAGGGATTCGATGCCATCCTCCTGATTTGGCCAATCACCCGGTCGTTGGGGATTATGGTACATCAGCATGTGCGGTACGATCGATGAATCGATCGGGATAAAGAGGCTTCTTTCAATGGAAACCGCTTCTGAAGGAGCACCCTGATGAGCAAGAAAGGTATGCTTTCTTTGAACCTCTCTGTGTAAAACATCGGGTATATTGGGTTCATATCCATCCAGGGGGTGTTCTTCCTGAGTCGTCCATTTCCATAATAGCCCTTCGCTTCCTTCCAACAGGATTTGAACTGCGTCTTTCTGGGACAAGGTCCATTCTCGTTGAAAGAGTTCTTCTGCTTCAAAATCCAGATGGTGCTGTTCAGTAGATCCATCCGGGAAAAAGACCGATACATTCGCATGCATCGCTTCGGTAAAAAAGGGCATCTGTGAAAGGGCGATTGCAACAAAAGCGGTATCTTTGGTTGAACTCCAATAATCACCTTGGCGATTTTGAAACAGGTGCTTCACAAGGCCAATGCGTTCAGGCCCCTGGTATTCCAGATCGCAGATCAGTTCCAACAGCAACGCATTTAGTTGAAGACTGCTGATCATATAACCCGAAGGTTGGAACGGAATTCGGAAGGCGCCTTCGTAAAACCTTCCTTCATTCAGGAGACGGTGTAGGAGCTCGTTGGCGCTTTGCCTATTTCCGGATTTAGCCAAACTTAAAGCCAAAAAAAGCGTGTCTTCACATTGTTCCGAAGAAAACAGAGCAACCGGGGTTTTCGGACGAAAGAGTTTGAGCACATACAAGGCAAACCCATAATGCGGCGCGGAGGTAGACGCAGAGACGATCATCTCATCTAGAGCATTGAGGCCCTTTGCCACTACATCTTCATTAATGGGGTATTCGGCTTGGGCTAAGTGATACAGGGCATAGAGCACATAAGCGGTCATAAATAGGTCAGGCTTGTCATCCCGCCACCAACCCCAGTCCCCGGTATGCTTCTGATATCCGTACAACCGGGCTAACCCATTCTCGGTGATTTGAGGAATCCGATCTTGAATCATCCGAGCGAGTGGCAACGCGGAGTCTTTTACGAGACTTAGGGCAGCGATCGTGGGAAGAAAACTGCTCACTACCTGTTCCACGCAACCATATGGGTACTGGATCAAGTATTCCAGCGCGGAGAGCAATTCGGATTCGAGCCCGGAGCTAAGAGTCAAGGTTAGTCGGGTTGGCGCTTCGATAGCAAGGTCAATCTGTACGGGTTCTTTCCCCAATACCCCGCTTGAACCAGATCGGGTAGAAAAAGACCGAGGATGAATGGGCACGGTATGGATCATGGCATCGCCCCAATCCCCTGATTGAGCCCGCGCAAAGAAGGATGTGTTTTGAATTTGATCAAAACCTGGCACCTCAATCATCCACCAGACCATACGGGTTTGCCCATTGGAGACGGGAAGGTTCGCGCGAACGGTTTGACCTTCAAACTCCATGATGAAATCAAAGATTTGATCTTCCCCGGTATAGTTGCCCACGTTCCACCCAATCTGAATCCGATCCCCAGAGATCATAAACTTAGGGAAGACCGGTTGGACAGTAACCGGCAACGTGGTATAAAACTGAGAATGACCGTATCCTCGGAATCCATCTGCGCCGATGGCCAAAGCACGAACCCGCCATGTTGTCAGATCTTGGGGGAGAGGAATCTCCGCAAGGAGCTGACCTTCCACCCACAGGGCATCCTTCCAAAAAGCCGTATCAGAAAACTCACTCCTTGTCTGGATCGATACTCCGTCCAAGGCAGCTTTCGTTTGGGCAAGCGTTTCCGGAGCATCATACAGCGAATCATTCATCAGGCTTCCTACTTGAAGGAATGGGTAGAGATATTCATTGAAAAAGCCGATCCAATATCGGTGCGGCAATTCATCCAATCCATCCAAAAGCGTTTCCCAATCGTCCATTCCGTACAGATCCAGCAAAGCCTGGTCGATCAAATTGAGGGTAACCACAGCAGGGATTGTTTGGTCGCGATGGTCCCGAGTTTCGATCAATATCGGGATCGTAGCTCCAGGAGAAGAAGATTCTGGAGTGGTAATGACCAATTCGATTTCCGATTCCATGGGATGAATCGGTATGGAAAAGGTCTTATCGACTCTGATTCCACTATGAAACGCGATGCATCGAACTTCGATCCGGTTTGCTTTGATATTTGATGGGATTTCAAGAATCCAGGCGCTTTCTCCTTTTTCGAGAAAGACAGATCGGCTCCAGATTTGCGTTCCGGCATTGATAATCAACAGGGCATGAAGGTCGGAATACTTGGAAAGAATCTTCACCCGTGCCAGATCTCCCGGTTGGTATATCGGGGCGTCCAAGAGAAAGTCGATATCCATCGTGGTTCTGTATGGGTGGGTCGGCGAATAGCAAAAGGCCCGAATGGTCTGGATGTAGTCAGGATTCTGCGGATCAAACACGCGGATCTGATACCTGCCAGGGTCGGACGCCGGTATGAGCAATCGATGATTGCCCGAAGAATCAGTCTGGAAGGATTTCTCTTCAACCAGATGGCCATCCACCAAAAGCTGCATCATCATGATGCGAGCCATTGGTGCTTGGTCCACCAAAGGATGAATGGAAACATGAACGGGCCATAAGTCCCCTGGCGTGAGCCAGGTGATCGGCGTAGAAACGTGAATTTTCACATCCAGCGGGATGTATTCGAAGTATCGGGCTTCCATCACATCGCGTCCTGATGAATCAACCAACGTGACTTCCAGGCGATATTTCCCATGATCCTCTGTCGGAATGTGCAATGGCAACGAGAGTTGGGGAGCGCTCAGAACATGGGATTGAGACATGATCAACCACTCGTCCCTTGGATCCCATTCTGGTGACAGAGCATAGAGTTTGTAGGAAACAATTCCTTGATCTACATGCTGCCCGTAATAATACCGGCCTTTGATTGTGAAGGAAGGAGCCTCGCCGATCCCGTAAAGGCTTTGAATTTCTGAGATTTCCAAGGTGAAAGGGGGTTTTTGGTAATCGGAAAGGTGAAAATATCGCGTAAAGGTCTGGTCTTCATACTGAATCAGGATTCGGTAATGACCTCGGATGTCTTCGGAAAAGGTTGCTCGCTCATAGGAAAACCCCCCGTACGCATCGAGGGAAATGGATTCGGCTTGTGTTTCGCGTCCTCTCGGATCCAAAATCGTCAAATCGATCGATCCGTCGGTCACAAAGGACCCAGATCCGGTTTCGAAGAGATATCCGCGAATTTGGACAGGGTCTCCGGGACGGTACATAGGCCGATCTGTTACCAAGAGCAACTTGCGTTGTTCAAAATCTGTCGAAGGATCGAGGTAGATATACGCATTGCCCCGTGAAGAGGTGATTTGGAGAGATCCATCTTTGACATCGTTCAAAGGGAAGCGTGCGCTTCCTTGTGAAGAGAGGGTGCCGATGTGTGTGTAAAAATCGCTGTCGGTAAAGACCTGCGCCGATTCAACAAATTGCCCGGTCAAGATATCCCATAATCGCACCCATACTCCATCGTCGTGAACAAGGGCCACGCCTGCCAATCCGGTCTTCTCCACCACCATATGGCTCCATTGATCCTCTTCTTGAACCGCAACCAGATATCGGCCGATGTCTTGAAACAAAGAATGGGGTAGATCGATTCGTTCCCAGCGGGTTCGAATCGGAACAGAAAAACGAGCTACGGTTTGCTCAGCCAGAGGGTAATGCGGATCGCCAACCCGATAAGACGGGATGGGACCTGCATCCTTGTTTAGCCGGTAAATTCCAACCGATACATCCTTTTGCCCAGAAGAATAGATGTAGAAATAGGGATTCTGTCCGGGATGGATCAGCTGAAAGGTGTCGACATAGACTGTCGCCCAACCCAAGAAAGAACCCGATAACACCCCAATACAAATGAATAAGCCGATTATCCACTTTCGAAGCATGCGTATTCCCCCCTTATGGATGGAGCCAGTCTGTACCCATCCGCTCTTAGTCATTTAGGATCTTAAAACGGTAAAAGCCTAAAAAATACGGGTTCTCTCGAGTAGGAAGCCATTCAAGAGGCGCGCCTTGAAAATAATCGTCCCATCTCCACAAACGCATCTCTCCTTCGGAATCGTCGGTCGGTCCCGTGTGGTACACAAGCCCATCTCCCGTAAAAATCATGACATGATAGGGAAAGAGGAGATCTTGAGGATGAAAGAAAAACATCAGATCTCCGGGTTTAATGCGATCGCTTACGTGCCGATCCACTTTTCTGCAATGGTACAACAATAGGTTGTGGGCGTTGGCAAAGGTCCCAAAGCCTGATTCTGTTCGGAAAATTTGGTCTCCCAATTCCGGAATGTTTGGATAATGGAAGGCCTGAATGTCTCGGGGAAACAAGATGGGAATCTGCGTACGTTCTGCCCATGCTGCATCGTGTTGGCGTAAAGCCTCGCGATAGGCAAACCGCACCAAGCCACTGCAATCCCGATCCTTCCATAAAGGAGACATGTGCGCTTTTTGATGGGTAGCGATCCCAACAAACCATTGACGAAAAACTGCGCAGTCTTCTCCGTATAGCTCGGCAATATCCGGAAATCCATCCTGGTCATGATCGGTTGCTCCCAGGGACCATTCCGCAATCACAATTCGGTCGAAAAAACAAGGGATCCAAAAATAGGCCCGCATGGCAGGAGACAGGAGGTAAAAAACCCACCGATGATCCTGCTGGTTCACAAAAGCAATCCCTTCTGAACCAACCAGAAGGGATTGTTTTGGCGCGATGATTTCCAACGAATCGCCCAATCTTTGTGGGCTCATACCGACATCCACTGCCGAGTGGAACAATCCGGAAACGGACGCGTATATCATCATAAGCCCGATTGGGACGAGAAAAAAAAAGAACTTCATCCAAGTCCGTTAAAGTTCATTCCGGCAGCCATGTCTGAAATCATTCGCACCATTCGTTCAGCCAATCCCGTTTGATTGTACATGTTCATGTCCAGGAGATTCTGGACTTGTTCGCGGCTCATTACTTGCTCTTCCTGAACAGCAATAGGACGTTGTGCGGGAGTTGACTGAGGCATATGGATTGGGTGAATGCTTGGGCCTAACCCGTCAATTCTCATTTCATCACCCCTTTTCTGAGAAAGTCTGCCAATGTGATTATACACCATATTTATGGTAAAATCAAATCAAGGCAATATGACGTGTTTGGTGGTGGGATTCTTGCGGATTCATTGGATCGGGATCGGTGGCATCGGAATGAGTGCGGCAGCGATGTTGTCCAAAGATTTGGGCAATGATATATCGGGGAGTGTTGACTGTATGAGTGATCGGGTTGACACCCTCCGAAAGTACGGAATCCATGTGGAAGAAGGTCATCAAGCAAAGAATATCAAAAACCCCGATTTGGTAGTATATACCAATGCGGTGCATCCGAACAATCCGGAACTCACGGAAGTTCGAAGACGAGGGGTTCCATGCATGCGGCGGTTGGATTACCTTTCTCGATTGATCGGGCAATCCGGTCGCCTTGTGATCGGAATCAGCGGAACAGATGGAAAAACGACCACCACGGCGATGCTGGCGCGCATATTGATTTACGAAGGGAAAGACCCATCCGTTCTTTTGGGAGGCGTGCACGAGGATCTTCCCTATGGAAACTATCGGAAGGGCAATGGTCCCATTCTCATGGAAGTATGCGAAAGTGACGGAGAACTGGTTCTGATCAAGCCATGGATCGGTGCGGTCACGAATATTCGAATGGATCATCTGGAACACTATCACCAACTATTCGAAGAGTATCATGATGCGATCGTATCCTTTCTATTCCATGCGCAACGCCGGGTTTGCTCGAAGGGGATTTTGGCTCACATTGAACCCCAATCGCGAAATTATGCGTATGATTCAGTGGATCGGGATATCGATTTGCGCATTCCGGGCAAGTATAATCTCATGAATGCTTCATGCGCTATGGTTTGCGCATCATTGCTCGATATACCTGAATCACGATCACGAATCCACCTCCATACCTATCAAAATGTGGATCGACGGTTCTCCGTGCGGTTCGAGTCCGATTCATTGTCGATTGTCGATGATTATGCGCATACGCCTGACGAAATAGAATCCGTTGTGGAAGCGTGCCGGGAAGCATATCCGGCGCGGTCGGTTATCCTTGCTTTTGAACCCCATCGCTACAGCCGGCTTGAACGCGAGGGGGTAAAATTTGAACACATGCTGGACCAACTTCCTACAGATAAGAACTTGTTGCTCCCGATTTATTCGGCTTATGAACCCCAAAAGCCCCATCTTTACGAAAACTTCTGCAAACGGGTGACCCAGAAGAATGGGCGGTCTCAATATTGCGAAAGCGCTGATGATCTCTATGATTGGCTCGATACGCAGGATCGATCGAAAGGGATTGTGATCCTTTTTGTGGGAGCGGGGGATAGTTCCCGATTCGCGAAAGAAGTGGCTCATCAAATACAAATTCGCGTAGTGAAGGAGGAAAAGGTATGAAAACCAAACTGGGATTGGATCGCATTGAAGAATTTGAACGGTTCTTTCGAGGGAAACGCCTTGGATTATTAACAAACTACTCTGGGGTTGATTCCTTGTTGAGGGAGAATGTTTCCGTTTTGATGGATCAGGGGCTTCAAATCCAAAAGATGTTTGCGCCAGAACATGGTTTGTATGGGATCGCTGATGGCGAAACCGTTGAGGATATGATCCATCCGGTGTATCAAATTCCTGTGGTCAGTCTGTATGGTCCGAACAAAAAGCTGCCGAAAGAGGAGATCGAAGGGTTGGATGCATTGGTATACGATATACAGGATGTGGGGTTGCGCTATTACACCTTCTTATACACCCTTTCGTACGCTATGGAAACGGCAGCAGAAACGGGAACAGAGGTGATCATCCTGGATCGTCCCAATCCGCTTGGGACACTTCATATCAAAGGAACGCGCATCCCAACGGAATTATCGTCTTTCGTGGGGGATGATCGGCTGCCCATTCGGTACGGAATGACCATCGCCGAATATGCCCAATATGTGCGGAAGCTCAAAAATCTCGATGTTTCCATTACCATCGTGCCTATGGACATGTACACTCCCAAAGACTATTTTCCCGATACGGGCTTGTTATGGAATATCCCATCGCCCGCTTTACCGACCTATCAGTCGGTTTTGTGCTACAATGGGGGGTGTTTTTTTGAAGCGACCAATATATCGGAGGGGCGCGGAACACCTGTCCCCTTTCAATTTTTTGGGGCGCCCTGGATCGACATGGGGAAAGTCTATCAACGGATCAATGAGCATAATTTTGAAAAGGTCGCGTTCCGCCAACGGTCATTTGTCCCCTTTTCCTCCAAGTATAAGGATCGGGTCTGTTTTGGGATCGAGTTCATCCCGTTGTGCAAAGAGCTTGACTTTGTTCCCATTGCCATACTGACCATGCAAGCCATTCGGCAGATCCATCCCGACCAGTTTGAGTACGCCACATATGCGGATGTCAATCATATCGATCATCTGACCGGAGATCCGCGCGTGCGATCGGTGATCGAGGGTGCAATGGATCTTGAAGAGTTGATGGTAGATTGGGAAAGAGAAGAGACCCGATTTTTCCAAGAGATCCAAGAATTTCGCGTATACTGAGAGAAAATTGCGCTCCTATTCCGAGAACAAAAGAACCCCCGGCCTGTCTGTGCAAAAGGCCGGGGGTTTTTGAATCCAAAATCGTTCTGTGTTTCGTAAGGAAGTTGATCAGATTTTGAATTTCTGAATCTGCTCGGTTATGGATTGCGCCAGCGCATTGAGTTCTTCGCTGGAAGCGCTGATCTGCTGGGAAGAGTGGCTTTGCTCATCAATGGATTCCGATATAGTCTGCACATTGCCAGTAACGTCGATCATCGATCGATTGGATCCATCTACCGCGCTGGCGATTTCCTCGGCAGCGGCGCTTTGCTCTTCGGCGCTTGCGGCCGTGTTTTCCACCATGCCCACCATATTGCCCAGCTGATCCAGAATCGAATCAAACTGTTCTTTGATGGTATTTGCCTGCGTTTGCACTTGACCTACCACTTCAACCGTTTCTTTGGTCGCTTGATCGGCATTGTGGGATTCTGATTGGATTTCCTTGAGTATGGACGCAATATTGGTGGCGGAAGTCTTGCTCTCTTCCGCGAGTTTTCGGATTTCATCTGCGACGACGGCAAAACCTCTCCCGGCTTCGCCAGCTCTGGCCGCTTCAATCGCGGCGTTTAGCGCCAACAGATTGGTCTGTTCGGCAATGGATTGGATCGATTCCACAATTTTTCCCACGCTCTTGGCCTTTTCCGACAAGGAGTTTACGATCGATTCGGTTTCATCGGTCTTTTTGCTTGCTTTCTGGATGACATGAACCATGCTTTCAATAGATTCCTGTCCTTTGTTTGCAGCAGACGATGTCGACTCCGCTCGATCCGCCAGCTCTTGGGAAGATTTGGAAACCATTTGAGCGCTGGAGGCGACTTCCTCCACCGAAGAGGTAATTTCCTCGAAACTGGCCGATGTCCCCTGAACTTCAGAGGCGATATTTTCTGCCTGTTTGGCGATTTTCTCGACCGTAGCGCTGGATGATTGAGCCACCGACGCCAAATCTTCCGATGCGCCATTCAGCTGTTCCATAGAAGCGCGAATGGATTCCATCGATCCTCGAAGCATCCCAGCCATTTTTTGAAGGGATACGCTCATTCGGGCGATCTCATCTTCCCCTTTCATTTGGAAGTCGATGGTCAAATCCCCTTCTCCAAACTCCAAGACCTTGGCAGAGATTCGTTGTACTGGTTTGGCAATAGAGCTTCCCATCCAATAGGAGATGGCAATACCCGCGCCGAGAACGATCAAAGAGATGATGATCAGCGAGTTTCTCAGGTTATGGATCGGAGCAAGCATCTCGTCTGGGAAGACTCCGACAGCCACAGACCATCCATTGATCCCAACAGGGGCGTAGGAGAAACATCGGAGTTCGCCCAAATAAACATATGAATCTGTGCCTGTTTGCCCGCGGGTCATCCGCGCCATCATCTCTGCTAATCGGGCAAATTGGGCATCGGTTCTGGCCTCGTGGATGTAGTTCACTTGATCCATGACTAGGTTTCGGTTATCGTGGGCGATTAAAGTTCCATTCCGATCGATCATGTAGGCATAGCCTTTTCCGCCGACATTATTATCCGTAACGATCCTCGACAGGATGTCCCCATCCAATCGGGCGATCAGAACACCCGAAATCCCGCCCCGATCGTTATATATCGGGGTTGCTAGCATGAAAACCGGCGCATCGATTACCCGGCTGATTAGAACGTCCGAGATGTTGGTCTGCCCTTGGAAAGCCCGGATTACATAATCGCGATCTCCAAGGAAAGCTGTGGTGTCGTCCCCATAGCGAGCATTGCCATCAGGTGTGACAATGGCCATGGCCGAATACCCGTGCCGTTCCGTTTCTTGAATCAACGGTGTCTTTTGGGTGGCCCATTCCATACTGCGGATCACATTCCGATTTGCTACACCCTCCATTGCGATAAAATGCTTCTCCACAAATAAGTTGATTATATCGGTTGCATTTTGCGCAGAGAACTGGAGCGTATCATTCATTTCGCTCTGAATGATTCCTTCCCCGGTAAAGTAAGCAGTCAGGCTTAGGATCACACAGGCGGAGACTAAAACAATGGAAAAAAATACGATGATCTTGATTTTTACAGATTTTAACCGCATGCTATCTCCTCCTATTAACGTAAAGCTAAATTATCTATGTGAAATCATAACATATATATATTGATTCCGTATAGAATTTGTGTTAATTGCATATCCGCTATTAAAGATAATGTATTATAATGATTTCGATAAGGATACACTTTGAATTAAGTTATGATTTTCTCGAATTGTTATGTAAATTTATTGATGACTATAAGAAACGCGTATATTAAGATGCGTTTTCGCAAGTGTCGGTTTTTCGGAACAGGAATAGGGGAAAAAGCAAGCTTTTGAGGATTTATCTTGTTTCCAAGCGATTTGATTCATCTTTTTTTGAATTGAAAGCGGGAGAAGCCATTTCGAGGGTGTAAGTAAGCGTAAGATTGGGATTTGTGTGGTTGTTCAATGATCTATCCTTTCGATGAATGGAGTTCACTGGTCCGCCTCCATGAGCGCGTTTTGCTTTGTGCGGTTTTTGATCGGCGGTTAAATGGGGAACGCTTAGGATTATTGATTAATTACTCTAGAGTTGATTCCTTGTTGAGAAAAAATGGTTCCGTTCTGTAGGATCTCTGGTTGGAAAAACAAAAGGTGTTTACACTGGACGATGCTTTGTATGGGATCGTTGATAGCGAAAGCGATAGGAAAAACCCCGTTTCGTTACCGAGAACAAAAGAACCCCCGGCCTGTCTGTGCAAAAGGCCGGGGGTTTTTGAATCCAAAATCGTTCTGTGTTTCGTAAGGAAGTTGATCAGATTTTGAATTTCTGAATCTGCTCGGTTA
>Ga0334887_1002072_pt1 | contig 23615 bp, 15 predicted proteins | sample GraSluR1_MG_10_FD_207217 | JGI IMG/M metagenome (GOLD analysis project Ga0334887, IMG submission 207217) | Sludge microbial communities from methane-producing bioreactor in Wageningen University, Netherlands - Granular Sludge_18_07-R1 | ecosystem: Engineered > Bioreactor > Anaerobic >...
TTATCAGGTTTAGGTGTATTCGGGTCATAGGAGGGTACCACTGGGTACTTCATCTCAGAAGATTAAAAAAACTTTTGGGATGGGGTATCCAGCCTCCAACTTCATCACTGGAAAAGTAGATTGTGCCCCTCTATAGGGAAAATGTTTGGAAATTAGATCGTTAGTGCGGAACGACGGATTCAACAATTTCTATCAGAATTGTTGTGGGCAAAGGTCGCACACCAACATTTTTTTATAAAATGGCAATACTAACCACATAAGGAGTTTTTAATATGCGCCAACGTGATCTAATCCCGTTCTTTGCTATTGCCTTTCTCATCGCCTGGGGGATCCTCGGGCTTTATATATTTGCTTCTGAGACGATGGTTCGGTTGTTCGGGAATCTTACGGGCGAACACCCGCTGTTTTACCTCGCGGTTTATGCACCGGCCATAGCAGCGTTGGTTTTGGTTCTTTATCGGCATGGTTTTGACGGGATGCGGCGCTTTCTCTCCCGGCTGCTGTTGTGGCGGACGTCGATTTACTGGTATGTCATGCTGATCCTCGTCGTGCCTTTGGTCTTCTACATCTCGGCCCTGTTCAAGGAAGGCGCCTACGAAACGCTGTTTCCATTTGCATCGGTAACGTCTTATCTGTTGGCTCTGCTCCTCATGGCCATCATGGGGCCAGTCGAGGAAGTTGGCTGGCGTGGACTGGCCCTACCGCTCCTCCAGCGTCGTATGGCGCCCATCTGGGCTGGGCTCGTGCTGGGCGTTATCTGGGCGTTCTGGCACCTTCCTGCTTTTATGCTCGGCGGCACACCGCAAAGCGCCTGGTCGTTGACGCCGTTCTTTATAGGCACCGTAGCCCTGAGCGTCATCGTGACACCGCTCTTCAACAATTCGCGCGGCAGTATCCTGCTCCCCGCGTTTTTCCACCTGCAGGTGATCAATCCCCTATGGCCGGACGCTCAGCCTTACGATACCTGGCTGTTCGTGGTTGTTGCTGCTCTGGTCGTCTGGTTTAACCGAAAAGCCATGTTTACCAGAGAAGGTGCTGTCACATGGGTTATTCCGTTGGCTGAAGATAATTCCGATTAACCACCGGTCGAGGTCCGCTATTTAAATATCCTTTAAGTAGGGACGATCTGGATTCTGTGATCTAGAGGGTTTTGGGGGGGGAGATCCAAAAAATGATCGGTTTGACGCCCGATACGGTCCCTGGACCGGCCTTTGGGCGTCTCGAGGTCGCCTACCACTCTACCCTCAGTCGCTGCCCGGATCAGAGGGTGTGTCTTGGGCATCTGTCGTCGTGATGGGGTCCGTCGGTGAAGGGGATCGTTCCGCAGTGACGGCATACGTAGGCAGTTCTATCTCCAGGAAGAGGGAACTCTTCCTCGCCATGGCAACAATGGCATGCTGGTTGGTAATGATCGACCATTCGATACACCAAACGGCTCAGCTTTATAGAGATAATCGGATATAAAGTTTCTGGTTTACCGACCTCATGAGGTCTTCTACACTCCTTATTGACAGTTTTAAAGAGGATATTCTTACATGCCTCCTCGAAGGGCTTTCTCGGTCCCATCATCCTCATCCTTCCTCATCCTTCCTCCATCCACCTCGACCCTCTCCTTGAGCGCCCGGTTCATCTCCCCAAAGCCGCTTAGAGTCTCCTCGATCCTCTTTCCCATGAGGGGGACGAGGAGCCCCCTGAAGACCTCCCTCTGGACGAACCTCACAGCCTCCGGCCCCAGGGGCTCGATCTCGAAGATATGCTCTCCGTCCAGAAGGCCCGGAAGAAAGAGCCTTCCCAGCCACCGCAGCTCCCTATTCGGCACCGCCTTCGTCACCTTCGGCCGGAAGGCCATCGCCCTCCCACCGGGTGGCCTGATCTGGACCCTGAGCCGAGCCCCCTCCTCTGCCACCCCCACCACCGGCCTCATGAAGGAGTTCCACTCAACGAAGCTCTCAAAGTCGGTCAGAACCTTCCAGACCGCCTCCGGCGAGCCCCGGATCTCAATCTCGTCTCTGATCTCTTTTCTGAACATCTCGCGCCGCCTCCGTCACCCCTTCAGATCCCATGGGCCCTCAGGTCTCTTGGGGTCGATACACCGTCGTCGGTCCCTTCAGAACGCCGATAGACCCGCCTGATCCGGATCGCCAAAGCCCCAATCGGGGGGCTGCCACCCCGGCCGGGGCAGTTCCCCCTGGAACTTCTCCACCTCAACCACCGACGTCGCTCTGACCGGCCGGAGGGACTGTCCGTCAACGGATCTCGCCTCCACCTCCGCCAGGCTCACAAACCTCCCGGACCAGAGGGCTTCCGCCTCGTAGACGATCGTCCTCGTCTCACCAGGTCCGATATCGATGAGGTTCCAGGATACGCCGCCGCCCTCGTAGGCCGCGAAAGGGGGGGAAGAGGAGATGAGCCTCATCCCCAAGGGGAGCTGGTCGGTCGCCCTCGCCACCAGGGTATCATCCCCCAGGTTCTCCACCTCCAGGGTGTATCTGACTCGATTTGGGGCTGACCCGTCGACGGCACCCCTCTTGCTGAGGGCCATCCCGTCGGCGGAGCCCCAGGAGAGCCAGTTGATCTCGATGGCGGAGTAGTTGGCGGCGCAGGCCAGATCCTCGCCGTAACCTGCGCAGGCCTCGACCCGGTTCACCAGATCAGCTCCCCGGAATCCGGTGACGTCCAGGACGAGCTCGATGGTCCAGATGTCGCCAGGGGATATGTGAGTGAAGGACCATTCTGCACCGTCGGAGGTGAAGGTCGGCCGACGATCGGTGCTGACGAAGGTCGCTCCCGGAGGGAAGAGGTCCCTCACGATGACCGGCTCCAGGATCCGATCGCCGTCGTTCTCTATGGTGATGACGTAGTCGGCGAGGGTCTTAGCATTCTCGTACCTCAGGGTCCCCTCCTTCGTCACCGATAGATGGGGCATCTGGTATCTGGAGGCTTTTTCGAGCTGGACGTTCCTCTGGAGGGCGTAGTCGCCCATATACACCTCATCCATATCTATCTCGCCCGCTGAGACGACCCTGTACCTCGCCGTCCCCAAGAACTCTGCCTCCGTCTCCATGGCGCCGGTCCCCCGGGCGACCGTCGTCTTGTCGAGCCTCTCGATAGACGAGTACTCCTCCCCGATGTAGCTCTCCTCCGCCACTCTGGAGGTGACGCCCTCTCTCCACCGGAGGGATATGTTCCCAGAGCCGTCGGAGCCTCCTCTGAAGCTGGTGGGCTGGTGGGATAAGGAGACGGACTTTGCGATGTAGCCCGTATATGTGTCGATCACCTCTTCGGATCGGTAAGATCCCGTACCCGACTCCCGGGTCCTCTGATCGTCCCCGACCTTCTTATCGACGGCCACAAACCCCGTCCCCGAGACGGACCTCTCAGAGGATATGCTGGAGCCGTAATCGTCGATCCTCTCGTCGATCCTGAAGCTGCCGTAGTAGCTCTCGCGAGCCTCGAAGGTCGGAGGATACTTCGAAGTCCCGTTGGGACTGGACATCTTGAGGACCCCCAGGCTCGCCATCCCGTCGAAGGAGGATGATACCTCCATGACGGTGCCGTTTTCGTCGACCCCCATCCTTGCCTCCCGATCGATGGAGTCGCCGCGGAGGTACGACTCCTTCATCGCCGTTCCGGTGGAGGGGTTTCTCAGAACCGTTATCTTTGTGAAACCTCCACCAAAAGTCGATCTAGATATATCCACGACCTGGCGGGAAGCGGAGCTATTCTCCGATAGCCTGATGGAAGATCGGTCCCCATCCAGATCCCCATCCAGATCCCCATCCAGATCAGTCTCGTCTGCAGACCCAAGCCCCCAGGAGAGGGCGAGGAGAAGAGAGGCCGCGACGACCAGCGCCATCAATGAAACCCGCATAAACCCTCCACCTCAGAACGGACCCGAGATATCGGACCGCCCGTAATATCTTTATCCTCAACCTTTTTATACCCATTTGAGCTTCTCCGTGGTGATATCTTTGGGTGAAGGATCTTGGCTTCGATATCGGTTCTCATGGAGGGTTACGTCATCGACCTGGAGGGGGGGGGTATCCGGGCGTCGCCATCGTCGGTCCTTATAGAGGACGGCGAAACGAGGGTCCTCGTCGACCCTGGATCCGATAGAGAGGGGCTTCTTTTGGGCCTATCGAGAGAGGGGCTACGTCCCCGGGACGTGGAGATGTTATTCGTCACCCACACCCACCTCGACCACCTCCTCAACCTGAGGCTATTTCCGGAGGCGGACGTCTCAGATTCGTCCTTCATTTACAGGGGGGACGAGGAGATCCCCGCCGGAAGGTTCATCCCCGGAACGGAGGTGGAGATCCTCCCGACCCCGGGCCACACCCCGGACCACGCGTCCCTCCTGGTGCCGGTGGAAGGTGAAGTGGTCCTCGTCGCTGGCGACCTCTTCTGGTGGCGGCGCGGCGCCGTCCAGAGGACCGATCCCGAATCCCTAACGGAGATGGAAGACGAGTTTGCCTCCGACCCCCCGGCCCTGAGGAGGAGTCGGCTGGAGGCTCTGCAGAGGGCCGACGTCGTCATCCCCGGCCACGGGAAGCCCTTCCGTCTCCATCGGAGGCCTTCATCTCGGCTCTGACGGAAGCCTTTTCTCTGATGGTCACCTTTTAGTAGTTTTTATGGGGGAGTTATGACCATGCAAGAGGAGATCTTCTGTTCCCACTGCGCCGACTTCACCGAACACTCCACCGTCAAGATGGGACGAGAGCACCTGGTCAGGTGCATGGTATGTGGGACGGTCCATCCTCAGAAGCTGGAGCGGACGAGGCTTGCGACCCTCAGGGTGATCGTCAGCGCCGTCGACTCCTCCTCCCGCCGCACCGTCGAGCTCCCGGCCGAGGAGACCCTCGCGGTCGGAGACGAGCTTCTGGTGGACGACGGGGTGGGGGAGGTCGCCATGGTGGAGGTCACCTCCATCGAGATGGAGGGAGGGAGGCGGGAGGAGAGGGCACGGGCCGGAGAGGTGAAGACGCTCTGGACGAGGGCCGTCGACGAGGTGGTGGTGAAGGTCGCCGTCCACCGGAGGGGGAAGACCGCATCTTACTCCCTCCCCGTCGGAGGGGATGAGCCCTTCGAGGTGGGAGAGGTGAGGACGGCGGGAGGGAGGAGGTTCAGGGTGGAGAAGATCCAGCTCCGCGACGGCCGATCTCCGGCGAGGGCCCTGGCCAAAGATATAATAAGGGTCTGGGGAGGGGCCATCTGATGAAAGATGAGACGATGAGGATGCTCAGGGGAAGCGTCAGCGATAGGGTCCTCGCGGCGATGGGGAGGGTCCCCCGGGAGCTATTCGTTCCCCGGGGCATCAGAGGTTCCGCCTACGAGGACCGACCCCTCCCCATCGGCGAGGGGCAGACGATATCAGCCCCCCACATGGTGGCGATCATGTGCGACGTCCTCGATATCGGAGAGGGGATGGCTGTCCTGGACGTGGGGACCGGCTCCGGGTATCACGCCGCTGTGATGGCGGAGCTGGTGGGCCCCGGGGGGCAGGTCTACTCCATCGAGCGGATACCCCAGCTCGCCGTCTTCGCGAAAGGGAACCTGACGGCTGCGGGGGTCAAAAACGTCACCGTCCTCGAGGGGGACGGGAGCCGCGGCCTTCCCGAACACGCCCCCTACGATCGGATCAACGTGGCGGCGACGGCGCCGAAGATCCCCGAGCCCCTCAAAGAGCAGCTTAAGGTGGGGGGGAAGCTCGTAATACCGGTGGGCTCCTGCTACCAGGAGCTCGTCCTGGTGGAGCGGACGAAGGAGGGTTACGAGATGGAGCACCACGGTGGCGTCGTCTTCGTCCCCCTCCTGGGAGATTACGGCTTTGAGATGTAAGGAGGGTGAGAAAGGGTTATCTCGATCCGGTCCTACCCAGATCTGATGAAGCCAGTCACCCTCATCATCATTGACGGGTTCGGGGAGGGGGGCGAGGACGAAGGCAACGCCATCGCCTCCGCCAAAACCCCCTCCATCGATCTCCTCGCGAGATCCTACCCCAAGACGACCCTGGGGGCCGCCAGCCTCGACGTGGGCCTCCCCCCCGGCCAGATGGGAAACTCCGAGGTGGGCCACCTCAACCTGGGGGCGGGGAGGATCGTCTACCAGGACTACACCAGGATCAACCTCGCCATCGAGGACGGCTCTTTCTTCGATAACCCGGTCCTGACGGAGGCTATGGACTCCACCCTAAAGAGGGGGGGGCGGCTCCATATCCTGGGCCTTCTATCCGACGGCGGCGTCCACAGCCACAACACCCACCTGTACGCCCTTCTCCGCCTTGCCAAGGTGAGGGGGATCGAGAAGCTCTGGATCCACGCCATCCTGGACGGAAGGGACGTCCCTCCCCGAAGCGCCCTCGGTTACTTCCGGGAGCTGGAGGAGGAGATCAGATCTGCAGGCGTCGGGAAGGTGGCCAGCGTGGCGGGGAGGTACTACGCCATGGACCGGGATCGAAGGTGGGAGAGGACGAAGCTCGCCTACCGAGCCATGGCGTCCGGCGAGGGGCTACAGGCTCCAGGTCCAAAGGAGGCGGTGAGAGCTGGCTACGATCGGGGCGAGGACGACGAGTTTCTCAGGCCGACGGTCGTCGACCCGGAGGGTACGGTCGAAGACGGCGACACCATCATATTCTTCAACTTCAGGCCCGATAGGGCCCGCCAGATAACCAAGGCCTTCACCACCCCCGACTTCTGCGAGTTCGAGACGGAGAAGATGGCTGTCAACTTCGTCTGCATGACCGAATACCAGGAGTCGATCAGGGCGGCCGTCGCCTTCCCGGCGGATCACCTGACCGATACCCTGGGCGATGTGGTGAGCAGGGCGGGCCTCTTGCAGCTGCGGATCGCCGAGACGGAGAAGTACGCCCACGTCACCTTCTTCTTCAACGGAGGCCGAGAGGAGGCGAGCCCCGGGGAGGACCGGCTCCTGATACCCTCGCCGAAGGTGGCGACTTACGACCAGAAGCCGGAGATGAGCGCCTTTCAGGTCACCGACGCCGTCGTCGAAAAGATCCGGGAGGGCGTCTACGACCTCATCGTCCTCAACTACGCAAACCCCGACATGGTGGGGCATACCGGGATCTTCGATGCGGCGGTGGAGGCGGTGGAGGCGGTCGACGAGTGCGTCGGTCGCGTGGTGGCGGAGGTCCTGGCCCGGGGCGGCGCCGTCCTCCTCACATCAGATCACGGTAACGCCGAGAAGATGGAGGACAGGAGTACAGGCCAGCACCATACCGCACACACCTCAAACCGGGTACCCTTCATCCTCGCCAAAGACGGCCGAAGGGAGCGGCTCCGGGACGGCGGGATCCTCGCCGACGTCGCCCCTACGGTCCTGGAGCTTCTGGGCCTGGCGCCCCCTCCAGCCATGACGGGGAGGTCTCTACTCTCCAGAGATTGAGCCGAAGAGATAGAGGCGACTGAAAGAGATGGAACCGATCTACAGCAGGTTCAGGACTTACCTCCGGGTGAGCGAGGCATTCAGGATAGCGAGGCGTCTATTCGTCATGAACGCCTTCGACGGCATCCTCACCATCATGGGGGTGGTCATCGGCGCCCACTACTCGGGGCTATCCGACCCCGAGATAGTCGTAAAGGCCGGTGTGGGGGGGAGCATAGCCCTGGGCATTTCTGGCATGAGCAGCGCCTATCTCGCGGAAAGGGCGGAGAGGAGGAGGGACCTGAAGAAGCTGGAGTCCGCCATGCTCGCCGACCTCAAGAAGAGCCAGTTTGCGAGGGCCTCACAGTTCGCCACCGTCGTCGTCGCCCTGGTGAACGGGATCAGCCCCGCCATCGGAGCGATCATCCTCATCCTCCCATACATCTTGGTCCCGGCTATCGATATGGAGGAGGCCTTCCACCTCTCCCTGGGCCTGGGCCTCGGTTGCCTCTTCTTCCTGGGGCTATTCCTCGCGAAGATCAGCCAGGAGCGGATGATCGCCTCGGGGTTGAAGATGATCCTGGTTGGGCTGTTGACGATAGCCGTCGTCAGCCTCGTCTCCGCCCCGGGAGGGATCTAGGGGGCAGCATGAGGGTGTGATCTTCCCGAGGCTTCTTGCAAAGTGCCTCGATATTCTGGAGGGGATGGCGCCGTAATCGAGGGCCTCCAAAGAAGGAGAGGTCATAGAAGCCTTTAATAGGGCTCTGACCAGGATAAAACTGCTGAGATACATGGAGCTTTATAGATACCTGGATTCGCGGGCCTCCGAGATGCTGGATGTTCTGAGGGATCTGGTGAGATACAGGACCGTAGCCCCCCCAGGCACGTTCTACAGCGAGATCGTCGACCACCTCATGCCCATCTTTGAGGACCTGGGCTTTGAGACTGAGAAGGTGGTGATGCCCCAGGACCTCTTCGAAGAGAGGTGCGCTGGGAGAGGACTCGCCGGAGAGAGGGCGAACCTCCGGGCCCGCCTCGACGTCGGGGCCGAGGAGACCCTGGTGATCTACACCCACCTCGACGTCGTCCCCGCTGGGGAGGGCTGGACCTGCGACCCCTTCGACCTGGAGGTCCGGGGCGGGAGGATCTACGGCCGGGGGGTCGCCGACTCCAAGGGGGCGGTGGCGGCCCTCATCGCCGCCCTCAGGGCTGTGGACGCCTGCGACGGCCACCGTTACAACCTGGAGGTCCTCCTCACCACAGACGAGGAGGTGGGGGGCTACTCCGGCCTCTGCTACTTCGCCGACGAGGGGCTCGTAAGGGGCGAGAAGATGCTCTGCATGGACAGCTTCTCCGACGACGTCATCATCGGCTCCAACGGGGTGATCAGCTGGGAGGCGACGGTCCGGGGGAGAGCTGTACACTCCGGGGCGAGCTTCCTCGGGGAGAACGCCATCGAGAAGGCGCTCCCGGTGATAGAGGCGCTCCTGGACCTGAAGAAGAAGGTCGAGGCGAGGAGGTCGACCCTCCCAGCTTCCTCGGAGCTTGCCGCCTTCGGGGTAGATCACGTCCGTCCGATGCTGAACGTCACCGTCATCAACGGCGGCGTCAAGGAGAACATCGTCCCCGAGAGGTGCGTCATCGGGGGGGACCGGAGGGTCATCCCCGAGGAGAGGATGGAGGAGGCCGCCGCCGAGATGGAGGAGGCCGTCGCCGCCCTCCCCGTCGACCTCGAATGGAGGTCCTGGATGGGCTACCCACCCATGAGGATCGATCCAGATCACCCCTGGGTGGCGGAGGTGAGGGGAGCTCTGGAGAAGGCTTCGGGGAAGAGGCCCCGCCTGGCCGGGGCCCAGTACAGCCTCGATCAGGCCCGCGTGGTGGAGGTGACGGGGATACCGACCTGCGCCTACGGCGTCGGCCGCCAGACCGACTCCAACCCCCACGGTCCCGACGAGAACGTGACGATCGAGGACCTATCGATCTATGCGAGGTTCCTGGCAACCCTGATGACGGGCTGATCCTCCGGCCGGGGGATAGAGGCGATAGCCGGAGGAGGTCGAGGAGGATGGCGGGAGGAGCGGGGGCGATATATTGAAGGCGGTATCTGTGGTGGGGCCGAAGAAGTCGGGTAAGACCTCCCTCGTGGAGGCTATGGTCAGGTCTCTTGCGGGCCGCGGCCGGGTCGGGACGGCGAAGAATATGCCCGACCACGAGATCGAAGACAGGGGCGATACTAAGCGACACTTCGATGCAGGGGCAGACGTGGTGGTGGGGGTCGGCAGGGACGGCGTCACCCTCAGCGTCTCGAGGGGCGGAAGCCTCGATTCGGCTCTCAAGGCCCTCGAATACTCCGGCGTCGATTACGCCATCATCGAGGGGTTCAAGAGGTCAAAGCTTCCCAAGATCGTCCTCGGGGGGATCGACGTTCCCAACCCCATCAGGAAGGTGGACGGACGCCCGCCCTTCGACGAATGGGTGATCGAAGAGCTGGTGGATCTATTGATCGCGCTTCCCGATTACCGGCCCTCGGGGCGGGGTTCGGAGGAAAACTCCAAACCTGATTAATTTATTTCTTAAATCGAAAATATCTCGATACGTTTTTAAACGATAAGGCCGTCACCGGGTCGTCGGGGAGGTTAGATTTGAATAGGCTATGCTGCGCTGTCCTGATCTCAATGCTGGTTTTGGTGGGCTCAGCGGCGGCTGCCAATTACATATACGAGCGGTCGGTGATCCAGGGGGTGGGTTATAGGAGCCATGAGCTCATCGGCCAGACCGCCCAGGGGTACAGCGGCCAGAAGATCGTCGAGAGGATCTCGGGGAGCGGCAGCTTCTACGACCGGACCGAGTTCGAGCTTTCTGTCAACCGCAACTCCATAAACTACACCCAGGAAGCGACCTTCGAGTACTTCCCGGTCAGCTACCAGACCGGCACCTACGACAGGAAGTGGGTGGACAGGCTCTGCGTCGCGAACTACGATGCGGGAGCGGTGGTCACCGAGAGCTACACCTCCGCTGAGAGCCTGATGAAGAACACCCAGATCAGCACTGTAGGAAACAGCCACCTGAACGAGGTGAACAACAGCGGCATCGAGGCGAGCTTCAACGCCAACGTCATCGGCGTCGGCCACATCGGCTGGCTCTCCGTAGAGAAGGTCGAGGGGGCTAAGAGGCCCTTCGAGGTGGGCAGGTCCGTCGAGGATCTCGTCGGGGTATTCTCGATAGAGAAGTACATTCAGCTCTTCAAGAACGAGAGCGACACCACCGGGGCCGTCGACTGGCTCCCCTGTCTGTAGACGGTGCGATCTCGTCCCCGAAATCGGCCCTCCCTAGATAATCCGTCTTTTCCTCGCCTTCATCCATCCCGGCCGTTCCCTTTCGTCCGACTGTCAGAAGGGACTTATCTGGTGAAGGGGGAATTACATCTGGTTGATAAGGGTTTCATCCCAGAGGAGTATATTAAATTTATGGTCTCTAATGTATATTTTGCCCCGCTGAGGGCTGAAGACCTCGACGAGAGGAAGGCCATCGGAGTCAAGGGACTTTTTTCAGCCGCCGGTTTCGATGACCTGATCGGAGAGGGGGACCTGACGGCGATAAAGCTCCACTTCGGCGAGAGGGGAAACGAGACCTACGTCAAGCCCGACTTCGTCCGCCAGGTGGCGGAGAAGGTGAAGGAGTCGGGGGGGTGCCCCTTTCTCACCGATACCGCCACCCTCTACGTCGGGAGCAGGAAGAACGCCGTCGGCCATCTCCTGACGGCGATCGATCACGGCTTCGACCTCTCGACGGCAGGAGCTCCCCTGATCATAGCCGACGGCCTATTGGGAGGAGACTACGTCGAGGTGGAGATCGGAAAAAAGCACCTCAAGACTGTCAAGATCGCAGGGGGCGTGGCGGCCGCCGACTCGATGATCGTCGTCTCCCACTTCAAGGGGCACGGCATGGCAGGCTTTGGCGGCTCCATCAAGAACCTGGGGATGGGCTGCGCACCGCCCTCGGGGAAAGCAGACCAGCACCGCGCCTCCAAACCGGCGGTGGCCGAGGAGAGGTGCACCGGGTGCGGAGGGTGCGCTGCCGTCTGCCCCGAATCCGCCGCCGTGCTGGAGGGGGGGAAGGCCTGGATCGATCCCGAGGTCTGCGTCGGGTGCGGCGCCTGCCTCGCCGCCTGCCCTGAGGGGGCGGCGGGACTCGACTGGGAGAATATGCCGATCTTCATCGAGAGAATCGTTGAGTACGCCTTTGGGGCGGTGATGGGGAAAGAGGGACGGGTCGGCTTCTTCAACTTCGTCATCGACGTCACCCCGGACTGCGACTGCCTTCCCTGGAGCGGAGCGCCGATCGTCCCTGACGTCGGGATCCTCGCCTCAAAGGACCCCGTCGCCATAGACGCGGCGAGCCTCGACCTCGTCAACGGCCAGGAGGGGATCAGAGGTTCGACGTTGAAGTCCCACCACGGTCGGGGAGAGGATAAGTTCAGGGGCGTCTGGCCCGAGGCGGACGGTCGTCTGCAGATAAAGTACGGCGAGGAGATCGGCCTCGGATCGTCTCGATACCGGCTCATCGAGGTATGAAAGCAGCAGGCAGGGGCAGGCCGCCATCCTCAGCGGCGAATGAGAAGTCGGCAACGGAAAGGTTTAACGCCGGTTCGGGATAGAAGAACTCGGTAGCTGTGGATGATGGGCCGGAAGAGATGGTGTCTGGAGGATGGAGAAGATGACAGAGCTGTTAAAGGAGATTTTTGGCCGGGCCAAAATGGAGGATAGAGCTTACCTGATGGAGCACGAGTCCAAGGCGGTCCTGGAGAGCCTGGGGATCTCGACGACGGGAGGCAATCTCGCCCGGTCGGAGGAGGAGGCGGTCGATGCGGCAAAGTCCATCGGCGGCTCCGTTGTCCTGAAGGTGATGTCTCCCCAGGTCGTCCACAAGTCCGACGCCGGGGGCGTCGCCCTCGACCTTCCGGGGCCCGAGGAGGTGAGGGGGGCATATCGCAAGATGATGGAGGCTTTTGCTGAGAAGGAGATCGTCGGGGTCGCCGTCCAGGAGATGGCCTCCCCGGGGACCGAGGCGATCGTCGGGGTCGCCAGAGACCCCACCTTCGGCTCGATACTGATGTTCGGCCTCGGGGGGATCTTCGTCGAGATCCTCCAGGACGTATCCCTCAGGTCGATCCCCATAACGGAGGACGACGCCGACTCGATGATCAGAGGGATAAAGGGGCGCGCCCTCCTGGAGGGGTACCGGGGCAGGTCGGCGGACATCCCGGCCCTGAAGCGGCTCTTGCTCCAGATCTCCGACCTGGTGGTGGAGCACCCAGAGATCTCCGAGATGGACTTAAACCCCGTATTCCTCTATCCCGACGGCTACAAGGTGGTGGATGCGAGGATCATCCTCGGCGATCCGCCGGAGGAGGCGGAAGCGGGGCCAGCGAAGGTCCAGGACCTCCGGGAACTGTTCTATCCGAAGAGCATAGCCGTCATCGGAGCCTCGGGGACGAGGGGAAAGCTCGGCTGGAACGTCTTCTCTAACCTCATAAGCCACGACTTCAAAGGGGAGCTATACCCCATAAACCCCAAAGCCGAGTCGATCCTGGGGGTGAAGGCATACCCGAGGATCGGCGCCGTCGGAAAGCCGATAGATGTCGCCGTCATCCTCGTCCAGGCCTCCATGACCCCGGAGGTGGTGAGGGAGTGCTGCGACTGCGGCGTCAAGTACGTCATCGTCGAGTCGGCGGGCTTCGCCGAGATGGGGGAGGAGGGGCGGAAGATCGAGGAGGAGATGAAGGCGATCACCGACAGCCGAGGGGTGAGGCTCCTTGGGCCGAACTGCTCGGGGATCATCAACACCCACTGCAGCATGGTCCAGTCGATCGGGATCGTCGACGCCCTCTCGAAGGGGAACATCGGCCTCATATCCCAGGCGGGGGTCTGCGCCGCCGGGATGCTCTGGGGTCTGCGCCACATCATGGACTTCGGTATCGTGGCGACGATAGGAAACAAGCTCGACATCAACGAGACGGATATGCTGGAGGCTGTGAGCGCAGACGAGAACGTCGAGGTCGTCTGCATGTACCTGGAGTCGGTGAAGGGCGGAAGACGGTTCATCGACGCCGCCAGGAGGATAACAAGAGAGAAGCCGATCATCGCCCTCAAGTCCGGCCGGACCGAGGCGGGCAAGAGGGCGGTCGCCTCCCATACCGCCTCCATGGCCGGCGACGACCTCGTCTACAGCGCCGTCTTCTCCCAGGCGGGGGTGATCAGGGCGAGGGACTACGAGCATATGTTCAACCTGGCGAGGGCCGTCTCAAAGCAGCCCTTCCCCGAGAAGGAAGGGGTCTTCATCATCACCTATGCCGGGTCTCTTGGGGTCATCTCCGCCGACGCAGTCATCGACGAGGGGATGAGGCTCGCAGAGCTTGAGGAACCCCTCAAGGAGAGGCTCCTCGACCTTCTGCCGGAGTACGTCGGCGGGACAAACCCCGTCGACTACACCTTCAGCATGGACGCCGAGACGGTGAAGAGGACGATCGAGATCGGGGTCGAGAGCGAGGACGTCGGAAGCTTCATCGTCATCCTCCAGGCCGAGATCCTGGGAAGCTACGTCGAGCCCCTGGGGAAGGTCGACTATCGGGGAAAGCCCATCATGGTCTGCGTCGCCGGAAAGGAGTTTGCCATGGACGAGGTTATCAGGATGGAAAATGCCGGGATACCCGTCTACCAGACCCCGGAGCAGTGCGCCGACGCCATATCGGTTATGTACAGACACCGCCGATCTTCCAGGTAAAAAACCGCCCCTCCAAGGAGCCCACCCTCCCTCGGGGATCGATCCTTCTCCGAAACCCACCGGCCCAGGAGGATGGGCTCGCCTCGCGTCAAATGCCGCAGTCAAATTGCATAAGGTCAATACATCTTCTGGACGTCCTGGGGGAGGGTCCATTCTCCTCCCTCCAGGACCCTCACCGAGGACCGATCTCTTACATACTCCATCGTCTTGGTCCAGTTCTTCCTCGACGGCAGAGCCTCCGGGTTTATCATCCTGCTGTATCCGGGGCTCGGGGTGGTGGGGCCATCGTAGGCCGAGGCGATGGCTCGGGCCCTCTCCTCGGCGAGCTTTCTTGCCACCTTCCCCAGGACGGCGGGGGCCTTCGAGGGTCCACCCAGAGACGTCGGCTCTCTGAATATGCCCGATCCGAAGTAGGGGTAGTACTGGCTGTAGTCGACCTTCGAGGGCGTGCCACCCGAGAAGAATATGGGGTCGGAGAAGTAAGACCTCCACTCTGAGTAGTTGGGGCCGGTGCCGGGGTTCAGGTAGTCGGCTCCCGCAGGCACCGATGCCAGGAAGATGCCCAATACGACCAGAATCAAATTGCGCGTTGAAATCATGTCCAGATCACACTCCCAAGATGGTAGTATGCCGGGCATGATTTAAATTATTTGCCCAAAGGATTACAGGATGATTCTGTGCGATCGTCACGTCAGCTCCGGGATACCTTCATCACGCAGCCGTCGTCGGTCTCCTCCACCTCCAGCTTCATCCCCAGGTCTGCGAAGACCTTCCGCCAGTGGCTCTCGACGCAGGTCTTGCAGTGCTGCTTCGCCACGAGCCCCGCCCCCAGCCGGGCGAAGGCGTTGATCCCCTCCTTGATGGCGCACCTCTCCCTTCTGATCTTTGCCCAGCCGTCCCCCTCTTCCACCGATACGGCGGAGCCGAAGAGGTTCTTGTCGTTGGTCGCAACGGCAAATGCGAGATCCTTCGGCTCGGAGAGCTCCAGCCTTTTAAAGGTCCCGGCGACCTGGTGGGCGCCCATATCCTGAAACTCGCGAAGCCCCTTTTTGCCGAGCTTCTTTGCGACATAGCCGCTGCTTCCGTAGAAGCTTCCCAGCCACATAGCCACCACACGCTGCTGGATCTGCTCTACGGGGATCTCGGGTACCTCGATCATGAGGTCGAATCGGACGGGAGGCGATATAACCTTTCCGAGGGGAAAGGAAGATGGAACCAGACCTCTGAGACGGGATCATCTATCGATCTCATTGATATAGGTCTCATTATTCTTATCCCCGGGCTGGGGTCCTCTCCTGTCCGCTTCCAGGGGCATCAGAGACCATATATGCAGAATATATGCAGAATACTGATTAATTTTGCCTAAATATAATAAAAACAAATTTCGAAATGTTTAAGTATTCATCGTGCCAAAGTGAATCCCATATTCGATCTCGTCTATTCTCCGGACAACCGGGGTTAGACGGCCGCTCGGGCAGGGAGGGAGGAAAACGGGAAAATATCCAACAGATAGATCTGAAACTGATGGTGGAAGGGTTTTGGAAGGCGAGTCTTCCTCTGATTTCAGATCAATAATGAAGCTTGGGATCGATATCGGATATCTTTTTGGAATTATAATTAATCAACGGATTATAAAAATAACATCTCCCTTCTTCATCACCCTCCTCCTCCTCCTATTCTTCGGATCGATCGGCGGCGCCTCCGCCGCCCTCAGCGGGAGCGTCATCGCCCCAGCCTCCGTCAACGTCTGCGAATCGACGGGCTATGTGATATACATAAACAACACCGGGACGACCTCCGAGAACGATATCTTCCTCAACGTCACCATCCCTCCCGGCTTCAAGTACGACGACGACACCACCGTCATCACCTTCCCCGACTGCCCTTCTTATCAGGATCCCGAGATCAAAGGCGATGGACGGTATCTCGAATGGAACCTGACGGATATCATGACGGCGGGGACCGGGGTGGTCATAAACGAGATATTTCCAAACCCGATAGGCGTTGAGACGAACAACGAGAGCTTCGAGCTTTACAACGCCGGCCCAGACCTCGTCAACGTCAGCCAGTGGTACATCAAGGACGCCGCTGATCACATCGTCCAGATCGGACCGAACGTAGTATCCGGGAGCGTAAACCTCGCCCCCGGAGGCTTCCTCTGGGTGAGGATACCGGGGGCGCCGATCCTCAACAACGAAAACGACACGGTGAGGCTCTTCGACGGCTCGGACGTCCTGGTGGACAGCGTCACCTATCCCGACTCATCAAGCCACGAGGGGATGAGCTGGGCCTCGATGCCCGACGGCTCAGAATGCTGGAACTGGAGAGACTCCACCCTGGGGGCGACGAACGGCGACCTCGCCGCCGGCGAGCGGATCCGTATCGACTTCAACCTCACCGCCAGCTGCGCCGCCCCCTCGGGAGGGCGGATCAGAGACGAGGTCATCTATCAGGGTGGGTCGGTCTCCCGATCGTCCACCTCGATCCTGGTCAAGCAGGGCTTTTTAAAGGTGACCAAGACCCCCACCGTCGTCGAGGCGGGGGTGGGGGACGAGGTCAACTGGACGATCACCGTGGAGAATACGGGCCTTGGGCCCGCCGTCAACGTCCTGATGAACGACACCCTCACATCGGGGCTCAACCTCCTCTCCATCGACTCGCCAGGTGGCGGGCTGAACTGGAGCTACGGGTCCATACCCCCCGGCGGGGTGGAGGTCGTAAACATATCGGTGAACGTCACCGGCTGCAGCGACCTCTACAACCTGATCAACGCCAGCTGGGGTTGCGGCCCCTCGCCGTGCCAGGAGACCTACGCCAAGGCGAGCGTCAAGTTCCTCCCCCGGGACCCAGACCTCGAGTACACCGTAAGCCCGATGGTCGTCCCCTACTGCGGAAACATCACCGTTTACGTCAACGTCACCAACGAGGGGGTGGGCGGGATCACCGAGCTGGAACTCCGCTTCGCCGGGATCTCCGCCGACTACGCTGTCACCAGCGTCACGGAGGCCACCTTCTATCCCTTAAACGAGACCTTCTTCATCGGGAGGGTCCCCGCCGGGGAGTGGAAGAACTTCACCTTCGACTTCGGGATGGCCTATGAAGGTTGCGGCGCCAAAGGGGCAGCAGGATCCGTCACTATATATCCTCATCACCACGACGATTGCGGAAATCCGTGGTATCCGCCGGTGAGCCTCGAGTCCTATTCGATGGACCCGGAAACGATCCCGAGCCTCTCCGTCTCCAAGACCGCCTCAAAGCCCGTCATCTACCTCGGCGAGGAGGTGGAGTTCGATCTGGCGGTGACCTACACCCGCGGCTCCTGCGAAGAGAACACCACGAGGACGATCGTCGACTCTTATCCATTGAACTTCCTGGTCATCGACTCCGACGGAGGGGTGAACGACTCAATAAACCAGACCATCACCTGGGCGGACCAGCTCCTGGAGGACGGAGTCACCTGGAATAAGACGATCAGGCTCTTGGCGGACGCCGAGACGGCCGCCTGCGACTGTGGAGGGCAGGTGGCAAACGAGCTGACGGTATCCGTGGGCTACGACTGCTGCGGTTGCCCCCTGTCTGGAAACTCTTCGGCGCAGGTCGTCCTCGTCTGCATCAACGAGACGGTCCTGGCGTCGTCGAGCAAGACGGCGACCCCGGATCTCCAGGAGAACTGCAGGAACGTCACCTACACCACCACCTACACCTTCGCCGACTCCATCGGCTCCCTCAACTGGACCGGGATGAACTTCACGGAGCTGGGAGGAAACGGCCAGGTCTTCCCCGACGGCGGGGACACCGGCAACGCCACCTTCACCGTCAACGACATCTGCAGCACCGAGGAGCCGATCACCATCGGCAGCCCCAAGAACCTCGGGTTCCTCAACAAAGACTGCGGACCCCTGGGGGCCAGCACAGTCCTGGAAGTGAAATACACCCTAAGACAGCCCCAGATCTGGTCGGGGTACGACTGGTCCCGTCTCTGCATAGAGGGGTACGGCTCTGGCTGCGCCGGGGACGGCTGCCTCTACGAGGCGGCGTTCGTCACCGTCAGCCAGGCCGACTACTCCATAGGGATCTCGGGGGTCCCGACGAGGCTCGACGTATGCCAGGAGTTCAACGTCACCATATCCGTCAGCAAGGGGAGCCCCGATGAGAATCCAAAGTGGATCGGCCACGATATGTACGTAGTCTACAAAGACGAAAACTACACGTACATCGGCCCCGCCAACTTCAGCGGGATCACAAACTACGTCAGCCCATCTCAATCCGATCCCGTCGGATCTTTCGAGCCGACCCGCGTCGGAGACGACCTGGTCTGGTACCTCGGCGCGAACATCAGCCGCGGCGGGACGATCACCTTCCCCGTCGAGAAGAGGTGCGGCCCGGAGGGGCAGATGACAGCCCGCCTCAACTACACCGACAACTGCGGCAAGCTCGTTGAAAGCTCAGACACGGAGACGCCGTCCCTCATCCTCAGAGGAAACATCATAATCCAGAAGAACCCGGAGGTGATCTTCGCCCTGGATAAGAACGCCACCTGGAAGATCTACGTCACGAACACCGGGTCGGGGACCGCCTACAACGTGACGGTGAACGATACCCTGGACTCCGACCTATCTTACGTCAGCTCCAGGATCGACGGCTCCGCCGACCCGAACAACACCACGGTCGTCGACTCCAACCAGGTCCTCTGGAACCTGGGGGATATGCCGCCTAAGATGCAGCGGGTCATCGAGCTCGACGCCGTCCTGGTGGGGTGCGAGAACCTCAACAACCGCGTCCAGGCGGTCTGGGGCTGCGGCGGCGACCTCTGCCAGAGCCCTGTCACCGACTCCTCCGTCGTCCTCCTCGTCGACGGGGAGCTTATCATAGCCAGGCACGACGCCGACCCCATCGACGACTGCGGCGCCAACTCAACTTTCGTCATCGAGGTGAGAAACGCGGCCGGACCGACCCTATACAACATCACCGTCAACGAGACCCTCCCCGAGGGGCTCCGGTACGTCGACGGATCCGCCCAGGTGACGGGCGCCTCCACCACCTCCACGAGCTTATCAGGGCGGTTCCTGGAGTGGAGGTTCGACCAGCCTGAGGGCTGGCCGGCAGGAAAGAGAGTGACCATCACCTTCAACGCCAACGTCACCGACGACCCCTGCGAGTTCGTCGTCGGCGGCGAGGCCGTCGCGAGGGTGAACTACACCACCCCCTGCGGCGCCTCGGAGAGCGGCCTTGAGAGCGCCGTGGAGGTGGGGAAGACCGACCCCCACGTCAGCATCACCAAGAGGCCGGAGATTACCCGGGCTGGGTTCGGGAGGATTGTGACCTGGAATATCACCCTTTACAGCGACGGGGGCGATCCTGCGACGAACGTCACCCTCTTTGACGTCCTCCCCGAAAATACCGTCTACGACTCCGCGACGCCGGAGCCGAACGAGACCTCTCCCCTCCGGTGGGATCTGGGAACCATCGACGTCGGAGACTCCAGGACGATCACCCTGAACGCTAACGTCAGTTACCAAATAGAAGAATCCGAGAACAACGCCACCGTCTATTGGGGATGCTGTCCTGACGATATGGGGATGGAGAGCGACGTGGCGTTCCTGAGGTCGGACCCGTTGATCACCCTCTCCAAGGATCACGGCTACATCGACACCTGCGGTGGAAACTTCACCATCACCATCAATAACAACGGCTCTGCCGCCTACACCCCCGAGGTGAAGGAGGTCCTGCCTGTCGGGTTCGTTTACAAGGCGGGGTCGGCGGTGATAGCGAGCGACAACGAGAGCCGTACCTTTACCGTCCACGAGCCGGCCTTCGACTACTCTCTCGACAACGGGACGGTTATCTGGGACGAAAGTAACATCGACCTGGTCCATCGGATCGAGACGATAACGATCAGCTTCGAGGTGGAGAGCTGCGCCACGTGTTGCAACGTCTCCGTAAGCCCGAACTCTAACCTCGTCTACTTCAACTACACCAACAGATTTGGGGACCCCCGATCGAAAAACTTCTCCGAGCCGGTCGCCCCGAAGCTCGCCGTCCTCAATATCGAGAAGACGCCCTTCAACCAGACGATCGGGGGGTCTGCTCAATGGACGATAAAGGTGACCAACTCGGGCAACGGTGTTGCCTACAACGTGACGGTCATCGACGTCCTCGGAGACGGCTTCGTGGGCGTGGGAGTGGTCGAAGGGGACGGGAATAAGACCAACGATGATCCCACCCAAGGCTATACCACCATAAGATGGACGAACCTCACCATTCCCGTCGAAGGGACCTGGGAGAGGCAGCTTACGGCGAGCGGCATATCCTCGGGGAGCCTCGTCAACAACGCCTACGTCTTCGGGACCTGCGAGAACGGCTGCATCTACAGCCAGGACGATGACGCCGCCTACACCGCCAGGATAAACATAACAAAAGATCCCGACGCCGTCGAGACGATCGGCGGGTTTGCGAACTTCACGATAGTGGTGGAGTACTGGGGGATAAATGAGATCTACAACAACACCAGGATCGTCGACACCCTTCCTGCGGGGCTGAAGTATCACAGCTACGAGTGTGTCGATTGCGGGACCGCCAACGTCGCCGGAAACCCCCTGGTATGGGATCTAGGGAACTTCACCGGCAACAGGCTGGTGAGGATAAACCTCAGCACCATCGTCGAGAACGTCATCGAAAATCAGAACGGTACGGTCCTGGTGAACCGGGTCGAGTCGTTCCACGAGGACGAGAACGGGACGATCTTCGACGACGGCGACCAGGCGAACGTGACGGTGGTGGAGCCCGACCTCTCGATCTACAAAGATTCAGACCCCGAAAGTCCCGTCAAGGTCGGTGACGAGATCCTCTATACCCTCAAGGTCAACCACACAGTTTCTAGCAGCTCGACGGCTTACGATCTCGTGATCGACGACTTGGTTCCCGTCGGTCTCACCTTCGTGACAGGTTCGGCATCGAACGATGGCACATATTACGATACTAATCGGACCATCATTTGGACTTTCAACAACCTCAGCTACCCCGGCAGCGACCTTGTCCTGACTTACAACGTTACCGTCGACGACGGCGTTATTGCGGGCACCGATCTGATAAACAAGGCTAACGTCACCTGGACGAGCACCCCCGGTCCTAACGCAGACGAGCGTTTCGGCAACTTCACCGAGCTCGACGACTACAACGACACCGTCGATTGGACCCTTACCGTCGACATATCTACCGGTATAATCAAGCTTCCCGACTTAGCAAGGAACCGGACGATCGGCGAGACGATCGACTACAAGATCGTGGTCGATCTGCCCAAGGCCAACGTTACCGATCTATGGGTGAACGATACTCTACCTCGAGGTCTTAGGTACGAAACCGCGTCATTGGTCGTCGAGAACAGCACCGGTTCCGACATCAGACCCCTTCTCATAACCGAGACGATCTCAACCCCGAACGACGGGACAGAGGTAGTATTCATATCATGGTGGTTTGGCGAGTTCAACAACTCGAACGACCAAGACATAGTGATCAAGTTCAACGCCACGATCGCGAACGTTATCAACAACCAGGACGGTGACGTTCTCATCAACTCAGCTCACCTTAACTGGACGGACAAGAACGGCCAGGTCCAGACCGACTCGAACTCCTCAGGTCCGGTCTACCTCGAAGAGCCCGACCTCTCGATCTACAAAGATTCAGACCCCGAAAGTCCCGTCAAGGTCGGTGACGAGATCGTCTATACCCTGAAGGTCAACCACACAGTTTCTAGCAGCTCGACGGCTTACGATCTCGTGATCGACGACTTGGTTCCCGTCGGTCTCACCTTCGTGACAGGTTCGGCATCGAACGATGGCACATATTACGATACTAATCGGACCATCATTTGGACTTTCAACAACCTCAGCTACCCCGGCAGCGACCTTGTCCTGACTTACAACGTTACCGTCGACGACGGCGTTATTGCGGGCACCGATCTGATAAACAAGGCTAACGTCACCTGGACGAGCACCCCCGGTCCTAACGCAGACGAGCGTTTCGGCAACTTCACCGAGCTCGACGACTACAACGACACCGTCGATTGGACCCTTACCGTCGACATATCTACCGGTATAATCAAGCTTCCCGACTTAGCAAGGAACCGGACGATCGGCGAGACGATCGACTACAAGATCGTGGTCGATCTGCCCAAGGCCAACGTTACCGATCTATGGGTGAACGATACTCTACCTCGAGGTCTTAGGTACGAAACCGCGTCATTGGTTGTCGAGAACAGCACCGGTTCCGACATCAGACCCCTTCTCATAACCGAGACGGTCTCAACCCCTAACGACGGGACAGAGGTAGTATTCATATCATGGTGGTTTGGCGAGTTCAACAACTCGAACGACCAAGATATAGTGATCAAGTTCAACGCCACGATCGCGAACGTTATCAACAACCAGGACGGTGACGTTCTCATCAACTCAGCTCACCTGAACTGGACGGACAAGAACGGCCAGGTCCATACCGACTCGAACTTCTCAGGTCCGGTCTACCTCGAAGAGCCCGACCTCTCCATCACCAAGTCGGTTGAACCGTTCGCCATAGTAAAACGGGGAGACGAGATAAGGTACACCATCACCATAAACCACACAACCTTAAGCACTCACGACGCCTACGATCTGGTCATCTCGGACGTGATACCCGAGGGCCTGACTTACCAGTCCAACACGTCAGCGCCGCAGGCGGACTCTTCGGCCTACTATTCGGGCAACAGGACCATCGTCTGGAGTTATGACGAGCTGAAGATGGCCGAGTCAATCGTTCTCACCTACAATGTGACCGTGGACCTGGCCGGAGATCTGACCCTCAGAAACTCTGCCAACGTCACCTGGACGAGCACACCGGGTCCGAACGAGAACGAGCGTTATGGTGACTGGGATGAACTCAACGACTACAACGATTCGACGAGCCTGGACGTCCTCATATCCGGTATAAAGGTCAACAAGACCGGCTCGCCGTCGTCCGGAGCACCATCGACGGACGTCACCTTCGTGATCAACGTCACCAACACCGGCGATGTCGATCTCGATCCTGTGATCGTAGTCGACACCCTGCCGACGGGTCTTAACTACGTCTCCGACAACCGTTCCGGTAAGAACGACAGCCAGCAGGTCACCTGGAACCTGGGGCTGCTAGGCCCGGGCAACTCGACCTTCATCGAGCTTGTAGCCCACATCAACGGTGCCGGTTTCGGTCCTCTCAAGAACGAGGTTAACGTCACGGGTGTTCCTCCGACGGGAACTAACGTTACAGGTAACGATACCGAGATCGTCGAAGCGATACCTTCGGGGATAATGGTCAACAAGACCGGCTCGCCGTCGTCCGGAGCACCATCGACGGACGTCACCTTCGTGATCAACGTCACCAACACCGGCGATGTCGATCTCGATCCTGTGATCGTAGTCGACACCCTGCCGACGGGT
>Ga0334887_1002083_pt1 | contig 23501 bp, 25 predicted proteins | sample GraSluR1_MG_10_FD_207217 | JGI IMG/M metagenome (GOLD analysis project Ga0334887, IMG submission 207217) | Sludge microbial communities from methane-producing bioreactor in Wageningen University, Netherlands - Granular Sludge_18_07-R1 | ecosystem: Engineered > Bioreactor > Anaerobic >...
AATATAGGCGTGCCCAGCAGGTCTTGCATTCTTCGTGGGAATATACATTGCATTGCTTGAATTCGCCTTGCTTTTGCGGGTTGGTAATGCCATCTTTTAGATTGCCCAGGCAATACTCGGTTTCACCCACAAACTGATGACATGGGTATAGGTCTCCCCAAGGGGTTACCGCCAAGTATTCGGTGCCGGAACCGCAGCCGGAAATGCGTTTATAGATGCAGGGGCCAGCTTGGAGGTCGACCATGTAATGATAAAAGGTTATGGGCTTACCTTCTGCTTTACGTTGCAGCATATCTTTGGCTAAAATCTCGTAGTGTTCCATGACCGTGGGCATATCTGCTTCGGTAATGGCATAAGGGTCTCCCGGGGCACAAACCACCGGTTCCATGCTGAGTTCGGTGAAGCCTAAATCGGCCATGTGAAAGAGATCGTTGGTAAAATCCGTGTTGAAGTGGGTGAAGGTGCTCAAGCTATTGGTAAGTAATATTTGAACATTCCCTCCAAGTGATATTCTATTTCCCAGATACAACATACAAGGCCAGAACATCGGGGGTGGTGCCTTGTCGATATCCAGATGAATACGCAGCACTGCAGAAAACCAGCAGAGGTTCTTGATCTTTTGTTAACGCAAAGGTCGGTTTCGTAGCCAAACTTAGCATTTGTGGGTTGGTTTTACTGAAATCCATGCTCCAGTATTGAGCAGAGTCTTCTACAAGAGGTTTCAACAGGGTCCAATATAGAGAAGAAGGCTGTTTAACAGATGAAACGAATCCTACATACTCACCAGAAGCAAATCCGTTGCGTAACGCGCTGATTTGGAATGCTAAGGTGTTGTTTTTAACAATAACAATCTCACCGCTTGCATGAATGAAAGCAAATTCAACCGGAGTGTGGTTCACATCTGCCCCTTTAAGCACCAACGCCGAATGATTACCAATCAGCATTTCGCTACTACCAAACAAGTTTTGAGAAGCCACAGTTTGTTCAGGTATGGAGTATACACCGTATCCGCTTTTTGTAGAATCGAGCTCCTGGTTCCAACTATAAACCAATTCTTCGTCATTTACAAAAGCTACCTGAACTAATTTACTTGCAGGTGGAACTGTTAATTCTTCCAAAGTGAGGGGATTTTCCAATGACATCTGTTGTCCGTTCTCCTGATGCATTTGGAAAATCTGTAGTTCTTCGCGATTAGCAGAAATGCCTGCGAGCAAAGTGCCACTTTCATTTACAACAAAATCGGTGAAAGCTTCTTCTAAAGGAAGCTTTTGAACAACCGTTTCGCCGTTTCTATATACCCACAGATATGCCTCTGATGGATCAAAGAGACTCTTCACTAAAAAACGATTTTGGCTCAGTTGCACCCAGGAAACCTGTTCTACTTGACTCTCTAAAGGTGGTCGAGCTAAACTCAATTCTCCCGATTTGAGCATTTTTTCTTCATTCCAATCGAAAATATCATATGAACAACCTGAATCGGTTTCACGAACTAGTAAAACGACTTCGTCATACAACCAGAAAATGCGTGTATTAGCCATTTGTTCTTCCAGTGACGAGGATGAAATCGGCAGGAGAATCTCTTCAATGTCAGTATTGTTTTCTTCTAAAGATTCTACCGACTTTTGACACGCAGAGAGAAACAACAGTGTTAAGAACACCATGAAAAATATAACCCTTTTACTATATCTCATTTTGACTCCTATTTCTGAACAATAATTATTTGCGTTCCTCGAAAATAAAAATCCATTTTTCTTATTCATTTCATTACCTCCAACTATACTACTGGTTTTCAGAAATGTTCATAGTGTTTTCTAAATTCTCCAATTTGATTCTACTTTACAATTAATATATACGTTCAAACCGTCGCAAAAAACGGGGTCGAATGCAAATAAAATTTCCTCTCACTATAGTAAACGGAGGTTGGGCGCGTTTCCGGACACTTCACTTCTGATATTATTTTGATATTTTTTGTAATAATAAGAGACACCAGATGTTCAGCAAGAGTTTCAAACATTTAAAAAATAATCTCCAGCATAAGCATAACACTTTGCTGAAGATTTTTAAACATCAAACTATTTGAATTTTTTATAAATCTTTTAATTCTACGGCTTCTTAAGAGCTTTTCTGGCGTTTCTTCTATTGGTCTATTCTTCTTGCGCCTGTGCCACTTGCATCATAATGGCACATTCCATGCGTTTGCGGAATAAACGACAGCCTTGTTCATAGACGCCGGTAATGCTTCCTGTGGCATGGTAGGCGTTGGCCGCACATCCACCGGCACAATATAGGCGTGCCCAGCAGGTCTTGCATTCTTCGTGGGAATATACATTGCATTGCTTGAATTCGCCTTGCTTTTGCGGGTTGGTAATGCCATCTTTTAGATTGCCCAGGCAATACTCGGTTTCACCTACAAACTGATGACATGGGTAAAGATCTCCCCAGGGGGTTACCGCCAAATACTCGGTGCCGGAGCCGCAGCCGGAAATTCGTTTATAGATGCAGGGGCCAGCTTGGAGGTCGACCATGTAATGATAAAAAGTAATGGGCTTTCCGTCTGCTTTACGTTGCAGCATATCTTTGGCTAAAATCTCGTAGTGTTCCATGACCGTGGGCATGTCGGCTTCGGTAATGGCATAGGGATCTCCCGGGGCACAAACCACCGGTTCCATGCTGAGTTCGGTGAAGCCTAAATCGGCCATGTGGAAGAGATCATTGGTAAAATCCGTGTTGAAGTGGGTGAAGGTGCCGCGCATGTAGTATTCTTTATCTCCTCTGGCTTCCACCAATTTCTTGAATTTTGGCACGATCACATCGTAACTGCCACAGCCGTGAATATCTTTGCGCAGGCGGTCGTGGGTCTCGGGGCGTCCATCTAGACTGAGGACCACATTATACATTTCCTTATTACAGAATTCAATGACATCATCATCGATGAGGACGCCATTGGTGGTCAGGGTGAAGCGGAAGCGCTTGTGGCTATCTTGTTCTCTGCTGCGGGCATATTGAACCACGTCCTTGACCATTTTCCAGTTCATCAGGGGTTCGCCGCCAAAGAAATCTACTTCTAAGTTGGTGCGAGTGCCCGAGTTGGCAATGAGATAGTCGATGGCCTGCTTGCCTACTTCTAAGCTCATGACCGCGCGTTCGCCCTGATATTTCCCTTGAGCGGCAAAGCAGTATTGGCAGTCGAGGTTGCAGGTATGGGCTACATGCAAACAGAGTGCTTTGACCACGGAATTGCGCAAGGTCAGGTCGAGGTCGAGGTTTTCGAAGGTGTCGGGGCTGTAGAGCTTTCCGCTTTGTTCAAGGGCGCGAATATCCTCAAGAACACCGCGCAACTCCTCATCGGTAACGGTGGGATCATCGCCGTATTTCTGCAGCATTTGGCGGATGATTTCCTCGGCTTCGATGGTTTGATATAGCTCGATCATGTCATAAGCAACCGGGTCCACGTTGTGAACGGAGCCGCTGTTGCTGTCGATAACGATGTTGTACCCGTTGAGTTTGTATTGATGTACCATTGTAATTCCCCTCTTAACAAAGAAACACCGCTTGTTACACAAAGTGCGAACAAACGGCCATTCTTTAGCATGATCTTTTTAGACTACTTATTTTTGTTTTCACACTGTTGATTGGCAATACCGCAAGAGGTCTTGCAGGCCGATTGGCAAGAGGTTTGGCATTCGCCGCAACCGCCAACTTTAGCGCTTTGCTCTAAATCACGTGTTTGTAAGGTTTGAATTCGTTTCATTGTATAACCCTCCCCTGTGAACTTATCTTGTATACTTTACTCCAAGAAGGCATGTTTGTCAAGACTTTCTACTCATGTTAGAGGGTTTTTCGTCGCTTGTAGGTCCTTTTTTTACGCTGTTTTTGAGAGATGACCGAAAAGATGATCAGCAACGCTGCTGGGATTAGAAGCCACCAAAAGGCCAACTGGGTAGGGGGCTTTTTATCGAAATACCAGGAAATTGCATCGTAGAGCACGACGCTAAGCGCCATGACAATACCGCCGAAGCGTTCTTTAAAGAAGCTGAGGATTAATCCTAAAGTGAAGAGTCCGGGGATGCAGGCAAGGCTTAGTTGTTCTCGCAGAGGGAGAGTAGGGAATTCCTCAAGACCACCTTCGCCGACATAAAAAAACAGGAACAATGCTAAGAAGCCGATGCAGAATAGGCGCACCAACCATCGCATGACCTTGAGCCAAATGGGGTCATTTCGTTTCGGGGCGAACACATAGCAACACTCCTCTATATTTCTTTCCTGTTATTTCCGTTTCTATAAATTTCTACTATAAAAGATACCATTTTTTGGTGTATCCGTCAAGATTTACTTGAGACTTGGGGACGGTTCTCTGCCTAGCAAAATTTCCATAGTTCTGGCAAAAAAGAGGAGGAGAGAACCGTCCCCAGATATCAAAACCGTAATTGTTTACGCAGAGCTTTCCAAGGAGGGCAATACTGGTCCATCACTTGATAAAACTTGGGACCGTGATTAGGCACCCATAAATGCGCTAATTCATGGATCACCACGTACCGAAGCAAATACTGCTCGCGTTTGACCAACTCCAAATTCAACCAAACCCGTTTTGCTTTCGGGTTACAGGACCCCCAACGGGTTTTCATACGCTTGACGCCCCATTGCTGCACTGAAACTCCCATGCGCAACGCTTCTTGCGCTAAAACCGCCGATAATTCTTTTTTGAACTCTTGCTTGAAAAACTCATAGACAAGCGCTTCTCTTTGTACGGTCGATAAATCCACACCACTTTGCAGCACTAAATGATCTACTCTGGTAAAACAAGATGGCTTTTTAACCCCGTCAACGATTTGCACTTCCAAGAAAAATGGCTTGCCCCACAAAAAAATCCGCTCTCCCTGTTGATACGTTACCTCAACGGGTTTGTTTTGTTGCATTGCTTGCCAACGTGCTTGAATCCAATCGCTGTGCTTTTGCAAAAAAACGTGCAGATCCATATCTGAAACGGCACGTGGTAGCGAACAAACCACACGAGCGGGCTGCGCTTTGATACGCAGATAAGAGTGCTTGATCGCTTTCCTATGAACCTCTATGGGGATCTCCCCTTGCCAAAGAAAGGTTGTAATGCTACTTCGCTTGGTCATCCAATACTCCCTTCAATCCGAATTTCGCACAAGGGGTCTGACCCCTCTGCGAAATCGGTGCTACTTTTGTCCGTAGGAGCGGAAGAGTTGCTGCATCTTTTGCATTTCTTCTTCCGGTAACACCACTGGGTTTCCCATACTCTTGGTGATGCAATACAACCTGGCTACTTGTTCAATTTCCTCTAAAATACGAAAAGCCGTGCTTAAGCTTTCGGCCGCTGTTACAATACCGTGGTTCGCCAGCAAAACCGCCCGACCCTCTGCCATCGTTTCACAAGCCCGCTCGGCTAACTCCTCGCTACCAAAGGTGGCATACGGCGCACAGGGCACACTTTTTCCGGCTAAAGCGACCATATAGTGGATCGCAGGCAATTCTTGCTGTAGACAAGACACCGCCGTGGCATAGGTGGAGTGCGCGTGTACCACTGCTTGAATTTCAGGTCGCTGTTTATAGACTTCAGCATGCATCCGCCACTCACTCGAAGGCTTCCATCTGCCTTCTACAACCCGTCCATTGAGATCCATGACAACAAGATCTTCTGTTTGCAGCGCCAAATACTCCATCCCCGATGGCGTTATCAACATGTAGCCGGTGCTCTGCTCTAAACAGCTGACATTGCCCCCGGTCCCCACCGTGAGATTGCGCAGTGTCAATTCTTTTGCCCAACGGACGACCTCTTCTTTCAGTTTGATTCGTAGCATCACAGCGTCTCCTCTTTTGGTCCGGTAAGAACTTTTCGCAAATTTACATCGTAGGGTGGATATACCAACCCTTCCTCGGTAATGAAGGCGGTGATCATACTGTGATCAGTGACATCGAAAGCGGGGTTATAGACGTTGATTCCTTGCGGTGCCATGGCGTGCTCATACCATAAATCGGTCACTTCATAGTCCGGCCGCTGTTCAATGACAATGCCTTTGCCACTGAGCGTTTCAAAGTCCACGGTAGAGCTTGGCGCACACACATAAAATGGTATGCCAAACTCCCGCGCCAGTATTGCTACATTCAAGGTGCCGATTTTGTTGGCGGTGTCTCCATTGGACGCCACACGGTCGCAGCCGACCAAAACCGCATCGACTTTACCCTGTTTCATCAAAGAAGCGGCCATGTTGTCGCAGAGTACGGTCACATCGAGACCGGCCCGAGCCAGCTCAAAAGCGGTCAGCCGTGCACCCTGTAAGAGAGGCCTGGTTTCGTCGCAGTATATATGGAAGTCATAACCCTGTTCGTGGCCCAAATACATGGGAGCGGTGGCGGTACCATAGCGGATGGTCGCCAATTGTCCGGCGTTGCAATGGGTTAGTAACCCTGCTCCCGGACGCAACAAACCAAGGCCATGCTCGCCGATTGCCTTACACACCGCAATGTCTTTTTCCCGCATCTCTAAGGCTTTTTGCAGTAACGTTTCCGCTAAAACCGATGGGATTTGCTCCGCCTGTTCTTGCAGGGTTTGTGCGAGTTGCTCCAACGCCCATGCCAAATTGACGGCGGTAGGGCGGGCGCTCTGCAAGATCTCTTTTGTTTTATAGAAGTGAGCCAAGAAAGCTTCTGGGTTTAATTCGATATGTTGTCTCATCACTACGGCTATGCCTATGGCTGCGGCAATGCCAATCGCCGGTGCACCACGCACCTTGAGCAAGTAGATGGCTTCACGGATTTCATCGACTCCGGTCAAATATAAGACAACTTCCTTGTTCGGTAACTGAGTTTGGTCCAAAATGGCTAAGGCTTGTCTTTGAGGGCAATAATCCACCGATGTTATCAGCTCGGTTTGACTCATTTCCGAGTTCCCCCTTCCTCTTTATGGAGTCCCATAAAGCGCTTGATGATCCCTCGAGCCGGGCGGTACCAGAACCCCTCTAACTCTTGTTGGGTCATCTTCAGTGCTTGGCGAATAGGAATCTTTTGCGGACATTTGGTTTCACACAGCCCACACTGCGTACAGAGACCGGCGTGGCTATCCTTTTTTTTGATTCCGGTTTGCATAATGTATTTGCGAATCGCTGTGGCGCGTCCTTCTAAAGCAACGTCGTTGGTGCAGGCTAAGCAAAGCGGGATATCGACGCCGAAGGGGCAGGGCATGCAGTAGTTACAGCCGGTGCACGGGATTCGGATGGTTTTCAGCAGGATCTGGCGCACTTTTTCAAATAAAGCAATTTCGCTTTCGCTAAATTCTCCGGCTTGGGCGGTGGAAGCAGCTTCAATGTTTTCGTTGAGCATCTCCATGCTGTTCATGCCCGAAAGTACTGTGATTACTTCAGGGTGGTTCCAAACCCAGCGCAGCGCCCATTCTGCGGGTGTGCGTTTGGGTTTCGCATTTTGCCACAGCTCTTCCACTTCCCTGGGCAGGGCGGTCACCAATTTTCCACCTCGCAGCGGTTCCATGATCATCACCGGTAGACCCTTGGAGGCAGCATATTGCAACCCCGATTTGCCAGCCTGATTGTGTTCATCCATATAGTTGTATTGGATCATGCAAAACTCCCAAGCGTAGGCATCGATCAGTTTGACGAAATCCTCTTTGCCCCCGTGATACGAAAAGCCGATGTTGCGAATCTGACCGAAGGCCTTCTTTTCTTGGATCCATTGCTCAATGCCTAAGTTTTGCAAGCGCTGCCAAACACCGACATCGCTGAGCATATGGATTAAATAATAGTCGATGTAATCGGTCTGCAAGCGTTTGAGGTGCTCGTTGAAGTATCGATCAAAATCTTCGGTTTTTTTCAAGAGGTAATGAGGAAGTTTAGTTGCGATCTTGACACGCTGCCGGTAGCCTTTGGCTAAGATTTTACCCAAAGTGACTTCGCTGTTGGGGTAGATGTAGGCGGTGTCGAAATAATTGACCCCTTGTTCAATGGCATGGATGATCTGACGTTCCACTTCGCTTTCATCTTTGGCAAAACGCATGCAGCCAAACGCTAAGACCGAAAGGGAATCGCCGTTTTTGGGATTGATTCTATAATTCATGCAGCACCTCGCATTCTTTTTTCCAGGGTATTTCATGGTGTTCAATTCGATTTGCACAGAAGCTTTCCCTTGTTTCCCCTTGGGCTCCTTGGGGACGGTTCTCCCTACCTGGGGACGGTTCTCTGCCTCGCTTTTCTACCAGAACAATGGAAATTTTCCGAGGGAGAGAACCGTCCCCAAGTAGATATTTCCAAGGTCGTGAACAAATTATGTCGAAATTCACTTCAATTGTGAAATTTTTCCGAACTCTGCTCCTTTTCTCTTTTCTCTTAAGCAAAACGTGGTATGCTGGTAAGGGAAGAAATGGGGGTGACTTATGCCAAAGTTGTTGGAATCCGTGAATCAAGTGATTTTTGCAGTGTTTTTTTTATGTTATACCTATCAGCTTTTCTTTGTCTTTCTGCGTTTGGTTCGGCCTATGCCAACCTATTTTGCGCAAAAGCAACATCGCTATGCCGTATTGATCCCGGCGCGAAACGAAAGTACTGTGATCGCCGGTTTATTAGATAGTCTCGAGGCCCAGAATTACCCGAAAGAACTGGTAGATATTTATGTGATTGCCGACAATTGCACCGACCAGACCGGGAAGATCGCTAAGAGTCACGGAGCACAGGTGATCACTCGCCGTAATTTACGGGAGATCGGCAAAGGTTATGCTTTACAATATGCTTTTCAGACCCTTCAGAGAAACAAGAGCCTGCAATATTACGATGGCTATTTTGTGTTTGATGCCGACAACCAGCTCGATGAAAACTTTATTGAGGAAATGAATCGCGTTTTTGATCAAGGTCATGTAGCGGTCACCAGTTATAGAAACTCCAAAAATTATGACACCAACTGGCTTTCCGCCGGGTATAGCCTCTGGTTCTTGCGCGAATCCTATTTTATCAATGGAGCCCGTATGCTTTTCGGTAGCAGTTGTGCCATTTCAGGGACAGGTTTTTTGGTCTCCTCCGCTCTCATCGATGAACTGGGCGGCTGGCCGTATCACCTGCTCACCGAGGATATTCAATTCAGTGTTGAACAAGTCTTGCGTGGAAAGCGCATTGGTTACGCCGAAAAAGCGATGCTTTACGATGAGCAGCCTATTGACTTTGCCACTTCTTGGAGGCAACGTTTGCGCTGGGCAAAAGGGTTTTATCAGGTATTAAACCGCTATGGCGGACGCCTTTTACATAATATCTTCAAGCGTAAAGGTTTTTCATCGTATGATTTGCTTATGACCATTGCTCCGGCTTTTGTACTTACGCTCTTTCTCTGGTTCTTTAATACTTCGTTCCTGATCTTTGCGATGATCGAAGAAAACCCGCTCTTTATTCGCATAGCACTGAACAGCATGGGTTCCGGTCTTTTAGGTGCCTACTTTAGCCTCTTTTTCCACGGTGCGGTCGCAACCGTCTTTCAGTGGAAGAAGATCCGAGCCAGCACCTGGAAGAAGCTCCTTTACATGTTCACATTCCCTATTTTCCTGTTCACCTATATTCCCATCTCTTGGGCTGCTTTATTCAAAAAGGTAACCTGGGAACCCATTAAACATGTTATTACAGAACGAGTTGCATAGATAAAAGTTTGAAAAGGGACATACAAAAGGGGACGGTTCTCCCCCCCATTGGGGGGGAGAACCGTCCCCTACATTTCGAGTCTTAACTCAGGTAACTATGTAACCCTGCAAGTAAAGTATTGACTCCAATAAATGTAAAGATGACACAGAGGAAACCGATGACAGCAAACCAAGCTGCAGGTTTTCCGGTCCATCCTCGGTGGAATCTCAAATGCAGGTAAACGGAGTAAATCAGCCAGGTAATCAACGACCAGGTTTCTTTGGGATCCCAAGCCCAGTAGCGCGACCAAGCCGCTTTTGCCCAAATTGCCCCTGTCACAATAACCAAGGTCAGCATTAAATAGCCAAAGGCAATCACCCGGTAACTCAAGTAATCACAGGTTTCCGCTGTAAGCAAGGAAGATTTGGATTCATCATCTTTCTTCTGATACAAGTGAATCAAATACATCGCCGCTAGCCCTGCCGATACCGCAAAGGCACCATAACTGATAACTGCCGTTCCCACATGCAAATAGAGCCAATTGCTTTGTAATGCCGGCATCAATGGCTTGATAGTTTTTGGTAGCATAGAAGCATAACCCATGACTAAAAAGGCAATCGGCATTACAAACGCACCAACAGCAGTAAACCGATATGCATAATGTAAGACTAAATAACAAAGCACGATTCCCCAAGTAAAACTGGTTGCAAACTCAAATTGATTACTAAAGGGAAGCCGTCCGGATTCAATGACTCGCAAAATAATGGCGGCAGTATGAATCACAAAACCGGCTGATGTTAACAGAACACCGATTTTTCCCATGAGCTCTTTCTTAAGCGCAACGTGAACAAAAAAGCTCAAGGCAGCCAAAGTGTACGCAATAAAGGCAACTGTAAATAAAGTCTCTTCCCAAAAAATTATTTGTTCCATGAGGCATTCTCCTCCCCTGTCATTGCTGATTCAACCATTTTCTTAACTTGAAAGGTCATACCCCATGGATTTTGGCGAGTCATAACCTTGACACTGTTAGAAGTCACTTGAACCTGTTTCGGATATAGATAAAAAGAGAAAATCAAGCCCAGGAACATCAATAAACTTCCGGCAACCACAAAAGCATATCCGAAATCTTTACGGTAAGTCAACCCGGTATACAGGACGGAATCCTGAAAACTGATTTGATATTCTCCCCGCTCAATCGGTTGACCCGGTTCCACGATATATGAACCCACATGTTCTCCAAATTCATATAAAATCACCGCATAATGAGGGTTTTTTACTTCCTCTGTCATGGTCAACGGTTGGCCTTCCGATGTAATGGTGAAATTAGGGTAAAACCCATATAGATACACTGTCATATGATTATCTTGCAGGAAGGCAGACTCACCATTGCGCAGCACTTTCGCTAAAAGGATTTCACTGGAGCCATTGACAATTTTTAATCGACTAGCCCAACCATAGGAGGTCTGATAAAAATTCAATGGACTGACTGCCAAGGGCTGGTTCACCCACAGGGTCGCTTCTTTGTCCGGTTGATCTGCTTTCAAAACACTGACTTTGCTGTAATACTGTTCCACAGTTCCGTTTTCACGGAATCCCAAAGAAAAATCATCTAATCGCAAAGCAAAACCATATTCCGGAAAGCTTTTCACATCGCCCGGCATTAAATTGAAATAGCCTTCGTCGGCAAAGACTGCGCCAATAATGCTTCCAATGATAATTACAATGATTCCCAAATGGGTTATGGATGATCCAATATGGCCAAATCGATGTTTGCTGGCAACAAAGCCATCTTCCTTTTCAAGAATACTGAACCTTTGTTTCTGTAAGGACTGTCGCAATAAATCTTGATTCAGACCGGGTTGGTACAACTCCTCTGCGTTGTTGCGAGGAGACATGATATATTCTTTATTGGTGCGCTGGATTTGAGATGGCAAAATCTTCAACGTGCAACCCACCAAATTGACCACGAATAACGCAAGAAGTACATAAAAAACCACCGAGGTATAAACATGATCAAATTGCAAGGTCATGATGATGTTTGCTAAACTCGGATAGCGTTCGATATACATCTCTGCTGCCAACCCTTGAGGCAAAACAGTCCCAATGATGGAATAAACTGCGATTGCCAATAAAAGAGCGATCGCTACAGGTAGTCCGGTTATAAATCCTATGAAGCGTTGAATGGTCTTCTACCCCCATCTCATATTGACATAAGAACGGAAAGGGGACTTCTCCCCTTTCCGTCTTCAGTTCTAGAATTGTTAGTGGTCCAGAGATGGCGGTAAGGCAGGAATCAGCTCGCGGCTGGCTTCGCTGTCTGTTTCGCGAATATCTTTTTCACTGAGCCAAATTCTGGTGTTATCATGGCAAGCGTTACAACTTTCGTTTTGGAACGTGCTCTTTTGAATATTATGGGTAGGCGAATATTTCCAATTTGATTTTTCATCAAAATTAGGCATCATATCGTCCCCTACCACTTCCAACATGGTTTCCTGAGAAGGAATATGCCGCAACACCACATATTTATAAGGGCGTTCTTCACTAATCTCTGGGTTATATCCAACGCGGAAGAGAATTTTGCTTTCGGAAGAGCTTCCCAGCCCGGACCCGTCGGCCTTTTCATCTAAGTGGCATTCAAAACAGTTATTGTTCGCTTGAGCATGACAAACTTGGCAAGACAAGGAATCTCCATGTACTTTATGCATGGTATCTTTGGCTGTTTCAGGATTTTGCTCTTCATGGCAATCTAAGCAAGAAGGCAATTCTTCATCCCACATGGTATAAGTCTCTTCTCCAGTGCCATGGAAATTGCTGGTGGGGTGACAATCCATACAGGTCAATCCTTTTTCATAGTGGACATCACTGCTGAAACCAACGGTACCCATGAATTCTCCGCCATTTCTGGCGTTATGACAAGCGTAGCAATTTTCTTCCATAGAAGGCGTTGCCAAGAAATCATGCTGCGAAACTAAGCCATTGGAGTAGTTTTTATCGCGGCTGACATGGCAATCGCCACATGTGGCGTGGCATTTGTAACAGTCGTTCTCAAAAACATCTTGATGATGCTCCGAGTCTGACAATTGGGTGAAATCGGTAAATTCCAATAAGCCGTTCGAAATACCACCCAACGTATAATGAATGGATGTTCCAAAGGTCGTAGTTACATCGTTATGACAATTTCCACAAGATACATCGAAGTTATCAGAAGGATATGGATCCATCTCGGTATGCGCCACGGCTTTATCAAGGGTATTCTCACCACCATGACAGGAAATACATCCTAATTTTCCGTGAGTCGTTGCCAAGAATTCTTCAGAGACGAGGAACATTTGCACAGCTTCCAGCTGCGGTCCAGGCGCACCTCAACCACCGGTATTTACGGCAACCGGTTTATCTTTTCCCCAATCGGAGGCCGCTATGACGGTTTCATCGGTATGGCAAGCAATACAACTGGAGCTATCTACGGTGTTGTAAGGAAATGGTTTTTCGGGAACTAAGTCTCCAGCAGTCGGGTTGACGCCCAATTGACTGAAGCCCACAATGGTCACCCCAACCAACAGAACGGCCAACAAACCTAAAATCCATTTTCTCATGGCAATAGGCTGATTCACGACGTCACCTCCCGTTTTTTATTTTACCGCAAAAATATTATTCGGTTACTACTGGCAATTCAGCACCGGTCCAACCGGTCATACCACGATTCAAGCTAATCGCATTAATGCCCATTAAACGTAAAGGAGCAATGGTGATTCCAGCGGTTTGTCCGGTATAGCAAGTAACGTAAACGGGTTTGTTGTCGGGAAGTTGATCCAGATTGTTGCCGACTTCTTTGAAGGCAATATGCACTGCGGTGTCAATGTGACCTTTGGCAAAATCTTCAGCAGAGCGAATATCTAACATCATCAAAGCATCGGGATTTTCACTAACCAAATCGTTCAAATCTGCAGGAGCAATGATATAATTCTTATCTGTAAAATAAGCTTTTACTGCATCCCAAAGGATTTGTTGTTCTTCATCTAATTCAGGGGTTTTGGCTTCCGGTAATTTGTTTTCCGTGGTTTGAAGGGTATCTTCTCCCAAGTTCAACGGTGCCCAACCAAAGTTCATGCCACCGCGGAAGGAAACCGCATTGAAACCAAGCATATTAGCTAGAGCTGTTACTTGAGCAGAAGTTTGTCCGGAATAGCATTGGAAAATGACTTGTTTGTTCATAGGAATAACTTCTAACATCTCACCAGTTTTTGCGTAGGGAATATTAACTGCATTGGTGATATGGCCTTTGGCATAATCTTCAGCAGATCTCATATCAACCCAGAAAACAGCGTCAGGGTTCTCATCGTTAAGACTCAAAGCAGCATCAGACGCCATAATATAGTTATTGTCGGGAATCGTGGTTAAAAACTCTTCCACTGCGGCAGCAATAACTTCGGCCGGAACGATTTCAGGAACCGGATCCGGTGTAGGGGTAGGTGCCGGTGTTTGGTTACAAGCAGCTAAAAAAGAGAACATCATGACAAATACTAAAAGCAGACTAACAATTTTAGATTTACGCATTCTTTCTTCCTCCTAATGATTTTGTTCATAGTTTTTTTACTCGAGACAACATCCTTCATATTCGTTCTCTGGTAGGTGAAAATCCTCCTCCCTTCAGGAATAACGAAGTGATTCTGCGATTATTTTACCCCAGTTACCGACATACGTCAAGTATTAGTCCGTCGAAATTCGTGATAATTAGAACGAAAGCTAAGATTTAATGACAGTAAACACAAAAAACGTGTGTTCCCAGTTTTATTCTGCCGAGAACACACGTTACAGGATCAATGTTTAATAGCGATAAATGGCCGCGATTCCGGTTGAACCCGGCATCCGCTCTTCAGGTAAAACAACAACTTCACCTTTGTCTTGTAAAACACTCAAAATAAGTTTATCGAAAGCATTGCCGTGATTGGAATTGTCTTCCACTAACAGAGTTTTGATTCGCTTCTCGAGGGCAGCTTGAGTGATATCGGTAACATCACTACCTGCTAAGAACTTCGACTGAGCTAAATGATACGTTTCTACAAGCTTCTTGGTTTTTTTCAAATAGGTCTCCAACAGAACATCCCACGCTTGCTGGGCCAATTCTTTCACATTCATGGAATCAGGAGAAGTATTGACACCCTCGGGCAAAATGAATGGATTGTTGCTGAGTTTACGGAATTCTCCCTGATGTTCCTGCAAGGCGACCAACATCAAGGGCAATTCAGAAGGTTTACTATATTGTTCAAAGACAAAGGTATCGACATGACGGAAAAAGCGTTCAAGATCTTTTTCCATTTCGTCTTTTCGTCCGCCCTGCCCATGAAAAACGGTTGTTCCACCACTGCGGGTTCGGTGCGTTAAGGTCGCTGCACTCATCTGTTCGCCAAGAATTCCTGTAATGGTAGTGGCTACATCTTCCGGAAGTTGAATCCGTTGAAGCTCATAACGATTCCCTTCATAGAGTTTAAATTCGTTGGCATTCAAGCTCAACAAATGATATCGGTCTGCAGATTGGTAGGCTCTAAGCAAGGGTGTAATATGGAAGGAATCGGATACCAATGCGAGATTCTGCACAGAGCGCGGCAAAAGATATAACAACCCCTTTTCGGCTCCAAGTACGATTGCAAGACCATCTAAGGTATTATTCCAAAAACGCTTATCATCCCTTAATTCATAGAGTGGTTTAAGAAATGCTTGGATTTCCTCTTTTTTCAAGTGGGACTCCAGCTTATTCTCAATTTCCTGTAACAGGTTTTTGAATACGATGGGATCTTGTCGATTATCCGGTGCGTAACGATGCGTCTGCTGATATAAAGATACACAGAGACCGCCTTGTTCAAAGATCATAGGATGCGGAAAATGTTGAACTCTTTCCAACGCCATAGGATCCCTCCTGACTTGTTTTTTTCTCCATAACCTTTGTTATGTAACAAAAGTATACCATTTCATACACATCTTGTCAATTCAATGCAACTATACACAACTTCCAACCTATGGTATGATAAGGCATTGTAACATGGAAGAAAGGTGGTTTTACCATGAACTTAGCGATAATATTTGACTTAGACGGCACTTTATGGGACTCCCGCAATGAAGTTGTTCCGATTTGGAATCTGGTTTTCTCACGATACCCAGAAATTCCCGTACGGATTACAGAAGAAGATATGCTCCGCTTCATGGGGCGGACCATATGGGATATCGCAGCAGAATTGCTACCCGAACTTTCTCCGGAAGCCCGTAATCGGATTATGCGCGAATGCAGCGTGGAAGAAACGCGCTATTTAAGAAAACATGGGGCAACCCTGTTCCCCAGGTTGAAGGAAACTTTGGACAAACTGCAAACCTTAGGTTATCCTCTTTATATCGTCAGCAATTGTCAAGATGGCTACATTGAAGCCTTTTTGGAAGCCCATCACTTGGCGGACTACTTCCTTGATTTTGAATGTCCCGGAAGAACCGGTTTAAGCAAAGGCCAAAACATTAAGCTGGTAATGGAGAGAAACCAATTAAAAAAAGTGGTCTATATCGGAGATACTTTAGGGGACTACTCCGCGGCACAGGAAGCTAACGTACCCTTTATTCACGCTAGTTATGGGTTTGGGCAGGTTCCGGAAGCAAAGTATCGTTTGCGAGAAATCGCAGAGTTGCCACAATTATTAAATTCAATCCCCAACCCATAGATTCTCGTTTTACTGCATAATAAAAATGAGCTATCCCCATAAGGGACGGCTCATTTTTTATTGTTTTAAGATTTTACTATACCAAAGATGACGAATTGCCAACCATGGATGATACAGCATCATGCGAGGACCTGCATAGCGCATGACCTGTATGATTTCGGCTCGACACCGAGGTTCATAACAATGTATTTTACAGTTGGAACAAAAAGTCTTCTTCTCCTTAAGAGGACATTGATCGACACGTTGCCATGCATAGTCGCACAAAGCTTGACAGGATGGACAAAGACGATTTTCTACTTTCGACGTTCCATGTACACCTCTGCAATAGAGCTGAATCATTAAACGAACAACTTGTTTTTCTTGCTCTTGCTTACTCCTCAAATGCTGTTTCATGAAATCTCTCGCTTTACACTGCTGAGGCAGTTTTTTATCCATTTAGAGTTCAATATCCATAAGAGATTTCCTCCTTTTTAAAGTTCGGCTTAAAGAAAATCCCATTATTTCGCCACCCGAAACAACAGGATTTCTTAACGTCTCTCGAAAACCCCTTCTGTAACCTGAAAAATAACCTTTTTTTACACTCCTTTCATAAGAAATTTGCAACTTGATGGCACAAACACATATGTTTTTATGAATGTTTCTGCATTTTTATTATGGATTCTGTTCTTTGCGTAACCTTTCCCTTTGTTAACAAAACAATTCCTTTACGGTCTTTTATACCATAGTACATCTACTAATCCCTCAAAATGTCTCTTCTCTTTAAAATACGATATCGATTAAATAACTCTTTTATTCATAGAATCACAAAGTGACATCTCCTTTCCAAAAGTATGAAAATACGGTAGCAGGGATTTTGGGAAAAGTTACGAATTTATTACGGTGAAGGCGGTGTTGACTGGAAAAAAGGAGGTTTTAGTCGAAAAATCGTTCAGAAAACACCGAAAATTTTCTTCATCATACAAATTCAACTGTAATGATAAGAGAATTATCTCCGTCAAAGATGGGAGGACTATTGTATGAAACACTCCAAAGCAGAACTCAAGAAAATCGCCTGTGAAGCCATTGACAAAAACCGTGATGCCATCATTGCTTTAGGGGATTCGATCCTCATGGAACCCGAACTTGGTTATAAAGAGTTCAAGACCGCCGAAAAAGTCAAAAAACTCTTTGCTGATTTGGGATACGATTATCGAAGCGAGATTGCCATCACCGGTGTCATCGCCCCCCGTAAAGGCAAAGAATCTAAAATGAAAGTTGCCATTATGGGAGAACTAGACGCTGTCATTGTGCGGGATCATCCCTATGTTTGCGAAGAAACCGGGGCAGCCCATGCTTGCGGACATAACTGCATGATCGCTTCTTTAGCCGGTGTTGCCTATGCCCTGAAAGACACCGGAATCATGGAAGAACTCTCAGGTGATATCGTTCTCATGGCCGTGCCTGCAGAAGAATACGTGGAAATCGGTTATCGCAACAGCTTACGCGAAGAAGGGAAAATTCATTTCTTAGGTGGGAAGCAAGAATTCATTCGTTTAGGTGAATTCGATGATATCGATACCATGATCATGCAGCACACCACCAGCACAACCGGTAACATTAAAGCTCTGACTCGTAACTTCAGCAACGGCTTTACCGGTAAACTAGTTCGTTACATCGGTAAAGAAGCTCATTCCGGCGGTGCACCTCATATGGGCATCAACGCTCTTAATGCCGCACAAATTGGTTTAATGGCAGTTCATGCGCAAAGAGAGACGTTCAAAGATGAAGATCATATCCGTGTGCATCCAATCATTACCAAAGGTGGAGACTTGGTCAACGTTGTTCCGGCCGATGTTCGCATTGAAACCTATGTTCGCGGTAGCAATGTTCCCGCCATTTTGGATGCCAGCTTCAAGGTCAATCGCGCCTTTAAAGCCGGTGGAGATGCCGTTGGAGCAAAGACAGTAATCACCGAATTACCGGGTTATCTACCCATGTTTTTCGATGAGAAGCTGACCGAAACGATGCATGGAAACCTCGTCGATTTATTGGGTGAAGAAGCAGTCTTGCGTCAAGGTCCCGGTGGCGGTGGTTCTACCGATGCTTCCGATGTCGCTCATCTAATGCCAACTCAACACATTTACATGGGTGGCTCCGTCGGTGGAGCACACAGTAAGGAATTCATGATTGCCGACAAAGATTTGGCGTATCTCACAGCTGCCAAAGCCCTTGTCTGCACTGCCATTGATTTATTAGCCGACGGAGCAGAACTCGGCCTAGAAATCAAAAACAACTTTAAAGCCCCCATGACTAAGGAAGAATATCTGACCAAATGGGGTCACATGGAATAATCTGAAGGGAGTTTTATTATGAAGTATTTAAAGGACTGGAAAGTCCAAATTTTATGTCTTCTTATGGTTATTGCCGCGGAATTGATCGGCAACCAAAAGTTCGCTTTCGGCCTAGTTAGCTTTACTTTATTCCCCATGTTATATGCTTTGGTTATTGGTGCGGTACTCTATGGTTTAAAAGTCATCGATATGGATATGATGAAAACCGCATCTCCTTACATTGGTATTTCTGTTACTTTTTTAACCGTTAAAGTCGGCGCCAGCATCGGACCGAACTTACCTGCTATTATGAATGCCGGTCCCGCTCTCTTATTACAAGAATTAGGCAACTTAGGAACCATTTTCTTCTCCCTACCTGTTGCCGTATTGGTCTTCAAAATGGGCCGCGCTGCCGTTGGTGCGTGCTTCTCGATCTCCCGCGAAGGTTCTCTGGCGATTGTTGGTGACATGTATGGCTTAGACTCCGATGAGGGTCAAGGCGTTATGGGTGCTTATATTACCGGAACCTTATTGGGTACCGTTTTCAACAGCTTAATGGTTTCCACTTTACTGATTACCAATTGGTTCCATCCTTACTCTTTAGCCATGGCAGCAGGAACCGGCTCGGCATCGATGATGTCTGCCGCTTTAGCACCGTTGGTAGAAAAATTCGCGAACCAACCGGAAATGCTAAGTAAGATTCAAGCCTATGCCGCTACCAGCCAGGTTCTAACCAGTGCTGATGGTTTGTATATGAGCTTATTTGTAGGAATTCCAGTAACCAATTGGCTTTACAAAAAGTTGAAAAAAGAAAAAGCTGCTCCTGCTCAAAAAGCAGTAGCAGGAAAGTAAGGAGGCGCAAATTATGGAAGGTAAATGGTTTACTCGAATTAAGATTTTATTGATTACCGCTCTCTTTGCTTCCATTGGTAACCTAATCAATGGTTTGGTAACAAAGTCTCGATCCGCTACCCCCGAAAAGGTCATGGTTTATATGCCTTGGCAGATTTGGCCAGCCCTAGCTCTTATGATTGCAATTATTATTTTAGGTTTAATTATTGCAGACTTTGCAAAAGCCAAATTCCCTAAAGCTGATTTACCCAACATTCTCTTTATCTCCGCCATTGCAATTTTAGTTGGTATTCCGAATTTGTCTCCTTTGGCTACTTTTATGAAAACCGAATTTGCCAAAATCGGTTTACTCCCCTTGTGTACCCCTATTCTTTCTTATGCCGGTATCTCCATTGGTAAAGACTTGCCCGCTTTCAAGAAACAGGGTGTGGCTATTGTTACCGTCGCACTGCTCACCTTCTTAGGAACCTATATCGGTTCTGCTCTTATTGCCGAAATCGTATTGAAGTTCACCGGACAAATCTAATATTGATCTCAAAAAACGCTTCCTTCCTCAAGAAGGGAGCGTTTTTTTATGTCTTAATTTTAAGAAGAATGTGAATTTTATTCGCTACACCGGAAATTCGTTTAGTTTTTATGAAGAATTTTGCATCTTTATTTAGAATCCCGTTGATATGAATTTTGGACTGTTCATAGGGTTATAAATTAATTAGTTTTCTAACACGACACGATACCTTGATTTATAACATAATGCCGGATAATTCTTAAGTTTCTACCGAATAAAAACTTGTCGTAATCTTCACCTTTGAGATAGCTGCCTTCATCTCTAAATTCAACCCTTTTATTTGAACAGGAATTCTATTTCCTTGTGCGAATAAAGCAAAGAAAGGGGGATTTTCACCAAGAATACAACAATCCGAAATTAGGAATAGGAAAGGAGTTTTATCGATGAAAATACTCAAAGATTGGAAAGTCCAAATTCTATGTCTGCTCATGGTCATTGCTGCTGAATTGATCGGTAATCAACGCTTTGCGTTCGGCCTTTTAAGCTTTACTTTATTCCCTATGTTATATGCCCTTGTAATTGGTGCCATCCTCTACGGTCTCAAAGTTATTGACAACGATATGATGAAAACCGCCTCCCCTTATATTGGTATTTCCGTTACTTTTTTAACTGTAAAAGTTGGTTCTAGCATTGGACCAAACTTACCTGCCATTCTCAGTGCAGGTCCGGCATTGATCTTGCAAGAATTGGGAAACTTAGGAACAATTTTCTTGTCTCTTCCCGTTGCGGTTTTAGTGTTCAAAATGGGTCGTGCCGCGGTTGGTGCTTGTTTCTCAATCTCCCGCGAAGGTTCGCTGGCCATTGTCGGAGATATGTATGGTTTAGACTCCGAAGAGGGTCAAGGTGTCATGGGCGCTTACATTACCGGAACTCTGTTAGGAACCATTTTCAACAGCTTAATGGCCTCAGCAATGCTAGCAGTAGGATGGTTACATCCTTATTCTTTAGCCATGGCAGCCGGAACAGGCTCAGCATCTATGATGTCTGCGGCTTTAGCACCGTTGATTGAGAAATTCGCGAGTCAACCGGAAATGTTAAGTAAAATTCAAGCCTATGCGGCCACCAGTCAGGTTCTAACCAGTGCCGATGGTTTGTATATGAGCTTATTTGTCGGCATTCCAGTGACCAATTGGCTCTATAAGAAACTCAAAAAAGATAAAGCTGCTCCTGCCCAAAAAGCAGTAGCTGGAAAGTAAGGAGGCGCTAACGATGGAAGGTAAATGGTTTACTCGAATTAAGATATTATTAATTACCGCGCTCTATGCTTCGATTGGAAACCTAATCAACGGGATGGTTACCAAGTCCAGATCAGCAACGCCTGAAAAAGTTATGGTTTACATGCCTTGGGAAATCTGGCCTGCTCTAGCGCTTATGATCGGAATAATTATCGTAGGCTTGATCATTTCCGACTTTGCAAAAGCCAAATTGCCCAAAGCTGATTTGCCCAACATTCTCTTCATCTCAGCAATCGCAATTTTAGTAGGGATTCCCGGTTTGTCCCCCTTGGCTGGTTTCATGAAATCTGAATTTGCCAAAATTGGTTTACTGCCGCTTTGCACTCCGATTTTATCGTATGCTGGTATATCCATTGGCAAAGACTTACCGGCTTTCAAGAAACAGGGCGTGGCAATTGTTTCTGTGGCATTGCTAACATTCCTAGGAACCTATTTAGGATCTGCGTTCATAGCCGAAATTGTCTTAAAGTTCACCGGACAAATCTAAGATTACGTCTCTTATAAGCAAAAACGTTCTTGTTTTAAATGCAAGAGCGTTTTTTTCTTGACTTCATGCAACGAATGGGTATAATCAGATAGTAAACAAAAATGGAACATCTGAAAGGACTCCTTATGAAATACTTTTTACAAAGAATGCCCCGCTTAATCTTAGGACTTTTCCTTTATGCTTTGGGAATCTATGTCACCATTCGCGCCAATATCGGCTATGCACCCTGGGATGTTTTTCACACCGGAATTTCAAAGGCCTCGGGTATGACATTGGGGCTTTCATCAATAGTGGTCGGAGTTGTCATCGGGCTGCTTGCGGTTCTCTTGGGCGAAAAAATTGGTTTGGGCACTGTTGCAAACATGGTCGTAGTGGGTCTGTTTATTGATGTTTTGATTCAATGGAATCCGATTCCCATCAATCAAAATTTCTGGCTCGGAATCCCCATGATGATTTTAGGGTTATATATCATTGCCTTTGCCACGTATTTTTATATTGGAACCGGCTTTGGCGCCGGCCCGCGCGATAGTCTCATGGTTGCCCTGACCAGAAAAACCGGCCTTCCCGTCGGCATCTGCCGTATTGGTATTGAAGTTGCGGCGTTGGCCACTGGTTGGTATTTAGGGGGCCCGGTCGGCATAGGCACCGTAATTTCGGCACTAGGTTCGGGCTTCTGTGTTCAGACAACCTTTAAGTTGATGAAATTCAACATCACTTCTGTCAAACACGAGACCCTGACCGATACATGGCGCTTGATTCGTCCATAAATTTAACACCTCGATTTCACCTTTTTACAATGCTTTCTCCATAAGAAAGACACAATCTTTCGGTAAGATAAAGCCAGGTCAAGGGAACAAGACATTCTTGCTACCCTGACAAATTAAAAAGATGAAAGAGGATATGAAAATGAAAAACCTTAAAAAACAAATTGCTGCCGGTGTTCTGGCATTTAGCTTACTCTCTGCTTCCGGTTTGGCCATGGCCAATGAAACCATCCTCGGTTCTGCTGCTGCTTTTGCTGATCCTTCCTACACTTTAGAAGAGATGTTGGAATATGCCATTCAAGATGAATATGCTGCACAAGCTGAATATCAAGCGATTCAAGACGAATTCGGAACCGTCCGAATCTACACCAACATTATGAAAGCTGAAGCAAAACATATTGAAGCTTTACTCCCCTTGTTTGAAACCTATGAAATCACGGTTCCTGCAGATACTGCAAGTGAGCATGTGGTGATTCCCGCTGATTTAGCAACCAGTTACGACATTGGTGTTGAAGCAGAAGTCAAGAACATTGCTATGTATGAAGCTTTCCTAAAAGAAGATCTTCCGGAAGATGTTCGATTTGTATTTGAAAACTTAAAGAATGCTTCCGAGAGTCACTTAGCCGCCTTTCAACGAGCAGCTGATGGTAATCTTGGTGGTGGGTTCGTCCAATCTCGCCAAGGAAACAGTAACGCACAAGCACAAGGCATGGGATATGGAATGGCTAATGGAATCGGAACCCGCAATGGGAATGCTACCATGAATGCCCGTGGCAACGCAGTCGCAGCTCGTCAGCAATTTACCAACAACAATATGATCTGCAGATAACTTAACTCCTACCATTGAAAAAGCCGCCCTTTAGTGGGCGGCTCAGACTGTCAAAGAACGCTGTGTCTCAAAACGGAGAAGCAGCGTTCTTCTTGTTATATAGTAGAAAAGCTAAGGAAGAGAAGAA
>Ga0334887_1002094_pt1 | contig 23391 bp, 18 predicted proteins | sample GraSluR1_MG_10_FD_207217 | JGI IMG/M metagenome (GOLD analysis project Ga0334887, IMG submission 207217) | Sludge microbial communities from methane-producing bioreactor in Wageningen University, Netherlands - Granular Sludge_18_07-R1 | ecosystem: Engineered > Bioreactor > Anaerobic >...
CGTTATTCGTAGAGAACAAGCCCGGCAGGATGGCGAAGGTCTCAAAGACCCTATCCGACGCCGGAGTCAACATCCGGGCCCTCACCGTCGCCGAGGCGGGGGACTTCGGGGTGATCCGGATGGTCGTCGACGACCCAGAGAAGGGGTACAAAGTCCTCCACGACGGCGGCTTCACCGTCTCCGAGACCGAAGTTCTGGCCGTGGAGATGAAGGACATCCCGGGGGGCTTATACGAGATCGTGAACACCCTCGGCGAGAGCGAGGTCAACGTCGACTACGCCTACGCCTTTGTCACCACCAAGGCCGAGCGGGCGCTTTTGATCATCCGGGTCGACAACCTGGAGAAGGCGAGGAAGGTACTGACGGACGCCGGGATCAAGCTGGCGACGAGGGAGGAGATACAGAAGATCTGAGCCTAAAGGAGGGGCGCCAGCCGATGGCGCCCGGATATTAATTTTTACGCTACAATGATATGCTGCTTATTTAACTATATTTTTTGAAAAGTTTTTTATTAGATATAAGTCAGTAAATATTCTTTGATGATCGGTAGAGCAGTCTGATTGACGCATATCATCGTTGGAATTATTTGTTCCGATAATTCAGATCCTTCTGGGCTTGTCACAGGGTTTAGAAATGCCGTAATATTAGGGATTAAGGGAATAAGTGATGAGCTTATAAATATGAAAATGGATTTTAAATTATATACGTGCTTGCTGGCTTCTTTAACTCGCTCTCTCTCGTCGTGAAGGAAGTTAATGGAGTTCAGTATCCCCTCCAGCTTATCCTCTATTCCCAAATATCCCTCGCTGGTGATTATATCTTGAGCCCTCTGATTCTGCTGCCGATACAGCTCGTTAATTGAATAGATCTTGCGCTCGCGTTCGCCTTCCAAAAGCTCGTGGATCGTATGCCATCCGGTGGCAAATAAGTACACAACTGTTACGAAAAATAGTATGCCATAAATAGTGAGTTCTCGGTAATTATTTTCCTCTGGCATCACCGATAAATACCCTGCAAACGATAGGGCTATAAATTGGTAGACTATAAGCTTTAAATTTAAATCCCGCATGGGTTTCAGACCCCCCACCTTATCGACGTCGAATAAATCTATCTTTATGATGGGTCGCTGGGGATCGCTTTCCAAATCTTTGAGTGCCCATAAAGTATTAAGGACAATCCAGAGGATCTTGGTCATTAAGTAAATTATCAGTACGGTTATAGTCCAATTAAATATGTCAAGAAATATGGCCCAGTTGGTCTTTTCGACCCTAAAGTATGAATAAACCATTCCACTCTCCAGATCGATTGGAATATATGGAATTAAAAACAAAATATATATTAAATAAAATATTTTGGATTTTGTAAACTTCTTCTCAAGCCGGTCATTCAGGTCATCGATCTTATTCTTGCATCCTTGTGCAGGCTCGATTTCCCTGAACACTGCTCTCATATTATCTATGAAATATCGTACGCCTGCCAACCCATAAGCGATTAAAAAACTTGTTATTATTATATTCATCTGTATATTCATATCCCAGTCCTCGTGATCTGGGAAACCACCAACGAGGCCGCTCAACTTTTTATAAACTAAAAAGCAACTAATAAAAAGGATCAACGAAACGACGGGATAGGGAATCGGTATCTTTTTTAACGCCTTCTCAACCCAGCTCCAGCTATTATTATCCTCCGGCATGATACTACACCATATTCCGAACAATATCTATATGTTCAAATAACAACGGCCATTCCCTAAGTGAATAAATCGAATAATTGCCATCGATTTCCCCAATAATTCCCGAACCACGTACCCCAATATCCTTCGATGGGGGTTGGAGGCGGCACGGGCCCAAATTTAGTCTCGCCTGATACGCACATGCACCCTGAAACGTTCCCCCGCATCTCCTCGCCTTCCCTGGCGTAGCCCCGGTAGTCTCCCGAGAGGCATCCTCCATCGACGACGGAGACGAGCCGGAGGATCAGATCCTCTTCCTGAGTGATAAAAAAGAGCTCCAGGTGGTCTGATTCCATAGATCCGCCAGCCGTCAACATCCGCATCGAATTCTCCGAGGTAAGGTTTCCATAGCCGAAGACGGCATCATCGGCTTGATAAAGGGTCAAATTGGCATACCTGGTAGCATTATCCTCCAGGATAAGCCTCCAATTCCCCGTGACATCCTGTTTCGACGGTATCAACACCATGGCACCGGGCTGCTCGCTCCCTCCGGTCTCATTGCCCATCTCCGCCGCCGCAGAAGACGCCGGAAGGAGGATCAGGATCAAAGCCGTCGCAATAACCGGCCCAAGCCTGATCTTTATGCCATCTTTTCTGTTCATCCGCTCCCACCTCAAGTCCATAACGAAATTAGGTATTTTTATATCTCCAAATCTGTGGATGAGTTGATCTCCTCTTCAGCCCACGAGATCTCCATTTTTGTCCGTCTTGATCAGCCAGAGGTCGTCCCCACCGAAGTTGTCGAGGGTATAGCCTGTTATGATATATCCTCCGTCGGCGGTCTGCTGAACCGAAAATCCCACCTCTTGCCCAGCTCCTCCGAAGGTCCTGTCCCATATCCTGTATCCGGAGGAGTCCGTCTTGATCAGCCAGAGGTCGTCCCCACCGAAGTCGTCGAGGGTATAGCCTGTTATGATGTAGCCGCCGTCGGCGGTCTGCTGGACCGAATGCCCCTCCTCTTGCCCAGCTCCTCCGAAGGTTCTCTCCCATTCGCTGTACCCGAATGGGTCCGTCTTGATGAGATAGAGGTCTTTGCCGCCGAAGTCATCGAGGGTATACCCTGTTATGATGTAGCCGCCGTCGGCGGTCTGCTGGACCGAATGTCCCCAATCGGCCCCCTCACCGCCGAAGGTTCTCTCCCATACTAGGTCTCCGGCCGGGTCGGTCTTTATCAGCCAGAGGTCATCCCCACCGAAGTTGTCGAGGGTCCTGCCCGTTATGACATATCCACCATCGGCCGTCTGCCAGACCGAATCCCCCTGTTCATGCCCCTTCCCCCCGAAGGTTCTCTCCCATACTAGGTCTCCGGCCGGATCGGTCTTTATCAGCCAGAGGTCGTCCCCACCGAAGTTGTCAAGGGTGTAGCCTGCTATGATGTAGCCACCGTCGGCTGTCTGCTGGACCGAATTTCCTCCATCCTGGCCCGATCCACCGAAGGTTCTGTCCCAAACCCGGTTTCCAGCCGAGTCGGTCTTAATCAGCCAAACATCTTTACCGCCTAAGTCGTCTTGGGTATAACCGGTTATGATGTAGCCACCGTCGGCGGTCTGCTGGACTGAATTTCCCCAATCGGCCCCCTCCCATCCGAAGGATGTGTCCCATGCTCTGTATCCGGCCGAGTTGGTCTTGATCAGCCATAGGTCGTCTCCTCCGAAGGCGTCGAGAGTTCTGCCTGCTATGATGTATCCTCCGTCGGCCGTCTGCTCAACTGAATATCCCCCATCCTGGCCTGCTCCTCCGAAGGTCCGGCTCCATCCTTCGATGCCTTTCTTATCCGATTCGGCCAGTACCCCCCGCTCCGGTCGGTGGTCTTCGGCGGCTGACGACTCTTTCTCACCGACGGTCACCTTTTTGGAGTTAGAGCTTTTAGCCCCGTCGTCGTCAGTTACGGTCAGAACAACGGAGTATACTCCCCCTTTGATATATTTGTAGTCAACACAGGCGAACCCCTGTTTGCGCCCCCCTTCTCCGAAATCCCATAAATAGTCGACTATCCTGCCGTCCAGGTCTTCGCTCTCGTCTGCATCAAAGGTCACGATGCCGTCCGCCCGGGGGCTGGTGGGGGCGTAGGAGAAGGCTGCTACCGGGGGCTTATTTACTCTTAGATCCCTGGTGGTGCTGTTTACTGCGTCGTTGTCATCAATTATTTCCAGTTTTATAATAAAGTTGCCCCCTTTCAGATAATTGTGGATGGCTTGTGGCCCTCTCGCGGTCTTCCCATCGCCAAAGTTCCACCGGTATTCGGTTATCTTGCCGTCGGGGTCAAGGCTTTGGGATGCGTCGACGGCGATCCCTTCACCAACGTTCGGCTCACTATTATTGACGGAAAACTTCGCTATAGGGGGCAGATTTATCTTTATGGGAATTGACTTGATCCCCAGGGCCCGGTTGCTGTCTTTGACGGTCAGGCTAACGTTGAAGGTGCCACTCCTTGGGTAAAAATTGGTTGCCAAACCATCGGATAGCTCCACGGTCGTATGGCCGTCTCCGAAGTTCCACGTAAATGAGGCCACTTCCCCGTCCTCCTCGTCGTAGCTCTCTCTGGCGTCGAAGGTTATGAGATATCCCGATTTTTCATCCTCGATCGAATAGCTGAACTCGGCCACGGGGGGCTCGTTCACCTCGATCGAGGATATGGTCCGGTTCTCCTTCCCCTCCACGTCGGTTACTTTGAGCATGACGGGGTAAGGGCCGCCTTTCTGGTAGGTATGATTGACAACAGGGCCGTTTTCTCTAATTCCATCCCCGAAGTTCCACTCGTAGTCTGCGATCTCTCCATAGAGGTCGTAGCTTTGGGATGCGTCGAAGATTATCGGTTCTCTGGCGTTGGGTTCTTCGACCTCCCATGAGATAACCGGATTGGGTGGTATGTTGGGTGGGTTCAGTGAGACTATGGGAAGATGGGGGTTTACCCGGACGAAAATTTTATGATTATCAACTGGATAATAGGGCCCCCCCGGGTGGTCAGCCCACCAGTCCAGGTTGAGCCAGACAAAGCCCGACTCGTCCACATGTGCATATATTTTTTCAGAATTATATTTCTTTTTCAACCACGTGGATGTTTTATTAACTTTATTATCATTGCTATTATGTTTGCCAATACAGACCTCGGTATATGCATGCCCTTGCCATTCATCATAAACCAGATTGATCTTGGCAGTTCCGCCAATATTTTCTATTAACGCCGCCATTAGGATGGCGAAATCGTCACAATCTCCCGCCCCTGCCCGGCCGATCTCCTCTCCAAGTCGGATGGTTTGGTTTGCATAACGGTAGAATTCTCCGCACCGTGGATCTCCGGTATAATTCCAGTTATTTTTAAGGTATTCGAAGATTTCGCAGACCTGTTCCACCGAATGATCGCCAGGAAATCGTTGCGCCAACGAAGCAGCCTTATCGACGACTTTTTGGTTGCCCACTTCCACTCTTTTCTCGATCTCCTTCTTTATGGAGGCTAGATCTCTCTCTCCGGGACAGATGGTTTTTTCGCCCGTATCGCCTGATCTGCTGGTGACGGTAAAGGTAGCTATCTCTGACTCGTTCAGTTCCGATAGGGAATACTGATCCAGCTTCATCGAGCCGGATTCCCCGAGGGCGTAGGCTGGCTCTTCACAGGATGTTATATAGCAGCATACAATCGATACCGACAGCAACAGACTCAGAATCTTGCGCATAATATCTCTATAATATCAAACTTTTTAACATATATACTTTTCTTTGAGGGCTCGTGGCTGTCCATTTTGGGGGGCTTCATTCTGACCATCGATCTTTTGTTTTGAGCCGCTTTAAGTCTCCCACCTAATCGGGATAATGGGCTTTGATGATGAAATTGGCGGATGATTCCGATGTCGTGTTAATATAAACCTCGTTGGCTTCTGATGGACGGAATGGCGCGTCATCTCTGATTACGCAGGTTTTAGGGAACCTCAATCTTCTGCGCCGCCCGCCGGACCATCGGCCCGTCCTTGGAGCCACCGTGAAAATCGTTGGCGGCCTCTTCCTCACCTGCAGACGAATATGTGCCTCGTCAGGCTCCGGTGGACCCTCTCCTGATGAGCCTCCAAAATCTCGAACCCCGCCTCCTCGATGGCCTCGCCGACGGGCCGGTCTTCTACATAGATCATCCTCCGGCCGGGAATGAGGACCCGCCGCAGCTCGGCGAGGCATCCCGTTAGGAGTTCATCCCTCGACCCCGCCTGGATCAGGGCCGACCGCCCGTAGGGGGCGTCGGAGACGGCGGCCTCGAGGGACTCGTCCTTGAGGGGCAGCCTCATGGCGTCGCCGACGATGAGGGTGCAATCGAGCCCCTCCAAATTGGAGGCGGCGCCCCGAACGATTCTCCCCTGGACGTCTACTCCGAGCCCCCGGACCCCCAACAGCCCCGCCTCCACCAGAAACCCGGCGGTGCCGGCGAAGGGGTCCAGGAGCCGCTCGCCTTCCTTCACTTGAGAGAGGTTGACGAGGGCTCTTGCGAGCTTGGGGAGGATCGCCCCCGGGTGGAAGAAGGGCTTTTTGTGGGGGCGGCGGTCCCGGAAGCCGGTCCGGTCGGAGCGGGCGACCTCCCGGCCCAAGAGGACCCGCTCGGAGGTGACCACCGCTCGGATCTCGATCTGGGGGTCTGCCAGGTCGGCGTGGTAGCCTCGCCTCCAGAGGACCGAGCCGACCATCCTCTCCACCTCGTCGCTTGCCAGGGGAGCCCCGCCGAGCCGCTTCGCCCTGACCCTGTAGGATCTATCGGGAAGGTCGAGCTCTGCGGCCGCCTCGGCCACGCCCTCCGGAGTCGGCTCCGCCTCGGCCGCCACCTCCACGATCCGGTGGGTCATAGCCATCCGCGCCCCGAGGCGGTCGAGGGAGAGGTCGAGGTCCCGAGCCTCGACGACGAAATGGCGTTCGCCCTCGGAGACGACCCGATACCCCGGCGAGGTGATCGCCAGCAGCGCGAGCGCCTCGCTCCGGGGGATCTTGGGGTGCTCCCCCGAGAGCTCGAAGGCGTATCGGGGCGCCATCTCAGATCCGGGGAGCTTCGAGGTAGCGGTTGACCCGTCGGTAGTCGAACTCCTCGGCGTCGAGGACGTTCTCCAGGAAGTTGAAGAGGGCCCTCCGGACGTCGCCGGTGAGGAGCGGATACCAGGTGGGGCTGGCCACGACGACCATCCGAAAGGCGAAGAAGGGGGCGATCACCGAAAGAAGCTCCTCGTCCCCCGTTCTGTCGAGGTAGTTCTCGAAGAAGAGCTCGAAGAGGTCAGCTAGGCCGCCCTCGAGGCGGAGGCTCTTCTGAACCGAGTAGAAGATGTAGTTGGTGGTCATGGCGGTGATGTCGTCGGCCGCCTCCCCCCACTCGCCCCGGGACCGGTCCAGGACCGAGAAGTCCGTCCCCGACCGGAACATCACGTTCCAGGGGTGGAAGTCGCCGTGAGACTGGCAGAGCCGGTGGGTCATGTTTCGGAGCCGCCACCTCCAGTCGACGCACCTCTTCTCGATCAAAGCGAGCTCGCCCGGCTCCAGGAACTCCGGGTCAGCGGGGTAGTCGTCGAGGATCCCCATGATGCACTCCCCGTGGCCGACGGTCTCTCGGATCTTCCGCCGGTAGAGGGCGGGGGAGGCCTTCTTTGCGGCGTGGATCTCGGCGAGATATGTCGATAGAACCTCGGCCCGTCTCATATCCAGATCCGTCGCCCCCTCCTCCTTCACCCGCTCCAGGTCGAAGAAGTACTCCTTCCCCTCGATCGTCTCCATGAGGATGAAGAACTCCCGGGCATCGCCGCAGGAGCTGAGATCCCCCTGGGAGCTGAAGTATCCGACGTCCATCGACCTGGCGTGCTTCGGGAGGCCTCCGAAGGCGGAGTGCTGCCAGAGGAGGACCTGGGCCCGGTCGGAGAAGTGGTCGTGGCCGAACCCCTCCTGGACCCGCATCGTCGAGAGGACCGCAGACCGGGTCTCGCCGCCCGTCCGATACTCCAGAAGGACGGGGCTCCCGTAGCCGAAGCCCTTGACGTCTTCGGTGGTGGGGATCGTCTCTCCGAGGGTCTTCATGCCGACCAGCTCGGCGTCTTCGCCCTCCAGGCTTCTCAGGTACGCCTCGACCGCCTCTCTCTTCAGGTCCATATCCGTCCCCCTCAGGTCCCCGTCTCCCAGCTGTGGAGGTACTTATCCTGCTCTGGGGTCAGGGACTCGATCTCGATCCCCATCGCCGCGAGCTTCAGGGCGGCGACCCTCTTGTCGATCTCCGAGGGGACGGAGTAGACCTTCCTATCGAGTCGTCGGCCGTTCTCGGCGATGTACCGGACGGAGAGGGCCTGGTTTGCGAAGCTCATGTCCATCACCTCCGGCGGGTGGCCGTAGGCGGCGGCGAGGTTTATGAGCCTCCCCTCGGCGAGGAGGTAGATCCTCCGGCCGTCGGCCATTTTGTACTCCAAAACGTTCTCCTGGACCTCGCTCACTCCCGAAGCCATCTCCTCCAGGGCCGGGATGTCGATCTCGACGTTGAAGTGGCCGCTGTTGGCGACGATCGCCTGGTCCTTCATCAGCTCGACGTGCTCTTCCCTGATGACCGAGACGTTCCCGGTGACGGTGACGAATAGATCGCCCAGGGGCGCCGCCGCGGTCATCGACATCACCCGGAAGCCGTCCATCGCCGCCTCCAGGGCTTTCCTCGGCTCCACCTCGACGACGACGACGTTCGCCCCCATCCCCCTCGCCCGGGCCGCGAGACCTCGGCCGCACCAGCCGTAGCCACCGACGACGACGGTCTTCCCGGCGAAGAGGAAGTTGGTGGCGTTCATGATCCCGTGGATGGTGCTCTGGCCGGTCCCGTACCGGTTGTCGAACATCATCTTCGTCTCGGCGTCGTTGACGGCTATCACCGGGTAGAGGAGCTTTCCGGCGTCGGCGAGGGCCCGGAGCCTTATTACTCCGGTGGTAGTCTCCTCGCACCCTCCCAGGATCTCGGCGGCCAGATCGGGCCGGTCCCGGTGGATGGTGGCGATGGTGTCGGCGCCGTCGTCGAGGGTTACATGGGGGCGGATCTCCAGGGCCCGGTTGATGCAGTCGTAGTACTCCTGGTCGTTCTCCCCGTGGAAGGCGTAGACGCGCATACCATCCTCCGCCAGGGCCGCGGCCACGTCGTCCTGGGTGCTGAGGGGGTTGGAGCCCGCCACGGCGATCTCGGCTCCACCGGCCGTGAGGGTCGACAGCAGGTTCGCCGTCTCGACGGTGACGTGGAGGCAGGCGACGACCCTGACCCCCTCGAGGGGCAGCTCGGCGGCGTACTCCTCCCTGATCTTCTGGAGGACGGGCATATGCCTCCTCGCCCACTCGATCCTCTTTTTGCCCTTCTCGGCCAACTTCGGGTCCTTGATGACGTTCTCCATCAAAATATCACCTTGATCGATCTTGAGCTCTGATAATGGCTTTTGGGATCAGATTCTTTGTATATACTTAAAACCGATCGGTCGGGGCTGTCGGCAACCTCAAGTCTGGGCCATCGACAACCTCTATTACTTCGGGATCCCAAAAGCCTCTCATGGACCTGGAGGTCACCCTTCTTGGAACCGGGGTCGGGATCCCCCACTCGGGCCGGGCCCAGGCGGGCCTTGTGATCAGGGCCGAGGAACCTATCTTGTTCGACTGCGGCGCGGGAATTTTGCTGAGGCTGGCGGAGGCGGGGCTCTCGCCCCTGGAGGTCGACCTCGTCCTCCTCACCCATCTCCACCTCGACCACGTCTCCGACCTCCTCGCCCTGGCCAAGGCCCGCTGGCTCCTGGGCGAGGACAAAATGGAGGTCTTCGGCCCCGAGGGGACGGCAGGGTGGTTTGAGACGGTCCGGGGTCTTTACCCTTACCTGAAAGACTTGGACATATCTTTCACCGTCGTAAATCCCGGAGATGAGTTCTGCCTAAACGGCCTGAGGATCAGGGCAAGCGAGGCGGTCCACAGCCTTCCGGCCCTGGGGTACCGGATCGAGTCGGAGGCGAGGGCGGTCGTCTACTCTGGGGATACCGAGCCCGCGGAGTCGATGAGGGACCTCGCGACAGCCGCAGACCTCCTGGTTCACGAGTGCTCCTTTCCCGAGCCCTTCGTCGTCACCAACCACTCGACGCCGAAGAAGCTCGGCGAGGCCTTCAGGGGCGCGGGCGTAAATCGGATCGTCCTCACCCACCTCTACCCCCAGACCATCGGCCGGGAGGCGGAGATGGTCCGGGACGTCCTGGCGGGTGTGGGCACCGACGTCCACGTGGAGATCGGGCGGGATCTGCAGAGAATATCAATTTAGTTTTTGGGCGGAGAAGAGATGATCTTCCTCTAGGCCACGAACTTCTGGTAGCACTCCTCGCAGACGATCTTGCCTCCCGCCGTCCGCCCTCGGACCTCCATGAAGGCCTCCCCGCACTCCTGGCAGTCGAGGGAGGGGTGGATTCGGGCCTTCGGCGGCGCGGGGATATCGACCTGTCGGACCACCAACAGATCCTCGTCGGGGGCGGTGAGGATGTAGTTTGTAGCCTCCTCCCGGAGCTTCAGGAACCTATCCCTCTCCTCGGGGGTCATCTCCCCTGCGAAGAACCTCTTCATGGCGGCGGGGTCGGTCCGGGGGAGGACGTTTTTGAAGTAGATCCGAATCGCCTTATTGTGGTCTCGCGAGTAGAAGGTGTAGACGTGCTTTCCGTGGTCCTTGAAGATGAAGTTCCCCTTCCCGAAGGTGCAGCCGAGGAGAGACTGGATGGCGTCGACGCTGCAGGAGCTGTTCTCGACGATCGCCACCAGCTCCTCGTCCTCGGACCTGCTGTAATGGTTCTTGACGTACTTGGCCACCCGGTAGCCTATGGCGATGCCAGGGCAGGTATGGCCGTGAAACTTGACCACTTCGTTGAAATCCTCTTCCATCTCGTCACCTTGTTCCGAATTTATCGGATCGGGTTATGATCTGATACTAAATAAACCGTATCGTTTCAAATTCTGATCAGCGTCCTTCCGAGGGCCTGGAGGAGCGGGGTGGGGGAGCTTCCGGGTCAGAGGACGGATTTATTCCCCAGGAGGAGGATTGCCGCCGCAATGGGACTGACCAATCTGAGAAGGAGTTTGGGAGGCGCCGAGCCGCAAGTCGCCGGTCTTTTATCCGACGCTCCCATCACGGAGACTGCCGACCTTCCTGGTCTTCTGCTCGCGCCTCGATAATAACTACCACCCCATTCTATTTATTTTTTATGCAGGAGGCGTCCGGCAGAAGCTGTCCGGGCCGGAGGGGGTCAGGTCATCAGTTATTTTAAGCTTGAGGGGGAAGTCGCCTCCATGGAGTTTGCTTTGGAGATCGTCAAGGCCGATAAGTTCAGGCAGATCTACGCCGTGGGGGCGATGGGAGGCCACAGCCCCTACGACTTCAGGATGGCCTTCTACAACGACTCGCCGAAGGCCGTAGTCCAGGACGGAAAGCAGGTGAGCGTCATGGAGAGGAGGGTGGAGACGGAGCTGATCCTCTCTCCCCTCGCCGCAAAGGAGCTCGCCGACTGGCTGAATAACCACATAAAAGAGTACGAGCGGCAGTTCGGCGAGATAAAAAAGCCGGGGGGGAGGAAGGCCGGACCGGAAGAGTCCGCTCCCATTCAGGGCTACATGTGAGGCAGGTCTCATGAGATCAAAGGAGAAGATCCTCGTCCACAAGGGGATGGATCGGGTGAAGAGGAACGAGTTCGAGGAGGCCATCGGCTATTTCGACCAGGTCCTGGAGATGAACCCCGAGAACGCCGACGCCTGGAACAACAAGGGCGTCGCCCTCTTCCAGCTGGGAAGGCCAGAGGAGGCCCTCGCCGCCTACGACCGGGCCTTCCAGGCCGACCCTGAAAGCCGTGAGCCCCTCAGGAACCGGGCCTTCGTCCTCCGGACGATGGGGCGGTTCGAGGAGGCCCTCGAAGTATACGAGGGGATCATCACCGAAGAGCCGGAGGCCTCCGACTTCCGGAACCTCGCCACCGTCCTGGTGGGGATGGGCCTCCTGGAGGAGGCCCTGGGAGCCCTGATGGAGGCGGCGAATATCGAGCCGTCGATCTCCATCGAGAGGGAGATCGAGGCCCTGAGGCGGGTGATGATGGAGGTGGCGATCCGGGCGGAGTTCGGTGGCGTCCTTCCGGGGGAGGGAGGCGGGGCGGAGCGGCCCGGCGAAGGATGATATAGGATCGGTGTTACATATAAATAAATCTCCGAAGAAAGGGGGGGTTATAGGTTGAAAGGTTTCGTCATGATCAACGCAGAGCCGGGGTCCGAGAAGGCGGTATACGACGCCCTCACCGCGATCCGGGGTGTCCGGGAGGTGGTCCCGGTCTACGGGGAGACGGACTTCATCGCCATAGCCGACGTGGAGGGGATCGCCGACCTGAATATGATAGTCCTCAAGGTCCGGGAGATCCACGGCGTCACCTCCACCGAGACGATCCTGGGGATGGAGCTGAAGTTTTAGCTCCCCCCGCAGGCGAGGCTGCCCTCAGGATCGGTCAGCGGGGGGGGGCTGGCCCGAGAGGAGAAAGCCTTCGGCGGCTGAGATCTCTTTCCCCTCCCCCGGTCCGTCCCCTTCCCGCTTCTTTTATCGGCGCCAGGAGTTCGCTTCTGCCCTCCCCGTCTCTTGAGGCACCCCTGGGAAGGGCCCCTCGCCCCCCATACGATCCTGGGCATCCGGCCGGGATGGGCACGGAGGCGAATGGCGGAGGGCCTCCGCCGGGCATATCGATGGGGATCGATAAGACTGGGACGATGATGGGTGGGGCGACATCTTCGCGGGGGTGAAAAAACTCGGCGATTCTCCGTCTTTACATCGGATTCAGATGAAGGCTACATAAACATGAAATTTAAATATCGATGCCCGTATAGATGCTGACATAGCAGTATCGAATCTAAAGGGGAGATGAGGTATATGAAGCGAAGCAGAGTTCCTAAATTGGTGCTGATCTTCGTCCTGCTTTCTTTGATGACAGCATCAATCTGCATTGCCGCCCCGGGCGGGCATCCGCCGGGGCCGAAACATAAGGATGGGACTCACCCTCCGGGATACCACCCGCCGTATTCCCACCCACCACCGTACCACCCGCCAGCGTATAGCCAGCCGGTCTACTACTACACCAGGCCTTATGTAACCTCCTGGAATTACGTGGTCTCTTGGAGCTACTGGAGGCCGTGGGGTTACAGCTGGCCCTGGGGATCCTACTGGTACTGGTGATCTCTGAAGGGCCATCCCGGGGATCGGCAGGGACAAAACCCCTCTTCCGGCGGGAGATGAAAGCTGGGGTCAGGGGGCTAGCCCCCGCCGCCCCATCCTTTTTATTGAAGGTCTTTACGCCACCGGCCCCGAAAGGAAGATAAATTCTTATCTTTTGAACGCATCAACTCCTCGGGGAGGACCTTCCTCCTTTACAGGATCAGCATTATCCGAGGGATATAAAAGGGGATGCAGCGGGGATGAAGAAGATCATATTCTCGATAGTCCTCATCATGGCTTTGATGGGGTGTGTCGCAGCCATCGGAGGAGACGGCGGCGTTGGGATGCGGCCGGGAGAGGCCGCGGCCGAAGAGCGGTTCGAGCGAGGTTTGGGAGGCCCGTGGGTGGGGGGCGATCCCTGGCCGAGGGGCGATCTGTCGACCGGGCAGTCATTCGGCCATAGCCATCCGAAGTTCTACTCGATCTTCAGGCCGGGGTTCCCCTTTTCGGGATACCACTACTGGACCGGGGTTCACATCCGGCCCTTCCGGGTCTGCCATCCGTTCAGCGACTGCGACTGCCAGTTCTATTATCCTCGAAACTACTATTCCGGATGGGTATTCCAGGGTTAACTCCCTCGAAGGCGATCTATGATCAGACCGCCTCAAATTCTTTTTGCTTCTGGGGAGCCGAAACCGATATGACCGGAGAGGTCCCATCAGCCTCGGATAGCCCATGGCCAAGATCTCACCCCTGATGGATCAGTACTTCGGGATGAAGGAGGAGTGCGGCGACGCCCTCCTCCTCTTCCGGATGGGCGACTTCTACGAGACCTTCGGCCCCGACGCCGAGATAGCGGCCCGGGTCCTCAACATCACCCTCACCTCCCGGCAGAAGGACAAGGAGGGAAACCGGATCCCCCTCGCCGGGATCCCCCACCACGCCCTGGACGCCTACCTCCCCAAGCTCGTCGCCGCCGGCTACAAGGTCGCCATCTGCGAGCAGGTGGAGGACCCCAGGAAGGCGAAGGGGCTCGTCAAAAGGGAGATCATAAGGGTGATCACCCCCGGGACGATCCTAGAGCCCTCGATGCTGGAGGAGGGGTCGAACAACTACCTGGCATCGATCGTCGAGGACGACGGCAAGATCGGCCTCTCCCTCCTGGACGTCTCCACCGGGGAGTTCCTGGCGACGGAGCTTCCGGCCACCGGCGGAAAGCTCTCAACGGAGCTTGCGAAGTTTCGGCCCGCCGAGTGCCTCATCCCCCGGTCCGCCGAATCCCTCGTCGGCGATGGAGAGGGGATGATGGTGCAGAGGCTTGATGACGCCGACTTCGCCCTCGTCGGAGCAAGGGCCCGCCTCGCCGACCACTTCGGCGGAGAGAGGGTGGAGAGGTGGGGCCTCCCGGCCCACCCCGCGGCGGCGAGGGCCTGCGGCGCCGTCCTCACCTACCTCCAGGCGGCCCGCCTCCCGGCCTTGGACCACATCGCAGAGGTGAGGCTCTACTCGCCGGAGGATTTCATGGTCCTCGACGAGACGACCTTGCGGAACCTGGAGATATTCAGGAACATCCGGGACCGTTCCAAACGGGGGACCCTCGTCGATTTCCTGGACGAGACCACCACCCCCGGAGGGTCGAGGACCCTCCGGAAGTGGCTTCAGATGCCCCTTTTATCCCCCGAAGGTATAGAGCGCCGCCTCGACGCCGTCGAGGAGCTGGTCGGCGACCCCCTCTTGAGGGTAGACCTCCGGGAGGCGCTGAAGGGAGGAGCCGACCTGGAGCGGGTCGTCGGCCGGACCTCCTGCGGCACCGCCTCCCCCAAGGACCTGAGAGCCCTCAAGGGGTCCATCGAGGGGCTCCCCCGGATCGTCGCTATCCTGACGGCGTCGAGGTCGGAGGAGCTCGTCCGCCTCCGGGAGAGGCTCCAAATCGGCCCCCTGGGGGAGGTGGCGGACCTGATCGGGAGGGCCATCGCCGACGACCCCCCCTCGGCGATCCGGGAGGGGGGGATCATCCGGGACGGCTACGACCCCGAGCTGGACGGCTTGCGGTCCCTCCTGCGGGAGGGGCGAGGCTGGATCGCCAGGATGGAGAGGCAGGAGCGGGACCGGACGGGGATAAAGTCCCTCCGGGTCGGGTACAACAACGTCTTCGGCTACTACATCGAGGTGACGAAGGCAAACCTCTCGGCGGTGCCACCGGAGTACATCAGAAAGCAGACCCTGGCGGGGGGGGAGCGGTTCATAACCCCCGAGCTGAAGGAGATGGAGTCCCGGGTCCTCTCCGCCCAGGAGAGGTCGGCGTCCCTGGAGGAGGAGATCTTCATCTCGGTGAGGAGGGAGGCGGCAGCAAAGTCCCGGGAGATCCTGGAGAGGGGCGAGGCTTTGGGCGAGTTGGACGTCCTCGTCACCCTGGCGGCCGTGGCCGCCGACGGGGAGTTCGTGAGGCCCCAGCTGAACGACCGGGGGGAGATCTCCATGAGGGCCTCCCGCCATCCGATCCTGGAGAGGGCGATGCGGGGGGGCTTCGTCGCCAACGACGTCGACCTCGACGGGAGATCCAACCGCGTCATCATCCTGACGGGCCCCAACATGGCCGGGAAGTCGACCTACATGCGGCAGATCGCCCTCGCCATCATCCTCGCCCAGATCGGGTCCTTCGTCCCCGCCGCCTTCGCTTCCATCTCTCCGGTCGACAGGATCTTCACCCGGGTCGGGGCCTACGACGACCTCTCGGCGGGGCAGAGCACCTTCATGATCGAGATGACGGAGCTGGCGAAGATCCTCAGCTCTGCCACCTCCAAGAGCCTCATCCTCCTCGACGAGATCGGTCGAGGGACGAGCACCTTCGACGGCCTCGCCATCGCCTGGTCCGTCACCGAGCACATCCACAACCGGGTCCGGGGAAAGGCGGTCTTCGCGACCCATTACCACCAGCTCACCCAGCTCGCGGGAGTCCTCCCCGGCGTCAAGAACTACAACATGGCCGTCAAGGAGGAGGGGGAGACCGTCCTCTTCCTCCGGACCGTCGTCCCCGGAGCCACCGATCGGAGCTACGGGATCCACGTTGCAAAGCTCGCCGGGGTCCCCGAGGAGGTGGTGGCCAGGGCCAAGGAGATCCTCCGGGAGATCGAGGGGGAGGCGGTGATCGAGCCCCTGGCCGGGGGCCCCCGCCGGCGAAGGGGCGGCCCCAAGTACACCCAGCTGATCTTCTTCCAGGAGCCCAAGCCTCGGGCCGAAGGGGAGGACGGACCGGGCTTCATGGGGGAGGGTCACGCCCCCACCGATGGGGGGGTCGAGATCCTGAAGGAGATGAGGGATCTGGACGTCAACGGCCTCACACCCCTCGAGGCGATAAACAAGCTATCAGAGTACCAGAGGAGGCTCCTGGAGGATTCAGATGGCGAGAATTAAGCTCCTCGACCAGGACGCCATAAACAAGATCGCCGCCGGAGAGGTGATCGAGAGGCCCGCCTCCGTCGTCAAGGAGCTCGTCGAGAACTCCATCGACGCGGGGGCGACGAGGATCCTGGTGGAGGTGGAGGAGGGGGGGAAGGGGCTGATCCGGGTCACCGACGACGGCTGCGGGATGGACCGGGAGGACGCGGCTCTGGCTCTCGAGAGGCACGCCACCAGCAAGATCTCGGGTCCGGGGGACCTGGAGCGGATAGCCAGCCTGGGGTTTCGGGGGGAGGCCCTCTCCAGCATAGCCAGCGTCGCTGAGGCCCTAGAGCTGGTGACGAAGGTGAGGTCCGGCGGGATCGACGCCGTCGGGACGAGGTTGAGGCTCGAGGGCGGCAGGGTCGTCGACCTCCGGGAGGTGGGGGCCCCCGCCGGGACGTCGATCGAGGTCCGGGGCCTCTTCAAGAACGTCCCCGCTCGGCGCAAGTACCTCAAGAGCGGGAGGGCGGAGCTGGCGAGGATCGTCGAGGTCGTCACCTCTTACGCCGTCATCCACCACCGGATCTCCTTCGAGCTCTTCAGCGGGGAGAAGAGGATCTTCAAGTCCGTCCGGTCCGAGAGCTGGAATGAGCCCCTCCTCCGGATCCTCGGGAGGGAGGTCGCAAGAAACCTCGTCCCCTTCGAGGCGGAGGCGAGGTCCGTCTCCATCTCCGGGGTCGCCGCCCGGGAGACGGCCACCCGGTCCAGCCCCGACTGGATCATCACCTACGTCAACGGCCGCCTCGTCCGATCGAGGGCCCTCTCTCGGGCGGTCGCCGAGGCCTACCGGACCCTGATACCGACGGGCCGCCACCCCATCGCCGTCGTCTCCCTCCGGATCGATCCCTCGCAGGTGGACGTCAACGTCCACCCCGCCAAGACCGAGGTGAGGTTTATGAGGGAGGAGGAGGTGGCGGCATTGGTCACCGATGCCATCAGGGCCGCCCTGATGAAGGCAGGAGAGGGAGGGCCGCCACCCCAAAGGGCGCGGCCCACCGAGCCGACGGTCTTCGGGACGGGGAAGGCGGATGATGCGGTCGCCAGCTCCGGCGCCGCGGGGACGGTCGGCGGGTCCGATCCCGCCCGCGGCCTTCTATCGGATCTTCAGAGGACCCTCCCGCTATATTCAGGGAGGGGGAGGCTCGACCTGGAGCTCGCGGCGGAGCCCCTCCCCGGCGGCCTGAGGCTCCTCGGCCAGGCCCTCCAACTGTACATCGTGGCGGAGGGGCCCGAGGGGCTCGTCCTGGTGGACCAGCACGCCGCCGCAGAGAGGATCAGGTACGAGATCCTATCAAAGAAATACGCATCAGGAACCATCTCCCAGGAGCTGATCGAGCCCGTCACCCTGGAGCTCTCGCCGAAGGAGGCGGTCCTCCTGGAGGAGTGGGGCCCGACGCTGGCAGAGATGGGCTTCGACGTCCAGCCCTTCGGCAAGAACGCCTACACCGTCAGGTCCGTCCCCGCCATCGGCCGGAGGCTCGATAGCCCCGAGGCCGTCCACGACGTCCTCCGGGACCTCTTCGCCCTGGGGAAGGTGGGGACGGGGTCGACGGCGAAGGAGGAGATCCTGAAGCTCCTCGCCTGCCGGGGCTCGATAAAGGCCGGCACCGAGATGGGCTGGAAGGAGATGCACGACCTCCTCCGGGACCTCTCCACCTGCGAGAGCCCCCGGACCTGCCCCCACGGCCGGCCGACGGCCGTCACCCTATCCCCGGCGGAGCTGGAGAAGATCTTCGGGAGGAGGTGATGGCGGCGGCGCCAGGTCTGGAACCCCCCGCCTACTAGCCTCCTGTCGCCGCCTCCATAGGATCCGGAGGGGCGGACCCTACGCCCCCTCTGGCCTCCTCATCAGGGCGACGGCGGGCTTGGATCCCTCCTCTCCCGCCCGGTAGCCGCGGAGCTCCTGGAGGTCGGTGGCGATGGCGTGCATGATCCTGGCATTGGGGATCTCCATGGGGCAGAGCTCCTGGCATTGGCCGCAGTTTATGCAGCTGTCGGCGACGTGGGCGTACCTGGTCAGGTGGAACTCGAGCCCCGGAGGCACTAGCCCCGGAAATGAGGTCCGATAGGGTCCGGTGGTGTTGAAGAGGGCGGGGCAGACCTCGACGCAGGCGTAGCACTTGATGCAGCGAGCCGTCTCCTCGATCACCGCCCTCATCCGGTCCCGGCTCCCCTCCAGGGGGGCGAAGTCCCTCTCCCTCTCCTCGTTGGAGAGGCCGATGATCAGGTCCTCCCTCCTCTTCCGGGCCTTGATGCAGGGCCCCTCGGGGGAGGCGATGCCGATCGCCCCCGCCTCCAGGGCCCGGCGGAGGAGGTCTCTTCCCCGGTCGGTCGTGACCTCGACGAAGGTCACCTCGCCCACCAGCTCCTCCCGGACCCCCCAGTTGCCGCAGGCGAGGTCGGCGCCCCTGGGGACCTTCAGCTTACACCTCCTGCAGTTCTCCCTTCTCCCGAGGCCTGCCCCTTCGATCTCCCGGATGGGGAGGTCCTTATGCTCCCCCCGGACGGTGATGTGGAACCGTCCCTTGTGGATCGTCTCCTTGGTGACGGCGGCGGGCTCCTCCCCGAAGGCCTCGGAGATGATCCGCCTCATCATGGAGGGGGCGATGGAGCCGCCGCAGTTGAGGCCCAGGAGGAGGAGGTTATTCCTATCGACCTCTCCCCTCTTCGCCTGCTCGAAGATCCCCATCAGGTCGCACCCCTTGACGACGGCCCCCACCTTGAACCCTCTAGCTCCGTCGAGGTACTTTCCGAAGAGCTTCGAGAGGAGGAGGGTCCCCCCGTGGATCGATCCCGCCATCCCCTCCACCTCCTTCGGGTCGGCCGTCAGGTGCGGCCTCCCGTCGGTGAGGTCCGCACCCCTCTTCACCCCCAGGACCGCATCGACGATCCCCTCCTCCAGGGCGAACTTCAGGAGGGCGGTGACCGCCCCCCCGGACTCGCCCCTCCTGCGGACCCCGGGGTCTGTAGCCCAGACGTAGATCATATCGCCGATCGTATCACCCTCCCCGGGGATGCTGCCACCCCCTCAACTTATCGACCCTGGCGGCGCAGGCCTTGAACTCGGGGATCTTCGAGACGGGGTCGAGGGCGGCGTTCGTCAACCGGTTTGCGGGGCACTCCGCGAAGTGGAAGGGGACGAATATCACCCCTCTCTTGATCTCGGAGGTCACCCTCGCCGGAAGCTCGATCTTCCCCCGCCGGGACGAGACCCGGACGACCTCGCCGTCCCTGATCCCCATCTCCTCTGCCTCCTCCTCGTTCATCTCCACCCAGCCTGTCTCCACCTCTCCGTCGAGGCTCTCCGAGCGGCGGGTCATCGATCCGGCGTGCCAGTGCCAGAGGGACCTTCCCGTCGTCAGGATCAGAGGGTAATCCTCTGAAGGCACCTCCGCGGGAGGCCTCCACTCGACGGGGGAGAAGTGGCCGAGGCCGTCGGGGGTGGCGAACCTCTCGACGTGGAGGATCGGAGTCCCGGGATGGTGGGGGCCGGGGCAGGGCCACTGGAGGGCGTGGGGGTCCTCGATTCTGGGGTAGCTGATCCCGGCGTAGGAGGGGGTCGCCCTGGCGATCTCCTCGAAGATCTCCTCCGCCCTCCGGTAATCAAACTCCTTCCCGTACCCCATCGCCCTCGCCAGGCGGGAGAGGATCTCCCAGTCCGGCATCGCCTCCCCCGGCGGATCTATCGCCTTCCTCAACCTCTGGACCCGCCGGTCGGTGTTGGTGAAGGTCCCGTCCTTCTCGGCGAAGGAGGCGGCGGGGAGGACGACGTCCGCCAGCTCTGTTGTTTCCGTCATGAAGATCTCCTGGGATACCATGAACTCCACGTTATCGAGGGCCCTTCGGACCCGGTTCTGGTCCGCCTCCGAGATCATCGGGTTCTCCCCCATCAGGTAGAGGGCCTTCATCCTCCCGGGCCGATCCGCCAGGATCTCCATCATCTCCGTCGATGTGATCCCGGCCCTCGCCTCCCCCAGCTCCTCGACCCCCCATACCCTCTTCATCCTCCGCCTGCATCCGTCCTCTTCGACGCTCTGATACCCGCTGAAGACGTTCGGGAGCGCTCCCATGTCGCAGGCCCCCTGGACGTTGTTCTGCCCCCGGAGGGGGTTGACCCCGCTCCCGGGCCGCCCGATGTTTCCGGTGAGCATCATCAGGTTCGCCAGGGCGAGGACGTTCTCGACGCCGGAGGTGTGCTGGGTCACCCCCATCGAATAAAGGAGGGCGGCGGGCTTCAGCGTCGCTATCATCTCTGCCGCCGCCTCGATATCGCCTTCGGGGACCCCGGTGATCCTCGAGGTCCCCGGGAGGGTGGACTCCTCCTTCATCACCGTCTCCCTCAGGGTTTCGAAGCCCCGGGTCCTCTCCTCGATGAAGCCCCGGTCCTCCCAGCCCCCCTCTATTATCCGGCGGACGAGGCCGTTTATCAGTGCCACGTCCGTCCCCGGACGGATCGGGAGGTGGAGGTCCGCCTCCTTCGCCGTGGGGGTCAGCCGCGGGTCGGCAGAGATGACCTTCGCCCCCCTCCTCCTCGCCAGGACTAGCCTTCTTCCGATCAGGGGGTGCTGCTCAAAGGTGTTGCTCCCGATGACGAAGATGCACCTCGCCTCCTCCAGGTCGAGGATCGAGTTGGTCATGGCTCCGGAGCCGAAGGCCTTCGCCAGGGCGGAGACGGTGGAGGAGTGGCAGAGGCGGGCGCAGTGGTCTACGTTGTTCGTCTTCATCACCACCCGGGCGAACTTCTGGAAGAGGTAGTTCTCCTCGTTGGTCGCCTTCGCCGAGGCGAGGAAGAATACCTCCTCCGGCCCGTAGGAGGAGAGCCTCCTGGCGATCAGCTGGAGGGCCTCGTCCCAGCTGGCGGGGACGAAGGAGCCCCCCCTCTTTATGAGGGGGGTCTTCAGCCGATCCTCGCTGTGGATGAACTGGTGTGCGTACCTCCCCTTCTGGCAGAGCTTCCCCTCGTTTATCGGGTGGGCCTGCCACGGCTCCACCCCCACCACCCTCTCATCCCGGACGGCGAGGAGAAGGCCGCAGCCGACGCCGCAGTAAGGGCAGGTGGTGGCGACGAACTTCATATCTGGAATCAAACTAACCCTCCCTGGAATGGTCCTCCGGCGCTGTCTTCCTCTGAGATCCTACCAATCGTCAGATCTGCCCAATCTTTCTCGCGGTCTTTGGATATATTCTTGTATCCCCGGCCGGGATTCAAGGCTGGATGGAGGCCTCTAGGCTATGGAGCTTTTTTATCCCCCGCCGTCCACCACCCTCCATGGACCTGGAGGGTTTTGCCAAGAGGGGCCTATCGAGGGGCCACCCCGACCTCGAGGAGAGGCTGGCCGAGATGATCGTCGAGGTGAAGGGGGAGAGGATAACCAGGGCTCACGCGGAGAGGCTAGCCAAAGCCGTTCTGGAGGAGGCGAGGGCGACTTTGAGCCCCCGGGGTGACGTATTCGACCTACCGGTGGCGGGGGTCACCATGGGGGAGTTCGGCGTCGGCTCCCGGGGGCTCGGCGACTTCTACGCCCACGAGAAGATCGCCGAGGTGATCGGGGAGACGGATGCCGTCGTCGACTCCCGGCAGCTGGACGACTCGGGGGCGGTCGAGGCCGGCGGCAGGTACATCGTCCTCACCGTCGACGGGATGCACTCCCGCCTCAGCGACTACCCCTTCCTCGCCGGCTTCCACGTCACCAGGGCCACCCTGCGGGACATATACGTCATGAGGGCCCGCCCCGTCGCCATGTTCTCAGACATTCACTTGGCCGACGACGGCGACCTCAGCCGCCTCTTCGACCACCTGGCGGGGATCGCCGCCGTCGGAGAGCTGACGGGGGTCCCCCTCATCACCGGCTCCACCTTGCGGATCGGGGGGGACATGGTGATCGGAGATCGGCTGACGGGCTGTGTTGGGGCGGTGGGGGTCTCCGACCGCCTCTCGCCGAGGAAGGACGCCGCCCCCGGGGATGTCATCCTCATGACGGAGGGGGCGGGGGGGGGGACGGTCTGCGCCGCAGCCCTCTACTACGGCCGCCATGAGGTCGTCGATGAGACGATGAACATAAAGTTCCTGGAGGCGGCTTCCGTCCTCCTGGAGCAGGAGGTGGAGATCCACGCCATGACCGACGTCACCAATGGTGGGATCAGGGGCGACGCGAAAGAAATATCGAAGACCGCAGGGGTTAAGCTGATCTTCCAGGAGGAGAGGATGGCCCGGCTCGTCAACCGGCGGGTCCTGGAGATGCTGGAGGATCTGGAGATCGACTACCTCGGGGTCTCGATAGACGCCCTCCTCATCATCGCCCCCCCCTCCTCCGCCGGAGAGATCGTCCGGGCTGTGAGGGGCGCAGGCGTCGAGATCGACGCCATCGGCCGGGTCGAGGAGGGCCGGGGGGTGGAGCTCCACGCCGATGGGGAGGTGATGGACTTCGAGCCCCGGTTCCGGGAGTCGGCCTACACCCCCATAAAGAGGGCGGTGGACGAGGGGCCTGCCCGGGAGTTCCTCGAGATGAGGGAGAAGGTAGACCGGGCCGCGGAGAGGGCGATAGCGAAGAAGAGGCGGTTCGTCGAGAGGATCGGGGGTGGTGGTCGGGCGGCTTGACCCCCCCTCGGCGACCGCCCCCGGAATGGCCTTCCATTCGAACCGAGAGCGGCCGGCCAGGGAAATCCCTATAAGCAATGGCAGCATATAAACTAATAACAAGGATGGCAAATTAATCGGGGCGCGAAGATCTGCGGAGGCGCGACCTCGCCCCCGGGTTTCAGGGTGGTTTATTGGTACTGATTGAGGATCCCATATATCGCGCATACTTGCGAAAGCTCGTGGGGGAGGAGGGTCTCCAGATCGTCGACTGCATGCCGGCGGAGGAGGTAACCGATGAATATGTGGCGGAGATCACGGGTATCAGCCTGAACACAGTCCGCAGGACCCTCTACCTCCTCTACGAGCACCGCCTGGCGAAGTACAGGCGGGAGAGGGATCCCGAAAGCGGCTGGCTCACCTACCTATGGACTTTATGCTCCGATAACCTCGATCGAGCCC
>Ga0334887_1002099_pt1 | contig 23359 bp, 20 predicted proteins | sample GraSluR1_MG_10_FD_207217 | JGI IMG/M metagenome (GOLD analysis project Ga0334887, IMG submission 207217) | Sludge microbial communities from methane-producing bioreactor in Wageningen University, Netherlands - Granular Sludge_18_07-R1 | ecosystem: Engineered > Bioreactor > Anaerobic >...
ATTGCTACCGCAGTGACCCTAAATGGCAAACGAAAACCTGTTGAGGCAGACGCAAAACTTGGCACCGGGACTGTTACCCGATTTCGTCCGAACCGTGAATGGTTTACCCAGGATATGAACTGGCCTACGCCCGTGAAATTTGTGCCCTGGTCGTTTGATCGTCTGGACACACGTTTTCGGCAGATCGCTCATCTGTATCCGGGCGTAAAAATTGAATTTCACGATCTGCAAAGCAAACCTGAACGCCATGAAGAATACATTTCAAAAAATGGTCTGATTGATTACATCATCTATCTGAACGAAGATCAGAAACCACTGCACAAACCAGTTTTTTTCAAAGAAGCCCTGAAAGTGGATGTGGAAGGCGTTCAGGCGACGATTGAGACTGAAATTGCTTTTCAATATGCCGGCGAAGAGACGCAGGTCTATAGTTTTGTCAACGCCATCCCCACCCCGTTAGGCGGTACCCATGTTTCTGCCTTCAAGGCGGCGTTGACCAAAGCTGTGAAGCAATTTGCCGCAAACAAAAAATTGCTGAAGGGCAACCAGGATTTTAAGGGCGATGACGCTTTGCTGGGTTTGACTGGTATTGTAAAGGTGACCATGACCAACACACCACAGTTCTTGTCGCAAACGAAGGAAAGTTTGACCAGTCCTGAAGTGCATGGCCCGGTGTTTACAGTTACATACAACAACCTGTTGGATTATCTGGAAAAGAATTTCAGCACTGGCAAGGTAATCGTTAACCAAGCCCTGGCAGCAGCCAGGGGAAGAGAAGCCGCTTCGCAAGCGCGAAAACTTATGATCAACCGTTCTGCCATGGATGCCGGCGAATATGTACTGGGCAAATTGGCAGATATCCAGCGACGGGGTGGAAAACCGGTGGTTGCGCATGAACATACTGCCCTGTACCTGGTGGAAGGCGATTCGGCAGGCGGCTCCTGCAAACAGGGCCGTGACTCACGCTACCATGCCATCCTGCCCCTGCGGGGGAAGATTCCGAATGTCGAAAAGATGAAGTTAAATGACATCTTGAAAAACCGTGAAATTGCCGCGATTGTGGCTGCGATCGGTGCCGGTGTAGAACGTGACTGTGTTGCTGACAACATGCGCTACGGACGTGCTGTGGTGCTGGTGGATGCCGATGTAGACGGTTCACACATTGCCACACTCCTGGCTACCCTCTTCTGGCGTATCATGCGCCCGATTATTGAAGAAGGTCGCTTCTTCATTGCGCGGCCACCCTTATACCTGGTGGCAAACAAGCGCAATAAAAAGACAGAATATGCTTACACCGAAGAAGATCGAAAAGCTCTTGTGAAAGAGTGGGGAGCTAACAACATAAGTTTGCAGCGTTATAAAGGACTGGGTGAGATGAATCCAGAACAGTTGCGTGAAACCGTGTTTAAATTACCCGATCAGCTGGCAAAGCCTGGCGGCAAGACTAAGTCCGAGAGCCTGCAATTGGTTTCAATTCAAGACTCGAGTCAACAAGATATTCGTATGTATATCGATGATGTGCACCGTACACGCCAGGTGATTGAAAAATTGATGGGCAGCAATGTTGCTCCGCGCAAGGAATGGTTGATGACAACCAATTGGAATGAAGAGGAATAAATATTATGGCAGAATTAACCACCGAAAACCAGCTCAGCGATAAAGAGTCAGCCCAATCGCTGGATGAATTTATCGAAAATGCCTATCGACGTTACGCCGTGCTGACCATTCTGGACCGGGCACTCCCTGACGCGCGCGATGGCCTGAAACCAGTGCAGCGCAGAATTCTGTATGCCATGCACTACATGAACATAAATTCACAGAATCCGCACAAAAAATCTGCCCGTGTGGTAGGCGAAGTGATGGGTAAATTCCACCCCCATGGCGATCAATCTATCTATGATGCCATGGTGCGTATGGCGCAGCCATTTGCCATGCGCGACCCGCTGGTTGACGGCCAGGGTAATTATGGTTCTATTGATGGTGATCCAGCTGCCGCTATGCGCTATACCGAAGCCAGGCTGACCCCTTTGGGCGAAGCCATGCTGGTGGATATTGAAAAGCAAACCGTTGACTGGCAAACCAATTTTGATGACACACTGGAAGAGCCAGGGGTTCTGCCAACCCGTTTCCCAAACTTGCTGGTTAATGGCAGTTCAGGTATCGCTGTAGGCATGGCAACCTCGATTCTGCCGCATAACCTTGGCGAGGTTTGTGAGGCGGTTGTTTTTGTGTGCAAACAGTGGAAAAACAGAAACAAAATCACTACCCCACAATTGATGGAGTTCATTCCTGGCCCTGATCTTCCGACAGGTGGCTTGATCTACCGATACAGGGCGGATCGTGGCGACAGCAACATTGACATCATCGAGCAGGCGTATGAAACCGGCCACGGGACCATCATTTGCCAATCTCGTGCCGATATCAAGGAAATCGCCGGCGGCAAATCTGAAATCATCGTGACCGAATTGCCTTACCAGGTGCAAAAGAACACAATTTTGGAGCGCATTGCGTCACACAAAGACCAATTCCCTGGCCTGACAGATGTACGTGATGAATCAGACTATAACGGCATGCGGATTGTGTTCGAGATGGGAAGAAATGCCAATCCCGAAGAAGTCCTCGATCAATTGTTGACCCACACCCAGATGCGCAACAGCCTGTCACACAATGCTTTGGCGCTTATCGAAGAACACAATGGCGGCGATGAAACCTATCAGGAACCGCGTTACTTAAGTTTGAAAGATTTTCTGGTGCAATTCATCAGCCATCGTTTGGACGTAATTACCAGACGGGCCAAATATGAGCTTAAGCGCGCGGAAGATCGATTGCATCTTGTCGAAGGTTTGCTAAAGGCCCTGTCAATGATCGATGAAGTGGTGGCGATCATCCGCCGGTCGCAAACCACCGAAACTGCACGCACAAATTTAATCAAAGCTCTTGACTTGAGTGTCATTCAAGCCCAGGCAATCCTCGATATGCCATTGCGCCGGTTGGTCTCTTTAGAGCGGAAAAAGTTGGTGGATGAAGAGAAGGAACTGAAAGCTGCTATTAAAGAGTTGAAGAACCTGTTGACATCTGAACAAAAGCGGTTAGCAACAGTTATTGACGAGACCAATGCCATTCGTAATGATTTCGCTACACCGCGCCGCACTATCATCATCGATGTTGAAGAAGGTCATGAAGCCCAAATGACAGTTGCCGATCTTGTCAGGCCAGAAGGGCCCCAGATTGTTCGAATTTCTCAAAAAGGAATTTTCAGGACACAGGCGCGCGGATTCAGAGACTCTGCCTCTTCTGGCAAACCTACCAGCCGTGCTGTTGAAATCGATTTCTTTCGCAAAAAGTTTCAGGCCGAAAATGATGTGATCCTCGTCACCAACCAAGGCAGGTTATGGTATGGCCCGGTAGGCCGCATACCTGAATCCGCTGAATTTTCGGATTTCAAGCTGCGCAAAAATGAGAAAATCGTGGCAGTTGAGGAGGTTACAGCTAACAGTGCGCTATGCCTGGTGACAACGGCCGGCAATATAAAACGAACCTTGGTCAGTGACATTGAGAGCATGCGCAGCGAAGCGGTCTGGGTGTCGATCATTGGCCTGCAAGACGATGATGATGAGGTGTTGTTTGCCTGTGTCGCAGATGAGGAAGATGAAGTGATGATCGCCACAGGCGGGAGTGAGGAGACATCTCCCCGGTGTATCAGGATTGAGCTCAGTTCTGTAAATCCTCAGGCAACTCCCTCTGCCAAAGGTGTTGTTGCGATAAAACAGTTGGATGATGTGTTGATAAACGCACAGCTCATTCGGAAATCTCAAAAAACTGCATCCATCGCTGCCTTTTTGACAGAAAACGGCTGGCTGAAAAAGGTGTCTTTGAACCAGTTCCCTGTACAGGGGCGTGGTTCACAAGGTGTTAAGACCTGGAAAGTGAACCATGAAAGCGGCTATGTGATCGATTTTGTTTTGGCAGATCCACAATCTGCCATCGACATCTATTCTGCTGGCTATAAAAGGCTCAGGCTGTCAGTAGAGGATATCCCTACAGCCACCTCACGTGTTGTAAAGGGAATTGACCTGAATGCCGAATATGGAGAAGGCGGGGCACTCTTCTCAGATGATCGCGTAATTGGAATGGTTGCACTGTGACCGAAACCCTATCGCCGTCTTCTGTGATGGAGCATTTGGGCTTAATCCCACTACAACCCGAAGGAGGTTTTTTTGCCCTTAACCACCTCTCCTCGCAGGTGATAAAAGTCAAAAGCATAGGGAGCAAAGAGCAAGATCATCCACTGTACTCTGCCATCTACTACCTGCTGACAACGGAAGCAGATTCATTCTCCGCATTCCATCGTTTGCCCTCGGATGAAATCTATCATCATTATATTGGCCTCCCTGTGGATATCTACCTAATTGACCCCGAAGGGGATTTGGAGGTTGTCACGCTTGGTGATGACATTGTTGCTGGCCAACGCCCGCAGATTTGTGTTCCAGCATTTTGCTGGCAGGCCAGCCAGGTGAAGCAAAAACCTGACCCGACTTTTGATTATGCCCTTCTGGGAACTACGATGGCCCCCGGTTATATTGATAAAGATTTTGAACTGGGGCAGAGAGATCAATTGCTACAGTTGTTCCCCCACCATGCAGAGGTTATTACAAAGTTGACCCGGCAGAAAAGTTAATTCTTGTTCAATCCGCTTTTCAACAAGAGCACATATAACCCAAGAATTATCAACGCAAAAGAGCCGGTGTTACCAAGCAGTATTTTTGAGGATGATGGGCTTCCGCCAATGAACAACCCCCAACCTGTCACGCTAAGTACGCCAGCAGGAATTAATGGCCACCAGGCGGTACGGTCATAAAAATACCCCGACAACAAGCTGATCAATGCCCAACCCAGCGCAAACAACAACAACATGATACCTACACGCACCAATGCGTCACTGCTTTGGTCTATGTATTGCCAGCTGGCAGCCACGCTAACAGAGTGCGAAGATACTATCGCACCTGCAATCATCAGACCATAACTTTTGCTAAGTAGCGACCATAGTAATAATGCAATCCCAAGGCTCAGTCCAATTGAGAAAACAAAATCTAAAAATTTTACTGATGTAAACAGGAAACTGGCTCCCAATCCAATAAATAATCCCGCTGGGATTGATAACCAGGGTATGTGAAATGATGTAGAAAACTTTGAGCCAGCCAAACCCACCAACAGAATCAAGCCTGACCCAAAGAATGCCATTCCTAATAATTCCAAAGATAAGGTGTTAAATTTCCCGAAAATACCAATCAAATAAGCGATGATTAACAGTGCCAATGCAAGCAAGTATTCAGCAAGCCTGCCATCTCTTACCCCATACCAGATAGTGATGGCCGCAATGACAGTAACACTGGCAGCTATAAGCCAGGCTGCATCAAATAAATTCGCAAAAAGGATAGAAGCCCCCAGGATAACAAGGCTGCCCCCGATCAATTGCCGGTTAGTAAACGTTTTCATCTCATTTCAGCATTGGGTTTTTGTAAACAAATCGCAATTATGGTACAACAGGAATTCCGTGGAATATAGTGTCTCAAGTAATAGATTTCCTGATTTTGGGGACTAATTTGCTCAAATAATCCTCATCCGTTGAGCGATGATTACCGCTTGCATGCGATCTCTTGCGTCCAGCTTGGTCAGTACAGAGCTGACGTGATTTTTAACCGTTCCTTCTGCGATCATCAAAGTGCTGGCAATCTCTTTGTTGGATGCACCTGTCGCCATTAGCTGCAGTATTTCTTTTTCTCGTCTCGATAATGGGACAATCAGTTCTTCGGATAACCCTGAAGCAGGCCGAGGCAAGCGGGAAAATTCAGCCAGTACTTTAGACGCGATAGCTGGCTGTAGAAAGCTCTCCCCGCGGGCTGCTGTATGGATGGCACCAAACAAGACTTCAGAAGCTACATCCTTAAGAAGATATCCTATAGCGCCCGCTCTTAATGCTTCAAACACATCATCATCATTGTCGAAAGTGGTCAGAATAATTATCCTTCCTACTGTTTCGTCACGCAGTGACGCACGCAAGCGGCGAGTGGCATCTATCCCGTTCAACAGCGGCATACGGATGTCCATCAGAATCACATCAGGTTGGACAAGGATAGCTTTTTTTACCGCCTCTTCACCGTTTTCAGCCTCTTCACACACTTCAAAATCAGGATTGGTTTGTAGCAGTGTTTTCAATCCTTCACGAAACAGGCTTTGGTCATCCGCGATCAGCACTTTTATGGTCTTTTTCATTCTATCGGTACTCCTATCTTTAATCGCATACCTTCTTGTTTGTCACTCTGGATATCAAGGCTTCCATTCAACAGATGAACCCTTTCCTGCAATCCCACCAGGCCGTACCCCCCCTGATAATTTGTTGTCCCAATGCCATCATCCTGTATAACCAATTCGACTTTGTCAAAATTAAACGAAAGAGTTATGTGGATATTCTCGCATTGGGCATGCTTCAATGCATTATTAACCCCTTCCTGGGTAGCACGCAATAGTGTCCAGTTGATCTTTGGATCCAGCTGAAATTCTTCCCCTTCGGGTATAAAATGGATCAACACTTCACCATGGGCAACAGAGTCAAGGTGTTGTTGAATCAATTCTGATAAATACTTATTCGATGCCATGGGAAGACGTAATGTGGAGACACTCTGCCGCACATCTGCCAGAGCATTCTTGGTGAGTTCTCGTGCTGTCGTCAAACCTGCTTGTGCTTTTTGTGGGTCCGTATCCATAATTGCCTGGGCGGCTTGAAGTTGCATATTGATGGATGTCAGGTAATGACCGAGCCCATCGTGAATTTCACGCGCCAAACGGTTTCTTTCCTGTGTGATTGCCAGTTCTTCCACCTTGAAGGCATAATCACGCAGATGATCGTTAGCTTCTTCCAACTCATTGACCAACCGCTCAATCTTTTCACGAGACCTTGCTTCGGTCACAGCCATTTGGGTGAAAAACACGATGAAAATTTGTCCTGTGAAAAAGATCGGAAAATTCGCAGCCAGCAATACCATACCCTCTCCCAGACGTAAAAGGATGACAGCATAGACGGTGATGATGACTATGTTATAAAAAAGCATCCAGGAACGGCTTAGGATAATGACACTTTGAACCACCAAAGGCAACAACAACAATGAATTTATGGTCAGGTTGCTGTTCTTGTCATTACCCAATACCAGTACCAGAACCGCTATGGAAATTTGAATAAAGAAATAAAGCCCATCTGTCAAAATGAGATGTCTCTTCTGGACATAACTGAAACCATAAATACCGATTAATAAATAGGCCACACCCAGGACATTAATTGAGATCAATCGAAAGAATGATATCTCCTCTAATGTGCTGAAAATGGAGAAAAATGCAGATAAAACGACCAATAGAAAAGCAATATCTGCCCCGTTGCCAAGCAACAAGGCAGAATTTTTGCCAGGTTTATTGGTAATACGAAACAATGATTTCACGTTCTTGACTGAATAATTTCTACCAATTCAGTGATCGTGTCAAAAGTGTCGGCATTCAATTCAAAATCATCCAACAATATACCGTACTCGTCTTCCACAAGGATTGAGAGATCCACCAATTTAAAGGAATCAATCAACCCGCTCTTGATTAATGATTCGTTGGGGTCAATCTGGCGATCTGGTTGTTTCAGTAACTGTGAAGCTATTTTGCTGCTAAGTTCGGCTGCAATAGACATAATTCCTCCTTGATTTTTTAGGGAAGCCACACCATGTTTGTTATAGCAATGAATCCATCGCTTTGCAAGGCATTGGCTTCCTGAATAAATTCTACCTGTCGTGTGGCAATATCATAAAGACGTATCATGATCTTGGCGGAACTACCACCTTCAAGCACAGTGGCTGATGTTGCAATAATTAGGTCATCAGGCGACCAGACGATCTGTGGATTGAGGCCTTCCATCTCAGGCACAGTATCCACAAGAGATGAATCAACATCCACAATGAAATGCAGGAGTTCGGTGGCTTTACCATAGTAATCGCTTCGCCACATTTTGAGGGCAGCCAATTTGGTACCGTCATGCGACCATGCCTGGTCAAGGAACACATTGCCAAACAAACCGATAAAGGCTTCTGACCCGTCAGGTGTCATTTTTCTCATGAACAAGCTCTCACTGTTATCCACATCCTTCCAGTATGCCAACTGCGTTCCTTCTTCATTCATGTGGATATTGCCAGCGCGGTCGATGTCCAGCCAGGTAATTATTGGTTGGTCAGTCAGATATTGGTCAACCAATATGAATTCACAACCTTGATCGCTGCATTCTGTTGGCTTTATCAAGATGGTGGTTTGATTGAGACCTTCGATCGTGGTCATTGGATAATCAAGAGAGTTCTCAAAGACTAAAGAAACATTGCCTAGCGTGTCAAATTCAAATAAAGAAATGTCAACTGACGACGATGTACCTTTCACCTGAACAAACGAATTCTCCGAAATGATCTGAAGGCTTCCTGAATTACTGACCCAATTTGTGTCAGATGTCAATGGTAGATACGTTCCCGATTTGTAGATTCCACGCTCTGTGGCGTTGCCGACAAGTAAGCCATGTGCGGGGTGAGATGTGAGGACTTCAAAACCCGGTTCGAGGACAGGCTCAAAAACTCCCTGATCAAAATCGAACACATAAACACCGTTGAGGGATTGGTTTCCATTCCTGGTTATCGTTGTTTCGATGAATAATTGACCCGAGAGCCCATAATCCGCCACACCGGTTGAAGGGAAAAGAACCGGATCCATTACGTCTGTATCGGCTTCCTCTTCGCCAGGCTGCACAACTATTGGACGAGAATGAGCGGCTTGCCAAACTGCTGCCAGGGTCTTCAGGGCAGTATAGGAACGTTCATTCCACGCAGCTACGGTAATGTGGAATCCATCACGATCAGGATCGATGCCCTGATAGGGAAGGCTTTGGGCAGCCAGCCAAAAATTCCACAAAGGAATGTCGTATTCATACGCCAGTTTGGCGGTGGTGTAATTGATATTGTGGTTTCCTTCCACATTGTCAGCTTTTGTTGAAAGGACAGGAACGATGCCTTTAGAGATGGCTGTTTCAATGATCTTACGCATATATTGTTCATACCGTTCAGGCGAGCGGCCCTGCCACCAGACTTCAAGCGAGATGATGACAATGCTGGGGTTGTGTACCCGGAATTCACATTCAATCGGGGTTTCCCCCGCTTTGCATAATTTAGGGTCAGCCCAAATCGGTGAAAGCACAGTAGCTGCATTGAATCCCCCCTGTACAGCCATGCCATCGCGATTGAATGAGCCAGAGAATTGATCGATGATTTCTTGCAGATCCTCGTCACCTTCTCTTAGCCTGTAGCGGTTTGGCAGGTCATAGATGCCTAACAATACTTCTCTGATGCTCTGGCAGTCACCAATTTTTGAAAATCGCTGGGGGTCATTGCCCATGGCAATGCCTTTCCAGTAAATTTCTATCGCATTGTGAGAGATCTCCGGGATTACCGGCCATTGCTGCCATTGTTCAGGCAATGGGCGCATATCAGGTGTTGCGGTCAGACGAATGGTTGGAGTGGCAGCTGGTGCTTCCACCGCTTCATCTTCAAACGCAAGGGTGATCTCTTCTTCATTTTCAGTAATTAAGCCTTCCATCGAATCAGAGGGGTTGTCCTCCATGATTTCCAATGGAGAGGTTGGAGTAATCAATGACGAAGTATCTGAATTTTCAACGCCAGCCGGTTGGCTGCATGAGATGAGAAAGAGAGCAAATAAAAATAAAAAAAACGCTAAAGTGGTTTGCTTAAATGATTTGGTCATGGCCTAATGGTTTTCTTGATAACGAGTTAATTGTAACCTGATTGTATGCAATGCTTTCAAACCGGAAAGCCTGCGGACTTGCAACGCTTCATCGGTCAATAACATGGTATCTCCCTCAATGAGGCCGCCATTTTCAAAATCCCGCATAGCTGCCCAGAAATTCCAAACCGGGACCTGGTATTCCTGGGCAATTTCAACCATCTGCTCATTGACCCAACTTTCGCTGCCTTCACGTTGGTCGGCTTTGGTGGCGATTACTGGCAAGATACCCATTTCGATTAGTTGATCCAGCATTCTGCGCAGGTATCTCTCATTACGCAGTTCCCAATGGGTGCCAACACTTATAAATACGATGGAAGGATTGTTGATCCTGACTTCGCAATATAACGGGGTTTCACCGTATAAACAGGTTTCATTGTCTGCCGGTATCCATTGCTCCCACAAAATTGCAGCGGCTGTTGTGCCATCACTGGCTGTGACACTCTCTCTATCAAATGAGCCCCGGTACCAGTCGACAGTTTGGATCAGATAGCGTTCTTCATCCGCCCACGCATAATTAATGTCGTCAAATTCGCCCCAAAATACTTCGGGCACACTCTGGCAATCACCAAACACCGAAACCGCCTGCGGGTTCCTTCCTGCCAGCAATCCTTGCCGGTAAATTTGCCAGGCAGTATCAGAAACGATTGGCAGAACAGGCCAGTCTCGCCATTGGGCGAAAGGCGGCAAATCATCATAAGACAATTGAGGTAAAGTCTCTCCCTCATCCTCAGGCATCTCAGTCGCATCCAAGGCCGCTTCTTCCTGGTCAGTGGGTGTTTCTTCCTCCCCCCTTTCATCAGTAGAATCGATGTTTGTTGTAACTGGAATCGGTGTAACCGTTGGACTTGATTCTTCTTCCGCGCTTGATTTGCCTTCGGTTTCTGAAACTGAGTCGGCAGTTATTGTTGCGGTTGGTAGAGAAGGCTCTGGCAACGTATCATCCGCTCTATCTGTTTGAGCGAAGGAACAGGCAGATAGCATAAATGTCAACAGGAGGATTGCACCAAAAGCAATATCTGGATGCACTCTTAGTCTATAGTTATCCATATCCCTCTTTCCACAAAGCAGTCAGCAAGGTGTTCTGCCAGCAGGTTCGTACCGTCGGGAGTTAGGTGAATGGCGCTGTTGGTGAACTCTTCTTGAGACACCAAATCCCAGGCATCAATATAGTCCCAATGATTGGCATCATCTTGTTGGGACATAATGACACGATATTGATCATAAGCCCAGCGGGGGTAATAAAAATTATAGCGAACATCGCTATTTTCTCCCTGGCTGATCAAAACAGGTTCATTCACAATCAAAAACGGGATTTGCCTATCCATATTTTTACCAGCCACAAGCAATTCCGTAGCGAGGTCTTCACCTGTGAGCATGCCTTCTCTATACTCATAATATGTCTTATCATTGTCAAGTTCCCGGGCAGCAGCTGTGTACTCTTCGGGGTAGTATTGATCGATGCCGGTAGCATCCCACAAAATGCCATATAGCTGCAGCCGGATGATATCGGCGATTTCCCGTCTTCTGCCAATGAGCGTACGCTGCCAGAAATTCAGAAATTCTACCTGATTAGCGGCTTTGGAAAATGAGATGTTGTACCGGTTTGTCAGATGCTCAATTTTATGTGGGTTTGCTTGTACGATGGGCGATCGTAATTGATGTTCCCAGAGCATGGATTCCAGAGTGACCAGCCAGATGACCATGTCTGGTTCGTACTCGTCTAAGGCCTCATCCAGGATGATCAAATCTTTTGTCAATGATAATGTCGGATAACCCAGGTTGTAAAAACGAATCGGCAAATTGCTTTCTGCTTCAGTCAACCCCAGTGAATTTAACTGACCAGACAACGTTTCTTCGGGCAACAGTAAGGTGCCCCAGACTGAGGAATCACCCAACACGAGCACCGTGTACTGGTTTGGGTTTGGCAATATATCAATTTCATGGGATTCGAACATGGCGTGAAGATTATCAAGGGTGAAATTGTAGGCAAGCTGCGGGACTTCACCGAAAGGAAACCTGGGCCGGCCTCTTACGAGGTGTGAATAGATGGAGTAATAACCCGGCTGCGGTTCAAACGCCGCCCAAAGGATATTGATAATGATGAATAAAACCAGGGCTTTTAGCAGCAACCGGATAGGATTGATAGATTGGGCCGCCTTCTTATCCATGAGTACCGCCGAAAATCGAACTGAAAACCTGCACCGATTGTTTCATGGAAGGCATGGCAAACCATACCCAACCAAAAGCTACGAAATGAAAGGTTAACAACACACCACCTGCCAGCCTTGCTTTTTGCCATATGGGGGATGAAGTGCTTTGTTGTTTTTGTTCTAACCAGGCAGACCAGCGGTTGTGGACGAAAAGGCCCAGTCCATGCCACAGCCCCCACACAGCAAAATTCCAGGTGACCCCATGCCAAAACCCGATTAACAACATGGTTGTCATTTGCATGAAAAAAACCATCGCGCCAACAGGTACAGTTTTCCATTTTCTGCGCAGTGTTCGACTCACAGGATTGAAGTAGTAGGCCCTAAACCATTGGGTCAAAGTCATGTGCCAGTTGTCCCAGAACAGCTTAATGTTGGGACGAAGGTAAGGTTTGTTGAAATTTTCAGGTAGTTTTATGCCAAATACTTGTCCCAGTCCTATGGCGATATCAGTATAACCATCAAAGTCTAACCAGATCATCGCCGCATAGGCATAAATGCTAATCAATATCCAGTTGCTGCCCTGGATCTGGTTCAGGTTAAGGTTGTGAATCGCAATAATGGCGAGAGTGTCAGCCAGGGCAAATTTTTTGAAAAGCCCGAGGAAAATGCGCCAGGCTGCGCTGACAAGGTTATTCCTATCTGGTAATGGCATGTTCAGGTTAAGTTCTTCTGAGAAATGTTGAATCCTGTCGATTGGACCCGCTGATAGCGATGGAAAGAAAATTACATAATTCATGTAGTCTGCCAACCCAACACCACTGAGGCGGTTGGATTGGCAATCTTTGATGGTGTGAAGCAAGCGAAATATGACATAGGAGACGCCCAGCCAGCGGATGTCAAAGCGAATGTTGGATGAAAATGACTGGTTTTGCATCACGCCAATCTGTTTCGCAGTCCATTGATTAAGGGTTGGGCTTTTCAAAATGACCAGCAGAATGATAAAAAAAATTAAGAAGACTGTGCCCAACCAACGATTGGTTTTTGCTTCTTGATTCCTGAGCAACCAGAAAAATAGAAACAAGCCAACGACAGAAATCAGCAGAAATGACAAAGCCGGAGGCCTGGAGGCAGTGATTATGCCGGTTAGGCCAAACCATCGGGTAGCATTGATGAAGAAAAGACACCCAAATGTGATAGCCAATGCCAAAAGATTCTCTTTGTGATAGCGGTTGTCAGGAGGAGTGATGATGAACCAGCTGAGTGATGTAAGCAAAAGCAGAATTGTCGGCAGGTAAAAATCAAGATAACGGATGGGCGAAAGTGGTTGAAGCCAGTAAAGAAAAACTATACTGGTCGTCAATAGCAACCATTTCCGGATGTTTGAGACCGGAAAATAGCGAATAACCAGGGCGGCCAGGATAAAAAAAAGTATTTGCTGGTAATCCATTTAAAAACCCTGATATATCCATTGAGGCGAAGCGTCACTGGTCAGTATGATGATCAGGATCAACATCAAGCACAGCAGGATGGCAAGGCCATTTTCACGTGTAAATATATACCTTGTAAAAAAAAATTTTAACGCTGACCACATATCAGCCACTCATTGGCCTCTTTGCGAACGATGAAGTTACGGTTGGACAGGTCAATTTTTTGCTGCTCCTCATTGTAAGTCGCTAAGATACTGCCCTGACAATTGACAATTGCTGAATTTTGGTCCTCGGAAACGACAGTACAAGACAAATCTTCCAACACGGGGTTAACAGCAAGGAATGAATCCATCTCTAAATAGGCGTCAAACTGCCATTCTTCGCAAACAATTTGCGGTATGAGCGCATCATTTTGCTCGACAATGGCATTGAAGTACGTTTCAACCACCTGAACAGCGGGGGGTTGCTGTGCACAGGCGCTTATTATCAGCCCGAAAATAAATAAAATGGTGGTAAGTCTGAGAATTCTCATCATTTCTCCAATCAGATTAAGTGTGACCAATTATATTATACTTATCAGCGAACTTCGAAACCATAGTAAAGGAAACGGTCTATATGCGTTTACTACATGAACGTCAACAGGTATTGGATTATTGTCGGAAGATGATCGATCATAAGCTCACCACCGGGTCAGGCGGCAACATCAGCATTTATAACCGCGAAGAAGGGCTGATCGCAATAAGCCCTGGCAGCATGAATTACTTCAAGATAAACCCGGAAGATATCATGGTTGTTTCTCCACAAGGGGCTGTTGTGGAAGGCAAAAACAAGCCCTCCAGTGAGATGCAATTTCATCTTGCCCTATTTCAACAACGAATGGATGTAAATGCTGTCATTCATTCACATTCTGTGTATGCCACAGCTATGGCTTGTTTACGCAAGCCTATTCCTCCGTTACATTATTTGGTGGGCTTGATCGGTGATTGTGTGCCGGTGATAGAATATGCCACCTTTGGCACCAAAACTCTGGCAGAAAATATCGCCAAAGGTATTGGTACCTACAACGCTGCTCTGCTTGCCAACCATGGGGTTGTGTCGGTCGGCTCGGATATTGACCTATGTTTCATCATCGCAGAACATGTGGAATTATTGGCGCAGATGTATCTGTTCGCCAGTGCCGCAGGCAGCCCCGTGCTTCTGCCGGCGGAGGAAATGACAGTACTGCAAGACAAATTCCAGCAATATATCTTCAAGACCAAAGACGTTAAGTGATGAGTAAAAGCAAACTATTTGTCGTTTTATTTTTAACTCTCCAAATTTTTGTGATATTGGGAGCCTTTGGCCTGGGCTTTATCATCGCAGAAAGAATCAGTCAGTCACCGTCCTCCTCGTTCCCGGTGCTTGACGAAGCCTTCTCTTTGATAGACCAATATGGCTTAAAAGAAATTACAGCAGACATGCGAATAGAATATGGCATGATCCGCGGTTTGGTTCAGGCCTACGGGGATCCTTTTACCAGCCACATCGAACCTGCCCAGCATGAATTGCAAACCAACCAATTAACAGGTTCTTATGGCGGCATTGGTTCATTGATCGAAGTACGCGAAGATGGCCATTATTACCTGCTCCCCTACCCCAACTCGCCAGCCAGTAATGCAGGCCTCCAACAGCATGATCGTTTGTTCAGGGTGGAAGGAAAATTGATAACAGATTACGCAAACCTGGATGAAATCATCGCAGATATCCGGGGAGAAGTGGGTACGAGTGTTTCTATCACTGTGCTGCAATTCCCTGCCTATCAAATGGAGGAAACTTTTTCCATAAGGCGTGCAGAAGTTCCTTTGCCTTCATTGTTGGCATATCTTGATGATGACTATCCGCAAATTGGTGTGATTAAAATCAATATCATCGCTGGTACAACCTCTGATGAATTGATCCAGGCAATCGAGTCATTGCAAGATCAGGGAGCCGACCGTTTTTTGATCGATTTGCGCAATAATGGAGGCGGTTTGCTTGATAGCGGTATCTCTATGGTAAAGTTATTTTTGGAGAAGGATCAGGTCATCATCAACCAACAAGCAAAAGGCGAGGCAATCAAAACAGTAAAAACCAATCAAAATGGCAAAATGCGAGAATTACCTCTTATCATTTTGGTGAATGAAAATACAGCCAGCGCAGCAGAAATCTTTGCCGGCGCTCTGCAGGCGAATCACAGGGCATTGTTGGTTGGAAAAGATACTTACGGGAAGAATACCATCCAGCTTGTTTTTGATCTTCAAGACCAATCATCCATGCATATTACCAATGCCAAATGGTGGTTTCCTGCCTTACCTGATTTCAAGGAAGGCAGCGGCCTCCAACCGGATGTACCATTCGATGATATCGATGGGATGGGTCCTGTGGTATATGAAACTGCAGTGGAATTACTGCTCGCTTTCCCCTGAAAGATTGTCTTCCAACAAACGCTGATAATCTTCTCGGGTGTCAATATCGCGTAATATCATTGGATCAGACCAATCCAGAAAGAAACAGGCAAATTCTTTCTGGATGGTTCTGCCGGTTTCGTTGTCGTCCATATTGACGATACGTTCGAACGTACTGCGGTTCCACAATACCGGATGTCCCGGCTTGCCATCATGGGCAGGTAGGATTACATCGCCTCTGCCGTGATGGTCAACTAATGCCTTAATCAGCAATTGATCCACGTAAGGTTGGTCGCCCAAAAACAAAAAAGTACCATCAACAGTTTTTGGCAATGCCTTGAAACCCGATCGCAGACTGCTGCCCATCCCTTTTTCAATTTCGGTATTGTGAACGAACTTGATGTCCAACCCAATCAATGACCGCCTGATCGGCTCCAGTAAAGCGCCTAAAACCACAATGACGGGGGAAAGGCCAGTCTCTATAGCATGCAAAGCAATATGGCGGATCAGCGGCTGACCATTCCAATCAACCAGCACTTTCTGTCCACCAAACCTGCTGCTCTTTCCTGCTGCAAGTATAACGGCAGCAAAGGAGTGTTGTTTAATGGTCAAGCGTGATTTTGCCCAATCCAGCCAACACCCGCTCAGGCGTCAGCGGAAATGTGTGGAACCAGACTCCAATTGCATCATGAACGGCTGCCATGACGGCTGGTGCAAATGCAAGGTAGGGAAGTTCACCTACACCACGGGCACCCCATGGACCAAATGGGTCAGGATATTCCAACAAGCGGGATTCCACCTTTTTTGGAATATCAAGAACAGTAGGGATCAAATAGGTAGACAACCGATTGGTTCGGGCATGTCCATTTTCATGGATGAAATTTTCTGTGATGACATAGCCCAACGCCTGCGCAATACCGCCTTCGATTTGCCCAACAACCTGCTGCGGATTGATTGCCTTGCCAATGTCGTCTGATACCGTCACATTCTCAATAAAAATTTGGCCGGTATCGGTATTCACAGAGACCTCAACCATTTCTGCGGCATACGCATAGGTAAAATTGGGCATGCAATACCCGGTATCGGGATCAAAATTGGAGGTTTGGGGAGCCAGATACTTGTGGGTGACCTTTACCGGCCGTTCACCCATCTGCCAGCGATGGAGTGCAATGGCAGTGGCTTCTTTGACCGCATTCCCAGCCATGAAGGTCATGCGTGATGCGGAAACACTGCCTGAACTCTTTGAGGTGGCAGTGTCGGAATAGTCCGTTTCAACTATCGCCAATGCAACCCCCAGACCTTCCGCTGCCATTTGCTTAATGACAGTATGCGCCCCCTGCCCTACCTCGGCGGCAGCATGGCGGAGAATCACTTTGTCAATTGTCTCTTCGCCATACAGTTCGATAATTGCCCAGCAATGTTCGGGATAACCGTAAGAAAAGCCAATGTTTTTGAAGCCAGAGGCGATTCCCTTGCCTCTTTTTATTACTGAATCAGCTTGCTTTTTTCCATTGGCTTTTTGCCAAACACCTTTCTCATCGCGGGTGTAACCAGAAGCCAGGGCACAGTCTTCCAGCACCTTTTCCATGGTCACCCCTTCTGGTATGGGTGAATCTACATTGATCAACGAACCCGGTTGGTAGACATTGCGCATACGGACTTCAACAGGATCCATACCAAGGGCTTCTGCCAGGTGGTTCATTTGCATTTCGCCAGCAAATAGCCCTTGTGGCGCACCAAATCCGCGGAAAGCTGCTCCCGGGATATTGTTGGTGTAAACGGTGTAGGCATCAATGCTGACGTTGGGGATTTCGCAAGGACCGTTACAGACCAACACAGAATTTCCCAGCACCTTGTTGGAAGTATACATATAGGCGCCGGCGTCTGACACAATTTTCGTGTATGAAGCAATGACTTTGCCCTCTTTGGTTGCTCCCCATTTTGAATAAATGCGGTATTCGTGGCGCTTTCCATGGCCGATGATAGATTCCTCACGGCTCCAAATGGATTTGATCGGTCTTTTAATGCCCATCGCTGCCAGTTTTTTGACCGCCAGCGCCAGAACAATCTGCAAAGACATATCTTCCCGTCCGCCAAAGGCACCACCGATAGCAGGATAGATTACACGAATCCTGTCAACGGGCATGGCCAGCGCATGCGCAATTTGCTCCTGATCTTCATGTGTCCACTGTCCGGCAACAATAACGGTGATGCGTTCTTCTTCATCGAGATAAGCCACCCCAGCCTCAGGCTGTAAGTAAGCATGTTCCTGGACAGGTGTGACGTACTCGTTTTCGATGATGATATCGGCGTAAGAAAATGCTTCCTCCACATCGCCTTTTCTTACCCGATCATACCAGGCGATATTGTTTTTCACGTGCGGGTGAATATCAACTTCTTTTCCCGACATGGCAGCCACTGAGTCAACCACGACCGGCAGGTCCTCATATTCTATCTGTATCATTGTGCAGGCTTCAGCGGCAACTATCTCTGTTTCTGCTACCACACAGGCAACCTGGTCACCAATGAAGCGCACATGATCTGCATCAACTTTTGTTGATCCCGGACCACACAAGACAGGTTGATCATTAATCTGCAAGCCATATTCATTATTTGGCACATCAGGTGCGGTCAGGATTGTAACCACGCCTGGCAATTTCTCCGCCTCAGTGGTATCGATTGAGATTATGCGAGCATGCGGCCGTTCTGAAAATACCACCTTCAACCACAGTTGGTCAGGAAACTGAAAATCACCGGGGTATTTTGCCGCGCCTGTGACCTTGTCAACAGCATCGATTCTGGTAGCTGAGTGATTAATGATTGACATTTTGCTTCCTATATACAAAGGAGGAGAATTTTATCTTTTATAGTCCCCACCCCTGAATTTTTGTTGCGGGGCATCTACTGGACTGTAATGTTTCGGCCCAAAGGCGGAATTAATGACAAAGGTTACCAGCATAAAGATGATATACAACAAAAAACTGATGATGAGGGTTAATCCAATTTTTATGTAAAGATAAGGATCTCCCCCAGGTGTTTGATTGACAAAATCGGCAGGTATTTGAACCCAGCGGTATTGTTGATTGAAGTCAATCAGCAATAGACTGCCCGTAAAACCAATAATGGGAATCAAAACCGCCATTATGCATCCAACAGTACGCCAGACAGGATGGAGACCACCCTGTATCTCATCTTCCTTCTCTCCGTGTCGAAAGCCCATTTTAAACCTCTTTCTCTAACGATTCTGCTGCCTTCTCGATTGCCTTGATGATGGTGTAATAGCCAGTGCAACGGCATAAATTGCCGGAAATGGCTTCACGGATTTGATCCGAAGAGGGACTGGCGATTTCTTCTAATAATTTGGTGGCCGACATGACAAAGCCGGGTGTACAAAAACCACACTGAACAGCGCCTTCCTCAACAAAAGCCTGCTGTACAGGTGATAATACACCATTTTGTTGCAGTCCCTCGATGGTGGTAATGGTCGCGCCGTGCGCTCGTTCTACAGGAATCAGGCAGGCAAGAACGGCCACATTGTCCATGAAGATGGTACAGGCACCGCACTCTCCTTCACCGCAACCCTCTTTTGTGCCTGTTAAAAGTGCGTTATCACGAAGAAATTTAAGCAAAGTAATGCCAGGTTCGAAAGTCCCACTGAATTCTGTTTGGTTGATGGTGCATTGAATCTTATTGCCAATCGTCTCGTTAACCACCGCTTCGTGCAATGGATTTTGTTGGCCTCCCCATAACACGACAGGTTTCTCCGATAGTTCTGATAAGGTGCTTTCAGAAAAGCACTCCTCCAGGCATTGTCGGACCAAAACAGCGGTCATTTCTTCACGGTACGCCTGCGATGACCGTATGTCAGAGATTGGCGAGACGCTTTGCTGTGCCAACGCGCAGACCTGATCGACATTTATTTCCGTCAGTTTTTTACCTATCAGGTATTGTTCCGCTTCTGTGGCATGGACGATCACAGGAGCGACTGACCCAAGCGTTATTACAGCTTTGATGACAATACTATCTTCTACAGAAAGTATCATTCCGCAGTTGATCAATGAAATTGCCTGCGCTTTTCTCAAACCGAGTTTTCGGAAGGATGCTCTGTCGGTGGTTTTGAGGGCTGGAAATCGCACATCTGTCATCAGTTCATTGGGTTGCATAACCGTGCGTCGGACACCCGTGTAAAAAGCAGATAAGGGTACCACCCTTAATCCCGATGCGGAGAGCAAATTCACTTCCGCGCCGAGAGCCATCAGCGGAGTGATGGCATCGTTTGCAGGTGAAGCGGTGATCAGGTTGCCTGCCACGGTACCGCGGTTGCGAATCTGCGGGGAACCGATGGTACGGCAAGCGCGCACCAATATCGGCGCATGCGTCTGGAGTAATTCTGAGGCGACTACGTCACTATGTGAGACGTTGGCATCCAGATGAATGATGCCACGATCATCAGCCCAAATCTTGCCGGTATTTGGTATCCGCGAGATATCAATTAATGTCAAAATATCTTGATGCATCCCATTGCGGAACTCGACCATCAGGTCAGTTCCGCCGGCGATGATGCGGGCTGAACCCTGGTGTGCATTCAGCAATCGGGCGGCTTCTTCAAACGAATTTGGAGAGTAATACTGCTGCCACATGTCGGTTATTTCGTTCCGAAGGTATCGATCAGCAGGCGCACATCACCGCCAACAGAATAAAGAATGGGGCTGGTGCAGCCATTTTTCATGTACTCAGCTACTTTCCTGCGGGCTTCGTCAGGCGTGCCTGACGCTGTGATGCGGTGAATCAGGTCGCGCGGCACAAGGTGTTTTGCGCGTTGAATCTGTTCATGGGTGGCTGGCCAACCCAGAATGGATTGAATCTCAGCGACAACATCGTCAGACACGCCGGAGGCTTTGGCAATGTGCGGCTGTTGCGCAAGGTATTGCGTGAGCAGTTCACGCGTATTGTCGATAGCAACCTCATGGTCATGGTCAACCGAGCACACGATTAACTGTGGACGATCGATATCTTCCACGCGTCTGCCAACTTTTTTCGCACCTTCATCCAGTAATTCCATGGCTTCGAGATTGTAAGATGGCTCGACGCAGTAGTTCAGTACCACACCGTCAGCGATCTCACCCGCCATAGTCATCATCTGGGGGCCGGTGGCACCAATATAGAGCGGTACGTCGCGCGGTTCTGTACGTCCGTGTACAACATCTAACTCTATCCCATCAACCTGAACGAACTCACCATGATAGGTTACAGTCTCAAGGTTCAGGAGCCGCCGCATGACCTCGATGGTTTCGCGCATGGCCAGCAGTGGTTTTCTACGATTGATGCCGACATTTTTTGCCAGCGGATCCCACCACGCCCCAATCCCGCATATGATACGGTTGGGCGCCAGGTCATCTAAGGTTAAAAATGTTGCTGCCAGAAGGCCGATATTACGGGTCCAATTGTTAATAACCCCTGAGCCAACCTTAATTTTTTCGGTGACTGCTGCGTAGGCAGCCATCGGTACGATGGCATCTCGAACGAGGCGGCTTTCGGCTTGCCACACAGCCTCGAACCCTTTTTCTTCTGCATATTTAACATAATTCAGGCCGTCACGTAAATCATGTGAATCCTGCAGGTATAAAGCTGGTCGCTGTATCATCATTGACTCCCTTTTGTTATTATCAGTTAGTTACATTTTAGCACAATGAATACTGTTTGTTCATCGAAATAAATCTTTTTCCTTCGATCGGATTACTTCGTTGATTGAAGATTGTTGCAGAGGATATGGGAAACCCCTTACGTGAACAAGCGGGATGCCTTCGTCGGCCTCGCCCATCACCAGCGCCGCCGCGGCAGCCAGCTGATCGGCTGCGCCTATGACCGTTGCTCTCAATTCTCGGCCGAAGAGGTCCCGGTCCCCAATTTTGTTGACCAACTCTGGCACCATAGAGGTTCCAATAGATATTCCCACAGTTCCCAAACGCCAGGCACGGCCGTGAGAGTCGATGATCAAAACCCCGATACTGTTCCCGGATTTTTCTTCCAAGAAGAGCCTGATATTTTCAGCACTCCTATCAGGATCCTCCGGCAAGCATAATACCCGATCTCCAACTGCCTGGTCGAGATTGGAGTGGTCAACCCCTGAATTTGCACAAACAAAACCAATGCGATGCTCACTGATGATCAACCCTGGCCGTTTTCGCAGAATATCGCTGCTTTGGTCAATAATCACCTGGCATAAAGCTGGATTCTTGTCTGTCTCCTCAGAAAGCAATAACGCTTCTTCTGACGGACCAATTAAATCTAAAATCACTATCTGGTTCTCGGCCTTTGATATTATTTTCTGGGTAACAACAAGAATGTCATTGTTTTCGAGAGTGATGTGATTTTCCTGTAAGGCCTGCCAGATGAGGGCGGCAATGTTGTTGCCAGGTTTCACCAATGGGAATCCTGTCATAGGCGTTATTGTCAGTGGCTTTGGCATGTTCTGGTTAGTCTGAAGAAATGCCGGTAATCTTAATGCCGGAAGATTTCACTTTGTATTTTTTATTTAGCCCGATCAAGATAGAGGTCAGTCCTTCGACCACCATTGAATTTTCAAGGTAGCCTGCATCCCAACCGATCATATCGGCTGATTCGATCAGGGATAAAATCATCTCTCTTGCTTCCCGCTTACGTCCGCAAACAAGGATATCGCAGGCAGGTGTGCCTTCTTCGAGTAAATTCTCAAAGGAGATATTTTGAAAAGCGGCAACCACCTCGATTTCATCCCCCAATATCTGTTGCGCCTGCAAAGCAGCGCTGCCCTCTGGGGGCATTTGCACCTTACTGACTTTGGGAGGAACCAGCGGAACTGTCACATCTACCAATATCTTTCCCTTTATGAATGGTTTGAGAAACGTCACCATGTCAACATGATGGGCAAATGGTACTGTTAATATAACAATGTCAGCCTGTTGTGCAGCATCTTCGTTGAGCGCAGCAGACAGGGACCCGGTTGCTTCAGGCACAAGTTCCGTCAAGGCTTGAACTGCGTCCTCTGCTTTTTCCTGGGTACGAGAACCAATAATTACTTGATAACCTGCTCGAATCCAACGGAAGGCCAGCCCTTTTCCTTCTTTTCCGGTACCGCCGATGATGCCAATGATTGGTTTTTGATTTTCTTGTGACATGTTTACCTCACTCACTTGCCTGTTTTTGATAGCGTTCCCACAAAGCTGGAACGAGTTCTTGTGTCTCCAGGTTGATGGCTCGTTCATCCATCGTCAGTAGTTTTCGATCTTTCATCAGCACAACACCATCTACCATGGTCATCGTCACCATACCGTCACGAAAGCCAAACAAAATATGCCATGGCAGATTCCCGGAATGGAATGGTGTAAATGGTGTGTAATCCACGAAGATGATATCTGCTTTGGCGCCTTCGCGTAAATAGCCAATGTCAGCATCGAAGTGTGAAGAGGCCAGCCTGGCATTGTTGTCCATGGCAATGGTTTTTATATCT